>JAABUW010004256.1_pt1 | contig 19563 bp, 17 predicted proteins | sample 5560081 | NCBI WGS metagenome assembly JAABUW01 (sample SAMN10711882, study PRJNA513363) | rock metagenome | isolation source: Antarctica rocks | place: Antarctica: Victoria Land, Knobhead sud
CTTTGTGATTGAACCAATACCTTTCTATAACCCGGCAATGCATCAGTATGCTAGTTTTGATATGATGGATTCGCCCAGGGACGCGCTGGAAGCTTTGGAGTTGGAGCCCGGAATGATATTTCAAAGGAGCCAACGCTGCATACAAGTCGAAGGGGATAGAGGTCTGAGGGAATGCTGATTTAGGCGGGCAAGGTCGTCAACACCGCGATAGTGTATGTAGAGTTCCCCACCGATTGTCTAGAGCGCCTCGATCGGTATGAGGGATGCTTCATGGGAGTCATCGGCTGTCGGGAGAAGGGACGGCTCTGAGCTTGGAAATCGAAGACATGGGCATGGTCTTCTGAGCTGGTGCCTTGACGCTGGGCATGAGGATTGTTGGAGAAGTTGAGCAATCATTGGTGCATGAGTCTACGCCAGTGCCGGTTCAATGGCTAGCAATCGCGACGGGATTGTCAGTAGACCTAGCAATCAGCAGGGCTCAAGTGCTCAAACGAGGAGGTATACTTCTTCATTGCTCCCCCTAATACCCCAAAACTCCGATCCCTCTCGATGCTGGGGTATAATGGTAGAGATACATTATTCCATAACTCAAACCATGCAAACGCGTCCATACCCAAAGCCCAAAATGCACGCCAGATCTAACGTCGAGGATCAAAATTTTGAAACCAACTACTTCGCTTCCCAGGACTCGGGCTACCATTCGCTTCTTGGGCCTGCAATCCGCTCAGCACTGGTATGTTGGGTCCTCCACCGTTCACGTATTCGTTGGCTCCGCCACCCCGTAATGGTTTGGCTATCCGTGACCCTGCTCCGCCGAAGTTGAAGCCGATGGGGTTATTTGATGCGTTGGACATGCCACGTGCAGAGCCCACTTTCGCGGCTTCAAGACGCTCTTTGACGGCTGCCAGTTGGCCTTCGAATCTGTAGATATCATTAGTCATTTGGTCCACTGAATATGAATGGTCCTCATACCGGTGATTTGCGGCCGTCAACTTCTCTTGACTATCCTGTAACAACGCCTCGAGACTCAGAATCCGCTCATTCCTTGCCATGAGCTTCCTTTCCGCGATCGCAACTTCCTTCTTCAGGCTGCCGTTTTGCTCCACAAGCTGTCTTTGCACATGCGTCAGCTGCTCCAAGTTACGTTCTAAGAAGGCCATCTTCTTCTGCTGTGCACGGTTGTTCGAAGATCGAAGAACATTATTGTATTGCTCCCTGGTTTCGTCCAGGGAGATCTCGAGCTCAACAACGCGCTCGCAGCGATTTTGGAGGTCTCGCATCAATGACTTCTTCATTATGTCGAAGTCGGCGATCTGCTGTTGCACCGTCTTACTGGCAGCGGCGGCAGCCACACTGCCGTTGGATGTTCCGTTCTTCAGGTTGCGTTGAGATTCTTCCATACTAGCCCTCAATTGGTGGTTCTCCTCGTCCTTTCGAGCTAGGTCTTCCCGCATGTCCTTGATCATTTGGACTTGCGTTTCTCTCCTATTAGTGTAGAGATCCGAAAGCCTATCTTTGACCTCGTCAATATCCGCTTCAGAGAGGTTACGCTCCATTAGTCCTTGGTATTCTTGTTCGACCGACTTGAGTCTGTCTTCGAGACCATTTCTCCTCGGATCTTGGTCTCCATTCATCTCCGCTGTTGCACTGATGCTCAAATCAGCTTTGCGGACGATGCCTTGTGCTTCAATCAATCTTGTTTTTAGGTCTCGTAGCTCGTCTGGCGCCACTATGTTCCCAGCTGCGCTCATTCTATGCAGACTCTCGACCTGCTCAATACATCTTCGGATCTTGCCCTCATTATCCGATGAGGCATCATCTCCGATGTCAAAACCGGCCATCATCTGTGCCATACGTTCTGCTTTCTTCTTCTCCTTTTCATTCAACACAGCGTTGGTCTCCTTGGCACTCATCCTCACATCAAGAAGCTGTTGCTTAACCTCGTCGAGTTCTGCAGTGAGTTCTGAGTTGGCGTCTTTGAGGCCGTCCATGGTAATAGAAGCCTCCTTGCCTTCAAAAGCCACCCGCTCAAGCTGCATTTTCAAATCGTTGACTTCGCCGCTAAGCTTTTCGTTCGTTCTGCCTGTTTGCAGACCACTCTGCTTCAGATACTGAAGCTCCGCTTTGGCCTCCTTCAGACGTTCTTCAGCCGCGGACAATTTAGTCTCCTTCTCGGCGACCTGGTCTTGCAATTCATTCTCCCTTCGTAGGAAATCCTCGCGTTCGTCTTTCTCGAGCATGATACTTGGTGTGTTCGAGCGTTCGCCAATGCTGGAATCTGACCGACTCGGTGTTTCTGACCTCCCAATTTCGTGTAGGCGCGATGGTGTGCCCGGTCGACCTGGTTGCGCTCGAGAATCTGCTCTTGCACCAGTGACCGCCTCAGCAGCCAGCGGAGGCGCCCATTTCTCCTTCGGCACTGTCTCTCCGCTTCGCCATGTTTGCACTTCTCCTTCCAGACTAGTCACATAGCTTTCGTATGTCGTAACTTGATTTTGCGCCTTCTTCAAAAGCTGCTTCAGTTCCACTGGGCTGAGCTCAGCATTGATCTTAGCCTTGTTCTTGATCGCCTTTGCTCTAACACCGAATCTTAGCGTACTCAAGGTCTCCTGATCGTTGTAGCTACTTGGCGAGCAGTTTATGATCAAGGTGGTTCTTGAATTACCACCTAGAGATTCTTGTAATATTCTTGTAAGCTTTGAATCTCGATATGGAATGTGTGTTGATTTGCCGTCTGTGAGGGAGTTTATAACCATTCCTAAGGCGCTCAAACTCTTGTTGATCTTTTTGGCTTCTTCCAAAGTCTGACCGCTGGCTCCAGTCTTTCCCACCTTTTCACTACCGGCTAGATCCACAAGGAAAAGTTGCCCACTCTTAGCTGAGCCAGTCTCTACGTTTTTCTGGGTAATGGTGATGACAAAAATAGAATGTGAGCGTGAAGACTCCTGGTTCATGTTCGTAGCAGCCGTAGCCCTTGCAGCACCACCTCTCCTCATAACCTCGTACACCTCTTGTACGCTTGAAACATATATTTCTAATAACCCCTTGACGTAGACGCCCCTACTTTTTTCCTCATGCACTGGTAAATTGTCGTTTTGTGGTACCAGCAGATCCCGGATCTTCTCCATGTAGATCTCCATGTAGCTAACTCGTACTGTGTATTCGATGTTCCCGGGACTTCGTAATATGCTGGCGAACATTTGCTCTACGATACGCGGTATAATCCCTCTTTGTTCATCATCGTCTATATCTGCGCCCATCATGGTATACGATTTCCCGGCCCCAGTCTGCCCGTAAGCGAAAACGGTACCATTGTACCCATTGAGAATGTCGTCCACTGTGGATCGGATGGAGAAGTCGAAGACATCGGTCTGCCGTGAATCGGTGTCAAAGACTCGATCGAAAGTGAAGGCACCAGCTGCTTCATTAGACTAGATACGTATTAGCTCTAATTCTGTACCCCCAAATTCTCCCTGCCAGCTCATCATTGCCATGCTCACAATTATCGAGCATGTGTCCTCAGTCTCAAAATCCACTATTGAATCACCACCGCTTGCCAGCTCTGCTTTGTTCGGCGGACGGAATCGAGCGACCACTACGGAACATGTAAGCTTATGTCCACCTCCAAGTTATATCGCACCCTTTATCATACCCTTGATGGTGTTGCCAGCATTCGGCGCGCTCCTAGAAGTCATATTGTCAATGAAAGTGTCGGGGGTGCAACGTCCGAGTCCTCCTCTACTATTTACTTACGCCATGTTGAAAGCCTTTGTTGAGAATGCCGAATGGGGAGCGACAATGGTTCCACGGAACAAATGCGACAGAGCAAGTCTTCGAAACAATGTGGCTAGAGTATTCTGGCATATGCCATTGTGGAAGGCCAAGTCTGGCTTCAGGGTGTTGATATTGAGCTAGGCTGTTCATTTTGCAGGGGTGACGCGCCGGAACGGGCTGGAAAAACACGGCTTCCTTATCGGGGAGCACCCATACATCATCAGTTCCACCTGATAACCCCGAAACGCGTCTGGAGCTCGTACACTGGATATGGGATTTGTTTTGGGCTTGCTATAGGTTGAACATTACGCCACGTATGCAATGACGGTAACCCGCAGCTGCGGGACAAAGTACCTGCATCAGGATAGGCTTTTCGCATATACACATCCTCAGCAACGATCCCCCTCCAAGAATTGAAATGTCCCGAATCGTTTTGCATGACACCGAATCCTGCTCCTCCTAGACATAGCCAGCATCTTTGTGCACCCAACTCCACGCTCGACAATGATCCTGGCAATCCATAAACACAAGGCCTTGTGGCCGCGAAGCTCTTTTTAGCTTGTATATATCACCAAACGCCTAGGTTTGGTATTGTCGATCTTGCGGCCTTCGCGCACGAGTCCCTCCCCAACTCGATGCAACAATCTAGTCTTCCCAGCTCTTCTCGACGGTTTCGCGAACCCGCTTCGTGTATTCCCTGCGGTTGTCTTTGTAGAGGTTTGACGCTTCGACATTGGCAGGGGAAGAGGTGTTAGGATCATTTAGCAGACTATAAAACGTTCGTAAGCGCTGAGTTCCATTCTCATGAGGTTCGTTCATTGTAGCGTTGTCATCGTACCTTTGAATGCTCGTCAGGACGGCCGCGACGTCATACGTAGGACTCCACCGATTCTGCAGGATGTCCAAACAGAGCTCGCCTGTTCCGTAGACGTTGGGATGGAACATTTGGCTGATGAATTTGACGCCGGGTGGCTTATTTGGGTATTGTTCCTCGAAATGCATCACTAGGCGGAATGTGCCATCCTCGAAAGGCGTTTCTGCTGGGCCGATGATCACAGCGTTCCTACCAATATAATTCTGTAAGTGACTTTGCCCCACGACCCAGGAAGGGTATCCCTGGGGTGATCAGGTGCAAACCATGTCATGACATTGTCGGCGATAGGCGACGCGGAAACTCCTGCAGGGGGATCTGTTTGCATACGCTGTGGAAGACAATGTATTAGCCCGAGGTCCCAATGAGCGAGAAACGATCTACGAAGAGCTACGGTGTGAGGCAATGGAAGGGCTCTGCACCATACCTTAAAGTCGCGCATGAGGCGTCTGCGTGCGGGGGTAGACATGTTACTCGGGGTGAAACTGGTGAAGCTTCTGAAGCTTTTGCTTCGGTCATCCAAGTTAATCAAGAATGTCGCAACGCAATATAGTCTAGATGTGAAGCTTGGGGGGAAATAGCTCGCCCAACCGGCGATATTTAAAGATGCACGGTTGCAACCATAAATTTCTGGGGCACGCGGCTACCGCACCGGTTAGCACACTAACGGGTCACCAAGATTTATCGATCGGCATAATACTCCGGCCTGCAGGCTAGCCAGATTTAGGTAGCCTCTTCCGGACAAGCCAAAGTTACGGTTCAATAGGAAATAGGGGCACTTACACTAAGACTCGCGCCAGAGGGCCCTCATACTTAGTGCTGTAAGGTACCCCTAGGCGTGAGAGCCTTCCGGCGTGTGGTTAAGCGTCCCTAACCTTGACCTAGGTAGATCATACCCTCGGCTCCCTTTCCAATGTATTTTCTAGGGGGGGTTTCTCGTAGAGGCTCCGGAGTAGGTGGGCAAAGAGCGTGTCTCGTAATTGCTCGCTAAAGTGAGAATCCTGTGAGAGCGATACACTCCTACACTCAAGCACAGCACGAATACCTAAAAGTGGGCTGGAGATGTTTTGAAAGATATTCCGGATTACCAAGCTGAGTGTAAGAAAACGCATCTTCGGAACGTGGTTGGCGAGCCGAGTCAAATCTCCTGGAGGCCGGGTTACGGGAGGAATTTGCCGTGTTTCGACAGGTCAAACGACTCCCTCCCCAGAGCAATCTTCTTCTGCTCGTGCATATCAGCTTGTCAGAAAGTGTATATTGACGGCTACTGACAGCTCGTGGGCTGCACTAATACATTGTGGATACCAATTACTTATCAAGTTGGAAAGGTCAATGCCGTTCATTGCCAAAGCCTTCTCAATGCGGGGCTCGATTCACGGCAAGCCTGCAGGCCGCATCCACATCGCGGAGCCAAAGGAACGTTGAGGGCGGAGGGAACGCCTCGATCGAGCTTGATGAACAGACTACAGGCGCTACAGACATTGCCGCAGTGGGGAAGGCGGATCGACACATGCAAGATGAACGTTTGAGGACGCCCACAACACATGCACCCCAGATGGGACGGGAAGTCAGTGTAGTTCTATTTGGACGGCCTGGAGCGGTTATGGTCCAATCACATCAGCTTGACGTTCCAACCCAACAATCACGGCTTCTTGGGCGGAAAACCCCGAGATTACCTGGCACCTCGACGACCCTTTCTTGACTGGTTTCGCACGTCGTCAGCTCTAGTCTCGTTCGGTGTGGTCATCACGCAGCTGTTTGTCTTTCGAGACTTGGATCCCGTTGCAGGAAAGATCCTCGGAGCTATACTGGCCTTTGGAGGCATTGCTAAGCTCTCTACTAGGATGCATAAGGTACTTTAGACAGCAACTTCTGCTCAGTCGAGGAAAATTGCTCTCCGGAGGCTAGCATGCCACAGTTATGGTCACATTGCTCTGCACGATCATATTGTCATCATTCATCATCGGACTATTGAGGACTGAGTGTCGGTACCATACCCATTAAGCTTTCCAGCCTGGAAAATCAGCAAGATACAAAACGGCCCGTTCCTACCGACCGAAGAGTCCCTAAATGACAGCCTTTACGCTCAAGCCCCTTCCACAAACATCGGCCTACTGTTAGTTGCGACATTCTAGACTGCTCGTTAGACCTGTCTCCACTCAGCACCTTCATTTTGAAGACCTGATGGTTGCACAACAGCGCCTCGATCCTCAGCTTGGTCTATAGCCCTGCCATTGCCCTGGGATCTGAGAGCGTGATCACCATGCTCTAATAAGGGATCATCGCGGTACTCCCCTTCAATCTGTCCGCGAAGGTTGGGCTGGTTCTGGTTTTCGTTGCGTAGATCACATCTCTCGTCATCGGCACGGAATGGCAAAAATGGGTTCTCGGCTCCATAGACTGTGAGTAGAAATAGCTAGATCACGAATTCAATAAGTCTCAGCGTTCTCGTATGAGCACAGTTGGGGTGCCCACTTTCAGCAAGAAGACTACAATGGCAACGATGAGCATCAAGCCACCAGTGATCTGCTCATCGCGTCTCCAAGCGCCGAAACAGCTTTGTTGCCTGTCGAATGCCTCCACACACGAACTCGCGGTGTGATGTCTATCCTGAAACGGCCAAGCTCTATCCAATACGCTATGCAGGCCACAACATTGATGTCTGTCCTGAATTCTCCTGATGGCCTGTGCATTCTTGCTTGAGAACAACCGAGCCCATTCGCGGTCGAGACCACATGCCAAATCGCCAGGTGGCGCCATGTGTGTAAGGGCTAGGGTTGCTATGACTGTATCATAGATAACGAGGAGCATGAACACTGCGAGGGCAGGCCTAGAGGACCAAGACTTGGCTCGACGAGTGAGCATCTGAGCGGACCGCAGACTTATGCCCGTAACGAGGGGGAGAAAGATGGCGGCGGTAGCCGTAACTGTTGAGATCGGGAGTGCAAAGGCTCGAACTCTGTACAGTCCGATACTGTACTAATGTCAGCAGCAGGCATTGAAATATGCTTTTACCGACCCACCCTGAGGTGATGATGAGTCCAATCAAGACCTGTGCAGACTTAGTCAAGAGCCTTTCACATTTACCACACAATCTTACCAGTGGTACCACGAGCGAGAACACTTGAGCCGAATAAGTCATGATTCCGACCCTTTTGGTTGACTGACAAGATGAGGATGTAGCTTCAAGCTGACTTGACAGTGAGAGAGTAGGAGTCTACCACGACAAGCAGCCAAGGAGGCGAAAAGTACGTATAGTGGGGTAGATCATGTGATACCACAGTGAGCTCGGTGGCATATGCAGCTTCACGTCGAATGAATCCCGAGACTGTGGTTATTGGTTCACGGAAAATAGTTTTCCAAAGTCAAAACGACAACCACGCGAAACGAATTCCCACATGAGGAAAGCAGGCTATTAGTTTCGACAAGTGGTTCATGCACATAATATGATGAGATCTCCATCCAATGGGGCCACCAGTAAGTATTATATCGACAACGTCAAGGTACTCCATTGTGCGTCATCATTTTCCTGAGCATTGTTGTTCCTTGACGATGCTTGAAAGTTAACACAGTCAGTATAGCATTGTAGAATGTGTGTAAAGTACACCAACGAATGGATCTTTCCACATCAACGCGCCATCTTCTTGTGCTCGAATTTTATTGCTTCCGTCTTCTCCCAACCCATCAACTCATTCCAAACGGCAACATCCGCGTGGCCAAGTAGGCAGTAGTTGGCAATTTGACGAGTTTCACATTCTTCCACGACACCGAACGTCGGATCTGGCCACGTTTATTAGCACCCCATTACATTTGACACAATGAGAAAACATACCAATTTCGGCTGCTGGCAGCCGCCATACAACCCTCACACTAATGGGCCCGGAGAAGCTTGTCGTCTCCTGTCGCTATGTTGCTAGGGAAGTGGCTGCTTATCGAACACCGCGGATCTGCAGTAACCCATATGGATAAGCAGGAGGCTCTAATATACAGAGTCCACAAGTCCTTGGTGAGGGCGACGAAGAATATATTACACTGAAAGTCCATCACATTGTATGGGACATGAGATGACAGGACGGTCGAGCTCCATCAGAACATGCTCTCGAGAGATGGATGGCGACCGAATGGCAACGAGGACATATGATGCGAGCCAAGACATTGAACACATGAACGAGAGATGGTAGTGGCAACAACGAACCAAAGAATCCAATCAACTGCATATGAATGCGACATGGGGATCTTCGATCCAAGATATGACATGCGATGGAAGAAGATATGTCATCGCATCCATTCACATGTTGATCGTGATCTACACCAAAAATCGAAGAAAGCTGCTTTCTTGAGTCTGCCGGTGTCGATGTACATCTCGTGCACAATTGGGTAGGTAACGGATCACAAGGGAGACCGCCCTCACGATGGACATCTGATCGGAGTAGGCCTCTTTCCTGGAGCTCTATTGCACGCCCTCTCGGGCAACAAGAAGGGATGCGGTCGAGGGCAACTGCGACAAGAGCTGTTAAAGGGCGTTTTACCATGATCGTAGGATGATGCCGCGGAAATATTACAGCGATTCGATGGTAATGGAAAACATCTTGCCAGCCATCGCATAGAGATTGCGTGGTGGGGTGGCTAAGGGAAGCTTTGGATCTGCATCCTAGACTCCGTAGATAGTCGCTGGTGGTCGCCTGCAAGCTCAAGGCCAGATATAGGAGTCCGAAAAGGTTCTCAAGACCAATCCCGGCGTTGTATGGAACGCACCTCGTGATCGAGTTCGCAGGTTACCTATTTTGTCCTCATTACTGACATTCAAAGATAACCGAGGTGTACGCCCCAATTTGCTCAGATTTTCGTGAGCTCAGACACAACAGGAAGGATCGCTTTGTCGCTGTCCTTCAAGGTTCATTCCGAGCGTCAATAGCCTTTATACCTTCACATAGACCTTCGTTCAGCCCGCCGCATATTCCATCAACGCAATATGTGACCACCTCCACCACCGGCTTGTTGTTCATTGCCGTTTTCATAACTTCCATGCCGAGCTTGCCGAAATGATTCACCAAACTTATGCTCAAGGCGAGAGCATCCTCCGTGACATGGTGGGAGCGTTCATAGCTGTAGGTCATGGCAAGGAAGTACTTGATGTATGGAAGCGTAAGTCGGAGTAGTAGGCAGAAGAACATCACCGAGGTCGCCAGGCTGCGATGGAGGATAGAGGGATTTGGGGATTTGTGTGGTGACTTGTCAGAGTGTGGTGAGCGATCGAGTGACTTCGGAAGAGCGGACTGCAAGTGAACGACTTCTTGCTCGGTGAGGTCTGAAGGGAGACCTTGAAGTAGGTATGTCATGCCGTTGATGTAAAGCTGGCGGGAAAAGGCCTGGCGCTGAGGATCTTCTTGTTGAGATTCTACCAGTGCAGCATTTAGAAGATGCGATCCTATATGGGTCGGTGATGACCCTTGAAACGGCATCTCGTGAGGGAGACTGCACTGGACTGCGTACTCCTTCCCCGTAACTACAGCCTCTGTCTGATCAGACACTGCGAGCTCTGTATGGTCTCCCTTCACTTCGAGATCTTCGCTTCCAGATACATGTGGAATGGGTAGGCCAGTGAAGCGCTGTCTCGAGCGAAGATTGTAATCATTGATACTGCCTTGGGCCGCGGCCAGGGGCGATATTCGAAATTGGAGGATGTTTAGAAGAAAGGCGAACACAGAGGAAGGTCTGCAGGTGACTCGGATGTCCTCATGTTGGGACGACATGGTGCTGATGACTGTCCTTAGAATATTATCCTAGCCAAGGAGATGAAATGTTTCTGGCCAACACTTGAAGCAACTTAAAGACATGCATAGGCTGAAGTCGAGATGGCATATATATGAACAGAACAGCGAAAGTCTGCTCATGTATTGACTTTAATGACACTGGAGAGTTTCCCCACCTCTTGGGGGACGCTAAAACCATTATCGATAAGAGATCCTTGTCCCGCCTGTCACCCTGCTCCGGCACACATCCTAAATGAATATATGTAGCCGAGGTAGCGAAGATGTACTCCAGAGATCATCCAGCGTACCTCGGTAGAACCAGGAGTGCAAAGCTGAATGATCTGTTTATCTTATAGAACATAGATATAAATAGTGACTTTTAATTATTCCAAGATCCGAACTGGTATGAAATTACGTCCACTTGGAACTCGTGCAGTGGACTGACCTATCCCAGGTCTAGTGGTTAGGATATCCGCCTCTCACCCAGTTGGGAAAACTTTGTGCGCGGATGGCCGGGGTTCGATTGTATGTTCCTCCACCCATTCTTGTCTAGCCGAGATGTTAACCCAGCGATTAGCCCCGGTTCGGAAAAACTCTTGATCATTCAATTTTGTTTTTGCCCAGCGAAGGTCGCAGATAAATGGCCATGAGGAGTGCGCACCATGACTAAGAGCCGGAACGGGCGGAGGAGAACAACAAAGAATATCACAGTACCAAGGCAATTGAATCCGTGGCCATCCGTGCACGAAGTTCCTCTCCTCAACAGGTATTCCCATTGGCTACATATCGCTTGATGTGCCATGGGTTCACTTGGTGACCGTCCACACTCCTTATCTCTACAAACGTACCTTAGCTTTTGATAAGCTGTTTTTACTTATGGATCTGCAGCGCTTGTAGGATTGAACAGTCTTCATCGCAGGGTCTACTATCCGAATTTTGACTACATAATTTAGGTAGTGTTATGACGGGCGGTCCTGGCGTGTCGGCCTAGCCGGTTACTAGGTGAACCGTCGAGCCGTCTTGCTTGCGGTAACTCAGACAGCACTACAGAGATTTGAAGCGTACAAACCGTCGCCTGGTGAAATGCATACCTTGCCTCTTCGCCGGAAATACAATGTACCCGGGCGAAGTTCTACCGACGAAGGCCTGTCCTGAGTAATTTCATCACTTCACACGGCTCAGATACGAGCCTACCAGCCCGGAGAAAGGTTAGACAACCTGAAATACATGGCTTCGATCTATAGGCTTTGCCACGATATAACACCAAGGGGCCCTTGAACTCGACAAAAACTCATAATCACGCTTGATTTGACAATGCTTGTCTATCCGTAGGGTACAGACATGATAAGGTCATCACTCACAGCAGGGAAATTTGACATAACGAGCCGAGAGTTTACGGCAACGCGGAGGATGAGAACAGTGGAGAGCAAGTTGGCAAATAATACATTGTTCTCCAAATCTGAATGAGCGAGAGCAGAATGGAGACTAATGACGACCCAAGGTTGGCATTCTGGTTGTTGTTGTTGTTGTGGTCATCCTAGGCCATTGGAACAGCAGCTTTTATCTTCCCCATCGATTCCTCATCAAATTGCTGCAGCCTCGCTCTAAGACTTTCTCTCCACTCGGCTTGAATCTCTTCGATCTGATCCGCCGTCAGGCCCATGTCGAGTCCGTTCTTTGAGATCGCATCTTCGCGCTTCATGAACTCTCTGGTGATCTTTCGGCGTGCCTTGGAGAAACATCCTCGGCAATATGGACGATTCACAACCTTTTGTTTGGGCATGCCATGATCGTCAAACGCATTGCATGACGACGAAGACCACCAGCTATACTTTTCACAACGCTGGAGGACCTCGTACTGATAGATATGGTGGCACTCTGAGAATATGTGGGTAACACCCTGACACATGATTGAGGGTATAGGTGTGGCGGTTTTGTGTAAAGAGTCTTCTTTGTGTTCGAGGCAGGTACCTGCAATCTACCTGGAGCGCTCGGGCTAATGCTTGACTTACAAGTTGACCTCTATATATATTTCCATTGGCGGTTGCAAACAAAGGTGTTGTGAATAGTCAATGCCATTCTGCCGTGTTATTGTGGAAATTCTCTCATTCAGCAGTCGTGGACCCTGCACAATGAAGAGATACAAAGCGGCAAAGTGTCCATTGTCTTTCAACATGCAGATTCGTCAGGTTTTGCATTCGTATATTTTGCCTACCAAGGATGCTTCTTCTCCTCTCTGGTCCACGCTCATTGGTACGGTACACCCGCACTGTTCTCGACTACTTCGATACTAAACCTTGTTCCTTCAACGCAATTCCGGCTCGCACGGCGCAGGTCATCTACTCGATACCAACAGTAGCCGAGACCTTTCCTGGTGGCCATTCTTCTGTTGTACCTCTCGCTGCTGCAATTCCTACGAGTCATAGCTCTTACGAGATGCGGCCCATCAACGATAATAAGTACAGGAGCTTGGAGCACGACCCTATCTCACCTCTGTCATCTCAATCTGACGAGGAGTTCCCTACAAACCGAGAGGTCTCGCCATTGACCTCTCCTACAAGGCCCCAGCCAATTGCTGCGAGTTCACTTCCGCATTATCATCCACTACCAGATATATACGCTATTCCACAACGAAAGCCTATGGGCAGATCCAATTTGCATAGCAAAGGAACCATTGTAAATGATAGACTAGCCATGCATAGCTCATCACCACAGATCTCTGTCCCCTCCAACGATGTCGGCCCTAGAGCCGAGGCTAGGAAGAAGTTCGGCCAAAGCCCGCGATCCCAAAGCGTTCGTGCTCCAATCCGTCCAACTCAAGGAGCCACCATTCGAACAACCTGTAGGAGACGGCCTCGATCCCAGAGTGTTCCACCTGCTCCTCGACATCAAGCCATCCCTGTTGAGCGGAGGCTTTGTGCACATGTAAGTTATGTTTTCTCTCTCAATTCTCTCTCATGTCGACCTCATTGTGTATCGTGAGACGCTCTCACGAGCATGGACTCCCGTTCTCTTTGGCGTGAGTCAAGTTTCCACTTTGAGAAAGAAATGCTGACTGCGAAATAATTTAGTGCGGCCGTGGCCAGAAGGAAACAACCATAAGATTCCTACAATGCTCCAGGTGTGTCAACGTGTACTATTGCTAAGACGGCCGGGTAAGTTGTGTTTTCTCTCTAACTCCCCCAATTTTCACAAGTGATACAGTTGCTGACTGCGAAATCATGTAGTGCTGGGCAGCGCGAGTTTGCCACAATCGGTCTCGTAAGCACGAGCAGATAACGCCAACATTAATTCCACCTCAACAGACCACTCGGCCGCTGATCAATCCAGAGTGGAAGGTGTCATCACGATCTCAGGCCCAAGCAATCACGGCTCAGCGGAATGCAGGCACAACGTCCGGAGAGGGTTCTAGGCGCTTGCGGAATGGACACCCTGCTGACCTGGAGTCACAAAAGCCGTTCCCCAAGCGCGGTGGTAGATGTCGTACTTTGTGGTTCGTCCTTGCCGCTGTCATTTGTCTCATACTGATCATCATAGTCATCGTGGTTGCCACGAAGCATTAGAACAATGCCTGAAGGATGTTTCAAAGTTCATTGTCCTTGCACAATGGAAACGTACTGAGCGATGTTATCTGACACAGTAATGGTCAAAGCTTCTGTTTGTCCGCACAAAGCAGTTCACTCTTCTTTATCATGTCAATGCATGGTATTAATCTGTACGACCTTCCAAACATTTTCCTCCTGGTCCTTTTCCCAGTTCGCAAAGTGAGTCGCCTTATCTAACATTCAACACCTCGTATCACCTTCAGCATTCTAGCATCGCCAGATATCTTTCTACAGCGCTGGTCGCACACTTTCTTCATCAACATCGACATGCCTGCATATAAGATGGACCCTATGCGGGGGAATCATGGTAAATATGTAGCACAGGAACCTATCTCCCCTCTATCCCCTCGATCTGAGGCCATCCTTGCCCAACGCCATTCTGCGAGGCAAGTCTCCCCGCTGCAATCACCTTCGGCACCCTATCCCGTCCCTCAGGCGTCAAAGAGACCCGCCGGAAACTACACTCTACCACCAAAAGCCTATGTCATGCCCACACGCAAACCTGTTGGAGGTAGGGGGCCACCCAACAAAGAGGAAGCTATTCAGTCGCGGCCCCGTTCGCAAAGTCTTCGCCCTCTGAGTGAGCTAGTAGCGATGCCTACAGGCTTCCTGCAGGATTTCACGAGCCACGCTCCTGCTGACTGCGTTCAGCAAAACGAGCAGGTCCTCCCACAGGATGTCCCTACAGGCTTCCTCCAAGATTTCACAAACCATGCTCCTGCAAAGTCTCTTCCGCAACAAAGCCAACCCGCTTTCCAGGATGCTCCCATCAGACGCCCTCGAAGCCAAACGCTCCCCTCACATATCGTCGAGGCAGATCTAGAAGCCTACAGGCGGAGAGCGTGTGCAGCTTGTGGCAATCTCCAAGGAAACAGCCGGCAAGACTTTATATATTGCAAAAAGTGTACGAACGTGTACTACTGCACGGTGGAATGCTGGGACAGACGAGTCTGCCACAGCCGCCCTTCAGGTCCGGAGAAGAGATGCGCCGTTTGTGGCCTCCGACAGTCATTTGCAGAGCATATCTTCGATCCTTGCGGCAAGTGTCAGGACGTTGGCAAAGCCGTCTATTTCTGCTCAGACAGTTGTTGGGACCAGCGCAATTGCCACATCAGGGCTGCTGTGCAGAATCCAGCCGCTACCCCGGCTCAGCCACCAAGGACCTACCACCCGGGCGCGAGGTCACAGCAACAACAACAACAACAACAACAACAACAACAACGAGAGCATCTCCCAAAGCCAGTTCCAGGAACGCATGAGGGGCGGGGCCTTGCAATCACCCGTGCACCCGAAGGTTCCCATCAGGACCAAGGAGGTCGGGCCGTCGAGAAAGCACCTGAAGAGAAAAGATCCTGGGTCGACAGCAAGGTATTTGGTGTTTCCGTGTGGATTATCATTCCAGTCATGATTTTCATCATCATTCTCAGTCTTGTACTTGGTTTGAGAGGCTAATAGGTATAAGTGGCGTCTTGGGAACATGATCAGGTAGTTTTCGGTTGATTTCGCAGGTACATTTCTTTAATTACTTTATCGATATCTAATACCACAAAGCTTCCAAGTCAGAGCCGTAGCTTGAGATCTAGAGAAATTATATTACAGTTACACACGCTGTTCTCAAGGTACTAGATCATATATTGTTCATTGAATCTTGCTTGCCGTTATCACTGCCCCCTTCAGCCGCTGGCTTCGTCTGCAGGATCATCCATGCACATTGGCCCCTACTTTGTTCACCCTTTACCACCTTCAGGTTCTAATAGCAGCTGTATATAGGAACCGCAAGTAGCACCATCATCTCGCCAGAACTGAACATTCCTCGATGCGAATCTGACGTCGGACGCGACATAAGTCGCACGTACTGTATGTCGCCGCGCTGACTCCCTCGCCTCAATCTTCTATAAAACCTACGACGTCTTACATTGCGTTCAGCACCATCATAGCGCCAAAGAGCCATCATCAAGCCATGCCCTAGGGTACTTGTTTGGATCCAAGACTAAGCCCCCCTCTAAACAGTTGGAGCGCAAAGCCCAGCATCCAAGAGCCCCAACGAGGCCTATAGTGCACTACGTCGGGCTACTTCTTCAGTATTCAAGCACGATGCTGAGTAATCTGTCGACGTAGACGTGCTGGGATTCTGGACGGGGGGTTTCCGACTGGGTATTGTACTCGGAGGAGAGCAGCACATGAAGTGGCAGAAGTGAGAATCAACATGTGGTGAATGAGACAATGTGTGAAGGGTGAGGGAAGGGAAGGAGATGGGTAGACGGCAATATGGTAAATTTGAGAGCGACAGTAAGGTTGATGGGGCGTTAGGTCAAAGCTGCGGGTTTTCGGTGAATAATACACATGACCATGAACTGTCTCAGATGGTTTTGTGGTCATGCAGATTGTCGAGAGGTCTGAGAGGAGGTGGTGGAAGGTGAAACAGGCAATACTGATGGTGTTGAGGTAGAGTGTGGAGTGTTCTCGAGTATCCGGGACGCCACGCTCCGTCTATGTATTTAGTCGTTCCCTTTTGACGACGTCCAGCCCATGGAGGTGTAAATTATGGTACAAACATACAGCAAAGAAGAAAAAAGATTAAAGCCTTCGAGAAACCCCCAACATGGGACTCTGCTGCACAACAATGTCGAGACGATGATACCGGCTCATTGACTGTACCTGCTCTCTCGTCCACCATCTCTTTTACTAAACCCTCGACCACCTCCACGACCGCCCCGATCGCCGCCAGCCCCACCTCTCGAGAAGCCTCCACGGTCGCTACCGCGAGAACCCCCATCCCCGGGCGGCCTTGCCCCGTACCGTGATTTACGATCAGTACCGCGATCATTGCGGTCATAGGTAGGTCCAGGTCCACGACCACGACCATCACTATCTTTGTACCACGACCGTCCAGCATCACCATAACCTCCGCCGAACTCGGAATTATTACCTCTTTCCCTACCGAAACCGCCACCTCCACGGGAGCCTCCATAACCTCCGCCGAACAAGGAACTATTACCCCTTTCCCTATCGAAACCGCCACCTCCACGAGAGCCTCCACGGAAGCCTCCACGGGAAGCATCTCTCCCGCCAAAGCCACCGCTGCTATCGCCATCTCCTCCGTCGGTTCTATCTTCGCGCCCAATATTGATACCTTGTAGACGACTGAGACCAAGTTTGGTTGCTAATCCGAGGCCAACCATGGGTGGCTGCTCCATGCCCCATCCGTACTTGGCACGGTCGTTCATAGCGTCAAGAAGGATCTGCTTGTTAGGAATCCAATTATAAACACCTAGCGCGGCTACGTATGAGGCAACTTTCATGCCACGAGGTGCCATTTTTGTCGCGTCCTGGACCTGGGTCAAGGTCTGGGCGGTACCTTCAGGCAGCTGAGCGTCTTTCCTCATGTCTACCTTGGCGGTCTCAAGGGAATTATCTTGTACCAGTGGCATCTTGGGTAATTTGTGCCTTATCTCCCGTGATTCGAAACTAGTGATCAAGATCCAGCCCTCGCCAGTCTTGTCCCCACGGGCTGTGCGACCTACCCGATGAACATATTGTTCTTCCGATGGTGGAAGGCCAATTTGGATGACATGAGTGACATTGGGAAAGTCCATTCCTCGAGCGGTCACATCGGAGGATAGCATGATACCGGTTTCTGCACGCCTGAAGCTGTCCGCTGCTCGCGTTCGCTGCATTTGCGAGAGTCGTGCATGCATCTCGATTATTCTAGCAGGGTGAAGAGGATGCTGGTGGAATAAGCTTTGACCTGGGGTTTTGAGGTTGCGGAGCACAGTGGTTGCGAGTACGACGTCGGCAGTAGCGCTAAAATAGACAATGGCCTTGAAAGGTCGGGCGGGCGAATCTGTAGTACCTGCTCCTCCACTGATCTCCTGCTTGCATAACTCCACCAATGCTGGCATGAGGTTCTCGAAGCCCCCAACATTGACCAACTTCTGGGGAACTTTCTCATGGGTTTGTTGCTCGCCTTCTTGCACCGTACGAACGTATTGAAAGTTCGACTTCATTGTTTTCCGAACGATCTGCAAAACTTCATGAGGGACGGTGGCGGAGTAGAGGAGTGTCTGTCGGTCCATATCTTTTCTGTCAGGCAAGAGATCTTGTATGGCTTGAATCTCAGGTGCAAAGCCTTGGTCAAGCAGTCTATCAGCCTCATCTAAAACGAAAGCACTGAGATTTGGCGCTCGGACTTGACTGTAGGGGTCCGATAGTATATCGTTCAAACGGCCTGGGGTCCCAACCAGGATATGGCAGCCCTCGTTCTTTATCCTTCGCAATCCTTCCGACTTCGCAGATCCTCCGACAGCAGTTTGGACAATAACACCTGTATTCCTCGTCACTTTCTTAGCTTCCACTGCAATCTGTTCGGCCAATTCTCTTGTGGGGGAAATGATGATGGCTCTGATATCGCTAGCGGAGCCAGAACGACGGCCGGATCGATGTTCAAGTTGCGGGTCCACACTGATGATATTTTGTAGGAGAGGTATGAGAAAAGCAAGAGTTTTTCCAGTCCCAGTTCGTGCTTGGGCTAATCTATCGGCAAAGTCAACAACAATTGTCCGTGCAGCGCAGTTGTATATGTAGTATTGCTTACACATCTGTGCCTTTGAGCGACTCGTTGAGGGTTAAGCTTTGTACCTGGGTCATGGTCTCGAGGCCCATGTCCCTTATTAGTGTATCAACCACAGTCCGGCATACCAAGCCTTGCTCTGCCAGGTCAATGAACTTCGTAACTGGCCCTTGTCTGGCGGTTTGATCTGTTTGACCGTTTGACAGAGGTTTTTCATCATAATTCTCTTGGGCAACTTCGCCCTCAATTGGGTCTTCTCTGTATGCGGCGCCGGCGGCAGCAGACCGTCTCCATTGTGGCGATGTGCCAAATGATCTAGCTATAAGTGGATATCTTATTCGAGATGTAGGCTTAATCTGCTGGCTTCCTCGAAGGCGGACTGCTCGAGCACAATGGGAACAAATGGGAGTTGCGAGCAATAATGTTGTCGCAGAGGCAGGACCTCTCCGTACGAAGTTCAACATCAGCTAGTAGGTGCTTTGAAATAGAGCCTAATCGGACATCAGTTGCCAGGGTTCTCTTGTGACCTCAATTTGTATGATTATGTATATGCCGGCAATGCTTTATCGCAGCTTCTGGCCCTTGTCCGTGGTGATGATAGGATTGTAACTTTTTCTACAATTTAGTTGGGGCGTTTCCTAATCAGCTCTAGTGCGTTTGGGACGCCGATCCTCCATATGATTACGTGTTAGCGTGTTCACCTGCGGAGCTCTCGCCTAAACATAGTATTTATTTATTGTTCTATATCTTTCAAGAACTCGGAAGGTCAAATTCCCTCTTCTTACAAACCACCGCGCGGACACTAACCATAAGCTCAAAGGTATAGCATTTGTGCAACATTCGACATCTCAGTTGTAATTTTTGGCCGAGAAAACGTTCGTGAGGCTCTTCGCCGGATGTCGAGTGCTAATGGTATATGCCAGCATTCAAGTTCGCGAGGTCACGATGATTATTGCATGATAATAACTATTAAAGTCTCCCATCTCAGTT
>JAABUW010004257.1_pt1 | contig 19559 bp, 14 predicted proteins | sample 5560081 | NCBI WGS metagenome assembly JAABUW01 (sample SAMN10711882, study PRJNA513363) | rock metagenome | isolation source: Antarctica rocks | place: Antarctica: Victoria Land, Knobhead sud
CAAGAAGGACGACCTCTTCACCCGCCCCAACCGCAACACTTCAAAACGCGCCAAGCGCGACAGCGAGGACTCCCCCCACTTCGAGCAGAAACACACCACCAATGGCGAGGGTCTGGACACCGGGATATGGCAGCGCAGTAAGCGGAAGATGGAGGAGAAGGCGAAGTTGTATGCTGCGATGAAGAGGGGGGATGTTGAGGATACGGATGGGAAGTATGGGGTGGATTTTGATCGGAAGTGGGAGGACTCGCAACTGCGGGGAGAGGAGGGAGAAGGGGAGGAGGAGGAGGAGGATCTGGACGACGAGGAGCAGGAGGAGAGTGGGCCGGTGGAGTATACTGACGAATTTGGCCGCCTACGAACAGGAACGCGAGCAGAAGCTGCGAAGGTGCAAAGGGCTGCACAGAGTAAAGCGGTGGCGGAGACACCAAGCGACCGCTTCACCGCCCGGCCTCTCGCGCCTTCGAATGTGATATACGGCGACACGATCCAACACGCCGCTTTCGACCCCGAGGCTCCCGTGGCGGCGCAGATGGCTGAGCTGGCGAAGAAGCGGGATAAGAGTCTTACGCCACCACCGGATGAGCATTTCGATGCGAGCAAGGAGGTTAGGAGTAAAGGGACGGGGTTCTTCCAATTTTCGGGCCATGATGCAGAGAGGAAGCGGCAGATGGAGGGGTTGGAAAGGAAAAGGTTGGAGACGGAGAGGAAGCGTGGGGAGAGGCGGCAAAAGTTGGAGGAGCGGAAGAAGGAGGTCGAGGCGAGGAGGAAAGAGATCCAAGGACGGAGAGTGAAGAGGAAGGCGGATGACTTTCTGAATGAGTTAGGGGTGGAGATGAGTGCGAAGGCGGTGGAAGATGATGGGAAGGCGGAACCTGGTAGCCCTACATAGTAAGGCCACGAGTCGTCCATGTAGGCGAATTGTCCAGCGTGAAGGGTTATATTAGAGTATACTACAGACACGATAGTCAAAACGAGTTAAGTGGCGCACGTGAAAGTGGCTCCCTGTCGATCACATGCAGCGAGCCGAGGCGTCAAAATGACATCTTCGAGCGGAAATTGTCCGACCATCTTAAGCTCTTGCTCGCTGTGGCGACAATTGTCTTGCCTTCCAGCGCGTAACAACGATACTTCCGTTACGGGTAGGGCTATTGTGTTTCCTGTATCTCGTGTCTGACTGCCGGGTTTTAGTACTGTTTCCCTTCGCTTCGTGAAAACGCCCTTTCCATCTATCTCCTGCGCGGTCTCGGATTCTGAACTACTCAGGACGCCTTGGATATTTACTCACTGAGCGTTGGTTCGAGAAGCTCGACAACATGGAGAGCGGCTACGGCATTCTGAAGTTCTTGGTCCCGCAGGTCCCGTCGCTCGCGAATACAGCGGTATGGCACACTCTAGGACGAACGCCTACATCTTCGAAATGGAACCTGCAGACCGCGATGACTGTGCAGGTATTGAGAGCCATGATGTCCGGGAAGCCAACTCCAATTGGAAAAGTTCAAGCTACGACGTTGAAGGACCCGGGTGTGTCGGGGAAGATGTGGGTCGCGACTGCCAAAGTTCCGGCTCCAGGACCCGACGAGGAAGGTGTGCGAGAAGCGGTCTTCCAGGCTATCGATGACATGAAGGTGGAGGGTGCGCCGGAGCCGAACTACACGAAACCACAGCTCGTGGACGTGGAGGTCGAGTGGACTGGTTTCAGGCCTGGTGCTGCGAAGGGAGAGAAGCCGCCGGAGATTTCGGAGACGGAGAAGTACAAGCGGTTGATGGAGGAGCCGACACGGATGAGCGAGACGACTATTCTGTACTTTCATGGTGGAGCGTACTACCTCTGCGATCCATCGACACATCGCGCGTTATGCAGTCGGCTGGCCAAGGAGTCGAAAGGACGGGTGTGCAGTGTCCGATACCGTCTCGCTCCGCAGACAGCTTTCCCCGGCCAGCTACTGGATGCATTAATGGTCTACCTCAGCCTCCTCTACCCTCCAGCCGGCTCCATGCACGACGCTATACCCGCCAAAGACATCGTTCTGAGCGGCGACAGCGCAGGTGGCAACCTAGCCTTCGCCCTGCTCCAACTCCTGCTTCAGCTCCACCGCTCCTCACCAAATCAGACACCCACTGTCCGCTTCCACGGGCAGACCGTAGAAGTGCCCTTACCAGCCGGCTGCTCCGCCAACTCAGGCTGGTTCGACATCTGCCGCGCCATGCCCTCAATAAGCAGCAACGCAGCATACGACTACCTCCCTCAAGCCTCCCACGACGACCCCTTAACCTCCCGCTTCCCCGCCGACTCCGCTTGGCCGTGCAACCCTCCTCGAGGAGACATCTTCTGCGACCTCAGCCTCCTAGACCACCCACTCACCTCCGTCCTCGCCGCACAAACCTGGGCCAACAGCCCACCGCTTTGGATGTGCACAGGCCAAGAAATGCTCACAGACGAAGACCTCATCGTCGCCTCCCGCGTCGCGCAAGACGGCGTGAAAGTGCGGTTAGAGGTTTACGAGGCGATGCCGCATTGTTTCTCTATGCTTCTCCCTTCGCTCGCGAGTTCTGACAAGTGTTTAAGGAGTCTGGGGGTTTGGTGTCGACGGTGTGTGGAGGAGCCGGAGGGGTTGAAGACGGAGGGGACGTGGACGGCGGCGAAGACGGGGGAGGAGAAGAGTGTGGTTGTGCAGGATGTGGGGCCGATTACTGCGGAGGAGGCGAGGAGTTTGATGGCGTTGATTCGGGAGAGGAGGGGGGAGGCGTTTGAGAGGGGGGATAGGGCGACGCCGAAGAGTGCGTTGTAGGAAGATGGGGATGTGAAGGGGTGGTAGGGAGCGACTGCCTGGCGTGTTGATTAGTGTGTCGCTGGTCCTGGACGCGAGTTGATGTTTATGATCTTGCGATTGTAATGGAAGTAAGTGCATGCAATCCGACGGCAGTAAGCATATGCATCTGTTATGGCGAGAATGCTACTGATGCATGAGGATGACTTGTTTCATCGAAGCCATCATATATTGATACACTATAAATACAACAAATACATCATACAACAAATCTACTCCTTCGGCATACCCTCCTCATCGCCTGGCTCGGTGTAGGTCCCGCTTGACTTCGCAGCTCCACGTGTTCGGCTGTCGACAATGTTTGACTTGTCAATGGCATCCTTGTCATCCTTCTCTGTTTGGCTATTAGCATTGTCGAACGATTAACAGGAATGGTCAACGTACCTAGCTGCGCATCCGAGTCGGCGGTCGCACCATCAATGGGGTCCTCGACAGCAGCGTTGTCGCACTGCACTGGAACACCGGCCTGAGCCTGACCGGGACGGCTTACGTAGTCGTTGTCGGCGGCATCGCCAGCCGGTGCGTCGGAGTTCTGGGTAGTTGACATTGTTGGAGGTGGAATGTGGAAGGTTACTTTGGTGGTAGTTTACTGTCGTGGGGCGTGTATGGACGAAAAGACATTGAAACTGAGAGCATTACTTATAGCCTTTTTGATAGCCTCCCGCCTCATTCTCAGCCGCCGTCATCACTTTTGAGGGAGAGCCCTTCGCAGGTCATGCTGATGTCAAAGACTTCAGGAACCGTCTCCACGATGCCAGCCGTTGTTTCACTACACAGTACAATCAGCCGCATCGACTCCACACAGTGTGATTGAGTTTGTGATAAGCTCATCGATCGGGACTTACAATTGGTACGCGAGAGAAGAACAGAGACGAAGTCGATGAAGGAGGGAACATGTGACGCGTAGATTCATAGGACTAGCGCCAGGGACAGACCCCAGAACCCGGGGAAGCGAGATCCGATCTGTAAGGTATGATCGATGGCACTAATGCAGGCACTTATCAGACGGTGGAGATGGCCTTGGGTGACGCGTAGATATTATGGTCCTTGAGTCGTCGTGATGATGCTAAAGTGATGCGGTGATGGTTGTGATGGTACAGTTGAGTCTCAGCTCGGCAGAAATAGCGTATCTGTGGGTATCTAAAATAACAAGTAGCAAGCAAACATAGCAGGTGCATTTTGTGCTTTGTCTCGACTGGCCGTTCGCTAGCAATATGGAGTTGCGAGCACTTCGCAGAGAACGCGGTAGCAATGGTGGTTTTCGCAGCCCCGACGCACGCGATTATTCGGCGGCAACACCACCGAACGGTAAGTTATGTTGAGCAAAACAACATCGTATTGTTCGTTTGGTGGTCAGCAGCGTTGGCAGCCTGAAGGCGGATCGGAGTCGAGAGTCCAGTAATCAGTCTTCTTCGGTAACGGCCTTCTTCGGCCTCCCACGACGCTTCTTCGGCTTCGTGTCGACATCCTCCTCTTCCTCCTCAACGGCTTCGATCTTGGGTGCTGCCTTCTTGGCCTTGGACTTTTTGGCTGGCGGCGGCGGCTCATCGTCGAGAGCAGCTGTGTCGGATGACGGACCGTTGTCCGCGGCTTTCGTCTTCCTAGGTGCCCTCGTCTTCTTGGCGGGCGCAGTGGGTTCGCCGTCAGAGTCAGCGGTTTCTGCGGCGGCTTTCTTGCCTCTGCCTTTGGCCTTCTTCGGCGGTGGTTTCACGGCCTGCTTATCGGCCTCGTCGTCTTCGTCCTTTACGCGGCTGCGCTTCTTAGACGCCTTCTTCTTGGCGGGAGAGTCTTCCGAGTCGTCAGGATAGTCCTGTGGTACGGTCAGCTTACGCGAGTGACGTGGAGAAAGCGCATCCCATACCTTCGCCTTCTTCTTTGGCGTCTTCACAAACATCCCTTGGTTCTTGTTGGCACTGTTGAAGCGGTTGCACTCCATGTCCTGCATCAGTTAGACAGAGACAATAAGCAGTGCCTGAGACAAGCTCACCCCATTCCACTCATCATCGTCAACGTGACCCTCTTCCAGAGCTCGCTTCACTTTCTCCTGGACATCCGGAGGTAGTATGTCGTACCCATCTACCAGCTCCATGTCCATCTCAGAACTCTCGGCCCAGTTGTGGAGGACCGTAGGTGTCACACAGCCCCTATTTGGTTAGCCATCTGGTCGGAGGGTAGCACGCAGTGGAGGGTCCTACCAGTGGCGCCACTTCCAGCTGGTGTGCTCCTGGATGGTCACTTGCACGCCCTGGCGTAGTTCGCCTTTGGCAATCTTGGTGCCGTCCTTCTTGCATTGCGTACCCTGGCATCCGGCCTGGCCGCCTTTGGCAATCTCTGTCGGCATGTTAGTACTCGTTCGCAGTGAAGTGGGATGGACATCGTACCAACGCGATACACTGCGGACGACATGATGTATCTAGCTATTTTGCTTCACGTTGGACGCGGTACGAGCGCGGCGGTGAATTCAAGTGAACAAGCTGGAGCGGAGAGCGAACGAGGCAGCTCGCAGGCTCGTGCTCTTAGAATGAGTTACTGGATGATGGTGATGGAGCCGTTGATAAGTAGCAACGTGCATGCAAACAGTCTCAGAGGTCTCAGGCAGCGAGAAGTTGGTCGGAGTGGAGCAAACTTTGTTTTAGAGCTGAGACTAGGGCGCGTATGCACGTGACTTGACCCTTGCGATTTGACGAATCGATCTCGAACTACTTCCACGCATCATCGGCAACATCAACTCTCACTTGTCATCCGGTTTCGACATACATAGTGAATGCTACGATGCTATAGTCGGCAGGCATGCCACAGAGCATGGCGGCAGTTCCGTGCGCCGAGCAGACCCATCGAAGCACACCTCTCGCCACGGATCTCCTCAAGACATGCGTCCGTTCGCACTGAGGATGTAGCCGATCCATCATCGCCACGACCACACCGATTTCGCGCGAAACCTATTACAAGACTGCTGCAATTCCCAACTGGCGCAGACAGACGAAATACGGCTGCTTGGGCAGACCTGCTTGAAGGCGGCTTGCCACCTCATCTCCGTGACCATGCCCGGCCACCAACAAACCTGGCCCCGAATGCTGCAGATGTAGCGAATATCTTGTTGGCCGCGCAAAAGGTTGTGCCTTCGGCAAAGGGTATCGATGTTTTGGGGATTGATGTGCTGTTCTATCTCGGGTTCCAAAAACAGAGATGGGACACGGTTGTGTGGCTCGTCAAGCGGCTTGTCGAAGCGTTTGGACCTCAGGTGCTGAAACCTGGCCGGTCACCTCAGCTCGTCAGTCGATGGGTAGGTGAAGTGTCTCTGGACGATCTGACCGGGACGAAGGCGGCCCTCCAGGATCTCATTGGGCCTGATGCCAACCCTGTTGCTGTGTCCGCAGGCGCCGCAACCTTGGACGAGCTTACAGACGACGCACCGGACAACATGAGCGGAGATGAGCGGCTTGCGCGTAATGCGTTAGGACAGGTCTGGCGAAGCCTTGGACACATGGTAGCTGCATGCGTGGACACAGCAGTGAAACCGGAGATTCTCGAGATCATCGCTTATCTGCACCACATGGGTATCATGCCGGCATCGATCTATAACCAGAAGCCATCTAGTGATGCTACGAGCATCCAACAGCCACCGACGCTAAACCTGCTTTCTTCCCGAATCTTGATATCACTTTCCGATGCCGCATGGAGAGCACACGAGAAGTCCGCAGTCGGGATGGCTCACGCTAAGAGCGGATGGTACCAGTCTTTGCGACCCGAACAACCAGGCTCCCGTTACAGGGTGAATGTTGCGGGTCTAAGGCCGGAAGTTTGGCTCGAAGTGCTTTTGTGGTCGTGCCTGCATGGGGGTTGGATCACGGAGGGATCCGAGATACTTCGCATCTTGCACGTCACGAACTGGAAGCCATTCTCATGGCGTTCGGTCATTCCGACTACTACTGACAGCAGTCCGGACTGGGACAAGCTGGAATATGCCTTCAACCATCGTCTACCGTCGACAATGGACAGTCCAGATACAAGCGTCGACGTTACCGTGTGTAAAACCATTAGCAGCGAAGTGATCAATGCCTACATTGATGCCCTGACAGGTTCGACTCGACTGGGCGTTGGCGAGCGAGGTCTACCACCAAAATACGTGATCGATCGATTGCACGACTTGCAAAACCTCCTTCAGCGTGGGAACCTGTCGCTTGTGGCGGGCTCTTGGGACGCCATCCTGCTTCGTCTTGCAGACACCCACGATCACTTCGTCGATCAGAGTCTCCCGGGATTCAAAGCATTTGTGACACTCTCGCCGCTCATGGGCGACGAGCTAGGATCCCCAGTAGCACGAGATATACCTGAGTACGTATTCGACGGTAGTGCTGCAGTCATCGGCCTGTACCATAAAGCACTGCGCTCCCGGATCAAGGCAGGGGATGCTTCAGGTGCCCTTCGGGTTTTCAGGTCGCTATCCGATATGGCTGATAACAATAAGCAACGATCTTTGGACGATTTCATCGAGCAACAGCAAGCGGTGACACAGAGCAACGGAGCATGTAATGTACAACTGGCCCTGTTCACCAACAATTTTCCTGGCATCGCGTATCCTGCGTTCGAGATGCAGATACCATCTACTATTCTCGGACCCTTCCTTGACCTCGTTCTGGACGCGAAGGCTTTCCAACTTGCCAACTGGCTCGTGTACAGTAATGAAATCGACGGACCAGTCATACCAGGGCAGTTGTACGCAGACCTTGCCGTAGCACCAGCGCTCATTCGGTTCGCTGCTGAAACAGACGACAAGCCGTTGCTGTCGAAGATCATCAATGCGCGCAAAGCCCTGGTAAAGAACGAACGCCCTTTTCTGCCGCAGGAATATCTCCGTACATTCTTCAGGAGCCAAGTGGAACGAAGGAGCTGGACTGGGGCGGTCAAGATCTTGAAACACATACAGGACACTCCACCAACAAGACTGAATATCGTGGACATGGCGTACGTCACTCGTGCGATGTTACTCGAGTACCGTACAGCATGCCAAAGTAGCGACCAGGATGCTCAAAAAAGCTTCGGCCATGCAAGAGATCTGTTCGTCGCCGCACTGCAGAGTACGGGTCCAACGAAAAGTCTCGACATGACTCAAGAACAAAACCACATGGTGCTCATAGTACTGTCTTGTGCTGATGGCTACTGGGCGGAGTTCTGTAAAACACTCCTCCCACCGCCAGCATATCACACCTTCCATTTGCCGACGAAGACGTTCAATCTGGTGCTCGATGGTATCATCCACGCGTATGGGGCTACGAAAGGACAGAGTGTGCTGGACGTGTTCTGGCCTTACCCTGTTAAAAAGGCCCAGCGTATGGGTAAGCGGCCTTCGGAATCGGGCTCAGGCGAGCTTCAAATGTCCAGATTCGAACCTTCCGGCGACAGGTCTCATGAGATTCGCCACATCATTCAGTTGCCTACACATCCGCCGGAAGAGGCTGTTGTTTATGGAGGCTTGGAGCCCGACCTTGCAACCGTGCGATTGATCTTGATGGCCGCGCTTGACGAAGTCAGTAGGCCACAAGGGCTGGGAGAGTTTTCTAAGGCTTCAGGCTCTAGTGGCTCGGGCTCGCAGACGCAACAAACCGAGGCTGTGCGCATGGATGACTTGACAGACGAAACAAATCAAACCACCGTTGACTTACTTGCCTGGGCCGTACGCAAACTACAGACGATGGGCATGGCAGAGCATGATATTCTGGACGAGCTGGGTGCTGCACTCTCATCACACCCTCAATTACGGTCACAGCTGCCTGAAATGCTGGCAAGTGCGAATGTTATTGAGGAGGAGCATGATCAACCAGGAGGATTCTAGAGTATGCGCGCGGACGTAATAGAGCGATCTAAAGACTACACAGCCGAACATGCTTGTACCAGACGTTTATCACTGCTCATTCTCACTGACCACGCCACGTCTCCGACCAGCGTCCTCACAAAGCAGACGAAGCCGCCTCTCGGATCATCCATACCCGCTTGGCAGCATCTGGATCATATGGCTTGTCGTAGCCGAAGTCTTTCATGTCCGCCTTGATGACTTCCACCTCCCGGAATCCAAAGCGCTTGTAAAGTGCAAGTCCAGCTGGCGTCGATTCGAGGGCCATCCGGGCGCCAGTCTTGTCGGCCTGCTCCACGCCCCAAGAAAGCAGCTTCGTACCTGCGCCTCTGCTTTGGTACTCAGGATCTACGACCAGGAACTCGAGCTCTTTACACCGTCAGTTCCTATCCGTAGTATAGTGCTGGCAGACCTTACTGATATACGGCTGCCCTCTCAGATACTCGTTCGTCCACTTCTCACTGTTCAAGCTGAAGAAGTGTTTGAGCTTCCAATTGCCATCGATCGGCCAGTTCGTGGGTGGTTGACTATTCGGATCAACTGCTTCCTTTTCTGCTTGCTTGGCCACATCAGGACAGAAGGTCCATTCCGACACCGCCACCATCTTTTCAGTATCGTCGTCCGTGGCTTTCGTGAACTGACATTGCGGATCGTTGTAACTTTCGTTCTTGCTGGCTTCGTAGTATGCGTAGAGATCGTCTGTGTAGCCTCTGGGCCATAGCATTGGTATGCGCGGATGACTTCTAAACGCTTCCAGTTCGAGGCGGACGAAGGCGGGAATGTCAGCCCGCTCTAACGGTGAAAGTGTAACAGGCATGATCTCAGTTAATTCGACGGCACCGGATGTGTAAAGACTTTGTTTCAGTGAGAGGATATCCGTCTTTTGTGTTCCATTCGACGTGAGTGTCGAGAAGAGTCACCATCTGCATGATTCATACTCGAACGATTTCAACGATTAATCGTTCTGTGGAGCCGATGGCGCACCAATGCATGCACGTTTCGCACCATCGATGCCATTGGAAAAGCTTTGTATGTCTTCTATGCTCTATGTACATTGCTAAATCGTTGATACCTTAGCTGGGCGCAGCTGAATCGGAATCTCAGTAAGTACCATTCAACTGCGATATCCTTCCACCATCCAAAACTTGTACATTTCCATTCAAGTAAGCACCGGCGGCAGACGCCATATATAGCAGCGTACCAACAATGTCGTCGGTCTTACCCAGTCTCTCAGCAGGAATGAAGCTCTTCTCGTACGCACCCTCCTCCGTTGGTTCCTTATCCGACTTCGTGCCACCCTGCGCAATAAGACCTGCCGCCAACTCTGACGGGAAGAGTCCAGGTGCAATAGCATTGACTCGGATGGAGTACGGAGCCAGCGTCCCGGACAGGTGCTTGACGATATGCGTCGTTGCTGCATCGATTAGCTCGTCCATCGATATAACTGCGTTGAAGGTACATACCAGCTTTAGAAGCAGGATAAGCTCCAAAGTTCCCTGGCACCCGTAGGTAGCCAGCAATACTGCTCGTCACAATCACCTGACTCTTCCGACCAGCACAATTGCCTTTTCTGTTGCCGGCGTCGAGCAGCTCCAGGAAAGCGAAAGTGTTGAAGACGACCGACACACTATTCGTCGAGAACGTGGTAACCCAGTCTTCAGTCTTCTGCTCCAGAGCTTTCTTTGCATATTCTTGCACTGAGACGTCCGTGGATTTGACGCCTATAGGAGGTGGCATGTATCCGCTATTGCAGCAGAGCAGATTGACGTAGCCAGTCTCCTGCTTGATCTGTTCCGCGATCTGGCACAAGGACTCTTTGGAGGTCACATCGCCTACCAGAGGAACGATGTTTGGTGATAGCTTTGCTGTTTCGTCCAGTTTATCCTTCCGCCGGCCGATGATGTAGACTTTGGCTGCTCCACCGGCCGCGAAAGCCTGGGTCATCATCAGTCCGATGCCTGCGATGAACGTTAGTGGTCAAGGTTGCTTGCTGGAATGGGTCTAGGAAGACTACCAGTCCCGCCGCCACTGATGGCGACGACCATGCCTTCGACGCTGAACAGCTCGCTGGGATTTGTGTCCATTTTGGATGGCACAAAGGTGAGAGGAAGACGCTGTGAGTGGAAGTGGGATAGCACCGTCCAGACTGCCAAGCGCTCACCAGCCTGACAACTATTCTACTACAAACTCAAAGCTAGATCAAGGCCGATAATCTTGGTAGAGCACGTCAAAGCACGAGCATATAGATTTACTACCGTAGAGAAGACTTGTCGGATTCTTGCAGGTGCATGAGCTCCCAGCTGTGACCTACACCTGCATATGCACGGCACCGACCCGCCGTGGTGGTACCTACAGCGGGAACATTCAGCTAGAATGCCCATGTAACATCAACTATCAGTTGCCATCAAAGCTCCACTGGTCCTGCCTTGTAGCCTTCAAGCACGGCAAACGATCATCACAACGCAAGGGATCTTAGCAGAAGGCAGTGCCGTGAACAAACACCGGGTAGGCCGATGTGTTGGCCCATAAGTAGTCGTGTGAGTAGACGTGCTTCTTTCGTCATGTCCATTCCATGTCACGCATCCTCTCTAAAGGTCTCAAAGCCCTGGGCCTCGCATCGAATACCCCTCGTAGCCCAACCGTCCCAGCGTCCCAGCATCGATACAAGGGCGACAAGCCAAGGCCAACCAGCAGAAAGGTCGTGAAAGTCTACAGATCCGGTCTCGAGGTTCCAAATTTCAGCTCTCCACATGAAATCACTTTTACGAGGTTCATCGAAGAGCTTTGTCGACTCAATCCAAAGCACACCAGAACTTCACGCGGGAGCAAGCAGAAGACGCGCTCGATGCCACGATGAAGGGAGTCCTGCCCGGAGAAGACAGACGGAAGGCCGGGAAGAAGGGAGGTGGTCGAACTCGTGAGAGTGACACGGCCTTGTTCGAAGTAGACCGTCTGGAGCAGGAGTGCAAGGAGTACTTTGCCGCTTTGAAGATAAAGCAAGACGAGGCAGACAAAGCGGCAGCTGTCGCTTCAAGCAAGGATCGCAGTCGGAGTAAAGGTCCTGGATCGGGCAGGGGCGGCCCGAAGAAGTGATGAAGACTATAGTCCAGATACGCGGGATCGAATCAGCCGTCGGCATCCTATGGCTCGAGCCAGCCTTCCGAGCAATTTTGAAAGCCCTTGTGGTGTGGAAGCGGCTACATCAACCATAGCTTTGTGCCAACTGAGCCTGCTGCGGAAGTTGTTGATGTGTGGTTCGATATGGAGTGTGAAAAGCAGGCACGGCGGAATACTGACTTCGTAACAAAGCGAAGCCGAAAGCCGCTGAGGCAGTGCAGAGGAGTGCTGCTAGCTGGGGCGGATCTGATTCCACCAATCGTTACCGCCTTGCGACCGCATTGGAGGCTGGTTGGCAGTCAACTCGATCGCTATCATGCCCTCCCCCTCCTCGGCCCATTCCAATCAACAACCCTCCTCTTCCGATGCATCTCCGCCATCTTCCACCGCACATAGAGCATCACGGCATCCTTGAGCACCACGAACAGACATCCGCCCACGAGACTCCGACCCCACTTCTCCTGCAACAGGCCTCTACCAATTCGTCTTCGTCCTAAGAAGGTGTATGGCGTATTGAAAACTGGTGTTGTCCAGGACCGAGGAAGCCAAAACTTGAGAAGCTCGCCACTCACGCCGGCGATGGCTGGGAACATCAGTGCGCCGAGCACGGTTTCTGCGATAGCGGTGGGTGAGAAGGAGAGGCGTCGTTCGCCACCGGCGGGTGCAGCTGGTTGCTGAGGTTGTGGTTGTTGAGGCTGTTGTGGATCCGGATTCTGTGCGGGCTGCTCGGCACCTTCGGCATTCGCATTATCGCCTAGTGGTTCCTGGCCATGCGGCTGTTGTGCGGCTTGAGCAATCGCAGCGTCTATAGCTTGCTGTGCGGCTGCTGCATCTTCATCGTCCGTATCCTCCCAATCCTCCCAGATATTACCATCGATCCTCACCTCGAAGACATTATCGTCGTCTTCTCGAGGGCCAAGGTTTCCCATGTCTTGCTCACCCCCGGCCGCACCCTGCTCGCCATTACCTCCTTCGGCATTTCCTGCATCCTGGTTGAGTCGTGGTTGTATCGCCTTCAGCCACTGCCTCTCCTTTGGTGCCCACACCTGCCGGTAGTAGTAGTTATACGCCGATCGCAGGTATGGAACCATGGCAAACGCCATACTCGCAGACGGTGGCCAGGTACCGAAGTCAATAGTCTCAGGTGATGTGGCGTTCTGTGTTACGAAGAAGACGATTGGTAGGACTGGTAGCATCGCATCCGCAAGGGTCGTCCGTGAAAGCACCAGTACAGGTGCAATGAGAGGTATGCCTATATACAGTCGCCAATGCTGAAGATGGACGAGCGTGGCTCTCAGGATCTCTTGCGAAATCTGCCTGCTGGTCATCGTGTTGGTGAACTCGATAGGAGCTCGGAGCGCGTTCTGGACAAGAGGATGGAGTATTCTATAGCCATCTTCACTTCCAAACACTGCATAGATGCTCTGTACGCCCCATGCCATGGAGGAGTGGTATAGTGTACCGACCAGTATTGAGACTGCTCCAGGTGTCACGAGCTGGCCACCCAACCTTTCTATGCCTCGCACAGCATCGACGACCAGATTCTGTGGCCGGGCAAGCTTGATTTCTGTCTTGCATTGTGGACACTCGATCTTCGGTGCGCTGAGATAATCATTACGACGGCGATTGTTGGGGGCCTCCAGGTCGGCGACCCAGTCCAGCAGACATGCCTCGTGAGCTACCAGGGCGCATGGACATGGTGAGCGCCAGGGTGATGTGTCTGGTGTATCTTCTGAGCTGTCCGAGAAGCAAATCCAGCAGTTCTTCTCGTTTGGGTCGTCATCTGCGCCTTGCTTTTGGGACTCCTGTGGTCGCTCGGCGTCTTGGATGGCTTCCGAGGCAGCAACTTCCTCCTCGGGCTTGTTCAAGAAGAGAGTCTGCGAGTCCTCTGATCGCGTCCGCACGGGTGGTGACGCCGACTGCGGTTGTTGCGGGGCGTTCGAGGGTTGATCAGGATTGGTACGCTGCGTCTGAGACGCCTGGCGCGGTGGGAGAGAGGCCATACTGGCGTGGTATCAGGCTGGGAGTGCTGTGAGGCCGGGTCGTGTTATTGCATCGCCGCTTGAAGGAGTGGTGAGGTGTCACTTCATTCTCAGCGGACTGGGTGAACTGCGGGTGTCTATAGTAGCGCTGCGAGCTGTGAGATAGGTCACCGTTCACTCTCGACATGTGTTGTTTCGCGCTCCACGTCATGGTATATCCGCTAGCTCCACGTGCGCGGGATCTAGCCGAAAGCTTAGATTAGATCAGATCTCAAAGGCAAGGCAGGCGCGTCATGACATTTGCGACATGAAACACTTCACTTTCTCATTATACACTTGAACTTGCGACACATCCTCGGAGTTCAAGCAGATCACACCTCGACAGGTAGGGACTCGATAAATGAGAACAGCTCTATCTCTTCTTTAGCCTGGGACAGAGCATGCAGACATCAAATTGGGTGGCGCTATGAGTACCAGCGTAACCTGTTTCCTTCACCTCCTTGGACTTTCCAGCATTTCCTCTCACTGCCGGAGCAGTCATGTCTTCGAATGGTGAGCCAGTCGTCAAGGATGGCGTATACGAAGGGGCGGCGATTACTCCTCCAACAGTCACAGAAGACAGTGCACTGGACGCCATCGACGCAAGCGCACCCGCTCAAGACAGCACGACTGGACAAAGTGACGCGGCGAACGATGGCGACGAAGTAGCTCAGTTGGCAGATCTCGGTGCCGCCATACGTGACCAGGATGACCTCGAAAAAGCCATCGGTCAGCAAGCGGATCAGCTCCTTGTCGAGCAGGCGGATGAGCGAGACAAGAAGCGACTCGAGAAGACGCAGACGGACAAACAACGCTTGGTCGGACAAGTGCGCATGCTCGAGAAGAAGATAGCAGACTTCGGGGTTGGTGCGATTGCCAGGAAGAAGCACAAGGAGGAGATCGAGCACTACACTGCCCAGATGAAGACTCTCGATATCGATTTGGAGCAGATCAAGCGACGGATGGAGGAGCGGCAGAAGAATGGACAGGAAGCAGAAGAGCATAATGCTGAAGATGCCGCGAACAAGAGGCTACCTGGTGAAAGCCAGCGTGAGTTCTTGATTCGAACTGGCAAGATCACACCGTTTTCGAAGATGGGGCGCCAGTTATTGAAGACTTCATCGAGTCTTGGAGATGTGTTGCTCGATGCTGAAGAAGAGGAAGATCAGTCGGAGGAGATTGCAGAGCCGGAGCAGCAAGGCGAGACTGAGAAACTCGGACCTGTGTCTCATCGCAATCTACGGGCGCCTGGCTTTGAACAAGACGACTCTTCGGCAGCGGTGAGTACAGCTGGAGATACAGATGGTGATGCAGAACTCGCACGACAGTTACAGGACGAGGAATTTGCCATCTCAGGAAGGCCAGCGAAGCGAAGGCGATTGCAGTCGGGTCGACAAGCTAGAGTTGTATCGGAGGATGTGAGCACACCTGCAGCTGACGACTCTGATGCGTTCCAACCAGAAGTGATAGATGTTGGCTCCGCAGGCGATGAAGATGCTGCGGAGGGTGAAGATGGGGCTGATATGACTACTACCCCGGGCTTAAAACGGAAAGGCAAGCGACAGTCAAGGAAGCGAGCTGCTGGAGAATACGAAGATGATGACAACCAGGAAGATCTTGCCGGGATAGATGATGGAAACGAGCAGGTCTATCAAGCACGCTTGCAAAGCTGGATAAGACGGCGAAGTGCTGCGAGGCAGAAAGCCAAAGGTCATCAAGAGGGCGGTGAGCATGCTGAGGATGCTACCACTGAGATGGGAGTAAGCGAAGCCGGAGACGAATGGACAATGCCTCATCCAAACCAAACAGACGCAGAGTTCGAAGGCGGCTATCGGATCCCTGGTGATATCTATCCATCTCTGTTCGACTATCAGAAGACTGGCGTGCAATGGCTGTGGGAGCTATACTCGCAGCAAGTCGGAGGTATCGTTGGTGATGAGATGGGCCTGGGCAAGACGATCCAGGTGATTTCGTTCCTGGCGGGTCTGCACTACTCCGGGAAGCTCACCAAGCCTGTGATCATCGTCTGTCCGGCAACGGTGATGAAGCAGTGGGTCAACGAGTTCCATCGCTGGTGGCCACCTCTCCGTGTCTCGATCCTGCACACATCCGGCAGCGGCATGCTCAACGTCCAGCGCGAAGCGCGTATTGAGGATGAGCTCGAAGACGATAGGTATAGTCGCAAGACCACCCAGAGCAAAGGACACAAATCGGCGAAGCGGATCTTGGACAGAGTTGCTCGGGATGGCCACGTGCTGGTGACGACGTACTCTGGACTGCAGACGTACGCCGAGTTGCTGATCCCCACCGACTGGGAGTATGCTGTGCTTGATGAGGGTCACAAGATTCGTAACCCCAATACCGCAATTACGATATACTGCAAGGAGCTTCGGACACACAATCGTGTCATCCTCTCCGGGACGCCGATGCAGAACAATCTTACTGAGTTGTGGAGTCTCTTCGATTTCATCTTCCCGATGCGACTCGGTACTCTGGTGAACTTCCGAAACCAATTCGAGATACCGATCAAACAGGGCGGGTACGCGAACGCTTCAAACCTCCAAGTCGAGACCGCCATGAAGTGTGCCGAGACACTGAAGGATGCCATCTCGCCGTATCTTCTGCAACGTTTCAAAGTTGACGTGGCGGCCGACCTGCCGAAGAAGAGCGAACGAGTACTGTTCTGCAAGCTAACCAAGCTGCAGCGTGATGCCTATGAATGGTTCCTCGCATCCGAAGAGATGAAGTCGATTATGGATGGCAAACGACAGGCACTCTATGGCGTCGATATCCTGCGCAAGATCTGCAACCACCCAGACCTGGTCGAGCATCGAACATTGTCAAAGAAGGCGGGCTATAGCTACGGCACTGGAACGAAGAGTGGCAAGATGCAAGTAGTTAAAGCTCTACTCGAGATCTGGAAGAAGCGAGGCCACAAGACGTTGTTGTTCGCGCAGCATCGCATCATGCTCGATATCATGGAGAAGTTCGTCAAGGGCATGGAAGGCTTCCGCTACGTTCGGATGGACGGCACCACCAACATCAAGGATCGACAAGATCTTGTGGATCAGTTCAATCGCGACCCTGACTTGCATGTGTTCCTACTCACGACCAAAGTTGGCGGTCTGGGTGTAAACTTGACTGGTGCTGATCGTGTCATCATCTATGATCCGGACTGGAACCCTTCGACCGATGTGCAAGCGCGTGAGCGTGCGTGGCGGCTTGGTCAAAAGCGTGAGGTGGAGATCTATCGGCTCATGACTGCCGGTACAATCGAGGAGAAGATCTACCATCGACAGATCTTCAAGCAGTTCTTGACGAACAAAATTTTGAGGGACCCGAAGCAGAGGCAGACGTTCCAGATGAAGGATCTACATGATCTGTTCACGCTTGGCGACGCGATGCCGGATGGGCAGACGGAGACTGGTATGGTGTTCAAGGGCACGGAAGTTCGATTGTCGAAGGGCAGGGACGACAAAGGCTTGCCAACACTACCCGATGATCAGCGCGTCGAAGTCAGGCCGAACCTCAATGATATTACTGGTGTCTCACGGGAAGAAAATTGGCGTGGCGGCGGCGAAGATGACGAGGGTGGCACTGCTGAGGGTGGAGGCACGAAGGATGATCGTATGCTCTCATCTATCTTCGCCAGGTCAGGCGTACAGAGTGCACTCGAACACGACGCCATCATCAATGGTCGCAAGACAGTCCGCGCAGATCCTGAGATCATCGCACGCGAAGCACGCCGAGTAGCTGCCGAAGCTGGCAAAGAACTCCAACGCGCCGGAGAAGTAGCACGTACCATACCAGCCGGTGTACCAACCTGGACCGGTGTCGTCGGCTCTGCTGGACGTCCTGAGTCACCGCCGCCCGCTCGAAGAGCTGGCATGTCAAGCCGTGGCGCCCGCGGCGGTCTGTCTTCTGCCGGCGTCCTTGCTAACCTCGCTGCTCGTCAACCCATCTCAGCGCCGTCACCTTCCGCATCTTCTTCCTCGCGTCATGCATCCCGTGGCACCGAGCGATTGCCAAAGGGTAAAGACTTCCTCATCCTGATCCGCGACTTCCTAGTCGCGCAGGGTGGGAAGGCGTACACGCAGATGCTGATCGATCACTTCAATCGCTTCTGCAAGACAGAACAGCGGACGGCGGAGTTCAAAGAGATGTTGAAGGTCATCGCGACGTTGGAGAAGGGTGGGAGGGGGAGGGGGCAGTGGGTCTTGAGGGATGAGTATAGGCCTACGAATACGTAGCTGTGGTACGTTGATCCGTAGTGATGCTAGATGTGAAAACAATCTATCAATCATACTGCCATCCACATTTGTGATGCAATTTACCAATCACATTGCTATCCATACCTGCGATCAGAAGTCCTTGCAAGCCACAATGTACGCTCATCGTCGTCCGAATTGGCTCCACCGACGATGAACGGAAAGCTTGGTCAGCTTTGCAGCCCCAAGGCCACCCGGCTCTCGTTCTCATTCGTACCGCTTCAGCTCGATGGATGAACCTTGCCGACCCTTCCCCGGTGTCGATCCGATGCAGCATGGCTAAGCATATATAGTAAGCTTCAAACTTTGTCGCTCTGCTGTTCCACGGAACGATCCGTCGCCATGTAGCATATCTCCAAGCTCTTGCTTCCATCATCAGGCTCGATGGCGATAGCGCATAGTTGTGGCTGTCAGTTCGAAGCTGTGAGACCCATGCCACCGGAGGGCAACGGAGAGCGATGCGGATAGAGTGGTGGTAAGTATCGTTCCGCAGTTACCCTTCTTGGCGGTTCGTTTTATGGCGAAGAACGTCGTATCGAAAGGCGACGAGTGCGGCCTGCCCTATTCGCTGTTCTGCTCCCTGCCTGTCATGTGCCGTCAGTGCACGCGGAAGCAGAGCCCAATTGGCCATGTTCAAGTGAGCTTGATCACAATGTAGGCTCGGGGTCGTTGTTCGTAGTGCCGGATAGACCACAATTGACTGTTGCTTCGGACTCTGCGTGTCTTCCCTTGTGGTGTGCATGTCTTGCCATTTGCAGCGATTCCGTAGCAGTCTTCATGGTAATGGTAGTTGTTCGATCGCTGGCGCCGTCCTGTCCATATTCCGTGCTCCCCAAACCTGGTCTGCTCGGATGTTGTGTAATCTCGACTGGTGCTCCTGGTTAAGGCCTGCGAGAACGGAAGAGCAGCTTGTAGGGTGTCAAAATATAGCCCTTGTGGCCACCCGGCTTGGTTCGTTCTTCGACAACTTCCGGTGGCCGTCGTAGTCATCTTAAGCTCCTTCAAGCATCAACAACTTCCGTTGAACTGTTGTCGCTGCCTCTTGCCCTCAGCGAAGTAGCTTACACATACGGACAACAGTGAGATGGCCGTTCAAAAAAGTGCATGATCTACTCAGAAAGGTGCTGTAATGATCGATCCGCCAAGGAGGCATGACAAAGGCCTGCTAAGCAGCTCGCAACAGCCAGCACCCGGAGTTCCGCTACGTGATCAAAGCTTTCGGATCTCACCAGGTCAGCGGCGTTGCCGCCAACTGCCTGGGAACCGAGGGAACCTGCATTCGCTTCTGATGTTACTGTCAGATCTGCTATACGGGCTGGAACGCGAAGAGACCCTGGCACCTCGACGATATGTTGCAACGAGTACAGCGTCAATGCGATTGACTGAAGTGATCGCGTGATCGTATGATCAGATGTGTCAGCGGTAGGCTGTTGAGGGCGCCCCTGAGCATTCTTGGATCAGTGATCAGTAA
>JAABUW010004264.1_pt1 | contig 19538 bp, 14 predicted proteins | sample 5560081 | NCBI WGS metagenome assembly JAABUW01 (sample SAMN10711882, study PRJNA513363) | rock metagenome | isolation source: Antarctica rocks | place: Antarctica: Victoria Land, Knobhead sud
CTTCTCTTTAGCTAGTCGTATGAGTTGAATTTCGAGCTTCTGACATATTTGATCGACTAGCTTTGTATGAATCAAGATGTAGATCGTCAAGTCACTATCTATCAGAGATCGTAGCTTGAAGAATTCGTCTTGCGAGAATAGAGTGACATCGACTAGAAATGACTTTTCGAAGTAGTTCTCTTCGATAGGTGAAATTTCGTCGATTAGATTGCACAAAGAAATGATCTCTATCTCTTTGATGACTCTGAAAAAGATGATTAGTTTTTTGAATCAGACTCTGAATCGAAGTTCAAAGAATGATCAAACTTGTCATCTAATGCGTTAATTCTGAAAGATCTATTCAAGCACTCTTTAGAAGTATGATCAGACTTATGACATAGAAAGCAGTTTTCGATTAGTAAGTCATTTTCTTTGACGTTAGTCAAAACAGCGTCACGTGGTTTTGACTGATCAGTCATCTTCATTTCTATGATTCTATGAGTAGCTTTGACTGATTCTTCAGCATAGATGATCTGTTTAGTTGTTCAAACTTTGATCATTGCTTCTCTATTCTTGATCTTTCAAATAGCTCGTTGATCGTTATTCAATTGAATGAGGTAGAAATGAATTTCTTTCAAAGTACTGAGTTGAATCAATTGAGTTATTCAAGCGAATCAAAGTCGAGAGTTTATTTTATTCTTTAGATCGACGATCAGCTGTTTTTCTTGATAGTCTAGATAGAAGAATAGTCGTTGAAATTGAGTATAAAACTCGCTGAATTTCTTCTGTTCTTGAATCAAGTTGTAGTAGTCTTTACGAAAGTTGACTTCTTTATCTGAGTCATCAAACAACTGAGCTAGCTCTTTCAAAAGCTCATTGATGATCTTGTATGAGTTGAAACAGTCACGTTCATGTTTTGACTGAGTAATCTCAGCTGCATCATCGAATAATCTGAAATGTACGTAGCTCAGCTTGACTTGTTCACTTGAAAAGAGATCGACGTTGATTTCTAGCTTGTTCTGAACTTTTTCATACCAGTTCTTTCAGATAGAGTTCTTTTCATCAGTGAACAACGAAGAATCGAGTATTTTCTGAGACCTAGAACGCTCAGAGTAGGTTGACGATGACGAGGTAATCTTTTTAGCTTGTAGCCTAGCTTTCAGCTTTTCGCATCGTTTCTTCAAAGCTTTCATAGTCATAGAAGATGTTATGATTTCAGCGAATGAGTCATTATCTTCGACAATGAAGAATGAAGCTTCGAAACGCTCTTTGAAGAAACGAGGCATGATGAAGAAGAAAGAAGAGATTGAATTGAACGAGTGTTTTAAAAGAAAGAAATCGAGCGAAGAGCGATGCTTGACAATAGAAGATGAAGTCATTTTTGTTGTTTGGTTTGAGAGTTGATTGATTCTCTTGATCGATTTGATTCTCTAGCAATCAACGAAGATTCTTTATCGCTGATTCTATTAATCGAAATGAACGATGTGTACTTAATGAGCTGTAAGTCGTCTAGCAATTCAACCAGCCTCGCTGTTGATTCTATAGATTTCCTAGTGTTGTTCTGCCTTTCGATTGCGTCGATCATCAGGTAAATGAATTTCTTTAGACTCGATCTGCCTGAATGAGTATATTGAACGAGTAATGAGTATCTGTATCGTATGATAAACGAGATTCTTAATGTAATGTTGAGATCGTGCCTAGATCATTCAACCAAAGAAGCTCGAGGCTGATATGTATGTATTGCTCTTTAGAGGTAGCTATAACAAGACATTAAGAATACAGAAGAGAAAGAGTGCAAGCTCTTCTATAAATAATGGCTTGAGACTGCGCTAGACTCGATACAGATGTGATGTAATATGTCAGATGTGTTTGCCTAAAAGAATGATGAAAGAGATGAATGAAGAAAGTGCTGAACAATGAGAAGAAGTGCTGAGAATGACTCGAAGGGTTCAATAGAGATGCGCTAGATTCAAACTAGACATAGCGTCATCTGAATTCTGGTCGATTCAGGCATGTTCATAACACTTTCAGAGATTCATTGAGTGTCTGAGAGTGAGACAAGAATTGATGATGTTTTCGTACAAAGTCAGTTCTAAGAAATTTCAATAGATGAGAAGATAACTTGAAATAGATGACTGAATCGAGACTTTGATTACTCTTGAAGAAATCGAGTTGAGTATTCACAGATGATCGAATCATGATGAAGGTTTTGACGATCGAGAAAATGATGATGCTCAGCAGTAGATAGTGAGATCATTTGTTAAAGTGTTTAGTCTTCAAAGAAGAGTGTTGCTGATTTGAGAGAATTTTTTGTGATTCTCAAGCAATCAATGAAGATTCTTTATCATTGATTCTATTAATCGATTTGAACTGATGCTACTGACTGAGCAATGAATTCTCTAGCAATCACATGATTGTATATTCTCGTTGATTCTATTGATTTCTTGATATTGTTCTGTCTTTCGATGTTGTCGATCATCAGATACACAAATTTCTTTATACTTGTTTCATTGTCAGTCGAGTTAATTTGAATGAGTATAGAAATCAGTATCATATGATTAATGAATTCTTAAAGTAATGTTGAAATCGTGTCTAGAAACTAATCAGAGTGCATGCGTGGTTAGAATGTTTGATCGATAAAGATAGCTATAACTAAGACTTTAAGAATACAGAAGAAAGAAGATACAAAAGGTAAGAAGAACACGCTCTATATAGTAGTTATTCAGATTGACGCTAGTCTCAAAGAAGACGTGTTGAAACACAAGAAAGATGTTGATTTAAAAGATGTTTATAACACAAAGAAATGTGTTTGTCATAGAAATCTGTTGACTATTCGTAACACAAAGAAGTGTGTTTGTCTAGAAGACAATAGAAGCTGATTAGAAGATGCTAGAAAAGAAAAAAGATGCTGAGTTATATCTGAGTCAAACCTGAGTCAGATCTAGATCAGATCTCGACTAGATCTCGACTAGATCATTGACTAGTTCTAATTAATTCTGACATATTCGTAACATTTTAATTCAGATACGATAAACTACAAAACAACTCATGAATGACTTGAAGCTAGAAAAGCAAATGATATTATCATTTGAATGAAAGAGTTACTGAACTTCAATCATCAACAATTGAAAAAAATGAAGCTGATCATTGAAGTTCAGATCAATAAACATAGATGAAACGTCACATATGAAGTAGATAACTGAGTTTGACTATCTTTCAGAAACGTCAAGACAACGAGACTCTGTAAAGATTTGAAAGACAAACAGCTAAATCTTTATTAAATCACTGTCAAAGTGAGTATCTTCTATCATCTTCATTTATCAATCAGCATGAAGCATCTGCATTTGATGTTTAGTTCAAAGCTACTGCGATCATATTCAGAAGACTTTCTATCAGAACAGCATTCAAAATCACTCAGATCAATCACTATCAAAGACGATGAACATTAAAAGATAGATGATATATTGAACTTCAGACGTTATCGAGAATAAATACAGTACAAAGTCAAATGAACAAATCTAGATAGAAACAACAAATGATACTATGTTGATAAAGAGAAATTCAATGACTCAGAGAAAGTTTTGAACAAATTTCATAAGCTATATTTAAACAAATTGCGCTAAATATCGAAATAACTATCAACAAAAGTGAGCAAATGAACTACATTCATGCAAACATGAATTTTCAAAGAGAGAGATAATGTTACAAGTGTATCAAGACTGATAAGGCTGAACAAGACTGACTAGTCAAGATCTGACTCAGGTTTGACTTAAATATGACTCAATCTCTTTTTCTTTCTCAACACTCTTTTCTTTCATCAACATCTTGTTCATCTACATCACATTCTTTTCATGTCACAAACACATTTCTTTCAAGTCTAGCACAATCTCTGAACATTACATAAATAGAAGCTTTTGTATCAATCTTCTTCTGTATTCTTAATATTCAGTTATAACTATTTCTAAAGATCAAGCACTATTAACTCTGATCTTCATTGATTGTATCATCTAGGCATGATTCTGACAAAAAGCTTCTTCAAAAACTTTGTCATCAAAAGCTCTTTCATCAAAAACTTCATTGAAAGCTTTATTGAAAGCTTCATCAAAAGCTTTATCTAAAGCTCTACAGTTTCTTTGAAACATACATCATCATCACGCATTCAATAGAATGATTCTACCTGTTCAAATTGTTACGAGTGTGTCGGGATTGAATAGAGTTTTCTAGTCAACAAGCTCTAGGGGTTTTGGCCCATGTTGAACCCCTAGCCTCAACACTCTATTCTAGCGCTTCCGATACTCGAGCAAACCTGCTTCGTCTCCTTTGTTTTGCCCTACTATAGATACAGCTCGAAACTCTCTTTGATTCCTTCTGTATTCTTAATATTCTAGTTATAACTACCTCTATTGATCAAACATTCTATTCAGCTACGCACTACCTCGCTGCAGTGTGGTTAGATTCTAGGCACGGTCCCAACACAAATTTACTCTCAATGTGCTTGCTCTGAGCAAGTTGATCAGTCAAATGATGCTGATCAATCTTCAAAATTCACTTCAAAAAGATTTCATCAATCTTCACATATGCTACATTCATATGAGATATGAAATCACTTTGTCGAAGCTCAAAAGTGAAGATCTCATTAATCTGAAAAGAGCTTTAAGTCAATGAAAAGTTGTTTGAACAGTTTATTATATGAATTAGTGAAAACGAAAGAAGTAAAGAAAGAAGAGATGAGAAGATGAGAGAGAATTCATGCATATAAATCGCAATTGCAACGTCATTTTCAATGATATAGTTTATATTTTCGAATTAATTCTTCATCGAGATGCTTGAGAGAGGTACAAGCAATTGTCAATTAATTTGTAGATGATGAAGGTAGATATAGATGAATTCTTCTAATATTCTCGTGGGGGCACTAATTTAGCGTGCGCGAAAACCTCGTTTATACAAGTAATAAGTTCTGAGTCAGCAATAGAATAGCTGAAAATTGCGTTGCTCATTGATAACAGACTTGCTCAAGCATTCAACTAACCTAGTTGTAATATATATTTACGTTTGAAAGTAATTTTATGCTCTCAATTTCAGTAGATTAGAACTTAGTAAAAGATGCATGCTCTTGAAATTAATTTTGAACGTTTGCTATTTATTTACTAGTAAATTATCAGATATTTACGATACAATGCAGTTATGTTTAGTAAGTAGGTACATGCTAAGGTAAAGCGTGTACGAATTACCTACATCTTACCTTACAAATCGCATAGTACCTTACCTTACTTTAGATACCTTAAGTTACTTACGCATGACATCTCTTACGACGTGTTGATGAACCAATAATTCGCTGCTGCGAACTCCAATTTGTATCAGTAGGAGCTCTGAAATGCTCGATCTGACGGTTCAAGAGGCTATTTCCGGTGTTCTTGGGTCTATTTCTCTGGCATCGTGGGTCTTCTTACTTGTACTGTAGCGTTTGATTCTTCCCATCTGGGCATCAACTAAAATCATGTACTACAGATACCCCAGTTGGTTGAGAATTATCAGTCACAGAGCGCAGAGGGTATTTCACTCTCGTTCCTTGCTGTGTGGTTTGTTGGAGATCTTTCGAATCTATTTGGCGCCATTTGGGCTGGTTTGGTACCGACAGTCATTGCCCTAGCTCTGTACTTCTGCTTAGCAGACACTATATTGATTGTCCAATGTCTATATTACAACAACATCAATGCTCGGAATAAGAAATCAGAGGTTTCTATTTCTTCGGATCCAGAAAACCTAACTCAACCGTTACTCCACCAGACGATCAGCGACATCGGCCTACCAGGATCGAGGCGACGCTCTTCTGCATCCCAAGGACGCCGTAACTCTAGCCTAAGGAGTTCTGTGCTCCCTATTGCCCTAAAGGAAAGCGGCGTTCGTAGGCCCTGGGTCAAGAACGCTGTTTGGATACTCCTGGTATGCGCTGGGGGTGCTGCGGGCTGGGCTATTGCATGGGCATCTGGCCTCTGGAATCCTGAAGCTGGTGGCAGTGCCAATGACGCCGCCGTTGGTGCAGAGGTCCTGGGTTATCTGTCAGCAGTGGCCTATCTGGGGTGGGTCAATCTGATGGTACTACATGGGACTGTTGCTTATAGATCATCTATGCAGGGCTCGAATTCCCCAGATAATGAAAAACCACCGAGAGCGTTCGTGTGAGGGTAGGTAACCCATAATCAGTTTGCAAAGTTGCCAATACATCTTCTGAGACCACTTCTCAGGGCTGTCGCTCCTGTTCTTCATTCTTTCGCTCGTGGGGAATGCAACATATGGTGGCAGTGTGAGTGGAAAAGAGTGACACTCCCAAAGATGGAACTTTTGCTCATATTTGTATCCTAGATCCTTTTTCACTCTACTGCAAAGCCGTACATCCTTATCAATCTTCCGTGGCTTATTGGTTCGCTAGGTCAGTTTGTCTTTATGCTGATTAGACTTCTATCAAGGCTGATCTCAATTAGGAACTATGGGCGAGGATACTTTGATATTCATACAATTCCATTCGTATGCCAAGTCCGCTGACTTGGCGGATGATCCGGCAACAGGATAGGGCGGTTATACCTCATCTAATTATACGTAGACGTCTTGAACACTATGCGAGGTGAAGGTTAATAACACGCAGGAGTACTGGAGGTGGATTGATTACTTCTACATGGTCCTGCATATCAATCATTTGTATGCATTGAGTTTGTGGATTTTGGGACTATCTCAATTTTCTTTCACATAGACATAAACATTAGACTATCACTAGGAACGATCCTTGAGACTGAGTATTTCGGATTTGGGTTCCATTGAGGTAACCACGGAGTATCACAAACCACGCCAGCTATGCTCGTCACCATATCAATGGTTCGCCCAAGTGAACATCCCCAACGATAGAAGAAAGATGCTCCCACAGAGTTCAGTCGAAGAGACCGAAGCCCATATCCTCGTCTGAATCCTCCTTTTCTGTGAGGCCACTCTGGTCAGTATGTGAAAGCACAAAGGCATTAAAAAGACATTGTTGATGCGGCAAGACTTGCCTTCCTCCTTCTTTTCCTCCTTGACTTCTTCGGCTGGAGTATCAGCAGCGGTAGCTCCCCCAGCTCCTCCTGAGGGCGCCGCAGCCGCTCCGCCACCGGATCCCACGTTCAACAACATATCTTTGACATTTTTGCCTTCAAGCGCCTGCAATATTAAGTCAATCTTGAATCTTTCTATCGGATGCTTGACGTAACGGCAGCGACTACCTTTGCAAAAAGAGTTGTCCATATTGATTCGACGTCTTCGACGTTTGCGGCTTTGATAAGAGTTTGGAGTTTATCGGGCTGTATAACTGTAAGGGCAACGGACATGCGAATTTACAAGAAAACCTCAGACACTTACAGTGATATCGACGTCGTCATCCGCAAGGATGAGAGCAGCATAAGATGTCGCAAGCTCGGAGTGAGACATTGTACAAACCTTGCAGATGCTATGTGGATGTTTATTCAAGGCCAAAGGATTTGATTTGAATGTTCGCAGTTCAATGTGCGATTCTTCGCTTGCAGTAGTGCAGGATCGGAGCCCCGCTAGTAGGGTACTATCGTGATCATTAAGGTATGTACTGTACCTTACCTTACCTAGCTAGGTACCTAACCTTAGAAATTACGGTACACTAGCCTGTTTATCATTTTGGGTACGTCACATTGCGTTAAGATGCTACCTACGTCTTCTATCACCTCTCTCCCACCTTAATCAGAGATACCACGGCACATACCTTAATTCACCACGCTCGACGGTTTCAAATACAGTTTACAAGAACACTGAATATGACTGACTCCCCAGCGGTGCAAATTCCCCTAGATCCGAAGGAACAACCTATTCTCGACCATATTTTCAATATTCGTAATAAGCTCTCATTGTTGAAGCGGGACAAATCAACGTACATCAAATCCCATGACGTTCTTGCTTTATACGAACAGATAATTGAGCAAGTGCATCTCCTCAATGTTATACGGAAAGAGCATAGTAAGCCACGGGAGCAGAACAGAGGTTGGTGGTCCTGTGTGGTAGTTCAAATGGACCCTTTACATTTCCAATCAATCCATAGCTCTAACCCTTCGCTCCCACAGTTGACAGTGTCTTGGAGGACTGTTTTCAGCTCATTTCGCTTTTTTTTTTGACTATCGGGCGCAACAATGAGGCCCCTGCAGTGTAAGCATTTTTGATTCCAGAGCACAACGCAATCAACTGACAATACCTCCCATCTTGCGCAGCTATTCGATGACTTCGACAATCAGAGTATGTTTCTCCACATCCGCAATGAATCTTGCTTCGATCTCACCATGTCTAGCGTCTCCTCGATCATTTGAAAGAAGCTGCCTTCTACTCTGCAAAGGATCTCGACTCCGTCAGTCATACCTTAGATACTATGCGCGAAACTCTAAGACGCGGGAAAGAGACGTATTCGCCACACTTGTTGACCTTGTTGGAAAATCGACTGGACACTTGCCGGAACATTCTTGCCGATTTGCAAGCCGCTCTAGCAGATTTATCTCCGGAACTTACGCCGATCCATGAGAGACTGATATCCGTCCTTCGCTCGATATCTGCAGCGAATACCAGGCCTAAGGTAGAATGTTCCTTCCCTTGGTGATTCACTAGCTCATAGCAACTTCAGTTTCCAGCAGCAGAAGTACAGGGTTTTCGTAATCAACTTCAGGACATTCAGGATAAAATGGTTAATGGTAAATTTTTGGCCGAGGACGGTAAAATCCCCGCGGGGCAGGCCATTGTTGTAGAACTCTTGAACCGCTGCTTCAGATGGTCTGAAATAGTCCTCACCAGGTAGATTTTCACAATGACATTTTGTGTCTCATGCCAGAAGCTAATAGATATCCAGGCAAGGCAAAATTGGTGAGCGATTCAAGACAACCTACGACAAGCTGTGTGATATCCGAAACCAGCTAGAGAAACTTTCGCTGACGCAGGCTTGGTCGTTGCGAGAGACTGATCTCTACGACTATCAGCGTCAGCTTGATAGCATCGACGAGTCACGTACCAACGGCAACTTTGAAGACGAGTTTGGAGCCAACGCAGACCTCCATGCACAAAGAGTAAGCTTGACCGCTTTGTAGCTTAGACAATCAACTGACAGCAGCGGTAGACTTTATTGTATCTTCTCCGACGCAGCTATGCGTACATTTACAGTCTCATTATATCTTCTGAGCCGGTTTCTGAGGCTCTATTGCCAGTCTTCAACCAATTGCAAACACTTCGGCGATGTCTGCTCGAGGTTAGACGGTCAGGCGGTGTGTCATCGCCACGGGAATTGTACCCTTACAGTATGAAGGTATGTATATGGTAGATGCGGGTTTGGGCTTCTCTTAGTATCTTGAAGCTAACGCTCACAGTTGAACTCCATCGACAATATGCGGATAGATGGAAAGTTTATGGTGGGGTCGGATATTCCAGAAGGTCAAGCGAGTGTAAACTCATTGCTTGCCGAGTGTTTTGATCTCTGCTACGATTTAAGAGTTGAAGCAGAAGAAAATTCGCAGTCAGAATTAACTATTTAGTTCTTTAGCATAGCGTTTGCTGAGACCTGAGAATTCTCAACTATATTATACAAGACTTGTGTACAAAATGTAATAATATTAGTGAGATGAAAACTGGTTAGTTGTATTTTTTGATTAAATATGAAAACCAATATTTGCACACTCAGTTTCCATAGTAGAATTTTATATGATGTGTCACTTTTAGTACTATTCTATATATCAGATGAAATGACTATACAAAAATCTTAGAAGATGGTACAATAATTTATTAATGATTTAAGCTACGATGAGGGGTACTCTGTATACAGTACTCTACGAGTACAGTATAAGCACAGCATAGTGCTCTGTTGCTAGAATCAAATTTATTTATCCTCGACGTTTAATCGGGACCGCTTATGGTACTTTGGGTTCAGAAAGCAAGGCAAACGCCGATTCGAGTTACTGTGCTAGTAAATCATGTGGTGAACTGGTGATAATCCGTATTCTAGTATTCTACTGTACTTAGCAAGTAACCGCCTTTCCACGGGGGACAACCGCCCGCCCCAACTCCCACCATCCCACCGATATTCTATAAGCGCATCAATCGCTTTGGCGCATACATGGGATATACGGAGGCATTACCTTCGGAATGCGGGCTGTAACTGAGATCTATGAAGGAGTTTCAGTGCCAGTCCGCCATCTTGCGCTTTCCCTTGCCTATGAATTACCACGTTGTACACCGTACACCGTCATGTCCATCATCCTTCCTTGCACATCCCACGCATCCGCCATTCCAAGTCTCACTCCCCACCCTATGCGCAGCGAGAACCTCCGATGCATTACTTCCATAATTCCATTGCGCTGATCATTACACCAAGCTAACGCGCTTGCCCCCCACAATATTCACTCAGCCCCTTCCTGTAAGTCTGTTACATCCTGTCCCGCAGCCACCTGGAGTTCTTGACAGAAGAGTCAGTGAGTTTCGTACCTTTTGCGATCCAATTGTTTCACCCCACGCAGATCTCACTTCCAAGAACCTTCTGCCCCCCCCCCCCCCTCCCCCCTAAAATTTAGCAGGTATATCCTACAAGCCCCTCCCCCCCCCGCATTAATTTTCGTGAGTCGCCCATATGAATTTTCTATCGAGTTTGTCAAGGTCCATCATACTTCCTTCACATCCCTTCGACTACTTTGATGATTCGTAGCATCATGCGGCGGTTTTCATTCACTTGCTTGGTCGTTGTAGCCTTGACTGCTGTTTCATCGACTACTGCTTCACCAATCTCAACCCTCAGCCATTACTTCCGATCTCCTACACTGGGAGAGGGACATGCCTTGAGGAAAAGGCAACGGGTCAATTGCTATAATATTAGATCGGCTTTCGATAGCTCATGTTGGGGAGTCCTTGATCTGAGCGACTGGCTCAATAATCCAACGACAGGATGGAATCATACGCATCCGCCATGTGATATGACGCAAGATTCTTCGCAATGCTGCGTTGCTGGTGAACCATGGACGACATGTTTCCTACGTCTTGGGCACGGGACAGGGGGAAGCGATTGTTCTCAGATCAATGTACAGACCTGTTCGTTGGACTTGCATCAGAGTGTCAACGACACTGTCGCGGTGCAGTATCATTATGTCATGAAGACAATATATAGTATTAAAACCCTGACGTGCCAAACATTTGAGATAGAATGATCTTACTGACTATAAGGTAGGCATCAACAATTTCTTTACAACATATTGGACCGCTCTTCAATACGCTGCTAGCCAGGCCCAGCTCGTAATACAGCCAATTATTGAAGAACTCGATGTGAAGGCACAAACTAAGTTCCCGTGGGTCATAATTCTCAGTCTTCTCTCAATTGGACTGGCATTCGTTGGAGCGCCCAGTGTCGCAGTGGGCATGTTGCTTCTTTCGCCTTCGCTAAAATACGGCAGTCAGGCGCTAGCCATCAGTGCAATGCAAGCCCCAGGCTTTACTAAAGCGATGTGGCCTGCAGGAACCGATGACTCGAAGTCTGTGCAGATCGGCGACTTGGACAAAGAGCTCGCCAATGCAACTCAAGAGATGGCGGACAGGATCAACACTGGTGTTCAGCTTCTCATGACTGACATGCCGACATTTGTCGCTTTTGCCGAAAGCGGAAGGTTCTCTGGCAGCGAAACACTCTCGCTCCCGGCCAAAACGGACGGGCTTGATTACGCCCTCACCACGTACATGCTTTCCGAGGCAATGGCAAAGAACGGCTGGTACATTGTCCCACACCTTGGGCCGTATAATAGCGCCGCCGAAGTGGCGAATGGCCCGTTCGGGTGCACGATGGGCCCCAACAATGTCTGCACTGTCGACGATCAAGCCAGTTTCTGGAGTGAAAGCAGTCGGCGCGTCTATACTCTCACCAACGCGGAACACAACGACAACAAAAAGACTCCACTTCAGCTTACACAAGACATTATCAGCAACGGATGGGCCGCTCTGAACGTCCTGTTCGACGGCGCCTTCAACTGTACCGCCGAAGGCAAAGCAGGTAGTGCAGCGGTCAACTTTAATTGGGATGGGACTCTGGACATTGCTTGCGTATCCCAACTGTCGGTCTACATTGCTTGCGGGGCGCCATGTCCGGCCCCTCTCATCAACGGAAAATGCCCATTTGGATGGGTCCCCATGTCGCAGTGCAAGTTGTAGCTCCCGGATCCCAAGGACGTTCTATGCTTTACGAGAGGTGCCCCGACACATTTCATTTTTGTATATACCGTTTTATTTTCGCTTGCATTTGCATTCTGGGCGTTTTTGCTTGCACAGCATCAAGCCATCGGCGTTGTATGCTTGCTTTGCTTTTGTTGCCGTTCGGCGTCGTTTCTTCAGGACGGAAATTCGATTTGCAGCGAATTCAGCTGAGTAGATACGTGTATAAACTCAGAAAGCACAGAGTGTAAGCATTAGATCTAATATGTCCAGAAACATTTCTGATATACAATATATATTTTCATAGTTCTAATCTCTGTCTCTGTTCAATTCGTGACACGAGCACACCTCTGCAGATGATTAGAGCTTAGTCATACACATTGCTTTAATATCATTCGTATCTCCTCCGAGCGCAATTGTTTCAGCCTTCGCTGCTTATTTGTCTTCGCGATATCGAATCACAAGGTCATGCGCTCTGCCGCCATCACGTATCTTGGATATCCCGGCGTGAGCGGAAGCCCATCCCCACTGAAACTAGGCATGTCGTCCACATTGATGTTCCCAGCATTGAAACGCGAATTCGTCCCACACTTCTCGACAATCGCACCGAAAATGTTCTCCTCGCACTGTGCTTTCGATGGAATTCGACCTGGCATCGGCTCGGCGGGCAAGTAATAGCCCAGAGCGCAGCCGGGCATTTCTATCCATATCCATTTATCGCGGACTAGACGTTCTGGCTGAGGAAAATTCAATTTACCGCAGGCGATTGGGACGGCGGCCTCACACATTGTGGGGTTAAGACCAATCTGTGGAGGTTCGGTGATTTTGACGCATTCGACATGGTAGCCATTCTCGGTGAGATTGAAAGGCCTGATACGATTTCCGACGGTCAGTAAATTGAGCGGACGAGTAGTGAGGGCGGAAGAGGGGACGGCGAGGAATTGGAGCAATAGAGGTAGCAGAATCACAGAGGCACACATGGTGAGCCGAAAATTCTGGGCTTGAGGAAGTTGTTGATTGTGATATCTTGTAAAGGGCGGAAATTGTGGAGAGAGATCAGCCAAAGTAGAAGAGAGGGGAGAGTGGATATATGTGGATGGTTGTACCGCAGCTGCATGGTTTTTCGCAAAATCGCGTATATCCCATTGTTAGACTCACTGTAGGCATCTGCGGACGGAGAATCCCGCATGCGCTCTCTTCGCCCCAAACAGAGATATATATGTTGTATTATCCGCTTCGTTTCGCAAATTTGTGTGGGTGATAGGAAATGAGGCGAGACAGTAGATGAAGACGGTCTGCTTATCTGGCAATGAATACGACAGAGGGATACTAACGACTTACGCATCACGGTTCAACAGACCAACAGTCCTCTTTCCTAGCCTAATACCCTCAAAGACGACACCAAACACTTCGCTTTGTTATGGGCTCCAACAACCTTGACTAACCGTGTCTTAATTCCAACGAGGCCGTATACGTGTGCTGCGAGCTCCTTTCTAATGGAAGGAAAGATTAATTCTCCTGCGTCTCAAGCCATCAAGCAAGCAATGTAAAGAGCAAACAATCGAATATCAGGTCAAGCAGCTTCCTAGCTTCTCTGGGGTACTGAGGCTAACAATGACCTGGGATGTGGCGTCTAAGGACATTCTTAAAGTCGGATGTTCATCAATGCCGTGAGCGTTCAGGGCTTTGCTAAAGATCCAATGCGCGTCAATTTTCAAGGTGATCCTTTCGCCATGGTTATGGAGACAACTCTTGGCCCAGGCAATCCAAGCACTTTCGATCTAGATATTGAGGGTTTGCTCCTCCTGAAAAAGGATGATACACAGCTACAATTTTCTATACCCCCGCCGCCAGTCCAGCCGACCAAGGCGCCAATAGCAAACAGTAGTGATTCCCTAATTCAACATGACCCGATCCTTACCCATCTGGATTAATGATACGTTCACAGCTCTGTGTGAAGTGGGAGCAGTACCAGGTACTTGATAGCCGCCGAGACAGTTGTCGGTAGCGAGGCGAAAAGTTTGATCCGCCGCGGGTCCACCGGTATGGGACTTATCTGCACAGTGCCGCAGTTGTAACACTCATCCCTGCCGGTTTGCAACGGGTAAAAGCTGTTCCGAATATTAGTGCCAGTATGGTAAGATGAAGACGAAGAAGATGAAGAAGAAGAAGAAGAAGATCTAGCATACCTTGCTTGGATCCCCTGATCTGGAGGTTTCACACCGTCTGCCTCAATCGTTAGATCCTTTGCGAAAACGCTTGTGTGATTTTCCGACCCTGTTAAAACGGCCGCCATGCCATACTGCCCGGTGGCCAAGGCACTTCTCTGCCTAGGATCGAGATTCATCTGAGGTACGATAGAACTAGCTTTGGTACTTCTATTTTCGACATAGACCTGAGCGATTTTGAAGAAGTATTCATATTCTACACACTATGCTCACGTTTTTAGGTCCAATGTGTCCGGATTAGCTGGGCGATCCAGTCGAACACAGATTTAATTGGGGTCGCATTCTTTGTTGATAAGTTGAGCTCGCATACCGGGGTTCGAAATGCAGAAAACCAAAACCGAAAAGGCCTGAGGCGAATGTTCGTAGCGGCAGCGAGACGAGGTCAATTCGAGTCCTGCCGGACATTGAGCAGGATGGAATACCATGGTCCGCTTCTCTTTTAGGTTCCGGGAGGACTTAAGCTATAGGTGTCGAAAACAGAGATGCGAGACTTGACAGCGAGGCCATCGGAGTGGAGGGTGGTAGCATTGAGCTGTGATACAGGTCTGATATGAACGTCGAGATGTCAGGATGAGCCCGATAACTATGTGAAAGACCAAACAGGCGAGTGCATAATAAGCAACGTTGGGTGTAGAGCACATCAAATTGGATAAGTGAGAGAATACTTGGCTGATACATGACATCGAGAGCTCGGAAGAATCTATGCCGACAGATAGACAGCGAGAGCTGCATAAACCTACAAGGTATCGTTAGATGTACCATCCCCACCTCTAGACTCTAGCGACCATGTAGGAATGAATGAGGCGGATGCGCTGATAAGAAGCTCTGATAGCAGGGCGAAGACGACGTAGAATATATTCATGGTTATGTGCGAAAAGGCCGATGGTCAATGTGTCGTGTCAGTCCTGAGGACGAAAGATGTATTTTATCAACGCATAATCTCGACCATGAGCATCCTGGATAGGATTGAGATCTGGGAATTAGCTGACTTATGTTGGCATAAAATTCATAGCCGGCAAGCAATCTGTATTCGGGCCCATTGTGGTAGATGTTGGGTTATTCATCGATATACAATCCGAAACTGCTGTAAGCGCAATCAAGAACCAAACTTGACATACCTGGCTTACATACTGCGGCTATCGCTTTCTAGACAGGTCCGACGTTGCAAAGATGTTCTTGAGAGTCTAGTAATGGAGACGAAATATATATCAGATAGCCACAGGTGAGAGGAGTAAGCCGCAGTGTATCCCTACATCTGGTCCTCATAATCCCATTACCCTTTTGAGCTTCAATTATTTGTCCTCCCCCGTATCGCAAACTCACGATCGATCTTGGTTGATTATCTGGAACGCCACATGAAACGTAGTGAACCCACCAGGAGCAAGAGCATGGGATTACCAAGGATGAGAGCGCACAGGGATGCTTTCAGGGCCAGTAAAGGCTTGACCCGTTGGTAGGCAATGAGGATAAGAACGCGCCATCTCTAATAAGAAATGTCCGTCTGGAAAACCGCAGAGAAGATAAAAATCTTTGGTCAGGAGTGACGCTACAACAGATATATAGACATAGACCGAGATTTTAGTTATACCAAACTCGTCTAACACAGAACGTTGCTCTTCGTTACAGCGTTCAGACTCGAGCAATATATTTATATAGCGCCGGCCTAAGAGAAGATCCTATCTTGGAGTTCCTTAGGATAGTAAAGCGACTTGGTCTGCAAGATCCGCAGTCAGAACAACGATCAGAAGGGCCGGGCGCGAGTACTGTCTGACAACGTCAATCATTTGCGTGGCATAACTTATGATCGATAGATCTATATCTGCACATAAGATCCCTTCGTCACCAGGCGGAAGCGGCTCAACGAATGGAGTACGACCAGGCCGGTATATCATCGCAAACCCTCCCCTGCTTTTCCCACAAAATTAGCGTTTCCAGCCTCGTCTACTCTTTGTTCGCCGCCGTCAACGTTTGGGCTGCTACGAGTAGAAAGGTTGCACACTTCATAGCCATGAGCTGCCAAGCCTGCGATTCTGCTTGTGCCGCGACATGGTAAGGCCAGGGCATACTCTCGGGTTTCTTGGAGGAGGGCCAGTGTGCAACATGTATCTCGTTGTCTTGAGAGTATCGTAGTACCCCAGGGGGTCTGGAGATGTTCCTAGCTGTTAGGGGGAAAGCGGTCCGCCAATCGAGTGCGCACAATAGCCATTCGATCAAGGAAGGTTTTGGAATCTATATATCCATACCAGTTAAGACCGCCAACCTTGCCAAACGGGGTGTCAATCACACAGTTCCAGAATTCAGCCTGCCCGTCATCCCAAAGCGATAGCCCACATGCGTAAGCTTGATCTTGCGGCCATGGCAAAGGATATCGCCTTGGGTGTTAATGCAGGACTATAATATGACGCTTCGTGAGAACAGCGCAATGCAAGGTTGCTTGAAATGTAATAAGGGTTCAGATATACCTGTGCAATACATATGCTCCCCCAGCTCTTTCGCTATGTCCCAGGACTATGAATATCCTTGTTTACTTGATAGCTTTCTAGATCCTCCTCACTTCCAAAGATCTTTTGACAAGGGAATTTGGGACGTATTTGTGAATCATTTGGACGTTGTTGAAGACGCTTTCGGTCCAGATGGTCCCTACGTATCCTGGGATGAAACCCCCTGGGAAGCTATTGAATCTCAAGACGGTAGATGATGTGGGGGCCCATATTCAATACTACTCTAGAATATTGGCACCCCTTGTTCTCCCGCACCTTGGAACAACGAGATAGAATAGTCTTGCCCACAGAAGCTTGAAGATCCAGCCAGCCAGGCTCCACCTCCGCCGTACCAACCTTTACTTGCATTGCCGTTTTGATGGGCTTTTGTGGAAACTGCTGGTGTCTGCTTGACGGATTGGGTTTTCGTGAGGAGCAGCAACAGGCTATGGCCTAATGCAGATTGCGAGTTGAAGTGACAGTGTTCTTCTCTACTGGTATTTGGGGCTGCTAGAAGTCCGCGGGGTTACTCTCGAGTGCTGGAGGAGAAGCGATTTACCGCATTATTTAGTATATAAGATGTGGCTCTAGTACCCCTATTTCACATTGACTGTTCCGGATTTTAGAATTTCCAAAATCGAGGGTTCACCCTCTGCAAATTTTGCCCTGCAACCAACCAATTCGCTGGAGAAGCCTAACCACCACCCCACAGACCTTTAACTCCTTCCATTTGGTATGTAATATGAGGTTATACAAAGGCGGCCCCTTCATGTATATCTGACGTGTTGCAGGATCAATTCCAGCGCGATTCCAGCGCGATTCCAGCGCGATTCCAGAGCTCTATGCCCCCCTCTCTTGCCTCCACTCAGAAGGATCGGATAGCAGTGCATCTACAGCAGGGACTGTCGCCTAAGGTCATTGCCGACGTCGAAGGGGTCACTGACAGAACTGTCAGAAAGATCAGAGGTTTGCACATGGCGGTGAAAGCTTGTAGCAAAGGTCATTTTGCAGCCGGTCACTTCAGACATGCGGGCATAACAGTATAGATACGAATTGATTTGTTTCCTTGTCAGTACTTCATATGCCTACTATTTTTGCTGGTATGACAGGTACTTTCGAGTAAGTGTATACTTAATAAACTATATACTCTATAATTCACGATCACCAAATATACTACTGTTCAAAAAAGTCAAACTCCTCAAGCTTCTCGCCTCCTAGTGCTGCATTAACGAGGGCATCAAGACCGCATGCAGACTGCTGAGGTCTTCGCTGAGCATCTAATCTGCACTGCATCTGGTACGTCTTGACCTCATCACGAAGTCTCTTATCCAGGTCAGTCGGTATATTCAGATTCATTCAATCTGATTTCTTAAAGCCGTGAGCCTGACCCCTGCTGTCGCCGTGGCTGGGTCATCGGTGACGGTTGTTGCTTTGACGGCAGCTGCTTTGGAAGGGGCTTTGAAAGGGGGGGCATAGAGCTCTGGAATCGCGCTGGAATGTGCTGGAATCGCGCTGAAATCGCGCTGAAATTGATCCTGCAACACGTCAGATATACATGAAGGGGCCGCCTTTGTATAACCTCATATTACATACCAAATGGAAGGAGTTAAAGGTCTGTGGGGTGGTGGTTAGGCTTCTCCAGCGAATTGGTTGGTTGCAGGGCAAAATTTGCAGAGGGTGGACCCTATTTTGGAAATTCTAAAATCCGGAACAGTCAATGTGAAATAGGGGTATAAGAGTTATGTGCCTAAAAAGATACCTTTGTTTGGTAGAAAACGTCACTTGTTACAATGTACATTTGTTACTACTGTAGCTCGTTGAAAATTGTTAAGTCACTAACAATTAGCTGAAAATCTTACCCAAATTACCCGTTATTTCGTGTTTCAGCACCTCGGCTTGTCATGCATTCAGCTATGATAGAAGTTCGGGTATAAGAGATGGTCTTGATGAGGCCAAATCCAACACGAGCCGTGATTGCAGTGTTATATACCAAATAATAATCTATCTTCTAACACACACGCTAGTACAGGGACTACCGACGTTGAGCTTTCTGCCCTAATTTATTTCTCATCTGCGATTTGCCCATGAACTCGTGGAGACCCCTAAGAGATCTTCCAACTATGCGTCCCATGGTATGATTTATGTCAGCATCCTGCAGGTACTCGTTCCAACAGCCCTCTTCCGTGACGTTCATGCTATGTTTGGTCCTGCTTCAAACCTCTACAACCGGGCAATTTCCTATGATATATGGTTTGGTCCTCAATCACGCAGATTGGTGTGTTGCTGTCACTGGTTCAGTGTATCGACGTTCGTTGTTAAAGTTCGAAAGCAACAGTGATAATTTGGTAGGAGAATTTGGATAGCTATCGGTAATAACTAATTAAATACCAAACTGTGCTTCTTTTTGTACTTCCTGCATTTGCTTGCATTTCAGCTGGTCAATGTAGAGTCTGAAAGGATACGTACACGTTGACTGAACTAAATCCCCTTGGTTCATCGTTAAAGTGTACGACAGTACGAGGGGAATGTACCTTGAGGTAACAAAGTAAGGCTTACAAATCAGTCTGAAATCTGAATGACGGGAGATCCATGAACCCCAATGACCTATTACGTAGTATAACCATGTTTCAACAGCGTCTGT
>JAABUW010004267.1_pt1 | contig 19532 bp, 16 predicted proteins | sample 5560081 | NCBI WGS metagenome assembly JAABUW01 (sample SAMN10711882, study PRJNA513363) | rock metagenome | isolation source: Antarctica rocks | place: Antarctica: Victoria Land, Knobhead sud
GACCGGTGAGTGCACGGGTCCCGCGGCCCGGCCGACCGACAGATCCGCTTAAGGACCCAGGGTCAGTCACCACGAGGGTCAGGACGGCCGACCGCGGGACCCGCCACCATCATCACTGTCACCACGTCCTGCTGGTCACCGGCGGACCGGTCACCAGGTCGCCGGGCTGGCCGACGGAGCGGTCACGCGGGCGATGTCGTGGCGTAGCGAGTGGCGGCGCGGGCACGGGCCTGGGCGGCCAGCACGGCGCGATCCCGGGGCGGGGCGCTGGTGACCAGTTCGTCCAGCAGCCGCTGTGAGGCGGCGGTCACCTCCGCGACGGCCCGCTCGACGGCGGCGGCGTTGGCCACCGACGGCTTGCCCGAGCCGCTGATCTTGCGCACGTACTGCAGCGCCGCGTCGCGGACCTCGGCCGGGCTGGTCGGCGGGTCCAGGTTGAACAGCGGTCGGATGTTTCGACACATGGGCGAAGCGTAGAAACACCGGACCGCCCTGTCAGCCCCCCCGAAGACGATCCGCACACGGACGTCGACCCAACGCCGACTCCACACCCAGGATCCGGATACCGCAGCCACGGATCCGCATGCCGCAGCCAGGGATCCGGGTGGCGCATGCTCTTTCCGTGGCGCAGACCCGAACCTCGCTCCCGCAATCCGCCGTTCACCCCGGCGGCGACCCGAAGACGACGTCGCACGACACCGAACCCGACCTGCCCGGACCGGGGGTGTTCCCGCCAATAGCCGACTACGCCTTCCTCTCCGACTGCGAGAACACCGCTCTGATCGCCCCCAGCGGCAGCGTGGAGTGGTTGTGCCTACCGCGTCCGGACGGACCGAGCGCGTTCGGGGCGTTACTGGACCGCGGGGCCGGCCGTTTCCGGGTGGGCCCCTGGGGGGTGGCGGTGCCGGCGGCGCGGCGTTACCTGCCCGGCAGCCTGATGCTGGAAACGACCTGGCAGACCCGCACCGGCTGGGTGATCATCCGCGACGCACTGATGATGGGCCCCTGGCACAACACGCAGGAGCGCTCGCATACGCACCGGCGATCCCCCACCGACTTCGACGCCGAGCACTGCCTGCTGCGCACGATCAAGTGCGTCAGCGGCTCGGTCGACCTGGAGCTGATCTGCGATCCCCGCTTCGGTTACGGCGAACGCGAACCGTCGTGGTCCTATGTCGGTGTCGGGTACAGCGAGGTCGAGGCGCTCGACGAGCCCACCGGGGTCCGGCTGCGGCTGACCACGGATCTGCGGGTCGGGGTCGAGGGCCCGGCGGCAATCGCGCGGACCCGGATGGTGGAGGGGGACAACGCCTTCGTCGCGCTGTCCTGGTCCCCGTTGCCGGCACCGGTCGACTTCGCCGCCGCCGCGGATCGGATGTGGCGGACCTCGGAGTACTGGCGGCAGTGGATCACTGGCGGCGTCTTCCCCGACCACCCGTGGCGAACCTACTTGCAGAGCAGCGCTCTTGCCCTGAAAGGACTCACCTACGCCCCGACCGGAGCGCTGCTCGCGGCGTCCACCACATCGTTGCCCGAGACGCCCGGCGGGGAACGGAACTGGGACTACCGCTACGCCTGGGTTCGCGATTCAACGTTTGCGCTGTGGGGGCTCTATACGATCGGGCTGGAACGCGAAGCCGACGACTTCTTCTACTTCCTCGGCGACGTCTGCGCGAACAACGCCGACCTGCAGGTGATGTACGGCGTCGGCGGGGAGACCGACCTGACAGAACGCACGTTGGACCATCTGACCGGTTACGACGGCGCACGCCCGGTCCGGGTCGGCAACGCGGCCGTACAGCAGCGGCAGAACGACGTGTGGGGAGCAGTGCTCGACTCGGTCTATCTGCACGCGAAGTCCCGCGACCAGCTGCCGGAAAGTCTGTGGCCGGTGCTCAAACGCCAGGTGGAGCAGGCCCTGGAACACTGGCGCGAACCGGACCGCGGGCTGTGGGAGGTCCGCGGGGAACCGCAGCACTTCGTGTCCAGCAAGATGATGTGCTGGGTCGCGGCCGACCGTGGCGCCCGACTGGCCCGGATGCACGACGAGCCCGAGTACGCCCGGCAGTGGCAGCTGGCCGCGGACGAGATCCGTAACGACATCTGCCAGCACGGCGTCGACGAACGCGGTGCCTTCGTTCAGCACTACGGCTCGGACAACCTCGACGCATCGGCGTTGCTGCTTCCGCTGCTGCGTTTCCTACCCGCCGACGATCCCCGCATCGTCACCACGGTGCTGGCCATCGCTGACGAGCTGACCCAGGACGGGTTGGTGTTGCGCTACCGGACCCAGCAGACCGACGACGGGCTGCGCGGGGAGGAGGGCACGTTCACGATCTGCTCGTTCTGGTTGGTCTCCGCGCTCGCCGAGATCGGGCAGACCGCGCGGGCCCGACAGCTGTGCGAACGCCTGCTCTCCTTCGCCGGTCCGCTGCAGCTCTATGCCGAGGAGATCGACACCCGCTCGGGGCGCCATCTGGGCAACTATCCGCAGGCGTTCACCCATCTGGCGCTGATCAACGCCGTGGTGCACATCATCCGGGCCGACCTACTCCAGGAGACCGCCGACTTCACCCCGGGCCGGCAGATGCCCGGCGCCAGCTGATGCGTGGCGCCAGCTGACCGACGGGCGGGCGTACCTTCGCATCGTGATGCTAACGTGCGAGTATGCCAAAGATGCGGACTACCGTGACGCTCGACGACGAGGTCCTGACGGCGGTCCGCGTTCGTGCGGCGCGGGTCGGCAAGGGAGACAGCCAGATCATCGAGGAAGCGCTTCGCCGAGACCTCGGCCTTGACCTGCTCGATCGGCTGTGGGCGGGCAATGACCTCAACGAGGACGCAGCCATGACGCTGGCCGTCGAGGCCCAGCACGCCACCCGGGCAGCCCGGCACTGATCTCCCCGGGGACATGGAATGCGGGCTGTCCTGGATCCGAACGTCCTGATCTCCGCTGTGTTGTCCCGCGGTGGTACACCCGCTGCGTTAGTGCGCGCGTGGCTGGCGGGCGCCTATGAACTGGTTGTTTCCCCGGCCCTGCTCGATGAACTCGAGCGGGTGCTGGGGTATCCGAAGATTGCCAGCCGGGTTCCCCACGCCCAGGCTCGAGAGCTCGTTGAGCTCCTGAGGAACCGGGCGGACCAGGTCGCCGATCCAGACACTGTCCCAGCTATCCATTCCCCGGACCCCGACGACGACTACCTCATCGCCCTGGCCGCGGATTCCAGAGCCGTCCTGGTATCCGGCGACACTCACCTGCACGGTCTGACCGGCCAGCTCCCCGTTTACACCCCAGTGGCCTTCAGCTCCCTGCTGGCCGGCGACTGACACCCAGCGCGCCCGCGATCACAGGTGACGGCGTGCCCATGGATCACGACTGCGCCGTTTCGTGGTCCCGGCCGCGACGGGCGGGCAGGTCGGCGTCAGCAGCGTTCGTCGCGTCGCCGGTTTCCGTGGCCGCAGCATCGGCGGCAAAGGCGGAGTGGCCCAGCTCACTCAGCCACGCGCGGAACCGGCGATGCACCTGCTCGGCGCCCGAGAGCGGGTGCCCCTGAGCCCACGGGCCAGCCAGGCTCAGGTGCGCCGGGGCCAGCACGAAGGCCTGCGTCTGCTCCCCGCCCAGGGACCCGTGGGAGCCGGCGAAGTGCTCGAAGGCGGACACCTCGCCGGTCGCAGGATCCAGCGCCGCCTGCACGAGCACGTCCGGGGCGTGGGCGAAGCGGGCCACCCGGCGCACCGAGTCCGCGGCCCCGGGACCGTAGCCGGCCAGCGGATCCGTCCCGTCGATCTCGTCCCGGCCACCAGAGCCCGGAGCGGCCAACCGCGTGCTGCCCGCCGCCCCGAGGACGAGGATCGCCTCGCCGTCGGCGACAACGCAGAAGCCGATGCCCGGGTGAGCGGTCAGCGTGGGCAGCAGGCCCGGGTAGCTGGCATCGATCAGCCGACGGTCCGCGCGGCGCTGCCGAGGACCCCGGGCGTCGCCGCCCTCGCTGTGATTGTCGCTGTCGCTGCTGCCGCTGCTGTCGCTGGTGTCGCTGCTGCCGCGGTCGGTGTCGTCGGGCTGGTCGTCGCGCCGGGGCAGGTCCGGGAAGGAGACCAGTCCCAGCCCACCGGAGGCCAGGACCACGACACCCTCGGCCAGCTCGGCAGCCTCGGCGCGCTCGCGTTCGGTCTCCGGGCGCAACAGTCGGGAGGCGGCACGCTCGCGCACCCGGGAGCTCGCCGTGCCCGAGCCGTGCGCGTCGGCCAGAGCCGCGCTGAGCGCCCACGACGACTCCAGTTCGGCCACCCGGCGGCGCGCGTCGCGGTCGTGCGGGCGGATCCCACACGCGACCCGCACGGTGTCGGCGAAGGAGACCCCGAAGCGGTGCTCGAACGGTTCGCCCGGGCTCTGGCCGTGGTCGGAGAGCAGCACGATCTCGTACGGGCGGTCCACCTGGCGAGCGACGAACTCCAGTTGGGCGATGCGCCGGTCCAGATCGGTCAGCACCGCCAGGCAGTCCGGACGGTCGATCCCGGAATGGTGGGCCACCTCGTCGTAGCCGAGGAAGTCCGCGTAGAGCACCGAGCGGCCCAGCAGCAGGTTGTCGATCAGCCACTGCACCGTCACGTCCCGCCCGACGACCGTGGCCAGCGCGCGCACCAGCGGGTAGAGGCCACCCCGGGAGACCCGCGGCCGCACCCGACGCAGCGACTGGCGGGCACCCTGCAGGATCTCGCGGACCACCTCGACCAGGAAGGCGGCGACCGTGCGCACGGCGTGGCCGGGATCGGCGAAGTAGCCGCCGTAGCCGTTGCCCAGATGCCCGCGACGGCGACCGGCGGTGCTCATCACGAGGATGCCGGCGTCCGCGTCGCCGTCGACCAGCGCCGAGCAGACCCCCCCGTCGGCGTGCAGCAGCCCCCGGCCGTCGCTGAGGCGGGCCTGCAGCCGGGCGGCGCCGTCACCGCGGTTGGCGACGACCACGTCGCCGGTCTCCTTCTCCAACCAGCGGAACGCGGGCACGTCGTCGCTGTCGCCGAACAGCAACCCGCACTGGCTTGCCGCTGTCTGGCTGGCCATCCCGGTGTCCCATGGGAGTAGCCGGTGACTGCCCGTGCCCAGCCATCGGGCCACCGTCGGCATCCGGCCGGCCGCGATCGCCCGCCGCAGCGCCGGTTCGGACAGGCCGTCGATCTGCAGGAACAGCACCCCCGGGACCGCTCTGGTGGGGTCGACGGTGGCCAGGAACCGCCGCCGCGCCCGGCCCAGCACCCGCCGTTCGGAGCGTCGCAGCGACCGACGGTAGGCGGCGGCGCGGTCCAGCGGCAGGGCACCGGCAGCGAAGGCCGAGGCCGCCGATGCCACCAGGGTGACCGCGAGCGCGTCCAGTGGCCCGCCGATCCGGACCCCGGGCACGAACGCCAGCCCGAGCCAGACCAGCAACCCGTTGACGACGAAAGCGGCAACCCCGAAGGTCAGCACCACCACCCCGATGACCAGGCGCAACAACAGCGGCCAGACGATTGTGTTGACCACGAAGACGACCAGGGCCGCGCCGGCGGCCGGGGCCAGCCCGTACAGGCTGCCGGCCAATTCGAAGCCCGGCACGAGCACCGAGAGCGCCACCAGCGCGGCGACGCTCGCCAGCCCGACGGTCGCCGAGCGGATGCCGAGCCGGGCCGCATCGATGACCGCGACCGGGGTCGGGCGCCGGGCATGACGTCCGGCGGTCAGGCTGCGCACGTCCGCCATCCTGGCCGCTGCCCGGGCGAGGATGGGCTGGTGCGGGTGACCTGGTGGGGACACAGCACCGTGGCGATCCAGGACGGGTCGACCCGGTTGCTCACCGATCCGGTGGTCGGGGACCGGATCGGGCACCTGCACCGGCGACGCGGGCCCGGACCGAGCGACGCGGCGTTGCAGGTCGACGCGGTACTGATCAGCCACCTGCACGGCGACCATCTGGACCTGGCGTCGCTGCGTCGGCTCGACCCGTCGGTGCCCGTGCTGGCGCCGGTCGGGACCCGGGCGTTGCTGGGCTCGCGACGTTCCAGTGCGGGGTTGGCGCGCCGGTGCCAGGAGGTGTCAGCGGGCGACATCGTGCCCGTCGGGGATCTGGCCGTTCGGGTGGCCGGCGCCTCCCATGACGACCGTCGCCACCCCTGGTCACGGCACCGCGCCGCTCCGGTGACGTTCGTGGTCGCGGGCTCGGCCCGGACCTGGGTCGGCGGTGATACCGATCTGCACCCGTCGATGGGCGAGCTGGGCCCCGTCGATCTGGCGCTGGTCCCCGTCGGTGGGTGGGGGCTCAGTCTGGGATCGGGGCATCTGGACCCGGCCCGCGCCGTCGAGGCGGTGTCACGGTTGCGGGCCCGGCATGCGATCCCGGTGCACTACGGCACGTTCTGGCCGATCGGGCTGGACCGGGCCGGCGCGGAACTCTTCCTGCCGCCGGGGCGCCGATTTGCTGAACTGGCCGCCGCGAGAGCACCGGACACCCAGGTCCGGGTTCTTGAGCCCGGGCAGTCGTGGGACTTGCCCGGCGTAGCGTGAACGTTGCTTCTTTACGTGAGCAGCGCTCTTCGGTGACAACGCGCCGCTCGGCCGGCGCCGGGTCGCTCAGCCGGTGCGGTGGCGCTGGCGCCGACGCCACACCAGCACGCCGAACACCGCAAGTGCCCCGATCGGGAGAAACGGGATCAGTGCTCCGGTGACAGCCGCCACGACCCGACCCGATCCGAGCAGCGCGGCCCAGCCGGCCGCCAGACCGCGGACGAATCCCAGGTGCGGGGCGACCGGAGCGATCGGCGTCGCCGGAACCGGGGCCAGCAGGTTCAGGCTCACCGCGGCGGTCTGGATCTGCGCGGACAGGGCTCGTTGCCGGCCCTGCAACGACTCGAACTCCGACTCCCGGTTGGTGAGCGCCTGTTCCAGAGCAGTGATCTGCTTCAGGTCCCGAGCGGTGGTGAACAGTGCTCGCAGCCGCGTCAGACTGGCTCGGTCGGTCGCCAAGCGGGCGTCGAGGTCGGCGACGGTGCCGGTGACATCGGTCTCCGAGCGCTGGGAGCCGATGACCGTCCCCAGGCCGGCGAGCTGGGCCAGCACCGCGTCCAGGTGGTCCGGCGGCACCTGTAGCACGAGGGTGGCGGTGACCCGCTCCGCGGGGGCGACCTTCGCTGCCGCTGGGCCGTCCTTCGCCACCGGCAGAGCGGACTTCTGCGCCTGCTGGCGCTGCGAACCGAGGAAGCCGCCGACGGCACGGGCCCGGGCGATCGCGTCGTCGGAGGCCCGCGACACATCCTTGACCTCGACGGTCAGCGCGGCGGTGCGGATCCGGGACCGGGTCGCTGTCACCACGTCGACCGTGCCAGCTGTGCCGCCCGCCGCGGAGGTAGCAGCCGGTGCGGCAGCAGCGGCGGGAGCGGCGCCCGCCGGCGCACCGGCATCCGCGGCTGCGCCGCTGCCGGCCGAGTCCGCGGAACTCGACGACGCGTTGGTGGAACCGGTACAGGATGTCGCGCCGAGCAGCAGGGCCGCGGCGAGGGTGGCCAGCGCGGCGCGGCCGGGATGGGCGGGGCGGAAACGCATGACGCCGGGCATGGGGCTCCTTCGATCCACCGGTCCGGGGTCGGTCACGACACTGGTCGGGCCGCCTCGGGGACGCCGGTTGGACGTGGAGCGCGGCCCCTGCGGTTCCATCGAAGATCGGGCCCGTGTCTAACGGGTGCGCCTGGAGGGATTCGAACCCCCAACCTTCTGATCCGTAGTCAGATGCTCTATCCGTTGAGCTACAGGCGCGTGGGCAGGTCGAGCATACCCGGGTAGGTCACCGGTCCCCCGGCTTGCCTCGTGACCCCCGACGTGGTGACCGCCCGAGCACCTGGTGACCCCCGACGTGGTGACCGGCAGAGCACTTTGTGACCACCCGGGGTTCGAGGTGACCCGCTGGCCGGTCACCTCGCACCCTCGGCGGTCACCACGTCGTCCTGGTGAGCGGCCGGCCGGTCACCACGTCGTCCTGGTGAGCGGATCAGCGGGCGGCGTCGATCTGGCGTTGCGCCTCGGCAAGCAGGTCCACGACGTGGGCGCCGTAACGGACGTCGTAACGATGACCGGGCCGGGCCTGCTCGATCTGGGCGAGTAGCTCGTCCACCGCCACCTGGTAGGCGGCCGGCATGCCCTCCCCGTCGGGCATCGGGTTCGAGCCCCGCGGCCCCCACACCTCGAAGCCGCTGCGGCGAGCGCCCGCCGGCGTCAGCAGCGACCCGGTCACCGTCCCGGTCGCGCCACCGGGGTGGGCGGTGAGCAGGTGGACGGTGTCCCGCCGACCCCCACGGGCGGTGACCGCCTGCACCGGCCCGAGCGTCGCCTCCAGCAGGGACACGGCGTGCGGCAGCGCGTCCCACAGCGACCCGTGCTCGCGCCGCCACGGCGACTTGCCGAACGGGTTGCCGGGGTCGTCCACGGATCCCATCCACCAGCCGATGGCCCCGTCCGCGTCACCGTGGGCCCGTTCCGCGGCCGCCCAGGCGCGCCGGACCGGGTCGAACAGGGAGGTGAAGAAGACCACCGACCCGACCCCGGCCTCACCGGCGGCGTCGGCCAGCTGATGCGCCGTCGTGGGGTCCAACGCGGTCGGCTTGTCCAGCAGCAGGTGCCGGCCGTAGCCGGCGGCGCGCATGGCCAGTGGCGCCTGCACCTGCGGGGGCACCGCGAAGGCGACCGCATCGACGCTGTCCAGCAACTCGTCCAGGCTGGGCACGGCGACGGTTCCCAGCGCGTCGGCCGCCAACGCCGTGTGGTCCGGGTCGTGGCCCCACACCCCCGCCAGCTCGACCCCGGGGTGCGCGTTCAACCCCGCGCCGTGCGCGTTCTTCGCCCAGTAGCCGGTACCGACCAGCCCGAACCGCACCACAGCTGCCTCCCCGTCCCGGCCGACTCGGCCGACCCTGCCTGCACCCGCCGGCCCTGTCTGCACCCGCCGGCCCCGCCGGCCCCGCCGGACTAGTGCACCGGCCGGCCGGCGTCAGTCCAGTTGCTCCTGCCGCCGGACCCTGCCACGTCCGAAGAGGACCTGAATGAGGAAGCCGAGGGCCAGCGCGACCAGGACGCCGAGGTTGGACGAGCTCCAGGGACCGTCCTGCTTCGGCCCGAGCCCGAACGGGTCGAGCAGGTACCCCTGCCAGGACAGTGCGGCAGCGAAAGTGTTGGTCACCAGCCCGAACCCGATCGCCGATGCGAGCACCAGCCCGATCACGGCCACCCACCCGACCGGCCCGTACCGACCACGGGAGCTGGACAGTTCGTTGCCCGCGTAGGGGCGTCGGCGCAGCAGCAGGTCGGCCAGGAAGATCCCGCACCAGGCCGCGATGGGAACCCCGAGGGTGATCAGGAAGCCCTGGAACGGGTTGACGAAGTCGCTGGCGTAGAAGACCAGATAGACCGTCCCGGCGACCATGATCGCGCCGTCGACCAGCGCCGCGCTCCAGCGGGGGATGGGCACCCCGAGCGAGAGCAGTGTCAGCCCGGAGGAGTAGAGGTCCAGCACCGCGCCGGAAACCAGTCCGACCACCGCGACGACCGCGAACGGAACCAGGAACCACGAGGGCAGCAGCACCGTCACCGCGCCGATCGGGTCGTTGCCGATGTCGGTGGCCAGCTGGGGGTGCCCGGCGACCAGCAGCAGACCCCAGATCACCAGCAGCAGCGGGAACAGCGCCCCACCGAACGTGGTCCAGCCGATCACCCCGGAGCTGCGGGCGCTGCGCGGCAGATAGCGGCTGTAGTCGGCGGCCGCGTTGACCCAGCCCAGCCCGAACCCGGTCATCAGCAGCACCAGCGCCCCGAGCACCGCCTGCCAGGACCCGGCGGGCAGGCCGGTGACCGCGGCGGTGTCGATTTGGTTGGCCGTCAGCACCACGTAGGCGACGGTCAGCACGGCCAGCCCAACGGTCAGCACCCGTTGCAGGGCGAAGATCGCGCGAAACCCGAGCAGTCCGGACACCACCACGATGACGGCGACGATGGCGAACGCGGTGATCTTCGTACCGGTGCCGGCGGTCCATCCCAACTCCCGCAGCACGGTGACGGTGGCCAGCGTCGAGAGGGTGACCAGCACCGTCTCCCAGCCGACGGTCAACAGGTAGCCGATGGCGGCGGGCAGCCGGTTGCCGGCGACCCCGAACGGCGCCCGGGACAGCACCATCGTCGGCGCCGAACCGCGCTTACCGGCGACCGCCACCAGCCCGACCAGCAGGAACGAGAAGCTGACCCCGACCACGGTCGCGCCGACCGCCTGCCAGAAGCTGATCCCGTAGCCGAGGACGTAGGAGCCGTAGGCGATACCGAGCACGGACACGTTCGCGGCGGCCCACGGCCAGAACAGGCCCCGGGGTGCCCCGGTGCGCTCGGCCTCGGCGATGACGTTCGCGCCGTTGCGTTCCACGACCGGTGCGTTGCTGGTGGTGGGCGGGGTCTCAAGACTCATGGCCGCATCCTTCGGCAGGACTCATGGCCGCATCCTTGGGCATCGCCGACCGACCCGGGCGACCGGACGCGCGGCGGGCCGAACAGCAGGCGGGCGGGAACGGTGAGGGCCCGGGTCACGGATTGGCCGGAACTCGATGGGCGGAGGCGGCGGGATTCGAACCCGCGAGAGGGCTCTAAACCCTCAACCCGCTTAGCAGGCGGGCGCACTAGGCCAACTATGCGACGCCTCCGGAGGTACTGCGCCCCGCAGCGTAGCCGCTGCCGGTCGGCCCGCGACCGCGTTCCTGGCGACGAGCCCGGTGGCGAACTTGCGGACAAATCCTCGTACACCGGGAACCACGCGGGCCTTCGGCGCGTCTCCAGCAGTGGGACCATGTCCTGAATCGGGCACCGCTGCCCGCCGACAGATGACGGGTCGCGGTCCGGGCGGCCCCGTGGAGAGGACGGGCCGAGCCACCGATGGCCGACATTCATGCCAGCGATGGCCACGCCGCCCCCGCATCTCGAGCACACGAGGTGGGTGCCCGCCCGGCACACCGGGCGCGGACCCGCGGCCCGGCGGCCGTCCTGCTGTTCACGGTGCTCGGCACCATCCTGCCCGGCCTGGGCCTCATCGTCGCCGGCTGGCGCAAGCTCGGGTTGCTGATCCTGCTGGTTGGCATCGGGGCCGCTGTCTACCTCGCGGTCCGGGTCGGCGGGGATCCGGTCGGCGCCGCGGAGACCGCGCTGGTCCCCGGCGTGCTGAACGCGATTATCGCCCTGAGCCTGGCGATCGGACTGGCGTGGGCAGTGCTGGTCGTGTGCACCTACCGGGCGCTGCGCCCCGCTGGCGACACCCGCCTACACCGGGGGGTGATGTCGGTGGTGGTCGGCCTGCTGTGCCTGCTCGTCCTGGCCCCGACCAGCTACGCCGCCCAGCTGACCTTCACCACCCAGCAGACGGTGAACACGATTTTCGGCCAGCGACCGGGATCGGCAACCGTACCGACGGCGGCCTCGACCGGGTCCGCAAAGGACCCGTGGGCCGATCAACCACGGCTGAACGTGCTGCTGCTCGGCGGTGACGCCGGGCCTACCGCCGGTGGCGGGATCCGGCGCGGCCTGCGCACCGACTCGGTTGTGGTGGCCAGCATCGATACCCATACCGGAAACACCGTGCTCGTCAGTGTTCCGCGCAATCTGGAGCACCTGCAGTTTCCCCCGGACAGCCCGCTGGGCAAGCTCTATCCGAATGGGTACCACACCGCCAACCGCGGCGATCAGGACCTGCTCAATACCGTCTACGACGAGATCCCCGCCGTCCATCCCGGTCTGCTCGGAACCACGGACAATGAGGGTGCGGATGCGCTGAAGATCGGCCTCGGTTACAGCCTGGGAGTGTCGATCGACTACTACGTGGTCGTGTCGCTGACCGGGTTCGAGCAGGTCGTCAACGCCCTGGGCGGCGTCACGGTCAACGTCAACGAACCGGTTGCCGACGGCGGTACCCACGAGCCCGGCCAGCCGGACACGCTGCCGCGCCGCTGGATCATGCCGGGACCCAACCAGCACCTGACCGGCCGCGATGCGGAATGGTTCTCGCGCGGTCGATACGGGACCGACGACAATGCACGGATCCGGCGACAGCGTTGCACGATCAATGCCCTGGTGAACCAGGCGAGCCCGGCGCGGGTGCTGGCCAGCTACCAGACCCTGGCGGACACGGCCGCGAACGTGACGAAGACCGACATCTCAACGGATCGGCTGTCGAAGCTGGTGCAGCTCGGCGACACGATCAAGCAGCATGGGACGATCTCCAGCCTGGTCATCGACAACGGCGCGCTGCCCGGTTTGTCGATGACCAACCCCGACTTCGACCGGATCCGTGCAGCAGTCGAGACGGCTATCAAGCGCAACGCGGGCGGGTCGGCAGGCGCCGGCCCCACGAGTCAGGCCGCCAGCCCCGGCTCCAGTCCGAGCCCGATCCCGACCGCTACCCAGGTTCCGGTCCCCACCCCGACGTCCAGTTCCGCGCCAAAGATCGAGAACAACCTGAACGACACCTGCGCCTACCAGCCGGATCAGGTGGCCGCGGCGCTCGCCGATTGGAAGGCCACCTTCGGGGCGAAGTACACCGACCAGGGCCTTCCTCGCTGATCGGTACCTGCCCGGAGCGCACCTCAGCGCAGCTGCGTCCAGCCGTTCGCGGTGTTCAGCCGTTCGCGCATCGCCGCCTCGACGGCCGTCGGGGACGAGCCCAGGCGGCGCAGCAGCACGGCGGAGGTCCGCCCGTCGGCCAGCTCGACCTCCAGCACCAGCCGACCGCCGCCGGTGACCGCGGCCAGGCGCCGCACCTGCGACCACGGGACCCGCCGCGGCGCCCGCCCGGTGGTGTTGGTGTAGCCGTCCGCGTCCAGGACCAGGCGCGGCCCGCGACCGAGCAGCCGCCGCACCCCCCGGACTGCGAGCAGGACGGTCACCACGAGCACCAGCACCAGTACCACCCCGAGCAGCGAGCGCAGCCATCCCGGGCCGGTCAGCGACACGATGGCCAGCAGCACCGCGAACCCGGCGCTGACCAGCGCCCACCGCCCCACCGCCACCAGCGCGGCGGCGGGCGACGGCCGGAACACGGTGGTATCGGGGTTGACCGCGCCGCTCACGAGGCCCGGTCCGGGCGACTGGTCCCGTCCGCCGTGCCGTTCCGCCGCGTCTGCCGTGTCCGCCACATCTGCCACGGCGGCCGAGCGTAACGACGCCGGGGACGGTCGGGCTCGACCGGGTCCACCGGCAGCGTCTGCGGGTCCCCGAGGCGGTAGAGCAGGGTGGCCGCGGCCACCGAGCCGGCGGCCAGCAGCCCGCTGAGCACGATGATCTGGAACCGGGCGGCGCCGGCCGGGGACGCGCCACCCACCAGCGCGCCGACGAACGCGCCGGGCAGCGTGACCAGTCCCGTCGTGCGGGTCTGGTCGATCCCGGGCAGCAGGGCCTCCCGGATCGCGGTGCGGGCGACGTCGCGGACGGCTCGCCGCGGGCGGGCGCCGAGGGCCAGCCAGCCCTCCACCTGGTCGCGCCGATCGATCATCCCCGCCACATACCGGCGCCCGGCCAGGGTGCAGGCGGTCATCGTCCCCCCGATCACGATCCCGGAGACGGCGATGACGTACCGGGCCTGGAACGGCAATGCCCCCACCGCGAAGATCACGACAAGCACCGGGGCCGTGCCCGCAGCACAGGCCAGTAGCGCCGCGGGCAGCGAGCCGGCCAGCACCGAGGTCCGCCGACCGGCCGTCCAGCCGGCCGTCCCGAGCATGACCAGCAATACCGCGGCCGCGGCGAGGGGGGCCGCGATTACCCCGCGCAGGATCAGCGCGAGCACGCTCAGTTGCAGCGCGGCCCGCCCCATGGCGACCAGGACCCCGCGCCGCAACGGCACCCCGGCGAAAGTGAGCACCGCCACCGCGATCGCGGTCAGCAGCGCCACCGCGATCGCCGTCGGAACGTTGCCACTCACCGAGGACCCCACGGGACGCAAGCGTCGCAGGCGACCGCCCGACCGACGGCCAGCCGCACCGGGGAGGATGACCGGGTGGTCTCCGCCGTCCTCGCCCGCCCGGGCCGCAGCTCCCGGCTGGTCTCGGCGGTCCGGGAGGTCACCGGGGAGGTGCGCCGGGCGCAGCGGGGTCACGACTCCTGGATCCTGTCGGCCGGGGTCACCTTCTATGCGCTTGTCGCGCTGGTGCCCGCCCTGGTCGTCAGCGCCCGGTTGATCGCCTTCCTGGTGGGCCGGCTCAGATTGCTGCAGCTGGCTGACGCGGTCGCCGCTGCGCTGCCGGCCGCCCAGGGCGCGGGAGCGGTCGTCCAGACGCTGGTGCAGCGTTCCGCGGGCGTCGGGTGGCTGACGGTCGTGGTGGCCCTGGTCCCGGCGACAGTGTGGGGCGAGGGGTTGCGTCGGGGCTTCACCCGGGTCACGCCGTCCTCCGGTGAGCCGGGGCGGTTCGTGGGCTGGCGCAGCCGGATCGCAGTCCTGCCGCTGCTGCTGCTCTCACCGGCCGGGCTGCTTGCCGTGCTCGAGGTCGCGCCGCTGTTGGCGCATCTATTCGGGGACGGCGGGTTCTGGCCGGGGGCACTGGCCGTCTACATCGCGCTCAACGTCGACTGGGTGGTGATCTCGGTGGCGTTGGCCTACGTCTACCGGGTGCTCAGTCCGGTGCGTCCGAGCTGGCAGGCCATCCTGGGGGGAGCGTTCTTCACCGGCGCCTTCATGTCCGGCTTTCTGCAGGGGTTCGTGCTGTTCCTGGCGATCCCGGTCGATCTGGGCGCGCCCTTCGGTGGTTTCGTCCCCGTTGGCGGTGCGGTTGCCGGCGCGCTGTGGCTGTGGTTGTTCACCGCACTGACCGTCATCGGCTATTCGATCACCCTCGGCCTGGACACCCGTCGGCGACGTCTAGCGAACCCGTGACGCCGCCGACGGGCGCGCCTCTCAGGTGCGCGGGCGCGAGAAGTAGGCGTTCGAGTCGCGCCGGAACAGCAGCACGATCAGCGCGATGTCGATGATCGCGGTGGTGATCGAGACCGCCGTCGAGACCGCCGAACCAGATCCCACCAGGGCGCTCACGCCGCCGAGAATTCCGAATGCCGCGAGGATCACCGTGATGATCCGGGCCCAGTTCTTCCCCTTGCGGACCTGGAAGGCCAGCAGCACGTAGAGCACGAGAAACACCAAGCCGATCACTATCCCGACGGCGATCGCTGCCGTCACAGCAGAATCGAGCTGAGACTGGGAGAAGCCGGTGTTGGCAGTGGCGATCGCTCTCCTGGTCTGATCCCGGAAGACGAACGCGAGGATCAGGTTGAGCAACGCCAGGCCCGCCAGGACGAACATGAGGTTGACGGCCAGGTGGGTGCTGGCCGGCGCGACAGCGGGCGCGGCCGGTTCCGGTTCGGAATAGCTGGGGTAGGTGGACTGGTCGCCATAGGGTTGCGACACCGGGACTCCCTGGTCGTAGGTCGGTATGCCGGGTATGGCATCCGAGCCAGAGATTACCGACCGTCATCGACGCTGGCGGGGTTTTCCACCGGCGTGCCGCCGGGCCAACCATCCCGGAGCAGTGCGATGCGCTCCACGAGCCGCTCTTGGTCATCGGAGGGTCCCTGCGCAGGGGATGGCGGGCCCGCTCGGGTTGAGGTGGGTTCCGAGCCGCAGCGGCGGAGGGCGTGGGATTCGAACCCACGAGGAGCTTGCGCCCCTAGCGGTTTTCAAGACCGCCGCCATCGGCCACTAGGCGAGCCCTCCCGGAGCTGAAAGCGTAGCGTTTGCCCAGGTCGCGAGCTCACGGCAGCCGCGCGCGGCACATCTCGGGGGCACTGCAGCAATCACCGACCGCCCGGCCCCGTCCGGTGATGGACGTCGGCTCAGTTGCCGGTCGGGAGTTGATCCAGGCGCATCGCAAGGTCCAGCGGGCCGGGGCGACCGAGCAGGAAACCCTGGCCACGTCGGCACCCGTGGTCGACCAGAAAGTTCAGCTGCTCCGCGGTCTCGATGCCCTCGGCGGTCACTGACAGGCCCAGCTCGTGCGCGGTCGCCAGGACACCGTGCACGATGGCCGCCGCCGGGCGCCCCTGGGGCAGGTCGGCGATGAAGGAGCGGTCGATCTTGAGCCCGCTCAGCGGGAACCGGGTCAGGTAACCGAACGACGCATAGCCGCTGCCGAAATCGTCGATGACCACCCGGACCCCGAGGTCGGCCAGCTCGGTGAGCGTCGCCCGCGCCGCGTCCCCCTCCTGCAACCACGTGCCCTCGGTGACCTCCAGTTCCAGGCGGTCGGCGGGCAGGCCCGTCTCAGCCAGAATCTGTTCGACGCCGACGACGTAGCCGGGGTCACGCAGTTCCACCGGGCTCACGTTGACCGCTACCCGTGGCGGCCGCCCGTCCGGGTCGGCTGCGCCGGACGCCGGGACTGCCGGGGCCGTCCAGCTCGCCACGGCCCGACATGCCTCCCGGAGAACGGCCCGTCCGAGCTGGTGGATCATCCCCGTCGCCTCGGCGACCCGGATGAACTCCTCGGCGGGCACCTCCCCGCGTGACCGCGCCGACCAGCGGGCCAGCGCCTCGACGGCGACCACATGGCGGTCGGGCAGGTGCAGCACCGGTTGGTAGGCGATGGTGATCGCCTCCTCCGAATTGCTGCCGTCGACGGCTCGCCGCAGCGCCTGGCGGGTCTGCAGGCGCTGCACCGCCTCGGAATGCATGAAGTTCTCGAAGGCGACATGCCGCGAGCGCCCGTCGCCCTTGGCGTGGTTCAGCGCGACGTCAGCGCGCCGCAATAGCTCTGCGGCCACCTGCTCCGCGTCGGCGGAGCCGGTCGCGACAGACTCCGACCGGGGATCGGGCCGGGCCGACTGGACGCTGCCCAGGCTGGCCGAGACGACGATCTGATGTCCGGCGATCGGGTAGGGGCTGCCGAGCTCGTCGAGGATCCGCTCGGTCACCTGGGCCAATTCGCCGGCATCTGCCATCGGCTCGACGAGCACCGCGAATTCGTCACCCCCGAAACGGGCGACGCTATCGGTCAGGCGAGTCACCGTCCGCAGTCGCTGACTGACCGCCAGCAGTACCGCGTCCCCCGCAGCGTGACCAAGGCTGTCGTTGACCTCCTTGAAGGTGTCCAGGTCCAGGAAAAGCAGAAAGAACCCGTGCGCCGGATCGCGCTCGCTGCGGTGCAGCGCCTGGACGAGCCGGTCGGTGAACAGGGCCCGGTTGGCAAGGCCGGTCAGGGGATCGTGCAGCGAGGCGTGCCGGTGCTCCTCGGCGTCGACCCGCCGCTGGGTTGTCAGGGCTCCGAGCAGCAGGATCACCACCGTCAGGGTGACCAGACCGAACTGCAGCGCAATGCCACCGTTGCCCGGAAGTCGGCCGCCGTCACTGACCGCGGCGACGACGTTGGCCAGCAGCACGGCCACGGTCGCCGATCGAAAGCCACCCCGCACGGCGATCCAGATCAATGGCACGTAGACCAGGTAGGTGAAGTCCAGCGACTGCTCGTCGACCAGTCCGTAGACAACGGTCGTTATTCCCACCACGGCCAGCAGCTGCACCGCCCGCTCGATCCGGCCGATACGGAGTCCAGGGTGGTCCGGGGGTACCGGCGGCTGTGCGGCCCAGCGGTCGGCCCACCGGCGACTGAGCACCAGCAGCGCCGGGGCCAGCATGCCGATCCCGGTCGCCGAGCCGGCCCAGAATCCGGCGACGCTGATCACGGCCTCATCCCGGGCCACCGCGCCGGACCAGACCTGCACCGCGACCTGTGCCAGCGCCAGCAGCAGCGCCAGGGCACCGCACATCAGGCCGACGAACCACCGCACGTCGCGCTGGGACGACAGCCGGGGATCCAGGCGCACCGGCCGGCGTAGCAGCGCCACGCCGGCCGTGGCGACCAGCGAAGTCGAGACCGCGTAAACGGCGATCTCCGCCCAGGTCAGGTTCATCGGGTTGATGAGCAGGGTGTGCAGCAGCCTGCTCAGCAGCAGCAACGGGGCGTAGCGCAGGCCGAACAGCAGGAGGAGGACGACATCGACAGCGGTCGGGGGATACCAGACCGACACTCCGGGGGCCGCCTGAAACTGGTTGGCCGCCACGTCCAGGCCCGCCCAGGCGATGAGGTAACAGACGGAGATGAGCAGCGGCGACGGACGGCGGGCTTGCGGGCTCGCCCGGGCACCGGACGAAGTGTCCGGCTCACCGGGGCGTCCGTCAGCCGGGTGCACGGGGTCGGCGGCGCTCACCGGTTCGCCGGAGCCGACACCCGGAACCCTCCTCCGTCGAACACAGTTAGCAGGCAGTCGTTGACCACCTGTATCCGAGCATGAGGCGCGTCGGCACGACACGCCCGACGGAGTGGGGCTCCCGGGTAGTGCCTGGCTTTCGCCTACCCGCCGAGATGTACGGCTTTCGCCTGACCGCCGAGATGTCGGGCCAGGAACTCGCGGCCCCGGGCCGCCTGCGCCGGCCCACCGCCCTCGTGGTCGTTGAATTCATAGACGGCGATCTGCTTCGGCCCGGCCCAGTGATGGTGCGCGGCGAACACCGTCGAGGGCGGGCAGGTCAGGTCCATCAGCGCCGTGGAGAACAGCGCCGGGCACCGCCCACGGGCGGCGAGATTCATCCCGTCGACGTGGTCCAGGACCGCGAACACCTGCTCGACGCGGTCCCGGTAGAGGGCGAGGTATTCGCGGACCTCCGCATACGGACGGCGATCGGTGATCCGGACGGCGCGCCGAATGTGGCACAGGAACGGTACGTCGATCACTGCTGCCGCCACCTCATCGGCCAGGGCCGCCGCGGCGAGGGCGAGGCCGCCGCCCTGGCTGGCGCCGGACACCCCGACCCTTTCGGCCGCGGTCCGTGGGTGGGCCTGCAGCACGTCGACGGCCCGCACGGCATCGGTGAACAAGCGTCGCAGATACAGGGTCTCGGCAGCGGCGATGCCCTGGGTCATCAGGCCGGGGACCGCCGGTCCGGGGGTGCCGTGCGGATCCCCCGTGGCCCCGGCCGAGGTCCAGCCCTGACCGCGGGAGTCCATCGCAAGCACGGCCAGCCCAGTGCTGACCAGGGCCAGGTGATCCCGCACCTCGCCCCGCCCGCCGGAGTACCCGGCAAAGCGGACCACCCCGCCGACCGGCTCACCGGTGTCCGGCGGCAGTAGTAGCCAGGCGCGGACCGGGTCGCCATCGAACCCGGAGAAGGTGAGGTCGTAGGCGTCGACCCAGGGCCCGGCGTCGACGGGGGTCAGGATCGGCTCGGTGGCCGCCCGGCGGCCCTGCTCGATCGTCGCCGCCCAGAAGGCATCCAGGTCTGAGGGCTCCGTTCGGTCCGGGGCGTAGACCGTCAACTCCGGTAGGGACATGTCAAAGAGGGCCACGGCCGACCACGGTAGGGCTGCAGCCGCTGTCCCCGGCCGACTCTGTCGCCGCCCTCGATCGGCCCACTCCCCGCCGACCTTGTTGCCGCCCCACCCACCTCTCGCCGACTCTGTCGCCGCCCCACCCACCTTGTCGCCGGTCTACCGGAAACAAACTCGAC
>JAABUW010004271.1_pt1 | contig 19516 bp, 21 predicted proteins | sample 5560081 | NCBI WGS metagenome assembly JAABUW01 (sample SAMN10711882, study PRJNA513363) | rock metagenome | isolation source: Antarctica rocks | place: Antarctica: Victoria Land, Knobhead sud
GAGGATGAGGGTTGGTGTGGCTCGAGAGCCTGGCAACGGCAGGATGGACAGTGGAATATTTGTTACAGGGTCGTGGGTTGGAGCAGCGCCTTTGCGGTGGATGTAGACTTTATCTGACTTGCCAACCTCCAAACCAGCTATGGCGCTTGAGAGATCACCGTTGTGGGAGGATGAAAGTGATGGTGGCCAGTTGGCGTGCTCAACGTTGTTGTGGTGGATAGATACTACCTTCCTGCTCTGCACCGCTTGTCTCGCTGCACGAATAACGCTTTCAGGAGTTGAGTCGCTCTTGTTGATGCCAAGATCCCATAAGTCGTCGCCTGGCTCTAGGCAGGCGAAGAAGCGGAGGGCGATCAGATCGCGATTACCGGACGCCCAGGCGCAGGCGCGGTTATGTGCTTCGAGATATTCCTTAGCCAGTGGATCGTTTTCCGGTATGCCAGTGCGGTCGCCGTCTTTAATGAAATTGTTGAGTATGTGAGACCCGTAACCGCGAGAGCCTGAGTGGACGAGCAGGACAACCTCACCCTCATAAAGCTCACTCTGGAATTTCGGTGCGTTCCTAGGAGAGTCTTTTATAGTCGACTCTTCGACGACTTGTATCTCAGCAAAATGATTCCCAGCCCCTACAGTACCAAGCGCAGCATCCCACTCCTCTCCAGCACTGCTATTCGCTTTACCATCAGTCTGAAGCCACGTCTCCCTAGCTTTCTGCGTCCGCCAAGTGCCTTCGAGTCCTCGGAGCTTTTCGGCAATTTTTCTACCTTTGTCCCCTTCAACTTGTGCTCTGGATAGTCTAGTCTTGTACCAGGCCATACCGCAGCCGATATCGCCTCCAATGAGAGGAGGGTGTACCCATCCTTTGGATACGAAGACAGAGCCGATGGGAAATTTCGTACCAGGATGCAGATCTGGTTGACCGACTGCATGGATGATACCTGGCAGAGTGCGTGCTGTTGTTTCTAGTTGTGTAATTGAGAGATTGTCGACGAAGGCACTGTCAGCCAGAACCTCGACCGGACAGTCGGAGTTGACGCCTGGGACGGCTTTCTGCCCTGCTTCTCCACCGGCGGCGAGGTCCTTGTCCATCCTTAGACCAACATAGTCTTCTCCGACAGATATGAGAAGAGTGACGTCGTTCTTCAATACATCCTCCCAGTCCTCTGGGGCGGTTAATTCCCGTCCCCCATGTACGAAGATACGGCTAGCCTTTTTCAACCGTAGCTTTGACTGGGCAGTGTTGATGACGAGAGAGTAGCACGAAGGAGAGGCAGCTGGATCAAATGAAGTAGCAGACGGGATGAGAAGAGGTGCTTTTTGGGACTGCTTGGAGTTGGAAGCAATGGTAACACGGGTAGCAGGCATAATCATCGAAAGAGCGTAGCAGCAAGAATGATGCGAGGGGAAAAGGACTGCTGCCAAAGACAAACGGTAGATTCAAGAGGAAACCCAAAGTAGTTGAAAAGTATTACGCTGATTATGATGTTGAAGGAAGTGTGGAATAGCCTACAAGTTTTGAGTCATACATTGCCAAAGGAAGGTTCCCCTTGTTTATTACTTGCCACGTTCTCAGAGTCCGATGGACCTCATTGCCCCAATTGATACTCTGACGAGGAGCGCATCCCGCATAGTTTTCTTCGTCAGGTCTACGGCAAAGACGTCTTAAGGACTCGCCGAGGGGTTGTTGGATTTGGGTCTAGCCTCAACCAACACGATATGATGCCGGATCTCACCAGGCAATCAAATAGTACAACATTCTACGTTCGCTTTGCCCTTTCGATGAATAAGCATCGTCACTTGCGTCATTGTTGGTACCATCCCAAAGGAGATCGCCTTCGAGGTTACAAGTCTAGTATTGCATGATAAAACCCATCATTCAGCATCATTTCAAAGAGGCGCAAACGCGTGATCGGAGAAGAGGAGCAATGGCTGACGACGGCTCATTCTGGAACAAGCATGATAGCATTCCACACGCCATCGCTTATGCTTTGATGCTGAATGAGCCCTGCAGCCCTCTCATTGACAGGCAGACGGATACATGAACAAGAAACCCATAAGGAGGCCGACGACTAGAAGGGTGATAGGGATTTGTAGACGCCTGTGTATCGGGAACTCCGCGCAATCCTCCTAATTGTGTCCAGCCTTTCGGAGCGAGTTGCTCAACCATTCCAAACCTTCGTAAAGACCGTCACCGGAAGTGGCGCAAGTTGATTGAATATACTGTGCGCATATTAGTACAAGGATATAGTAGCTATCAGAGATATACTCACCCAAGCACGTTGCCTCAGAGAGTGTAGACCAAGCTTGTCAGTGATCTCGGCAGCGTTCATGGCATTCTGTTCGGTGTTAACAACGCGAATCATTGATGGAGGATTTCTTAGGCATACCGGCAGATCCTGCTTGTTTGCGAAGACCAAGAGGAGAGCGTCTCTTAGCTCGTCCTCGTTCAGCATACGTTGCAACTCCTCGCGAGCTTCCACAACACGATCACGATCATTGCTGTCAACCACGAAGATGATGCCCTGGGTGTTCTGGAAGTAATGCCTCCACAGAGGTCGAATCTTGTCCTGTCCTCCCACATCCCACACAGTGAATTGAATATTTTTGTATTCGACAGTCTCAACGTTGAAGCCTGGATAACAAAGCGAATCAGCGCTTCTGTGTCGTAGACAACTGGAGATCCCTCATGTTCATACCGATTGTGGGAATGGTGGTGACGATTTCACCAAGTTTCAGCTTATAGAGAATGGTAGTCTTTCCAGCGGCGTCGAGACCAACCATCAAGATTCTCATCTCCTTCTTGCCCCAGAGCTTGTCAAACAGCTTCGAAAACGTGAGACCCATAATGGCGGGTATATGTAGTATGTAGGGGTTAGAGAGATAGGGCGATCCTCGGTATCTGTCTCCGGTCCTATCATATCTTCAATCAGTACATAGTTTGTTGAGATGAAGAGTTTATTAGTGGGGTCATGATGAGTGGTGTTGGATCACAGTAAGCCAGGCGCACAAGACGGCTCGAGGGCGTTCGGCAGGTAGCAAGGACTGCAACTGTCCGGATGCAAGCAACAAAGAGAATGGAGTTCAAGATTGCCTTACCGTGACAGATGTCTAGAGCGTAAAGAGTCGTGATGATGATAGTCGGGATTATATGGACATCAATGTCGCTGGTTGAGGCCACAAGAAAAGATTTTGGGTTTTGGGGCCCGCTGCTAGGTCGATCCTAATTCACGTGACTGGAACCGAGTCCCTCCTCGTAGGAATCGAATTGTTTGTCACGAATGAGATCAGCCTGTGTAGGCAGCTAATATTGGTAGCAGGATCGATACTGGGCGAACTCTGGCTTTGTTATATTAGATATTAGAAGCATAGGTGGTCGATTGGGTCCAGGCAGCTGCAAATGGATCAAGCCAGTGGTCCACATATGACTAGCTGCCCTGAATTACTTCTGGCCAATTCAAATTCGACATGGACGTATTGCAGATCTAGGTCAGAACGCTCAGACTCGCAGCTTCAATTCGTGGGCATAGCAAATTCAAAGGCTGTCGGGATCACATGCCCAGGTTACGGAGAATTTGCACCCTGCGATTCATAGGAAGAACCTCGCCATCGTTTGTGGTTAGAGACTCTTTGCGAGGCATGGACGAATGCCAATGGAGAATAACGGCTTCTAGGCATCAAAGCAACTGGGTTCGTGAGTCACTAGGAAGCATAACCTCGGTGCAAAATTTGCATACATGCAATACTAGTCTCTGTTGATCCAATTATGTACCAGCTAGTAAGATAGAGCCAGAGGCTAAAATAACACGATGCGATGCCTAATTCCAAAACTCAACCCGTACCATTAGTGTTACCTCGTGATCATCCTATCCACCTGCTGTTACTGACTACATTGCAGATGTAAAGAAGGACCGCGGAGGTTGCGATTGGAAATCGAGCCTGAGATATTTCAACCCAGCACCTGGTCGTCACCAAGCCACTCTAAATAAAGAGAGCGAGGAGACCAATGGCAGCAGCACCCAGGCTAATAAAGGTCGTAGCAGCGGCACCAGTGTAAGCCGTCTTCGGTGGCGTAACACCGGTTGGAGAAGAGCGGGTGGTGTTGCTTCCCGATCCGGCAGTGAGAGTGAAATTGGCACACGTCAAGCGAGTGGTGTTGCGGTTATGGATATTGATCGAGCGGTTGCCAAGGAAGGCGCCGATGCCGCTCTGGGTCGAAGCGTAGAGGTCAAGGTAACTAACATTAACAAGTCAGCAGGTGGTGAGAAAGCATTCGTTCGATGTGACTTACGACGCCTGGAACGGAGTGGTTGTGATGTTGCCGTGCTTGCCTGAGAGGTCACCAACTTGACAGGTTTCAGGGTGTGTGCTATCGCACGGTGGGACTTCGCCACGGACAAATGGGTCGAGATGCGCGAGAGTACCAGTGCAGTTACCGTTAGCAGGGACTGGCTGGTCGTGGATGTGGTACACTGTAGCCGACTGATTAGTCCAGCGTGCATTGACAACGTTCGTGTTAGTTGACATACAGAAGGGTCCTTGACTAGCAACATTGGTAAAGCCAGAAAGATTGACATTGAAGATCACACCAGTGCCATTGGCGTTCGAGGTTGCGGAAATGGACCCACGCACAGTGGTCGTGTTGCTGTTGGGAAGAATAGCCGTGTAGGTGACGCCAGCTGGGTTGTTGGTGGTAACGAGAGCATTGCCCAGCTTCCCAGTGGTACCTGGAACAACAGGTGCTTGAGCCTTGACGAGCGCGAGCCCCGAAAGAGCTGCGAGGGCGATGGTAGAATGCATTTCTGATGGGGTCTGATGAGGTCTGATGATTCTTGATAGGAGTTTTAAGGACCGAGGGATCGATACTGGTTACGGTCTCTGATTAGTGATGATGCGCTTTTGAGGTGCGTTTGGAGATAGGCCGTTGGAGTTGAGAAGTGAAGAGAAGGGAAGGGAAGGGATGAATAAAGACAAATGCTGTGCTGTCGCGGTGGCAACGAGATGGACTTACGAACGATCGACTCCACGAGGAACAGCAGATGTTATGGGCGCAGTTGGAAGAACGCGACTGATGAATTGATGCTTAATATGGACGAGACGTAGAGGAGGCGCAGGCAATGGGGGAACTCAGCAACTAAAGTATTCTAAGGTACTCTCGGATGTCTGAAGCTAACTCCTGGTTGTCTCCCACGCCATGTTTCTCCGCGTCATCATTCTGCTCGTGTATGGCTATCCCTGCCGTCCAGGAAACCCGTGGTGTGCTGAATCTGCACCAATCCTGAAGCTGCTCCGCGGCTTATGGCAGAGCGTGATTGGTGTTCCTGGCAGAATACAATAGCAGCTCCGCACCCGCAGAGAGCGCGCCCGAGGACGATGCAGACTGCCTTGCCCCTAGCGCCAAGCTAGGATCTGTCCAGCCCAGATCGGTTCCGCCAATCATTTCCCCACAGCCTTGCACGGAGCTGATCAATCACGTCAATTATTGTCCAACAGTCCAATGTTGTAGCTGATTAGCGCTCACTTCTCCTCTCGAGACTTCCTCATCGGTACCATTGCACGTGCTCCGGAAAGACATGCAAATACTATGTATAATGGCTTTGTTTCGACTTGATAGACCTCTCTCTGCACAGTTCAAGTTTAGCACCAAGCCCCCAGCTCTTAGCTCACACATGGTGAATCGCACCTTAGCCGTGCCAAATGATCTGCTCTATGGATATCATAGATGCAGAAAGGCCTATACCGTTCAGATCAGTCCTCCCTGAGGACCTCGTACTGTGGCTTCTGCAATTGGCCAAGATACCGCTTGCTGAACATCCGCGCCATCACACATGCCCGGCATCTCCGGAAAAATGGCTTGTCGAATTGGAACACTTCTACCAGTCCTACAAGTCCAGAACGATAGTGTGTCAGTGAACACACAGCGCTGTGGAACTTTCAAATACATCGTCCGCCAATCCTTTCACGAGATTATTCGCTTTCTCGGTCCTAAAACCCCTTTACTGTCCCTCCTGGCCTTCCATTTCCCTTTCCCCAGATCATATATCGTCTGTGTCAATGTTCGATAGATCGGCTTCCCTTCCACTGTCCCGCTCACCAGACCAAAAAGAGCTAGGAAGACGAAGCTTAATGCCATAATCACTCCGAAACAGATCCAATACGTTTCCACGGTATATTTGTTGGCGAGGTCGCTGAGTTGGGTGGAAAAGTATCCTGTCATAATAGATACCGGCATGAAAAGGATTGTGACTTTGGCGAGAAGAATGGTGATGCGTGTGAGGCGCTCGACGGCTTGAGATTCTTTCATTGCTAGGAGGTTGAAGTTCTATAGGTTGTGTCAGCATTGGGTGCGAATGGCCCGTCTGTGAGACTAACCAGGAAGACTAGGGATTCCTTCTCGTCGAGACATTCCTGGATCTCGTTCAGAGCGAGATGGTTGATCCTGTCCAGCAGTCTCTCAAAGCGGACGGTTGCCGTTGAAGAGAGTGGCACCGCTAAGGCCTCTGTAGCCACATCTCGGTATCCATCTTGATATTCAAGTCGTGCACTAGTGTTGCTGTCCCGGATCATGTGTCCCATGTGTTTACCGGCCTTATCTGATTGCACGTCTGTACCTGTATTTATGGGTTTTTGCCTGGCCAGGATGCGCTCTATGATATGTGCATAGCTCTGGTACATACGTTTCATGACGGCCAACTCCCGACCGTATTGATGCAGTTGATCGATCAGAGGCACCTGAGGCTTCGAGAACATGTTTTTGCGCTGATACTGTGTCAGGGTACCATCGGGTGGAGACACAACAGGTAGGACTTACAAGGGTCTCAAGCTGCTGAGCGTATTGATACTGATCCTTGGCGACGAGAGCGTAGGTTGTATACCAGTCGTCGAACAGATAATAAAACAGAAGACTTGGGGAATCCGATATTTTCAAATTGCTCAATTGGTCAGACAAGATACCTGGCCTGATTTCAAGCGTATTGATGGGATGATTGTTTCTGTCATTTTTTACCTTGGATAGCTGACTAAAGACATTCCACAAATTACGCCGGATACTAAGAAGGATCTCGCGTTGAATTTTGTTCAAGTGCCCTCCTTGGTTAGGAAATGGAGTCTCATAGAGAGATATGATAGTCCCTGGGACCTCGTCAAAACGCGCACTGCGTGGATTGAGCTGGGTGCTTACCATCGTCACAAAGAACCAGCCATGTCCACGTTCTCGCTCCTTTCGGCTTATTGTTGGAGTGAACTCTGCCCTCGTTGGACGCTTCTTCTAGGTCCGTGTCCCTTTGGCCAAGGATCCGGCTTGTGTCCGCAAGAGAGTTGTAGCCAATACATAGATCTTCGATTGTGAGTAATGACATGGGCAATTGGGAGTGCCACTTACACTTGGGGCCCCAGTCAACGGAGTTGTAGTGCCAGACCTCATCTGCCATTTTGTAATGGCTCATATCGAAAGTTGGATAACGGATCTCGTCGGAGATCTCGCGGTAATTCTTTTCGAGATCCGACGAGGTCGACTCTGCCGACCTGCTATGCGGGACAACCTGCGCCTTAGCCTGGACGATGCCATGTTGGACCGGTGACGGGGGTAGAGGTACAGGGGTTTGGTGGTCAGAGCACATAAGTCCCAGAAGTCGAGGAGTAAACCTGTAACAAGCTGATAGCTCCTTGACCAAGTCCTTCTGGCGCTCTGGACCAAAAATGTTGATCCATCTCGTGAAGCTCTTCGTCGGTTGATCTCTCTCCAAGACTTTCTTCAAGTTCAATCTACCGATATTTCGAGCGGATGTTGCGTTCTTGTCATCGAATTGGATGACAAAGTTGAGAGTTTCCGCGTGCAACAGAGCCTTTTCGTAGCAATCGTAGACAGCCTTGTCATCAAAGTCCTCGAAGCCGGGGATATCTACAAACGCGGCCATTCTCTAAGCACAGATGCTATTATTTGGAGCGATGTATTTAGTGGAGGTAAACAACTAGATTAGACGCAAGCAAGCTCTTCGCGGGCTGAAGATCAAGGAAATCTTCGAACAGCAATGGGGAAACTAAAATATTTCAGAGAAGCCATGATTCCGACAGAAGACACGACCGCGTGCTCGATTATGGTTACATTGTAAGGCAAGATGCAGGAAATGCGTCTCGAAATAGGAGTCACACTCACAGCCCCCAAGGCGCTTAGGACGAGGCTGACGAAATGATCGATTCTCGGAGTGCATGAGGACCAATCTCGGCACTACCTGACGTACGACAGACAGATCAGGCTGGACAGACCGTCGTTGAGCTTGAGACTGTCTAAGCTGATGTCTAAGCTGATGTCTGTTGCTCACGCTGTACTGGAAGCGTGACCCGAAAGTTTGAAGAACCGCGACCGTAGGGCTGGCCTCCGAGAGCCGCTCGCCACACACAAAGCCAAAGTCCGACTGCCATTCAACCTTCCATCCACGTATCGACACTCACCCTCTTTGCGCCAATCCCTCACCATAAGGACTTCAAGTTCTTCTGGAAGACTGCCAGCTATGGCTTCGAAAATCTCGCAAGTGGCCTTTCCCAGCCGGCTTCCACGAAGTGACGGGAGCTACACAGGTGCTAATATCGCCCAGAGTCGCCGGGGTACGCACAAATGTTCAAACACTTCTCCAGTATTCTCTTGAGGAGAAGAAGAGAAATTTCCTTGAGACTGTCGAGCTACAGGTATTCCTCCATCGTATTGTATCTGCTGATTTTGTCCGCTGACCTGTTGTACAGATCGGCCTCAAGAACTATGATCCTCAGCGTGACAGTCAGTCCTCCAAATCCTAGAGCACGGTGCCAACAGAGCTGATGCATTGGTAGAGCGTTTCTCGGGCACTGTCAAATTACCTCGTGTGCCACGCCCAGGCATGAGTATCTGGTAAGAAGCACCGTCAAGTCTGCATACAACGACAGCAAGGCAATTCGAGGGCAGAGGCTTATGCATGCCTTCTTTTACTAGCGTCTTGGGCGACCAGCACGATATCGACCGAGCCAAGCATCATGGTGTAGATGCCATGAGCGCCGACGACTTGAAGAAACTCAACAAAAACAAGAAGCTGATCAAGAAGCTCGCCCGAAAATGTATGTCGTATCTCTGTCCCAGGCTTCTCCATTGAACGGAACGTGCTTCATGGGACATGTCCCGGGAATATTCGCTCTGTAGACACGATCCATGGTCCAAACTCGCGCCTGGACCCGAGAATGCTGACTCTGAAATGTTCTAGACGATGCTTTCGTGGCTTCCGACACGTTGATCAAACAAATACCTCGTCTCCTGGGTCCAGGTCTCTCCAAGGGTATTGATGACTTCCCCACAAAACATTCAGGCGCATACTGACATCCTTACAGCCGGCAAGTTCCCTTCCCCAATTTCCCACAACGAAGATCTCGCCTCCAAAATCACCGAAGTCAAGTCTACAATAAAATTTCAGCTGAAGAAAGTGCTCTGCTTGGGTGTTGCTGTTGGCAACGTAGGCATGACGGAGGATGAGTTGATCTCGAACATCATGTTGGCCATCAATTATCTGGTCAGCTTGTTGAAGAAAGGCTGGCAGAATGTGGGCAGTTTGACCATCAAGGCTTCTATGTCTCCGCCTAAAAGGCTGTACTAGAATTGGTGGGCATGGCATAGGGAGCTGAGGTGAGGTGTAGGGTGACATTGTAGTGCTCAAATCAGCTACATAGCGCTACAATGTCAACTTGGTCCATAGATGCAAGTATAGCTTGTTGTTTCCACGACAACATGCGCTCAATTTCTCTTGTACAACACTACACCAACTGAATAGCCCATACCAATATATGGCTGCACACCACCAGCTCCTTTTCATGTCCCACCATCGCAGAGTTTTCCCAAGTTCCACGGCGCCACGCAGTGGCAGTGGCTTGTAAGTAATATTTGTAGCGCCAATTCCACAGCCCCGCCCCTCGTAAAGGACTCGACGTGACTGAGAAGGAAAGAACCAAGGCCCACCGTAAAGGTGCTGTTCTAGGAAGCCGGGAACGGAAGCCCACCCACGCGGGAGCTTGACACCGGAGTGAGAAGCTCACCAGGATGGTCCTCAGCAAGTCGCCGTAGCGAAGCTCCCAGAAAGTAAAAATTAATTTTACTACTGATGATAACGAAGGAGAAGAAAGAATGGCAAGGAGTTTCGTGTGGGCAAATTTTTGAGGTGCGGCTGCGCTTGTGGTAGGCGCGGAGTCTCGGCACTCGGGGCCAGTATTGTCCAGGTACCGAGACTACTTGACAGCTCAAAATCTATCGGCGTCTGGATCATCATGCTGCTCTTCTGGGTGAACTCAGCAGTCCTGAAAAGGGTGTCCCCTCAAAGTACGGTACGTGCGGCGCAACCTTATAGATACAATTCGGGTCGTCATGGAAAGTCGAGAGACCAGTGCTCCGTGAACCATTTGTTGAACCAGGCTTATGGCAGATCACAGTGTCAATGTGGTCCATGGTGAGGTTCATTTTGGCTGGGTGGTGTTTGATGGATTTCCATATTCGCGAATGGAAATTACAGTGGTACCAAGTAACTTCCATCACTTCGAGGACTAATCCTCCTAGATATCAAATTGGAGTAATGCGGCAAGTCACTATATAGCGCTAAATTGTCACTAGTAGTCTTGAGGAGATTGAAGGCTTTAAGAGCCTTATCTTATTTCGTAGGAGATGTGGGGATTGGACACCCTCTCATGACTTCTTTATCTGCCAAACAGATACACTCCATCCATGGGAATCTATTTGCAGCAAGATTGATGAAGATGACCTGATGCTATCTTGTGCACATGGGTATTCCAAACTCCAACGCTTTGACACCACCGAAATCTTCCTAAGCATACACCTCCGATAAAGGTAGCGGTCTCGTTTGCTGGGTGATTTCAGCCAAAGGTCCTTGCGCCCATCTCAGTCTTCCTCCTCGTCTTCGATGAATCTCCTTCGTTTGGTGCGCCCCCCCGCAGCCTCTGCACTCTCCCTCTTCTTAGGTTTCTTTTGCACAGCATCTTCGTCGCCATCGTCCCCCATTTCTTCTTCCTCTTCACTTTCTTCTCCAACCTCTGGCTCCTCGTCACTTGCAACTAGGAAGCCATCATCTTCATCATATTCGTCCTCTCTTGTACGCCCTCGACCCCTGAAATCTTCCTCGTCATCGCTGTACTCGCTACTCCTACGTCTTGGCTTGCGGCTCTTTGGCTTGCTCACTCTGCCTTTGGTGGTCGCCATAACATCGTCATCCTCCAAACCTCCAACAGTCAGACCAGTACCCATGCCTCCAGTCCGGAGTCCGGAGCGCTTGAGAACATTATTGCTGCGAGTCATTTCGCGATCTTGTTGAACCTGCAAACGGCGTTGCATTTTAGATTTTTCTTTCTCGGCCAGCTCAGCTCTCTTCTGCGCCATGCCAGGGTCTTCACTTATACTAATGATGGCAAGACCACCATCTGCGGTCTTTTTATTTCCCTTTTGCGCTTCGGCCATCTGTTCCTTCAAGCGAACTATTGCCTCGTCGTTTTGGTCAGCGGACGACTGGACAGCCAGAGCGGCTGTTATCCGGTTGGTAATGCGAACGAGCCCAGCATGTTCATGAGGCGCTGCGAGATAGGTGTGAAGGTCGTGGCGTGGGTTGTATGGATCTGGCCCATGGGCTCGGCTCAAAACCTTGGATGTTGGTGTAGGTTTCTTCGGGTTAATCTGAGGCTGAGCGAGAGGTTTTGCGGTGAGTTGGAATTGCTCGCGAGGATTAGATGCAAGTTGAAGGGTCAGTGATCCGTCTGACCATCGGAGAATGCGGGCATTTGACTGGGTCTTATCTGGGTCACTTGGGGAGTGTCTCCAACGCACGGTATTATTTGAAGTGTGATAAGCAGAAAAAGCAGAAGAAGGTGGTCCGGAGGAATGATGGTCAGTGATGGGAGGTTGGAATTTATCCAAAGTGAAATTTTGAGGTGCAACGCCGATATGATTGGGAAATGAGAGCAGATATAGCTATTACGTATATTAGCTATAGATCTGCATCAGCTGTGAGGGCCGTCTCTCAGAAACCTTACCTCGCCATCACTAGGCTTTGGGTCAGGTTGACGTCCGATACTGGAGCTCAAGATATTGGTGCTTGCGTCCTGGAAATCAGCCTCTTGACCATGCCCGTCAAAATCGTTTCCCAAATGGTCATCCCGGCCTCCATCGTCACCAGAATCGGGCTCCTCGTCATCGAGCTTGCGACGTTTCCTGCTTACGCTTCCAGCGCTGGCATATCTTTCAGCTTCAAGCAACGCTTAATACGTTGGAAGAACATACATTGATCCTTCATCCTCCGAACCAGAGCCGAAGAGGTGATCATCGTCAAGTGGGTCTTGGTCGCTCACGATGCTAGCATCCCGATCTGCTGGCATGTTGGGGTCTGGACTGCTAATGTACGGGTCAGATCCACAGGGATGAGTCCCACCGTCGTACGTCGATAAAATTTCAAAAGGAATTGAGCGACATTGATAGTCTCTATCGTTATGGTTTGAAGGCAGACCTCCAGATGCTTGGCCACAACAAATGGGATCTGACCTCGCGGGACTTTGCAAACGTACGTTTCTGCCACGGCATCAAAATAGGTTGGAAGGGGGCGAAGAGGTCTGGGAAGCGGAAGGATTGAGTATAAGAGGAGCAGGAATCTGTCGGCTTCCCTTGTCTGTTTCCAGTCGGGCCGAGTTCCTACCGATTGGGCGACAAACGCCAACTCGAATCTTATCGCGCTTCGATGGGAGCGTGTAATTAGTATGCGAAATATCCCGGCAAGGATTGGGCTTTGTTCCCTTTCTCACCGTTCAGCCCACCAGTTTTGAGGAAAGCAGATCACCTCCAAATATTGCCTTCTCCTAAGATCGCTGTTCTGTGGACCTGATGTTCGCAGGAAACAAGTATCACGTCAGGAAAATTGATGATGAACTCCATTCTACGCAACATGTAAGCCTTACCTGGATGATGGTTGTGATTATTGTCAAGCGTTGGTCTTCCTGCTCGCCTTGTTCCTCTTCGTGAATGCCTATTGTAAAGTAGTAAGATTTAGTTTGCCGAATTGCACTGGCACTTGAAATTTTACGAATTTTAGCATGCAAACCTCCTTTTTTCTTTGGCTTCTGCCCACGACGTCAAGATCAATTCAAAGCTAGCAATTTTGGTCGTAATGAAGTGTGATCAATAGATCGGTACCCCCCTCAATCTGGCTCAACCTCTCAATGCGGTGCTATAAAGCACAACTTTAGCAACTCATTTTCGATGTCTTTACAATTATCATGAAAAGCCCATCTATTTCTACTGCTTCTCGATGGCTACAGCTTTAGCAGCACCTCCTAGACTGCCAATGTAATTACTGATGCTTCTCTGCTCGCTTAGTCGTACCGGTTTCAATCGTCAGGCTGAAGGGACCAGCGTCAACACGCACCAGCAACGCGTCAACGGTTCACCCAATCCTTCACCAACCACATTTTCGCCCAACATGCCCCCACTCACCCAATCTGCTTGGTCTTCGTCAAACACCGGATCTTTCGCTGAGGACAGCGCTGGTATCAGCAACGCCGAAAATCAAATTGCTGTGGAGCCACCCAAGTTCTTCTTCCGGGAGAAGTACGCAAAGCTAGGGGTGAAAGGCAACTTCATGCCTTTGGCAGCACAGCCGACGAATGTTTCGCTACCAGATTGGCTTGCTCATCAAAGTGAGTTGTGTCATTGGAGTCTTCGGAGTCTCATCACCTATTGATCTAACGCCACTACAGCTGTGGAGAATTATCGTCTCGTTTCTGTCATCAGTCAAGTCATCCAAGAGGTCGACACGAACACTGGTAAAGCAATCTGTAACCCTGAGACGTGTTCTAGAATGACTGCTGGACGGTAGGAACCTTAGAGGTATGCCGTAAATCGACGCTAATATGGCATTAGTCATGTATACACCTGGCTCGATGCCAAAAGAGAGCCTATCCCAGTGGCCGCGCAGCAGTACATTGCCTTGGTTCAACGCTGGATGAACGGTAAAATCCATGACGAGAAAGCCTTCCCCACCGATCCTCCTGTCATCAATACGTCTGGCGTCAATTCCAACGGCGTAGGTATCTCGACTGATGAGAGGCCCACGGCGGCGGGTACTACGGATCTTCAGTCTTCATTGTCGACGTCGTCAGGCCGTGACTGGTTTGGCAAGAGCGCAGGATTCCCCGAGACATTCCTCAATGACGTCCGTACCTGTTTCCGTCAGATATTTCGCGTGTACGCTCATCTTTACCACTCTCATTGGATAGACCCATTCTGGCACCTGAGCGGGCATAGCAATGGTGCAGGTTATACCGATCTGAACTCCTGCTTCGTGCACTTCTGCACCGTCGCGAAGCTCTATGGTTTGCTCTCTGACCGTGACGCCGAACCGATGCAGCCTTTGATCGACATTTGGATCGCCAATGGGTCCATTCCAGTTGAGGCTGTCAATGGTACTTGCGCTATTGTAGCTCCATAGTAGGCTATATATTATATGCTGAGCGTGCAATGGCAGTTCGGCGGCATTGAGCGTAGCAATATCGATGCATAGCAGGTGATCGGGCGTATAAAGGGATTTGTAATGGTTAGTATATGACAGATTTCGAAGTCACAGTTCAACGATCCTATCGATTGCATATTGTGAGTAAGGTGCAGAAAATGCATGCAACATCTGAAGTGTATCTCCGACATTTCACTCAAAGAGATCAGATCTATAAATCTTCATGCCCAAAACATCATGACCTTGCCAGTTGAAGATCACCCAATATCTTGATCTGTAAGATACGAGCTTTAGGCAGGACCCAGGGCTATAGCTCTAGTAGTAAGTCTTAAGATTTGGATCAAGTCTAAACCTATCCGTCGGCTATATGCATCTAGTACATGTGTTGAAGCAAGGAAAGGAATGCGCAGGGTGCAATATCAGGGAAGCAAGATCAACAACAACGGTCGTAGCGACCTCTTATTGCATACAGGAGAATTGTGCAGACTCAAGATGGTAAGACGCCTTGTGCATAGCATCGGTTCTGGGAAGGATGGTGCATAAACCAAATAGCATCCGCTACATGATCATTCAACTTTTATCTAAACGTTATTGTTGTTGCATGACCATAGCGATCGTGAAAGTTGAAGCCGTCCCCCGAGATGCAATCGATATTGATCCGTCGAACGAATTGTAGGCCTTGGGATTTCAAAATGGTGAAGGATCACGGATTGTTCGTACATTCTTGGCTGCTCAGCAGCGATGAGATGTGAAATGTAGGTAAGCTGCCATGGACAGTGGGAACTCGAAACGGGGAACCACCTTCAATGGATCGGTTTTCTGCACTTTCGCAGTACGGATTGCAAATGTCCCCCAAATGTCGCGCAAGGTGAGATAAGCTTTTGGGGAGAATGACTGTCTCCTCGAAGTTCACATTCATTGGAGGTTGTTCTGGCGGAGGTAATTCTGGCAGACGAAAGCTGGCTCCAACAGAGCTCAAGTCTCCTGTCCAAAGACGACTTTCGTCAATCATACTACCCACCTACGAACATTTTCATGACAACCATCGTATAAATCGAGCTCAAGAGATCAAAATCTATCCGTGTTATCCTTACAACATGATCGAGAACGAAAGGAGTGAGGTTTTGAAGTTAACATCACCTGTCACGAAGCGTAATTTTGCCGCTTCCCAATAGGTTACGGAGTATTCGAGATTCTCATCTCGTCAGCGCCGATGGTTTGTTGACATCGGATGAGACACTTCTCTCACGGACTTTTAGCTGATATCCGGTTTTGGAACGCTTGGTGCGAGGTTACTTGGGAGGCTGTTATCGGATGATTGCTCAAAAAATGACAATCATCTATCAGGATGACGATGACGTTGCCCCGGATTCCGTTGATTAGTCGTACTTGACCAACCAGTCGCTGATATAATCATGTCAGCCTGATTGTATAATCAGACGTCGATCTCTTCAAGTAATGTGATCGCTTCTTCACTAAGATTCATGTATTCCATAGCTAATGCCAAATACCGCATTTTGGAAAACCAAGCATTAGGATGAGACCTATCTTGACAATCTGCTTTGGTCAGCCGTTGCCTAGCCTTTGTGGACTGTGAGCCTAAGAGATCACCTCTCTGGTCTGTGAACAGCGCTGCTTGAAAGGTTTCCATGTTGAGCTTAGCAGCATTTAGCAAGCTAATAGTTCTCGACCTCAAAGATGACCTTGTATAGCAAGCCATTACAGAGATTCACTCGCTTTGCTTGAGATACAGAAGATGAACCACACGAGCGCCTCGATTCGCGGTCTTGTTTCTCGGCTTGCCAAAATGTACAAGCCTTGAGGGGACATTTTGTCGTCGGCAGTACCAGCTCTACACACGTATTCCTTCGAGACTATGATCCTTCTTTCTCAACGCAATGAAGCCTATTTCCATGCCCGTAACAGGATACTCGGTGCCAGAACAGTCCATCAGAAGCTCGCTAGGCCAAGTGAAGCGAAACTCTTTCAATTTGAAATCGCCTTGAGCTGTAGATTCAACGCCTCCTTTCGGTCATGCACGTCTTTGCCGTGCGTGTCTCGTCTCACCCTAGGACATGTAAGAGCTGAGGGAATTTGTGAAGAAATAGTCCGGAAACGGAAAGCTTTGGGCGAGCGAAAACGCTGTTGATGGTAACATCGTAATTCACATTCACTTCATTCCATTGGCGACTTCTTGAGTGACGGCGACTCTTTTCTCTTGCCAAATTTCTCCGTTAGGAAGTGATGTCTCTCCTTGTTCTTCCATGTGGGATGCGTTGAACGAATGACGGCGCCCGCTCCAACACCTGCAACGTAACCAGCGAGATGTCCCATGTAGTCGATGCGTGGCCTTTTGGCTCCATGCTCTAGAGTAGGTGTGATACCCCATTTGCGGATGGCCAGAATCTCCGAGGTCATTAGCACGACAAGAAGCAGGCCAGTATCTATGCCCCGACTCCATTCTGGAGGTATGAGCGGGAGCGTGATAGCAGTCCTTGGCTCAAATTCAGCATTGCCCCAAAATTTCGATGCGGTGATACTACCTACCCTTCATGAAGAACGCAGCCTGTTGCAATAAGCCCACATACAGCAGCGCTAGCCCCTAAGGTAGTAGTAACGAAATCCTTCCTCAGAACGTAAACGACCATGGGTACGAAACAGCCAATCACGGCACACGAAAAGTACGTAGCAAGAAACGTTCCGCGACCAACGTCATCGTGTACTGTTCAAATATCTTAGAATGTGGACTTATAGCAGGGTAGATTTACCAATACGTACTACGGGTGCCGATTAACCATAGATAGAAGCAGTTTATGAAAAGGTGAGTGAATTGTTGATGACTGCAAGCAGCGCCTAGCATAGACCTTGCATAAGGATAGACAGGGGCCACTAGGAAAGTCTTGTTCATGAACTTCCATAGAGGCGGGATTCTCCAGAACATGAATACTGCACAATTGATGCCGATGAGGGCGAATACTGTCGCTGCAGCCGGTGGAATCTCAGGCCATATGCGAGCACTGCGCGAAGGTGGTGTGTAATTTGCCGCGAAGAGGATGGAGAGCGCCACAACGGTAATGGTCACCGCAGCCGAGGGCAACAATCTTCGCCATGTTGATAGAAGCTTAACACTCTTGTCGTGATTTGTTGCTTTCTCGCGATATCTCTGAACCCAAACTGGTGCTGGGCGCAGTCTCACTAGTTGATTGCTGGGCGCAGTCTGCCTATTGCCCTTGACTTCCATCTTCTCCGAGGTCTCACTGCTCGATTCCTTCATTTTCTCTTTTTCGTTTACGTCGCGCTTCTCCTCTTCTATCTCGTACCTCCTTTTTCTCTCTTCTTTCATTTTCTCGAACTGGGACACAGCTTGAGGGCTGTGTTCAACGTCTGTTTGTGGCGTCCGCGTGCCCATGGATTCCCTATCAATGCGTGCAATAATGGCGGCATCTTCGTCGACAGGATTCTTCGTCCGGAGCCAAGCAAGACCTCTAGCTACCAGTATATTTTCATATGGCATCTCATAGTCTAACGTGCCCTCCAGCCTGTGTTTTTGTAGTGTCATGAGAATCTCGATGCCCTTCTCAGGATCCACCTTTCGTCCGAATATCTTGCCGACCTCGGTCGGAGATACAATTATTTCGTTCTCCTCAATCATCTCACCTTGAGCCTCTTTCTCGTCGGGCGAAGGCCGCCAAAAGCTCACCCATCTTGACTGCTTTCCCAGCTTATGAAAGATGCGTGTTGTGGTCCGTGAAAGCCTAATGTGATGACATAATACAGACTCGCCCCAAGAGCTTTGGGGCAGTCTAAAATTACCACTGAAAAGATGTAAAGGCTGCCTGCTATGGTTTGGAGCGCTGGTTGCGATACGAAGCGTCGAGAAAGCTGTCCGACGTAAAGAAGAGGCGTGCAAGCCGAGGCGAAAAGGTTGCCATGCCGCCGAGACAGCAGTGGTCATCTCACAGCCTCTGTTTCCTATTTCCAAAGCCCCGTTACCTCGAGCTTCTGATAGTGAGTAACATTAATGGCAATCTCGAATCGTGACTCTGTAGGTCGCATCACTCAGCCTCCAAGCCAGCACAAGTAAAGGCCGTCCGAGGGTCTGAATTGGAATTAGGGTGTCTAAACCTTTTTAGGGAGGGGTCGCAACGGAGTTCAGCGCCTAAAAAGTTGATCAGATATCTACTATCCTCTTGGAAACAAAGTTGTTACGCGGAACTCGTTAAGACTCTAAATCAGCTAGATCTACTATTGTTATCCATTAGTCGGACCATTGCTCACGGATTAGGTAGTTACCAACCTCTCTGCTCATTAACCAATCCAACATGTTAAATCCAATTAGTCATTTACATTACCATAACATACATCTAAGAAATTTAGCTTTCGTTAGTAGATATGTTTTAGATTATCAAAGAAACGGTAGAAGAGGGTTCACCCGGAAGAGGCGCATACCTGGAAGGGGCGCAGTAACAGGGCTACCGCAATTAAAATTAAATATTAATTAAGTAAAACCTTCGTCTTTAATATTTCCAATAATCTACTAACTTACTCTAAGATTAACTTCTTAGGGTTCAGTTGATTGATGGAGTTTTATGGTAGGACATGTATTCTAGCGCTAAACACTACTAGTAGCCTTATAGGGCTGCGCCTCTTCCAGGTGAACCCTTCTATACTATAGGTATACATCTACGGTTTATGGTATTTGATAGTACTACTAGCATGTAGAACCCTCTTTTAGTAGTAATCGTACTGACTACAAGTGAGTCCAATCGCTTAGTAGCTACCATTGATCAGGATCTGGCCTCTCAGCGGATAAATCCTTAGCCCTGAGACTCACTTGTAGTTAGTACGAGTAGTGTACTCGTGCAATCCACATATACGTCCCGAGGCTAAGTTTTAGCGTCTTAGCCTTCTATAAAGAGATATAAATTAGGATTAAGTGATTAGTAGCTTCTCCCGCCGCTACTAAGCGACCGGATAAACTTGTGGATTATACGAGTAGTGTAACA
>JAABUW010004272.1_pt1 | contig 19514 bp, 2 predicted proteins | sample 5560081 | NCBI WGS metagenome assembly JAABUW01 (sample SAMN10711882, study PRJNA513363) | rock metagenome | isolation source: Antarctica rocks | place: Antarctica: Victoria Land, Knobhead sud
ATCTCGCGTTTTGCGTCAAATTTCTTAATAAAGTTCTAAAATAATATATAAGCAATAAGTATACTAATAATAGAACGCAATTTTATCTCGAATTAATTTTATATTTAAATTAATTGTCTTTAAATTTCTTCGATACTTGTTAATTGTATATAAAGAATAATATTTTGCAAATATCTTATAATCTTTTATTTGTTTTTAGTATCTTTAATAATAAAATTTTTTAATATTAATTTGCTAAATATCTTGCTAATTCTTATCTTAAAGTAATTTTACAATTTATCGATAAAGTTCAAAAAAGATAGATTTCGAAATATTTATTATTTAAAGTTGTCTATCTTTTTAAGATATTATATTATAATAAAGTTACAAAGACAAAAAAAAAATTGTTTTAAACAACAACTTTGTTAACAACGTACGTATAATTATTTATACATTCGACAAATATAAAGCCTTCTCTATATATTGTTTCTTTATAGACAAAAATAACATTGTTTAATTCGTAGCTATTTAAAGTATCTAAATAAAAGAAATCTAAATTAAGCGTCTTAAATTAACTAGAAAATATATCTATATTTTTCTATAAAAACTTATTAAAGTATCTAGAGACGCAATAGTAATTAATTAATTTATTTCGAAACAAATACTATATTTATTTTACTAGAAAGTATTAATTTTCTTTATACAATATAGCTTGCAACTAATCTAAATTGAAATTTGCAAAAAATAAAGTCTATCTAAAGATCGCGAAGTTAAACTAAGAAATCGAAGTTTATTCAAAAATTGCAAAGTTAAATTGCGAGATCGAAATTTATTTAAAGATTGCAAAATTAAATTGTAAAAACAAAGTCTATTTAAAAATTGCTATATTAACTTAGACGCTAAAAGATTGTCGAACAAGTTCTTGCTACTATTGCAAGTTTATATTATTAAATATAGTTATATTTAATTCAATTATCTTTAATTGTAAAATACTAGAATTGATATTTTATTGTTAATTGTACTAAGTATATTGTCTAGCGTTAAATAAATCAAATAACTATAAATTGTACAACTGCGCAACAAGACTAAATTAATCAAATTGTTGTTGTTTATTTTGCAAAAAATTGTTAGAGTATAAGTCTATTATTTTGAATCTATTGTTTATTTCGAAACTCGCTTAATTAAGTTTAAGTTAATAACAACAATTTATGTTATTGTTTTTAAGAGAGAAGACTTGCTTTCGACAATATATATTGTTAATATTTGTTAATATATTTTTGCGCGATATATTGTTATTTAATTTGTTAATCTTGTTGTTTCTTAATTTGTCGAAAAAACTAATTATTAATTGTCTAAATAAGAACGCAAACAAAATAGAAAATACAAATAAAAAAACAAATTTTAAGATACTTAAAGACGCAAGTCTACGCTAGACGACAAAAATTTTGTCGAAATACTTTAAAAAAATAGTTGAACTAAAAGACTCTAGACTCAAAATATTATTAAAATAGATATTTAGATACTTTTAATCAAACTATTTATTTTAATATTTAAATAATTGTTTTGCAAACAACTCTAATAATGTTTTTAAAATAATATTGTCTAATATAGAAGACAATAATATCTTTAAATAACAACGTTAACTACAACAAATTATAATATCTTTAAAATCTAATAATTAAAAACAATAAACAATAATATTTTTGTTAAAGATTTGTTGTAAATTGCGACAAGCAATAGTTTCTTTGTAAAAACTTTATTGCTAATTGTATTAAGTAAAGTTGTCTATTGTATTTTTTCGAATTTATTAATTGCTTGTTTAAGTAGAGTCTTGTTAATTGCTTATTTAGCTAATCAAATTTGTTTATCTTTACTAAACTAAACAAATTAAGTAGATTAACAAGTCTTGCTTGTAGATTTAAGTAAAGATAAACAAGACAAAAACTTAAAGAGTTTCTTAGCTCTTTATCTAGTTAACTTACTAATATAAAAGATATATTAATATCTAGTAGTGCAAAATTGCAAGATTTGATAAGTAAGAATATAAAGAACAAAATCAATTAATTTAATTAAGAAAGATATCTCAACACAATTAGACAAACATCTACGTAAAACAAACAAGTATTAATTTTAGTACAATAATTTAATACTTAGTAATTGCGAAAGACGAACAAATACTAGCTCTAGTATAATAACTCGATACTTAATAACTACGAAACGCAAACAAATGCTAACTTTAATACAATAATTCAATATTTAATAAATATAGAATGCAAATAGATAACAACTCTAATATAGTAATCTAGTATCTAGTAATAAATGCGAGACTAGATAAAAGAATTGGCAATCAATATTGTTTGTCTAAATCAAATAAACAATTAACTCGAATAATTAATTGAAGCTATTATTTGCTAGATAAAAGATAACAACTAGATAGGCAAGACAAACAACTAAACAAGATAAAAAGACACGCAAGTAAATAAGACAAACATCTATTGTAGTTGTAAAAGTAATTCTCTAAGAACTAAGCTAACAATTAAGTTATACTTGATTGTTCGAAAGCAAGCGCCATCGATAGACGCCAAACGCTCTCTTGCTATTTGGCAAGAGCATTAGACACAAATCTCCTAACATTTTTGTTTCAATAGTTGTTAGCTATATTAAGTATAAGTCTAGCTTATTCTAAATTTTAGAAATTAAACAAATTTATTACTTAATATAATAGAATAACTAGCTTATATATCTAGTATATACTAAATATATACAACTTATTTTTAATGCGTCTTTTTAAACTTTCAATCTTTCTACTTTATTTAGTTCGACTAATATTGAGCATAGACTAAGTATAGACAAAGTTTATCTTAGATAAGAATTTCTATTCAAGATAAACTTGTTCTAGATAGGAAATCTGCATTTAAGAAAAGTTATAATCTAATTTATTGTTTATACAACAAAATTCTTTATTTTTAATTCTTTATATAGTAAAACTTTTGTAAGATATTGCACTTTTAGAGTATTGCGTTTGCTTATTACTTATACAACAAAACTCTTAATCTAAAGTATAAAAAAGTTATAGCTCTTTATAGAATTGAAATTTTATATTGTTGTTTTTGAAAATAAATAAAGTTTCTTATTGTTTAGTTACAAATACATATTATTGTATTATTGTAATTGCTTTATATATAATAGAAATTATAAATCTTTTGCGTATATTTAATAATATATAAATAAGAAAAGTTTTATAATTTATTATAAAGTTTTTTGTATATAAAAGTAATTCAATAATATCGAATCTTTTTATATATATTTAATTAATATATAAAGAACAAAACATATACTTAAATCTTTAAATCTCTCTTGTATAGAAGCAATACAAAAATATTAAATTCTCTATATATATTTCTAGCAATATATAGACAACAAAAGTTGCAAGCTTGTATATATATATATAGACTTGTATATTTTTCTTTTCTTTTAATCTTTTATAGATTTTTATACTTTTAAGAAAGCGCTTTTTTACAAACAATATCTACGTCTAGAGCTCTCTACTAATCAAAAAATCAGTTGTACAACAGTTCTATGTCGGTTGAACAACAGAAATATAGATATTTTATAGTTGTTCAACGATTGTTCAACAATTTAACATTAGAAATTTAGATAAACATAGTTTAGACTGACCGCGTCGGGTTGATTAATCGAGTTCGAGTCGATTAATCGACCCGAATCTTGGCGATTCGAGTCAATCTGACTCGAAAGTCTTGGCGGATCGATTCCTAAAGTTGGAATCGAAAATCGAGTCGGGTCGAATCGATTTCTAGAGTTGAAACCAAAATCCGACCCGAAAAACCGACCCAAATTGCCAAGATTATTTAAATAATTATATTATAATTATTAATAGTCAATATATAGTCAATATATAGTCAATATATATTTAATAATATTTAATTATTTAAATTATAATAAGATAATGCATTATAGTAATGCATTACTACTTTTTAAAAAGAAAATAATTAAATCGCACCTATAGGTTCTATAGACCCTATAGGTGCAAATAATTTATTTTATTAATAAGTTGCATCTATAAGGTCTATAGAGCCTATAGGTGCAAATATTGCATTTTATTAATAAATTGCATCTATAAGATCTATAGGGTCTATAGGTGCAAATATTGCATTTTATTAATAGTAAAAAATTCTAAAATTAGTAATTCTTGGCATAATAACGTCATTTTCGATTCCTTGGCAATTCGATTCGATTTCTAATATTGGAATCGAATATCGACTCGGGTCGGGTCGGGTCGATTCCAAAATAATAGAAATCGACTTGGATTTTGGGTCGATTCCTAGAGTTGGAATTGTCGGATCGGGTCGATTCCAATAGTTGGAACCGAAACCCGACCCGACGGTCAGTCTAACATAGTTAAACAACAGTTGAACAACAATTAAACAACGATTGTTCAATCTATAGATATCTATAGATGCTAATTTTTATATCAAATTTTTTTAACAACAATTAAAGACTAAAAAACTAGTTTTTCTACAATTCTTCTACAGTTTAACAACAGTTAAACAACGGTTAAACAACAGTTGTTCAACGTATAGATATCTATAGATGCTAATTTTGATATAGAAAATTTTACAAAATTTGAAAATTTATTCCAAGTCTCGAAGCTGTCAAAATAATAGATAATAGAACGCTTAGTTTCTATGTAGAAGCTGGAACAAAGTCTATCTATATATATTGATCGGAGCTATTCGCGTCTACTATTATATAATGTCGAGTTAAATAGTATCGAGTCGAATAGTATCGATACCAGATTAGATCGATTATAGTATTTCGATATTTCTATCTAATTTAAATTTAGAAATCAACTTTTATACAAATTATATTCTATATTTTATTAAGTTTGAAATCTATTTTAAAATTTCTAAGTTTCGAGCATCTTTCTAGCAAAAGTAAAAAAAGAATATAAAAGTTTTTTGTTAGCAATTTATATACAAATATATATATATTTACAAGTTCGAAATTTCTTAAAATTCGAAAAATATATAAAAAACAAAATTCTAACACAAAATTATACAAATATTAATAATAATTTTTCGATAACTTTATTAATAAAATAAAATAAATAATAAATATAGATTTAAATAGATAATACAAAAATTAATAATAATAAATATATCAACTATTTAGTTGCAAGTTGTTTAAATAATTAAATCTAGTATCTATATTTAAGATTACAAATAATTTAGTTATTAAATTAATTTAAGAATTTATTAAAATATTTTAAATAGATTACAAAGAAAAACTTTAATTAGTTTGTTAACTATTTGTTTTTTAATAAAATTATATTTTAACTTAATTTAATTATTTGCAATTTTTTTGCAAACAAACTAAGTTTAAATATCTATATATTTTGTTCAAATATACTGCGCAAGATTTTTAGCAAATACTATAATTTTTTAATTATTGCAATAGATAACAATAATATCTAGATATAGTATTAAAAGTATCGAAGAAATTTTTTTAACAATAACAAAAATTCTTTATATAAGTAATAGCAATAAAAATAAATAGAATAATTGCAACTATTTTAACAGTATTTAAAGTTAGATAATTTTCTAACAATCTATATTTAATTAATATACTCGATTTTGCAAATAGAAAGAATAACAATTAATTAATATTTAAATAATTAACTAATAGCAATATTTTTTAAATTAAAGATATATTTAGAGATAGAATTACAAATGTTTTAATTTTTGTTTTAGTCGATATTAATATAGTCTAACAAAAAACAAATATTTTTACAAAAATTAAAACAAAAATTAAAAGTATTTCAAAAATAATAGAATATTTGTTTAACAATCTTTTAATAAATATTAATAGAATTAAAAGTATATTTACTTGTTACTAAAATAACAAAAACAATATTTAATTAGATATCTAATATTGTATATATAAGAAAATTAATTGTTAATTAAAAGATATAATAATAATCTAAATTTGCAATATAATTTAAATCGATTATATATATTTTAAATATATTTATAGAAATAACAACTAATTTATACTTTTATATCTTATAATTTTTTAGTATTTTTTTTTAAATATAAAGTATTTTCTAATTTAAATAGAAAATTCGAATTACAAAATTGTATTTAATTTTAATTTCTAGATACTATTAAACAAAATCTAAATTAATTATTTTAAATTAATTAACAAAAACTTTTTTAAGAATATTAATAAAAATTTTGTTAGTATTAACAATTAAAATATTGTCTATATAGATAGCAATAATAGTAAAGCTATTAATAAAAATACTTAAATTAAAATTTAATAAATAAAAATAATACTTTTTTAAAAATACTACAAAAGTATAATATTATATTCGAGATAATTGTTTAAATTTATTGAAAGTTTTTTTAAATTAATAAATTTTTTTGCTTTGCTTAAAGTTGTAAAATAGTTCTATATAGATTTCTTTATTAATATTTTTGTAAAAAAAATAGTAACAATATTTATTTGTTTCAAATTTTAGCTATTAATAATAGCGAAAACAAAAATAATTTTGTAACTTATAAATTCAATTATAGTTGCAAAAATCTTAATATAGTTTAGATTTTTGAATTGTTTAAAATTTCTAACAATTTAACAAATTTTATAGCAAAAAAATTTGTTATTAACTTTTTGTTTAATTTTGTAGACTTATTTTTTACAAAATATATAATATCTATTAGATACTAAACAAACAATATAGATATTGTTTTTTTTTAAATTTAATTTTGTTTTGTTTAACTAGTTGTTAATTTATTTTATAATAGATATTTGTTATAACTTTAATATAAATTTTAAACTTATATAACTCTAATAATATAAATTTAAACAATAGAATAAGAAAATCTGCAAATTTATTTTAATACAATTAAAGTTTCGAATATTTTTGCAATATTAAATTAAGATTTAAAAACAATAAATTTCAAAATATATTTAATAATTTAGTAACTTTAAAGAATTTATTAAAGTTAGTAGAGTCAAAAAAAATACTATTTTTAAAATCGAAAAATAACTTAAAAAATATAGTATTTTTAGAGTCTAAAAAAAATAAAATTTTAGATAAAATAGTTAAATCTAGCTTATTAGAGTTTTTAATATAATTTAAGAACAAATTTTTTTTTTGCTAATATTATAATATTGTTACAAAGAGTTTGTTTAATTTAGTTTTTACAAAATTTAAATATTTATTAATAATATTTGTAGTATTAGACTGTATAAATAGAGTTATAAATATTTATATATTATTGTTTTAATAACTAATTTTACTGTAATTAATATTAGAGCTAAATAATATCTGTTTATTATTTAGCTAATAAATTTCTAATACTTATTAGATTTTGTCTTTGTTATTTATTATACAATAGATTTTTTTTTTTGCATTTTATTAGAACTAAGAATCGAGTACAATTCTAAAATTTCTGTTAATTAGTATTTAATTAAAATTTTAATACTTCTTTCTATTAATTAATATATTAAATATATTTGTAATTATAGAGATATTCGATATTTGTTTTGAAAAAAATAATAAGATATTTAACAATAGAAAAGATATTGTAGTATAAATTAACTATTTAAATAATCTCTAATTAAATATTTACAATTAAGTTAGTATTTTTAATTATAGTATTAATCTTTTATATTAAAATCTAATTGAAATATTTAAAATATTTATTTATTTTAAAAAAGATAGCAACTATTAATTTGATATATATTTTGCGCTTTTTATATTAGATCTGAATTTTTTTATTTATTTTTTTATTGTTATTGTTAATATAAATACAAATATATTTGTTATTTTTATACTTAATTTTGTCAATATAGTACTTAAAGAAAGTTAGCAAACTAATTTTATTTTTGTTTTTAAAATATTTTATTTACAAATATTTAATTTTATTATCTATACAAATATAGCAAATACTATCGAAATTATCTAAAGATATAAATTCTATAATATCAATATAAATAAGATTGTTTTTTTAGTAATTAAATCTAATAGAAATTTAATAAAATATATTGTCTTGTCTTTTGCGTATACGCAAGAAATACAAATATTATTCGAAAATAATTTAATAAAACCGAAAGTATATTTGCAAGTTAATTAATAAATATTTTGTTTATTTAAATAGTTAAGTTATTTGTATTATATAGTTATTGTATTTTTACTAATTATTAATAAAACAACAGCAACAATAAAAAATACAATAAATATTTCTAAATTTAAAAAATAGAAATCGAAATCCTTAATTGTTCGAATTTGCTAAATATTAATAAAAAAGTTATAATTAATAATTTTTCGAACAATATTAGTATCTTTTAACTAACTATAGAAAATTAAATTGTAGAAAGAGTTAAATATATATTATATATTATAAATTGTAATATAACAAGTTTTTCTATCTTTGTATTTAACAAATAGATAGATATTTTTAGTATTTATAATAAATAAATTATTTTCTATATTTTTGATTAATTGTTAAAATATTTTTAAATAAAATACAAAATTACTAGAATTTTTAGATATATATTGCGAGTATTTTGTGTCGAAAATCTATTTGCGCAAAAAATAGTTAACAGCAAATGCTAATATTATAATTGTAAAAATAAACAATTTAGAAATTGCAAATAGAATTATTATAATAACAAAAATAGAATAGTATTTATAGATTATTGTTTTGGTAGTTTTTTACTTTTTGTTGTTGTTGTTTTTATTCTTATTTTTGTTAAACTTAAACTTAAATTTGTTTTTATTTTTTTTTAAATTTAAACTTTTTTAAATTTTTCTTTTAATTATTATAATTTCGACAATATTTGTTTTTGTTATTGTTTTAATTGTTTTCGAAACTATTGTTTTTTAAAACAAAACATAGTTTTAAATATAAGTTTTAGCAATCTAATTTTTAATAATTTATTTTATTGCAGTTTATATACTTTTTCTGTTTAATATATACAAAGCTAAAATTATTAACAATAAAAAGAATATTTTTTGTAATAGCAATTAGTTTAGTAGTTGTTATTAAAATCAAAATAATATTAATAGTCGAGATATTTCTTAAATTAATATATTAAATCTTGTAATTATAAATAACAGCAAACAATTTCTGCTTTCGAATATTATTTTTGTAAAAAAAATTATATTTTAATATTTATTAATTAATAAAAAAGCAAGCAATATTGTTAAAAGTAATTAAATATTTAAAAATAAATTAGTTCTTATTTATAACTAAGTTACTTAAATATAATTTATTAATAATATTGCAAAACTTAATTTTGTATTTATTAATATTCTAACAGTTAAAAGTCTTAAGAGACTCGAATTTTACAAATTTTTCTATTAATATATTTAATTTTTTAGATTTGTATATTTTAACAATTTTTTAATAAGTCTCTTTAATTAAATTAATTTTCTTTATATTATAATTTAGATTTTTATTAATAATATTTTAAAATATATTTATATATTTCTTGTTATTAGTATTTATTCTATTTAATTTGTTTTTCGATAACTATATTAAGCAAACTAATAGATCTAATATTTAATTTAATATATTTTTAGAGCTTAATCTATTTAAGAATTTTAAATAGGTTTTGTTTTTAGATAAGAAAGTTAATACTATTGTTAATTTTAGCAATCTGTTTTAAAGCTGCAAAAGATAATACAAAAATATTAATAACTATAATAATATTAATATAATTTGTTATTTTTAGAGTTCTACTAATAGCTTGTAAAAAGTAGACAATAGTACTAGTAGATATTGTCGGAATACTGTAATCGATCTGATCTGATACTAATAGTATCTGGCTCGGCACTACTCGACCCGATATTATATAATCGGTTCGAATAGCTTCGATCAATATATATAGATAGACAAAGCTTTAGCTCCTATATAGAAACTAAGTGTTCTACTATTTATTATTTTAACAGATTATAAGTTCGATATAGAATAAGAAACTTATCTGTTTGTTAATTAGAATATTTGAAGTATAGCTAATAAATCGAACTAACAATAAAATTATTAATTACTACTATTAGCTAAATTCTTGTTAATTTCTAATATATAGAAGTTGACAATTAATTATCTAAATATTTAAATTATTACTGCTCTAAGAATCAAAATATTAATATTATAACGCTGTCGAAACAATAATTAAAGAATTGTTAAAATATTTCGAACAATTGATCTCTTAACTATTCGAACAATTAAGATCTTTAATTATTAACAATTAACTAACTAATATCTAGTTAGAGATTTTAGATATAAATTTTCTACTAAAAAAGCTAATATAAACTGTAAAAATAGCTAAGTTTATTTTATTTGCAATTTGTTGTTTCTGTTAGAGAACTCTAATTATTTTAACAGATATCTATTAATAGTAAACTCTAAAGATCGAAGAATCAACTATATAGCAATTATACAACTAAGAATTAATAGATAGATAGCTAGTAATTAGTCGAAAACGCGTTATTAAAACAAAACATAGAAATTTCTTCGATATATTAATAAGAAGACTAAGTTATTTAGTCTCTTTAATCTTTTTTTTCTATCTATTGCAAAATTTTCTTATTAATAATTAAATAGTTTTATTAATTAGTTTGAAAGCAATATCTAGACGTAATTCTCGATCAAATAGCAATCAATTTTGTTTAAATAGAATTAAAAAACTTATAATTATAAAAATACAGAAAATTTAAATTAAAAAAACTAATATCTAGTCTTATCAAAATAAGAAGACAAAAAAATTGATTTAACAATTGCAAAAACGCAAAATAGTATTGCTATCTTTATAATTGTTAAAATTAAGAAGAAAAATAAAAAGATTAAATAGTTTAATCAAATTCTAGATAATAAACAAAATTTATCTACAATTAAGCGAAAATAGCAATCTAATTAGAAGTTATCTATTAATACTTTATTTTTCAAACAAATTAAGTCTATTAATTTTGCTTAAATCTACGTTTGTTATAATCTTAAAACAAAATAGCAAAATTATAAAACTTGTTTAAAAAATTTAAAAATTTGTGCAAATATAAAACAAGTATTGTTAAATAAGTTAAATATATCTTGCAAATATTATATAAAACTATTAGATTTTGTATTTTAAATATCGAGACAATATATAATGCAAAAGTTAAATTTAGATAACTACTACAGAAATACTACTCTACATTGCTGGCACATTACTCTCTATATTGCTGACACACTATCTCTTCTACTAAGTCTAATCGAATAATTCGCCAATCTTGTAAACAAACAACATCAACAAGATTACAAAAAAACAATAAGAAATATATAGTTTTGCGTCTATTTATTATTAAATGCGATATAGTTTCTCAAAAATCTTCCAATACAAATTTAAATCTAAAATATATTTTTTGATATATTTAGAATTGATCTCTATTTGTATCTCTAATTATATCTAAAAACTATCTATATAAATAATTGGAATATCTAAAATTTGTCTTTCTATTGTTGTTTTTCTTGCATCTTTTTGTCTATCTTGTCGACAATCTTCTTGTCTATCTTGCTAATTTTGTATAGACAATTAACTATTAAATATTTAACTAAAAAATAGATTTAAAATTAACTCAAAATCGAAGAGTTTATATTAAGTAAAAATTTCAAATTTTTGTTAATATTGTTGTTGTAAAACTGTTGATTGCAACAATATTATTTCTATTTACAAACAATTTTGTGCTTCTTGCAAACAACTTTTAGTTTTAACAATAATAGACTTCTAAATCTATAGAATCTGTCGCAATAAAAATATATCTAACAATAGAGTATCTCGCATCTCGATGTTCTTCTTGTCTTAATAATTGCTTATTGTATAATTCTTTTGCTTCTTTGTTTGCGCTCTAGACAACTTTGTATAAAATTAATAACAATATATATTCTTCAACTTTAATATTTTATTGTTAACTCTATTGTAGAGTTGCTTCTATATCTTATATATATATAGCGAATTTATAGTTTTTGTAAAAATATTTTTGCAAAACTTGATAACAATAGATTGTTTATAAATACATTTATAATAATTGCAAATCTTTTAAAGAGCAAAAAAAATAACAAAGTTGTACAAATTACAAAAAATAGATATGCGACAAAAATCTTAAAATATGCAAGTTTTGCTTTTCTTAAAATTGTTATTGTAATTAATATATTAATTGTACAAAAAAAACTACAATTTATTTTTTACTATTAATAGATTATCTATTAAGATTAGCTAATAAATTGTAAAACAAATAAAGTATTTATCGATAAAAATATAAAATTTTTATTTAATTTAATAATAAGCGCTCTTTAATTGCAAAATAGAAATATTATCGAAGTATAAAAAGCAATTAGTATAGTATTTTGTTTATTTAGTATATAACAATTAAATATACTCTTTAATATATATATAGATACGTACGTTAATATTAAAATAGATATAATAAAATATATTATAGTCTTTTTTTAACAAAACAAATATTTCTATTAGACAAAGAATCTTTTATTGCTTTATAAATTTATTATAGAACTTATTTGTAGAAAATAATTTCTTGCAATTAGTAATAATATTTTTGTTTATTTATTACACGTATAAAAAATAGTTGACACAATATTTAAAATTAAAAAAGATATAATAAAGTACAAATATTAATATTTTGTTATTGTTAAATAACATAGTTTTGAAATATAATAGATTAAAATAATTGTAAAGTTGTTTTAAGATTTGTATTATTTAGATATAATTGCTATAATTTTTGTTTTTTATAAAGCAAAAAGCAATATAGAATATAATATTTAAAACAATAATTTTAATAATAATTAATAATAATATTTTGTATCTATTAATTTTATAGATACAATTTATTAGAATAATTTTATAGTAATTTGCAAATATTTTTTGCAAGATTTCTAATATAAAGAACAAATATTTTAATTAATTGTTGCTCTTTTGTATCTTATAATTAATATATTAGATTTTCTAATTTGTTAGATTCTATATTAAAGTCTAAATAAATATTAAAATATCTAGTATTTTTGCTCTAAATCTTGCGAACTTGTTTCAAATATTGCAAAACTTAAATATAAAGTTCTTGTTATTTTTATTTATATACAATTCTTTTAATACTAAGCTAGTCTTGTTGTTTTTTCGAATTTTTTTTCGAATTTTGCGCAATATTGTAGAATTCTATATAGCAATATTTTATTGTACAATTAAGATAAACAACTTTGTAGAAAAATAATTATAGTTATTGTTCTTAATTATTAAGATTCAATTATTTAAATTGTTTTTGTTTTAAATATTGAATTGTAGCTTTGCAATATATTCGAAAGAGCAATCGACGCGTTTGCTAAAACTAATTCGATAACTATAGTTTTTTAAATTCTTATTATTGTTGCGATAGCAACGTATTTAAATCTTTATAAAAATATCTTTTTTTAATTGTTTGTTTCGCTTTTGCGTTATTGAATAGTTTTTTTCTTTTGTATATTTATTAATCTTCTTAATTAACTATTTAATAAAAATATACTTGTATAGATCTGCTCTAGAGAACAGCAATTGCATAGATATGTTAAGATAGATGCAAATATAGAAGATAGATAGAGAGAAAGAAAAATAACAACAATAGTAGCAATATAAACAAACAATTTGTTGGATTCTAAAAATTACTCGATTAGACTTAGTAGAAAGAGTAATGTGTTAGCAATGTAGAGAGTAGTATAACAACAATATAAAAATAGTGTTTCTGTAGTAATTATCTAAATTTAAACAAAATTTTGATCTAACAAGCTTAATAACAATTTAACTGCTTAACAATTATAAAGTATTCTTAATTTTTGTAATTATTAATAATTCGAGTTAAATCTTTAATTAAGATATCGATATATTTAAAATATTATTTCTTGAAAGTATAAACAATAATAAGCAATTTCTTATTATAGATTTTGTAGTTGTATTTTGTTGGTAATTACTACAGAAACACCACCCTATATTGCTAGCACATTATCTTCTACATTGCTAATATATTACTCTTCTTACTAAGTCTAATTAGGTAATTCGTCGACCTTATAAACAAACAACATCAACAAAATTATAGGAAGGCGATAAGAAATACACGATTTTGTTTTTGTTTATTATCAAATTCGATATAGTTTCTTATTGATCTTTTGATGTAAATTTAAACTTGAAATATATCTTTTCGTATGCTTAGAATCGATCTCTATTTGCATCTTTAATTATATTTGAAAACTACTTATGTAGATAATCGAAACATCTAAAATTTGCTTCTTTGTTGTTGTCTCTCTTGCATTTTCTCGCTTATTTTATCGACGATCTTCTTGTTTATCTTGTTAACTTTGTATATAGACTGACCGTCGGGTCGGATTTCGATTCCAACTTTAGGAATCGACCCAATCCGACGATTTCAACTCTAGAAATCGATTCGAAACTCGAGTCGATTTCTATTATTTTGAAATCGACTCGACCCGATTCGAGTCGATATTCGATTCTAATATTAGGAATCGAATCGAATTGTTAAGGAATCGAAAATGACGTTATAATGTCAAGAATTACTAATTTTAGAATTTTTTTATACTGTATAGCCAGACTAGTGAAAAATTCAACCGATGTACAACCGTTGTACAACCGTCGAAAAACCGTTTTCCAACCGTCGAAAAACCGTTGAAAAATCATCCTTAAACTGATAAAAAACCGTTTTTCAACCAATTAACAACTAGAAAAATTCTAAATTTCGATTGTTCAACGAACTGGATGCTCCAACAACCACCAACCGCAAAAACAAGTTTTAGAATTGAATTGCGATTGTTCAACAATTGATTAAAAAATTCATTAAATTGAAAAAAAAAATATAATTAATTAGACTTCCTAAGTACTAGACTAGTAGAGAGATATATAGAGGGAATATAGATAAGAGAATTACTTACGCGTATATGTTTTTCGTAAATCACGTAATTTTTCTATTTACAACTTGCTAGTGTTGATAGTAATCAAAATAGAGACTCTCCGAGATAAGTCAAAACTTTAAATTTAAGTTTAAACTCTAAACTATTAATAGAATTAATAGAAAAACGTCTTAACGACTTCACGTATTAACAAATCAACGATTTAGATATTTTACTACTCGACATGCCAAAACTTAAAACCCTGATCGGGCTAGCTTCGAGACTTAGAATAAATTTTTAAAAATTTGAAAAATTTTAATATCAAAATTAGCACCTATAGACATCTATCCGTTGAACAACCGTTGAACAACCGTTGTTCAACCGTTGTTCAACCGTAGAAAAATCAATTTTCTAGTCTTAAACTGTTGTTTAAAAATTTCAATATTAAAATTAGCACCTATAGACATTTATCCGTTGTCCATCCGTTGTTCAACCGTCGTTCAACCGTCGTTCAACCGCTGTTCATCGGAAGAAAATTTAAATTTCCAAATTTCTAACATCAAACCGTTGAACAACCGTTAAACAACTATAAAATATCTAGATTTCTGTTGTTCAACCGACGTACAACTGTTGTACAACTGTTGTTTTTATTAGTAGGAAGCCCTAGACGTATTAATAAAATTAATAATTTGCATCTATAGACTCTATAGATCTTATAGATGCAATTTATTAATAAAATGCAATATTTGCATTTATAGGCTCTATAGATCTTATAGATGCAATTTATTAATAAAATGCATTATTTGTATCTATAGGCTCTATAGAATCTATAGATACGATTTAATTATTTTCTTTTTAAAAAGTAGTAATGCATTACTATAATGCATTACCTTATTATAATTTAAATAATTAAATATTATTAAATATATATTAAATATTAATAATTATAATATAATTATTTAAATAGTCTTGGCGATTCGAGTCGGTTTTTTGGATCGAATTTCAATTTCAATTCTAGAAATCAACTCGACTCGACTCGATATTCGATTTTAACTTTAGAAATCGACTCGCCAAGACTTTTGAGTCGAGTTGACCCGAATCGCCAAGATTCGAATCGATTAATCGACCCGAACTCGATTAATCGACCCGACGCGGTCAGTCTATTTGTATAGACGATTGATTATTAAATATCTAGTTAAAGAGTAAATTTAAAATCAACTCAAAGTTAAAGAGTTCGCATTGAGTAAAAATATCAAATTTTTGTTGACGTTGTCGCTATAAGATTATTAATTGCAACGATGTCGCTCTTGCTTATAAACAATTTTGTGCTTCTCGCAAACAATTTTTAGTCTTAACAATAATAGACTTTTAAATTTGTAGAATTTGTCGCAAAAAAAAAGACATATTTGACGATAAAGTGTCTCGCATCTTGATATTCTTATTGTTTTGATAATTATTTATTGTATAATTCTTTTGCTTCTTCGCTTTAATTGTTCGAGACAACTTTGTATAAAGTTAGTAACAATATATATTTTCTAGCTTTAATACTTTATTGCCAACTTTATTGTAGAGTTGCTTCTATATTTTATGCATATATAGCAAATTTATAGTTTTAATAAAAATATTTTTGCAAAACTCGATAATAATAGATTGTTTGCAAATACATTTGTAGTATTTGCAAATCTTTCAAAAAGCAAAAAAAATAACAAAGTTATACAAATTACAAAATATAAATATGCGACAAAAATCTTAAGATATACAAGTTTTATTTTTCTTAAAATTGTTATTGTAGTTAATATATTAATTATACAAAAAAAGTTGTAGCTTGTTCTTTATTGTTAATAAATTATTTGTTAAGATTAGCTAATAAATTGTAAAACAAATAAAGTACTTATTAATAAAAATATAAAGTTTTTGCTTAACTTAATAGTAAGTATTTTTCAATTGCAAAATAAAAATATTATCGAAGTGCAAAAAATAATTAATATAGCATTTTGTTTACTTAGTGCGCAAGAATTAGACGTGCTTTTTAATATATATATAGATATATATATTAATATTAAGATAAATATAATAGAACGTATTGTAGTTTTTCTTCAACAAAGTAGATATTTTTGTTAGACAAAGAGTCTTTTATTGCTTTATAAACTTATTATAGAGTTTATTTGTAAAAAATAGCTTCTTGCAATTAATAATAATATTGTTATTTATATATCATATATATAAAGTATAATTAATACAATATCTAGAACTAGAAAAGATATAACAAAGAGTAGATATTAATATTTTGTTGTTATTAAATAATATAATTTTGAGATACAATAAATCGAAATAATTGTAAAGTTGTTTTAAGATTTATATTATCTAAATATAGTTGTTGTAATTCTTGTCTTTTATAAAGTAGAAAACAACATAAAATATAATATTTAAAATAGTAATTTCGATAATAATTAATAAAGATATCTTGTATTTGTTAGTCTTATAAATACAATTTATTAGAATTATTTTATAGTAGTTTGCAAATATCTTTTGCGAGATTTTTAATATAAAAAAGAGATATTTTAATTGATTGTTGCTCTTACGTGCTTTATAGTCGACATACTAGTTCTCTTAATTTGTTAGATATTGTATCAAAATCTAAGTAAGTGTTAAAATATCTAGTGTTTTTGCTCTAAGTTTTGCGAACTTATTTCAAATATCGCAAAACTTAAAAATAGAGTTTTTGTTATTTTTATTTATACGTAATTCTTTTAGTACTAAGCTAGCTTTGTTGTTTTTTTAAAACTTTTTTTGTATTTTGTGTTGCATTGTAAAGTTTTTTATAACAATATTTTGTTATACAATTAAGACAAACAATTTTGTAAACAAATAATTATAATTATTGTTTTTTATTGTTAATATTTAGTTATTTATATTGTTTTTGTTTTAGATATTAAACTATAGTTTCGCAATATATTCGAAAGAGCAATTGACGTGTTTGCTAAAAATAATTCGATAATTATTGTTTTTTAAATTCTTCTTATTGTCGCAATCGTATTGTATTTAGATCTTTATAAGAACGTCTTTCTTCGATTGTTTGTTTTGTTTGCGCGTTATCGAATAGTTTTGTTTCTTTGCATACTTATTAATCTTCTTAATCAACTAATTAATAAAAATATAATTATATAGGTTTGTCCTAGAAGATAGGATTAGATAGACATAATATAAATAATAAATAGTAGATAATAAATAAAGTAGAGAAGAAGAACAACAACGACAACATAAACAAACAACGCGTTGAATTCTAAAAATTACTCGATTAGACTTAGTAGAGAGAGTAGTGTGCTAGCAATGTAGAGAATAATATGCCAGCAGTGTAGAATAGTATTTGTGTAGTGATTATTATTTTGTTAATAGATTGATTGTCGAATCGGGTTTCGATTCTAAATATTAGAATTAACACGATTTGTCGGTTTCAATTCTAGGAATCAACTTGAAACTCAATTCGATTTCTATTATTTTGGAATCGAATCAACTTGATTCGACTTGATTCTTAATTCTAACATTTGGAATCGAATCGTATTGTTAAGAAATCGAATATAATGTTATTATATTAAGAATTACTAATTTTAGAACAAAATAGTTTATTAACAAAACGCGTTATTTGCATCTATAGATTCTCTAGACCTTATAGATACAATTTATTAATAAAATACATTATTTGTATCTATAGACTCTATAGATCTTATAGATGCAATTTATTAATAAAATGTATTATTTGCATCTATAGGTTCGATAGATCTTATAGATGCAATTTATTAATAAAATACAATATTTGTATCTATAGGCTCTATAGATCTTATAGATACAATTTATTAATAAAATATATTATTTGCATCTATAGACTCTATAGATTCTATAGATGCGATTTAATTATTTTCTTTTTAAAAAGTAGAGTATATTACTATAATGTATTATCTTATTATAATTTAGATAATTAAATATTATAAAATATATATTGACTATATATTAACTATTAATAATTATAATATAATTATTTGAATAGTCTTGACGATTCGGGTCGGTTTTTTGGGTCGGGTTTCGGTTCCAACCCTAGGAATCGACCCGAGTTGTCGGTTCCAATCCTAGGAATTGACCCGAATTGTCGGTTCCGACTCTAGGAACCGAACCGACTTTTCGGTTCTAATATTAGGAACCAAGTCGACTTGATTCGGATCGGGTACTCGATTCGAACTCGATAACTCGATCCGACGCAATTAGTCTATTTGTTAATAATATTTGCTTTAATATATAGACAATAAAATACAAAATTTTATTTATATTTTGTTAAAATAAGATTGTTATTATAACAAAGTTAAAGATATTAATTTCTATCTAAGTTTTTAAGTTTAGATTAAAGAAACAAGGAAAAAACTCTACAATAAAAGCTTTCTTAAAAACTTTAAATATTTTGTCTTTGTAATTATCAAATTATTAAAAAAAGTAAATATTATTATTATACTTAATTAGCGCAATAAGTAATTTAGTCAAAAATAAGTAATTATAAATAAAGCAACAATAGAAGTTTAACTTCGCGGAACAGATTAG
>JAABUW010004273.1_pt1 | contig 19513 bp, 15 predicted proteins | sample 5560081 | NCBI WGS metagenome assembly JAABUW01 (sample SAMN10711882, study PRJNA513363) | rock metagenome | isolation source: Antarctica rocks | place: Antarctica: Victoria Land, Knobhead sud
CCGTATAGACGGCGAGTGGTTTTCTCCCCCAGAGGGTTTTGTCCACTCGATATAAATAGCATAGAGTCCCCCATGGGTCGAGCCTAAACCGATGTCACAAGGGTGTATGAATTACAATTACAATTACAATTACAATTACAATTACATTTTGCATTCTATCTGTATTCTAAGAAGATCGGTTGAATTTCAGATGTCTGCACTTTGCATCGGCAATTCGACGAAGAGCTTGAGTAGCTTGTAAGCTAGTGAGCAAAGTCAGTCGAAGCATACCTTAGCGACTCATGCAGAATTCTTTTTACGGTGAATCTACGGTTGGGTTACGGTAAAGGTTTTGTAACGATGTTATTCAACCCTCTCGCCTTTAGGCGAAGAAATTTAGAACACGTAGTAAGCGTCATACGGTTAATTACCATAGTACGTCATATAGTTCAAATCGTTTAGATTCTTTTAAACGTCAACTTGATTTAACGTTTTGATAGTTAACACGAATTACGATAATGATAAATTTATGACGTTACAGCAATGTTAACCATCCTGCTATCGCAAAGCAGCCGAAAACCTGTAAATAACCTGTAATCTATCAAAGACTATCATAAATCAAATCTCACTTCGACTTGCGATCCGCAAATTGCTTCATCATCCACCATCGATCAAGAGTAGCGCTGTCGCACGTTGTCGTGAAATACAGGTTCTTCCTGCAGCGAACTGAACATTGCATTAGCAAAAAGTCTCTTGACAAGAATTATTTGTATGAGAGCGTAAGTCAGCTATATCTGAACAAGCTCGGCAACGCTTAAGCAATGTTCAGCCCGCTGCAGAAAGAACCTGTAGATCTAAGAAGATAAGCTAGATACAGATAGATAGATAGATAGATAGATAGATAAATAGATGTAAGATCAATGTCTGACTGCGTGTGTCGTGTCTAGATGTCTGTGTAGAAAGAAGATAAAAGATAAAGAAGAAAACTCTGCTCAGAAAATCTCTGTAAGTAGCTCGCTAAGGCTTAGATTCAGCCTTATGCTAGTCTATGAAGATTGTGATACTGTTCATCTTCTGTTTCATGTCTGTAGCCGTAAATTTACGGTTTCAATTATCATCTACCGTAACATGACTGTTTGCATATCAGTCTCCTTCTAGACTCGAAGACGTAGATGTTACAAAATCGAATTATAATCGTAAAATATTATAAATCAGTCTAATGTAGAAAGGTGACTAAAGAATTGCGGTAACTGAGTTTATCTAAGGTATCGTAAGCACTACGGAATTGCCTACTGACAGTCTTCTAAATTAATACGGTTCTAGTACGGTTAAAGAGAATCATAGAACTCCGCTAAGATAATGCGCTTGAGGCGCATCAGCTAGCTACTAGAAGAGACATGTCGTGCATGTGCTACAAGCTAGCTGTCAGCTGGTTTTGCAACGTAGATCAGCTACAAGCCAGCTGTTAGCTGGTTTAGCAACATAGATCAGCTACAAGCTGGTTTAAAGTTGACTTTACTATACATACTACTCGTCATTCTATTCACCATCCTATCTACGACATGCTCACCACCCTACTCACCACCCTACATGCTCACCACCCTACTCGTCACCCTACATGCTCACCATCCTACTCGCCACCCTACATGCTCACCACCCTACTCACCATCCTACATGCTCACCACCCTACTCGCCACCCTACATGCTCACCACCCTACTCACCATTCTACATGCTCACCATTCTACTCACCACCCTACCTACTCGTTAGCCTACTCATCAGCTTGCTCGCCTCAAAACATGCTTCATGCGACGTGTTCAAACACGCGTCATTCGCTTCATGGCCTACTCCATAGCCTACTTCATAGTATGCTCCATACATGCTTCATACATGCTTCATAGCACATGCTAATTAGCTCAATAGAACGCACCCTTCATGGCTCGATACCAAACTTCCGATCAAACGCCCTACCAAATTCCCTATCGAGCTTCCTACCGAGCGTCCCATCGAGCTTCCTATCGAGCTTCCTACCGAACGCTCTACCGAATTCCCTACCAAACGCCCTACCAAACGCCCTACCAAACTCCCTACCGAATTCCCTACCAAACGCCCTAGCAAAGGTGCTACATGAACAATTGGCCGTCACCAAGAGCTAATAGCGCTTGTAGCTAGCTATTAGCTCTTGGTGAGTGGCTATTAGAGCTTGCCAGCTAGGAGCTCGGCTAAACAGATGTTTTTGACTTATGCTAGCTTGAGGCGCATTTAGCTGGTTTTAGCTGGGTTCGCACTTTTGCCGATGCTTGTTGGGATCTCCTCTACACACACTTACGGAGTATCTGCTGGAACTCACCAACTCATGATCGTATACATCCGTCCTCAATCCGCACACAAGGCTCTCATCCGCACCGCTCGACGTTTCATATCGAACCCTCGATTCAACGGCACAGCCATGTCCGCAACAATATCATCAGACGGCGGTCCCGTCTTTTTCCGGATGCCCCACGAACCCTACGGCTTCCTCTCTCAATGGTATCCCGCTCCCTTCACCACCCCCTCTCTCTCCCCTTCCGCTCCCGCAACGTCCTTTCTGAACGCCGAGCAATACATGATGTATCGTAAAGCGATGCTTTTCTGCGACACCGAAACTGCCGAGAAGATCATGGCGGCGATGACGCCAGCTGAGCATCAAGCTTTAGGAAGACAAGTTAAGAATTTTAATAAGGAAAAATGGGTGGGCAATAGAGATATAATCGTACAGGAGGGGAATTGGAATAAGTTTAAAAATGCAAAGGAAGGGCCGAGGTTGCGGGAGTTGCTGTTGGAGACAGGGGAGAGGGAGTTGGTAGAGGTATGCAAATTGTTGGATATTGTTAGGAACGCGATGAAGTGACCAGTACGCAGGTTTCCCCAGAAGACAGAATATGGGGCGTTGGATATGACCTAGAAAATGCGGAAGCAAATCGATCGGACTGGGGACTGAATTTGCTGGGTAAAGCAATATCAAAAGTGAGGCAACGGCTGCAATCAGAGAATAAGCATCTATAGCAAAGCAAGCGACCTCTAAGTCGTGAATTGTTCTTGGGAGCCAATACTTTAGGTCAACGATTGGTGCATTTGAAAATTCTGGTATCTATGGATGCTGCCCGACAAAATATTTTCCGAAGCATTTCGAACTCGCTATGCCGTACCCATTATGCTGCGCCTGATGCTCGCTAGAAAAGATTCAACTGCTACTATCCACTTTTGTAACCAGAAGAGGAGATTGCGGTAGAGACATGGCTTCATTAGCACCTGCTTGAAGTCAGTGAAGATACGCTTGACGTTGGGGGAATACATAGCATTTACATTTTATAGGCACAGCTGCCCTTGGCCGCTCTAGTTGGGTCTTCCGTCTCCAGTTCGTACTCGATTTCGATGTCCAGATCCCTCGGCTTCTTAGCATTCGGCCTACACTTCAAAACACCTTTAACATGCTCATTTTCGCTGACAGTCAGGACCTCCCGCAAGTAGAAAACCGTCTGCTTCCAATGAGTGTACTTTGCGTGTGGACCCGTGGAGAATCGTACGGGCTTGTGGCAGGCGGCAAATTCGATGTCGAACCAAGCGATGAGAGCATGGATGAAATCGCTTCTCCGCGACACCATCTCAAAGGGTGCTTCGAATGCGAGGTCGGCGGGCTTAACGGAATAGAGGTCGATTGTCATAACAGTGGTTGGGTCGGTAACACAAGCCTTTGTTTCTACAGTATCGACCAGGGGTTCAGTCAAGGCGGTGTCTTTCAGTGGTGAAAAGTTAAAACCGTAGACGTTGTCCCAGACTTCGCATAGAATCAGCAACTTTCTCATTCGCAAAGTGAAGAAGCATTGACGCACAGCCTATCTTCTCATCCTTGTAGTCTCCATCCTCAATGGCAGCCATGTGTATCGTAGCCTTATCTGGGAAGATCAAACCAGTTGGGCTTAGATACTTGTCTCGGGCAAATAGGACAGTATCTAGCATGCTCTCGTACAGCAGGAAGTAGCCCATCCATTCTGATATGATGATGTCTACTTCGGGAAACGGCATTTCAACTTCTTCCATCTTGCCTTGTAGGAGGGTGATTTTGTCGGACATGCCGTTCACGTCTACAATCTCTCGAGCTTTCTCGATGATGGTTGACATATCAACGCCAACGACATGCTTAGCTCCAGCATTCACGGCGAACCTGTATCACGCGTCTCGTCAGCTAATTATCTTTAAAAAGCAAATCAGAAGGGGTATGCGCACATGCTGAGGATGGCTGTCCCACATCCCACGTCGAGCACGACTTTATCTTTGAAGATATGCTTGTTTTGGTAGATAGCATGTTGATATGCTTTTGTGCGAATCTCGTCTTTCTAGCAAAGCGGATTGAATATTAATAAAAGATTGTTAAGAAGAGTGATCGCGCCAAGGGTAAGGAACCAACTACACACCAACATCTCCTCATGAATACCTATTTAGTAACAAGAGAGCTGTCAGTACGTGCTCTCCTAGACTTACGGAGAAGTCTAAACAGTACCATGGTGGTTGTAGCTACACAAGATTAGCTGTATATCTTATGAATCCAGCCTTCGAGGAGCCGGTCTACCTATTAAAATAGTGAACTTCTGCACTATCCATGCTCGCCCAAGCATCGGACACTGACCCCGCCACAGCAGACGACATGGCAATAGACGAACTTTGCTAGGAACACAGATTTTGCGAAGAGTAGAAAAGAAAGGTTCAAAGTCTCATCTCTGTTGTTTGAAGTGAGCATGTTTGTTGATCGATGCGGGAACTCACCAACTTTTTTCGCCTTGCAGGGCGTAGCGCCGAAAACGGCGAACACTCTGTACATACAGCTCGACATGAAGAGCAACTTGGCTTCCAATCAGACTTTGCGACATTATGTCGGTGAAAGTCGCACCGTGTGAACTAGTATCGATTCACAAGTTATAGTTTCACAGTCTTGGCGAGCTTGAGGTGGTTGACTGACAGGTGCCTATCTCCTGTTGTCCGCCCAAAAAGCAGTGGTCTTGCCATTTTATCATTGCTACCTAGTATCCAGATACCTCACTTTTGCATATTCGGAAATTATATGATGTTGAACACCTGTTGGCAAGTAAGATAATTATAGGTCTGATAGCTGATGGCAGCTAAAACTACGACGGTGCATGTCTTCCTTTTTTTCTTGAACGCAGACGGTCAATCTATGATGCGTGCGTGTATGCAGTCTCCTTGCCTAAAGAGCCGGGGCTTGTGTATTCGTTCTGACTGATAAACCTTCAATCTTATCACAATCCCGAATAACGTGGAAATCTGAGTCAACTGCCATTTGTCTAAATTTAAAAAAACTGTCCGACGCTGAAGCTATCGTTGACGCGTGAGACTGGTCAGGGATTGGATAAGGCCCTGGCTGGTGCTATGCGGACGCGGGCCTTAGTCTGGGGCTTTGAGGAGAATGTAGAGCGCAGAGGGAAGGACATGGTCGTCAATACGAACTGCCTATCTATTCTGAATAAAACAATGTTACCGAAGCAGGACTAAGACTAGACGGGTAAATGTCTTCTTGTGGCATTCTCAGCTATCATGCTTCGGTTTTCCATACGTATCCAAGGGACATCGACCGCTGATGACTGTTGTAGCTACGTTAGGGAAGACTTGCGAACGCTGAAGCTGATACCGTGTCGAAACGTCAATGCCAGTACCGCAGCAAATCATTAGCGGTGGATCCTGCCATGGCTGCTTGGACTCGGAAGGTGCGCGATGCAACCTAGGTAGTAAACTGATCCTATGACCTGCAGGTCTTCGGTTCTTGGGACAACTAAGTTCTGCAGAGCTGACATGACTCGGGAATTCCGCGTTGAGTAACCTAGTCAGAAATGCATTTACTGTACTCCCTAGGGCCGTAGTGGACATGTATGTTAGCATGAGACTGATCTAAGATCCCGGAACCTCAAAGGCTTAGATTCCACATGCATGGTCCAGAAGATCATACAGTACCCAGATGCTTAGCTCGGACTACCTTCCCCGTTTTGGAGTCCTTTGAGGGACGGCAGACATGCAAATTCTTTTCCATAGAATAACAGAATTCGTTGGGGTTGTGAGCTACCTACACTACCATCCCCTTCTGCTAGGTACTCGGTCTTTTGTTATCTTCTCACATCCCGTTGGTTCGGTCGAGGTTTCATGGCGGACACAAGGCCATGTTTGTTTGCCGGGCCTGGGATGGTGCATTCTAATAGCTCAAAGTATAGACAAACAATTGTGGAATGGACCTGCATCATGAGTCTCAGTGAGAAGATGGGCGTCCTCATTCTCTATGTCTATATTACTCTGTGATGAAAGGTCAAGTGGCCTGTGTGTTGTACCGTCTTGGCGGAGTCAATACCCATGCTTCACTCTCCACTAAATGCTTCCTGTCTTCGAGGCATTGGTTATGGTGCGAGTAATTGGAAAAGCGCCATTCTTCTGACGTTCCGACGGGCTTCTCCAGCGTTATGGCTGCCAAAGCATAGGTCCAGAATGGGCGCCAGTGTACGGAGGTACTGTTGAAGTTCTCGCTTTGAGTCCCTCCTAATCTGCAGATTTGTCGCCAATAGATGGATGGATATTGAAATTCTCATGCTGCCATTCGCCGTTTAGATTGCTTGCAGTTGGGGAATAGTCGACGATCCAAGAGATGGTCTCAATCCTCAGATGTTGTCGTGGCTAAAGCGAAGCGTGGCTTGAGATACCTTAGACTTAGAAGATTAGGAAAGAAAAACGTAGCTCTGGACGAAGTTTATCGGCGTCCCGTCGGTCTTATAAGCATAAAGTATCAACATTTTTGATACCGACAGGAAGTGACCGGGACTAGCGTGCACTGGATGATGGTCAAATTGATCTTACATGTCAGGTCGTCCAATCGCTGATATGCCACGTATTCTCCCATTGAACTCCACACTATACGTTCAACAAGACATCGGAGAAAGACGTCCATTATCAGTACTCGTACTTTCAATTGATACTGAGCCCTACCGGATTTCTTTCGCACTTCGGCACGCATTGCTCCAGCGGGTTTCGCTAGGACGAGCGACAGCCGGTCAAAGCTAAGCCTAATAAAGGAAAACTTGCGCGAAAAATGGAATCTGTATCGTTGTTAACGAAGTTCTGACACTCGACCGTAATATCCTTCATTTTCTACTTGTAGGCTTACGGTGCGGTGTTCGCTTTGTTGCATGTCTTGGCAGTGCGCAGCATTTCTTGGGTAGCGGTAGGATGTATAAGTATGTCAATGGAGCCTGGTTGAAGAATGTTCTGTATCAAACAACTCAAGGCTTTAAGACAATCACCTACCTTACTACTTTCTCTCTCAATCCTTCCAAAGTCTTTTCAAGTCTTTCAAGATGGGTCTCATCAAGAATCCCACTATCCCTGATGATTTCTGTACATTGCAGACCTGTTCGCTTTTGCAAGCCCACTTCCAATACGTCCCTACTCTTGCTGGCAATGCCCTATACTTGGGCATCTTTGGCCTGCTACTAGCAGTGCAAGTCTTCGCCGGTGTCAAACATCGCACGTGGGGATTCTTGGGTGGCATGATTGGAGGGGTTGTCCTCGAAATCATCGGATATGTTGCTAGGGTCCAGATGCATTACAATCCTTTCACGTCTAATCCTTTCCTCATGTGGGTTTCCTTCATCCTCGACCAATATGGTGGTCGGAGCTCCTCGTCTGATCGTTAATCTTGGATCCCACAGGTACCTAGTCTGCCTTACTATCGGTCCTGCTTTCCTCAGCGCGTCAATCTACCTCTGCCTGGCTCGGATCGTCGTTGTCTTCGGTGAAGGCATCTCACGCTTTCGGCCAGCCATCTATACCATTACTTTCATCTGCTGCGACTTCTTTTCTCTCCTGCTCCAAGCTGCTGGAGGCGCCATTGCTTCAGGCGCGAACACTCCAAGCCAAGATCAAATGGGAATCAACATCATGATTGCTGGATTGTCTACCCAAGTCGCGTCTTTGGTCCTTTTCCTCGCCTTTTGTGCCGAATTTGGGCTTCGTTGCTACCAACACGCATACGATTGGGAACCAACATACTCCAAGCTGCGCAGCACATTGAAGTTCAAGTCTTTCCTTGTTGGTAAGGTCCCTTGAAATTTCAATCACACGAGACTCCTGCTGACATACCATCCAGCACTACTCGTCTCCACAGTCGCTATATTGATTCGATCCTGCTTTCGTGTTGCCGAACTCAGCGCTGGCTTCCACGGTGCACTTGCCAACAACGAGACCACCTTTATGGTTCTCGACGGTGTCATGATTATCGTAGCCATCACAGTCTTAACTGTTCTCCATCCCGGTGTTGCATTCCAAGGGCATTGGTCCGCTGCCAACTTCACACTTCGTAAATCAAAGGGACAGCAGCCTACCGACATTGAGGGAGGAGTCAGCCAACGTGAGGCCGTTGAGCCTAAGCGAAGTCGGTGGCCAATGAACTTTATGCCAGCGAGCTTTTCCAGCATATCCAAGAGATCGAACGCCATCGTTGCTGAGAAATCTGCCAGCCAGAGTGATATTGAGGAGCCAAAGCCTTTCAGGGCAATCTCTTACGAAGAGACCAGACAATGAACAAATCTTGATGGCAGCGTGAAGCAGTGAGCATGAGAAGGGCGTTGAACGAACGCGCGGCAATCGTAAAGATAGACGTACAGATCGCAAGAGAATTTGGGAGTCTTTTGGGATTGGGCACTCGCATAACAGAGTACCTTAGGAGAACACGAATACCCTCGAGCTAGAGCAATATTACAAGTATTTAATCTCATGATAAAGAGAACACAATGCAAATAGAATTAATGTCCGACAAATGAACAGAAAGTTGGCACATAGTTGGGGATGTTGACTCAACGAGAGACTCCCACTACAATACGACCTGCAGAGTTACCGCAAGGACTTCCTCTTTCGCTTGTCGTAACATGACGGGTTGTCCACGAGATTGCTGAATCTCTCATCAACCCACTTTAAGCGGCTTGGCTTTCCCTCACCGTTGGCTACCTTCTTGACGATGTCTTCCAGTGCGTACTAAGGTAGGTAGGGAGGGTAGTTTTAAGGCATACCGCCAAGAGTGTCCTTGGCGTTCGAGAACCACTATCGGGATATTTTTTCTTAGACTGAAATCCGCAAGACTCAGCACCCCAGCCATCTAGCCAGTTCAAGCACAGTTGCGTAAAAGCCCCTGGAGCTTGGGAAGTCTTGGGGACTGTTGGTGTACTAAGGCACCTGTTAGCTACTGGGCGCACCACCTCCCATAAAACACGCGTGTCTGGAGCATCTACTCCGTTCTCTATGCTAACGTATACTTGACGAAAGCTGCTGTACGTATCATATTGACCATCAGTGAAGGACTTTTTCTAGGCCTCAATGCTCATATCCATTTACTCGTATAACAAGAGATTTGATTGTCTGACCATGCAGTCCCCCAGGCAGGATGAGGATGATTTTCTATCACTGAAACGTAAAGCTCCGGATCCCAATGAACGCAAGCCAATGCCGACAGGCAGGGTCAGAGCCTGCACATGCTGTAGGCAAGTGAAGGTGGGCGACCCTCCCTCCCCGCACGGCTGCTCTATGATGCTAAGCCAAGATCGTCGGTTCAGTCCAGATGCGATTCTGCAGACACATTTCCAGCCCCGTGCTCGAGATGCCACAGCAGGGGCTTGGACTGCAGGACCGATCCCAATTTCAAAAGAACTCCGACGAGAAAGTTAGTCAGCTCTGTTTATCACATACATGCTCTTTCTTTCCAAGTGTCCATTGAGAGTTGACGGTTGTGGAACTTCTGCAGCAAGCTTGAAGAAGTCACGTCTCAACTAAATACCTTACAAGAAGCCATTAAATCATACACGTCGCCATCGAACAGCGATGATATTGCGGGAAATGGTCCGCATCCCGCCGTCTCTCCCGATTCTTTGCCCTGCCGAAAGGACTCGACCATGATTGCGACGTCGAAAGGTCCCAGCGAAAACTCCAACCCGCCCTCGTTCTTTGATATACAAGGCTCGACCCCCTATCAACTGAATGATCAGACTTTAGGTGACAATAGGGTAGATGGTAAAGCCATTGTTCAATTATTTACGCAGTAAGTTCCACTCGGTTAAGCCTCCGTGGCTCTTCTAATTGACTGTAGCTTTCAGCGAAAATATCATCCTCATGTTCTATGCTTAGATACAAGGACTTCATTATCGGAACTCCCAGCACACTGTCCCATCCTGTTCTGGACGATCATTGTTTTGTCAAGCAGATTTCACCCCCAGTACTTTTCCCTCTTTCCAAGCCTAATTCGACCTTATGAGCAAATCCTCGCTACGTGTCTTGTTCGACCAATGCTCTTGTTGCAATCAATACAGGCAGTCCATATGATAGCTATGTGGCCACTTCCCAATCGAATGCAGCCAGAAGACCCAAGCTACAATTATGCCGGTATCATCACTAACGCAGCTTTACATATTGGTCTACATGCTCCAGGCTTCGAGAGAGAATATGGTTTCCCAAAAGTTACGCGGATGGATACCGAGCTGCGAACTCAGACATGGTTGAGTTTGTTCAATCACAACATCATGTAATTTCTGCGAAAAGAAGGACGATATCATCGACTGATATTCTAGCAGACTCAGCTCACGCATGGGTTTGCCCCCATCTCTCGCAAGCGGATCCGACTTGCGGGAAATCGCCCAGTTATGCCGCGACTATCCCTGCTATATAGACTTTGCGGCTCAAATCGATGTACAGAGGCACTTTGCAAAGTTCTGCGTAGCTCTAAAAGAATGCAAGGAACACGCTCTCCGCATGTCCTTGATCCGACTGTTCAGTGACGAGCTTGATGCTACCCGCAATGGATATCGCGATAAATGGGCTGTGGAAACCGAGCTTCAATTTCTCGGAGCAAAGATGTTCCTATACGGGTTCTCGTTTAGGTCTCGGCACCGCAACCCTGAGGTCTCAGATTCAACAACCGCCTCAGAGATGAACTCCTCTCTCCATGTTCTCCTCTACGAGGCCATGGGAGTAGCCGCCAAGATGATTTACACTTTCAGCGAACTAAAAGACCAAGACGATGACGGGTCGCACTTCGAAACCTCCAAATTCCCGCCTCAGATATTCTTTCCAAAGCATTACATCTTCACTTTCTGCTACGCCTGCTTAGTCCTCTACCACTTCCTCGAAGCGAACACTCAAGCCCCAAAATCCGAACAGGACCTTGCCCGGAACCATGTCGGATTCGCCTACTCTACTCTTACACGGTGTGGAACCGAAAACAACATCGAAATGGCTCGCTTAGCCCAATGGCTGGAATTGATGGGCAAATGGAATCGCTCAAACAGAGTCGTACCGCACGTCACAAGCCGCCTTGGCGCATCCCTCTTCTATGAATCCGTACTCAAAAGCGCAACCTTGAAAGCAGAAATGGGAAGTCGGTCCCGCGCTGCTGATTTGTCACGGCCATTTGACGAAGAGCAGCGCAAGGAAACCAGTGAGCGAGAGGAAGCAGCACCTAAGCTACCCAAAAGCCAAAACATGGAGTGGCTTATCCCCCCCGAGCAGGGGCAGCAGCAGGGCCTTGTGGGCGATATCCATGACCAGTACTCTTGGCAGGGCTGGGAAGATCAACTCCAAGGATGGGATTTGTCAGTGCTGAACGGAGTGGATTTTACAGGTGGCATAGATGCGGGTAACAGCTCTCAGAAAAGTCTTTATTAGTATGGAATGCTGACTGGATTGCAGATGGGATCGCAGCCTTTGACTGGGGCCTTTGAGGTGCAGTGGAATTATGGAAAGGAGGATGGTTGAATCGACGCCCTTGTTCACTACGTTCTCCTCCACGCAAAACCGCTTAACAGCAAATTCCCCGCTCTGAGTTGGACCACAGGCCGCTTGTATACGTTCCGGCTCAGCATCATAAGCATCCCGAGACCTTTTGCCACCTCTCTCTTGTGATCAATTCGGGCAGCAAGCCAGATCATCTACCGCCAAAACATCGACGCCGCCTTCCTCAGCAGCTCTTCTCCCCATAATAGAATATCTCCTCGAAAGCGCTCGTCCCCATCACCTTATAAGACCGCAATGCTCATCCAGCAACAACTATCGCCCACTCTGCTAACACCAGTCCGACCATACATGAACCCTGAACCACCTCGAGACAACTCCCACAGAGCTCTCCACCTTACGTCGGCCCGTTGAAGCGCGGTCCAGCAACAAACCACCGTAGTCTTAACGTCACCATGGCCTTTGGTGGGGTGATGCTTGGACGGAGCCATCGATCCCACCCGTCCGATCTATCTACCACCAGAACCAAAAACTTCTATAGCGGCCACCATGGTAGATCAGCACCTCAACCCTTCATCCTAACAATTCCAAAAAATATCGCCCTGCCGTTCAAAACCACACAGTGACGAAAATGGTGAAGAGCTTCCTTCATATATCCAGCTCAAAAGGTGTAGACGGAGTTAGAGCGGGAGAAATTAGCGTGGGGTGGATATCAAGATTTTGATGATGTTAGATGGGGGTTGGTACAGGAAAGGAGGTTATGTGGATTTGGTCTGTTCTTCAGGTTTGTTCATACATCTTCGCTGCTACTGCTGGCGAACTTGGGTAACCTCGGAGACCGTTTTCAAAATTACCCACGACTGATCCCGTAGATATTGTGTTCATACTTCAGTTTCGTTACCTGGCGCGGCTGGTGTGTATATATACCAAGACCTGCCAAGCTGAACATTTATCCAACAACATGTTCTCTCGGCTTCAAGTTCATCTACCAAAGGGCAATTGCAAGCAATGCTGTAGACTTGGCTCTGACGGATTAAAGATACATTATTTCATCTCTTTTCTTCGAATCACATCTCAGAGAGCGGTTGATTGTACCAAACACCAGACATTTGGCTTTCAAAAGATCTCAAACACAACCGTCAAGCAGGTCGAAATGGAAGTACGATGGCAACTGTATACATGGCCACGTTGCTAGGGCGGTGCTACAGTATCAAGGTGGCTGGCTGATTGACGGCGGGTCTATGCCTTTTCGAGTGATCTCACTGGGCATCCGTTCCTTTCCCTTCGCTTTACATTCGACCGTCGGAATACGCAACAAGCGCTAGGACATTTTCTATGAGAAAAAACCTTGGATGCACAAATCAGGCGCGTCCGAGACGAGATGGGATGAGGTAAATCGCCGCACTGCCCGGACCAAATTGCTGTTGAGGAAGCTGACTGACGCTAAACAAAATGGAGGCTTGCGGAATCCAAGAGCCCGTCTTGCTCTGAATGCCGTGCTTTTCACAGTCCGAACTCTCACGGAAGAAATGCGCAAATTTCATGATTGACCTAATTATCTTCTGTTTTTGTTTTCTGGCTATGGGTCGTGGATTGATGAACGAAGGCCTCAAATGACACGACCGTCACGCAGTTTCTTCAAAAAGCCCCACCACCCTACCCCATCCCGTCAACGAGAAAGGCGAGCCACGATTTCATGAAATCGACAACTACTCACGATAGCCGCATCGCCACAAGCAGCCTGAACCCTTCTCAAACCGTCTGCACAGCTTCCATCTAGACCCCCCACCAAATTCCTCTACCAGCAACGTATTCCCCATTTCAACCTTCCGCCAACCCCCCTTGACATGCCCCTTGCGAAGCAGAACTACCAAGATATCTTTCCCATACTCCTCAAGGATTCGGGCTATTGAAAGTGGCAACAATTGAGCTACAGTAGCCGTATCGTAACCGTCGCGCTCGTTCTTGATTGGCGCCGCGCAAAAAACCCTGGCTCTGAGCTCAACCGTATGCTTTTTAATTTCTGCACAGCGTAGCTTGCGGGGGACTCGAGAGAGATCTCTTGGGCCTTTTCGATACTTCGGGACGAGGGCTCCGTCGTCGTGATTCAGGGGCGTGGACACGACATTGCCGAGAGAGCAGCCGAAAACCCTTCCGACAACATCGTTTGTAGACGGCTGTCCCGTTTCAAGCAGTGGTGAAGGTGCAGCAGGTTTCGCACCTTGACGTGATGTAGTAGGCTGTGTCTTGCTCGGTTGTGAGCTCTGCTGCAGGCTCTTGCAACGTTCGGGCGGCAAGGCAAGCCTGTGCAGCAAGCATTTCCAATTGACTGGTTTCCGCTTTTGAGGTTACGTCGGAGAGAGAAAATTAGTCCGCTTGGGGATTGTTTGTTAGGACTACTGCCCTGGTGGTAAAGTAGTCCGTAGCCCGAATTCGCAATCAATTATTCTAGGATGGAATTTGTTTATGAGGGAAATAGTATCTCTCTAATGTTCCTAACCAAATCCTATGCGCTTTCTAAATGGAAATCCGTGCAGTGTAGTCGTTAGCGTAACGTAGTAAAACAAAACCCCGAACGTTTTAAGTTTTATACCACCGATGGGCTGTTCGACCCATCTTTTGTAGGGCTGCCCTTCTCCGATGTTTCTGTATTTCTACTGGCTTTGCTGCCCCAAAACTTTCCGCCACTCCTGTTTCCCCTAGTCTTGCGCGTATACCCTTCTCTGAAGCACAGACCTGGGTGGAAGGCATTCAGACTCAGCACAGCTACTATCACCATTACACCCTCCAACCCGATGAATAACTTCTGGTTCTTGATCAATGCTCCTTCCCATCCCTCACTCAGCTCTGCCACTCGGTATATAGATCGTATGAATATACATAACGTCGCCAACGCCAGAGCGCACAGGAATGCTCGAAAGGTCCAGCTGGCTCGAAGTTTCGCATGAGCCGGGTCGGTTGCCGCATCGCCCATTTGCCTCATCCTCTTCAAAGTTCGTAGTGCGAAGTCCGTGCAGAGAATTATGAAGATGAACAGTGTCGCGACTTGAAATGCCAGACCCGCAACCATGATATGATCACCAATGTCGGGGCTTTTGTTCGAGTGGCTTGCAGCGGATGCAAGACCACCGCCGGCTGCTTGGAGCAGGAGCGAAACCACGTCGCACGGTATAAAGATTCGAGGGTAAGACATGGCCTTGATGCGGGAGTTCTCAGGCCCAAAAACTATGACGATGCGGGAGAGGGTGAGGTAGATGCCCGCGGCTAGGAAGGCAGGAGCGATGGTGAGGCAGACGATTTGGATTAGGAAACCATTCTTGGAAGACGGTTAGATTGCATTGCGTTTCCTATTTGTAGACGTAATACGGCAGCCTTACCTGGCCGAAAGGATTATACCAGCTCATAACACGGCCAACGTAGCCCAGTACTTCGAGTATGCAGCCACTGACCATTGCGATGGTGAAGCCGATGAAGCGTCGCGAAAGCCCGACTTGGAACAAGAAGCAGCATAGCGAGAACGAAAAGAGAGCGAGCAGCGTGCCATTTGCAGCGAGCGACGGCAAGTAGTTGTAGTAAGAGAGCCGGATGGGACAGGTCTTGAGAGTACATGACGCCCGCAGGTCGTCGCTTTTGCTTGCGCGGCTGAACAACTCAAGAGGATCCATTATAGGAGGAATCTATCGCGAGTATAGGAGGAAATGTGTCTGGGACTCAACAAGTGATTTTCCAGTGTGACTCAGGCTGACTGCGGCTGAAGAAGGCAGGCAATTAGGCGACCACTGATGCTGACCTTTCACACAATCTCCGTAATGAAAGAACAATGCAGAGAGTACAGGGAAGCTCTCACACGACGGCGAGAAGCGATATGTGGTTGAAAAAATACTCGAACGCAAGTCAACATGGGAGAACACATTTTCCACCAAGAGCCGTCGAGGCAAGAGAATAGAATAATACATGACGGCGACATACACCGATACAGTAGAGTACGTGAGTACATTAAGTAGCCTCGGCCCACTCGGATGCCGAGGTTCCCGCGCGTACAGTAACGTCACCTCGGCAAAACGCACTTTAATCTCACCTCCAATCTCGCGCTTCACCATCACCAGTCACCACATATCCTACTTTGGCCTGATTGATGCTATTCCGTATTTGAGAATGTAATCAACAGGACCGACTACTATTTGAGTCTTCCTATTCTATCTGTAAGACGGTACAAGACTGTGCGACCGATGGAAAATGGACGAAAAATGGAACAGGACGGACCTCGATCGAGCGTCCGATTAGGGATGGAACCCGAATATCAATATCGTCCCAGCACAAGAACTCTCTGTCCAGTAAAAACCCAATTAGATATTGTAAATTGAAGAAATCTTATGAGCCTGCATTGCAGGACCGCGCACACTTAGCACCAAAAATTGGTTTGATCTTCCACGTGGACAGACTATCCCGTCGCTATCAACGACATTCCCAAGATGCGATATCTTTTGACTGACTGCCATGTTCTATACTCTTATATCGGAAACCTCGAAGCTCCTTCATGCCCTTCCTCCATGCAAAACTCTTCCGTTAATCCAATTCAGTACATTCCGAGTCCTTCGGCGAGGAAGCGTAATCGCTATTTTCCTAAAATATTTCCTCTCCTGAGTGGTTGAGCCGATGGCGATCAAAGCCTCTACTCCGCCGCTTGCGTTAATGAGCTGGACTGTCGAGGTTTGAAATAGCAATCCGGTGTTGAGGTTTAGATAAGGGGCCAAAGAAGATGAATATGTTTAAAAAACTAAAGGAAATCTCCCCTGTCAGCCGAGTGCAAAGCATTGTAAACTTTTGAACACCCTATTTAAAGACAGACATAGCTAGCAATGCGTGCATGAGACATTGTTGGTGCATCAGTACTGATTTATTGTTCTTCCTGTTATTATTGTTGATATACCATAACAACACCCTATGAACCAAGGATCAGAACCTATGGTGCAGTGGTATGCGGCTACTTGAATGCGGCCAGCCATCTCACTAGGGTCAAATTCCGAGTAGATGTTGATAAACGCGGTTTGATTGAATTCACCCAGTTTTCGTAGGTTCGACCCTCAACGGGGCGATCCGAGCTTTTTGCACTTTTTGCACTTTTTGCAACCAAACGTTTTATTGATGTTTAATCATCGAGTCTGCTTTTGCTTTCTTAAATAGAGGGAGAACTTTGAGAGAGTAACCTTAGCGGACTAACACCAAAGCTTTTTACGGTTTGAGATCGACCCAGCGGTGAAACACGTCAAGCAGTCAAAACAACTGTGAAGAAAACCGTAAAAAAACGCTTAAACTCGTAATCAAACGATAATTCTACGAGGTCAACTGTTTATGTTAGTGGATTGATCTTAAACCGTTACAACCTACTACCTTGGTCTGCTAAGGAAAGCATTTAGACACAACTGAGCTTGAAGTGGAAAGAAAGAGCAAAGGCGCGAGATAAGAGGGTTATATGTGTTAGTAATAACCTGTGTATTAAGGATCAGAACCTATGGTGCAGTGGTATGCGGCTACTTGATTGCGGCCAGCCACTCACTAGGGTCAAATTTCGAGTAGGTGTTGATAAACGCGGTTTGATTGAATTCACCCAGTTTTCGTAGGTTCGATCCTCAACGGGACGATCCAAGCTTTTTGCACTTTTTGCTTTTGCTTTCTTAAATGGAGGGAGAACTTTGAAAGAGTAAAGCATTTAGACACAGCTGAGCCTGAAGTGGAAAGAAAGAGCAAAGGCGCGAGATAAGAGGGTTACATATATGTGTCAGTAATAACCTGTTATTAAGAATCAGAACCTATGGTGTAGTGGTATGCGGCTACTTGAATGCGGCCAGCCACTCACTAGGGTCAAACTTCGAGTAGGTGTTGATAAACGCGGTTTGATTGAATTCACCCAGTTTTCGTAGGTTCGACCCTCAACGGGGCGATCCGAGCTTTTTGCACTTTTGGAGGTCTTTTTTTGCAACACATACCTTGGCTTGAATGCTTTGCACCCGGGATTCACTGCAGACCAGGTTTCACATTCGAAAAGTGCTTGATTCTAAAGTTTTTGGCAAGTACCATGGGAAATGTTAACACGCGTTTTGCAGGGGTAAAGGAGAGTAGTAAACGCTGAGCTTGTACACTTGATATAGGGAAAGATATGGCTGAGTAGTATAAGGTCAAAGAAACATCTCAGACAATGACCATGGTAGTAAGATTCAAATCGAGGGAATACTGATTTCTTGGCATGGTAACGGGTCCAGTGCGGTACCGGCATAGGTGAGTAAGTGGGATATACATGACTCCTGGCAAGCCTATTTTGGTATCCATTAAGAAGAGGCCCAGCACCCGGAGACATCATTTTTATGCGATAAACCTCGAGAGCAGCTCCTAAACCTTCCTTTGCCTCATAGCGCAAAGGTACGCAATGGCAACCTAGTCATCATACCCCTCCGGTATCCTCCTAGGACCTCCTGGTACTATTCCCGACCAAAGTCAGTCAAGCTCTTCAATAAAACAAACCCTTGACTAGAAAATCTAGTCTCTGCCCAAATAAGACGAGCAAAGGCAGCTTACTCGGATAAGTCATCGGTATGTGTTCCCTAGGTCCATCCCCAAACCTCTTCCGTAGTGGCGGCACAGTAAACATAACCACTGGGCCCATGCTCCCTACGACCATGGAATAGAAGATTGCGGGCTTTTCGTACGACGCCCAGCGGAGGTAGTGCAAGGGTTGCTGGAAGAATCGGGGGGTCGACATGGTTCGTTCTTGGATGCGTCAATTGGTGAGGGACGGGAGATGTCGGATTGGATCAAGACTTGAAGTAAAGTACTTGAGATCGAGCAGGTTTCGTGCTCTCGGGCCGCGGGGGGGGGGTTGACAACTGTCAGACGCCTTGGCGTAGAATTCTGAAGGATGAGATGAGGTTGAAATTGACGATGGGCGGACATCCTTGCTTCCGCTAGTTTTCGGTAGGACCCATTTTAGGCGACTTCCGTGTCTAGTCACTCGTTTTGCGATCCGAGTAATCCATCATCCCATGATTCAGACCGACGCAAAGACTTAGACAGCTAGCCCTCCGCGTATTGAATGGCAAAGTACACAAGGCACTATGTTCAAGTTCTTGGTGATTCTTGTTTCTAGGTCGTATGTATGGAGGGGGCCCACGTAGAGCTGGCCCGAACTTCGGAATCCAAGTACCATATATCTTATATATCATAGCAACATACTGTATAAACTAAGGTATTTTCGGGCCAAAGCTATTGGGTTTACAGGGCAGTTAGTTAGGAAGGAAGCTGACTATATTGCCTGCACTAGGCCTGTTTCCCACAGGAAAGGGAAACCCTATCGAGCAAGCGTTGTATAACCCCTCTTTCTATAAATCAATATATACATGAAAGGTACGTAAAGAAAACGTATATAGAGACTGCCGTAACCTTCCATAGTCTTACAAAGCTTTACTCTTCCGTCTTCTCAATAGCTCTGGAACAGCATGTCCGCCACTACCCGTAGGTTTTCCAGACACAGTTCAAAAGTCCAGCAACTGATTTGATCTTAGCCGCACTGAAGTTTCCCTTCGCTAGACCTGCAGCCGCTGAACCTCCTGTCGAATTCGCCAGGCTTCGTGCAACCGATCCCGTTTCGCAAGTCGAGCTCTGGGATGGAAGCCATCCTTGGCTCGTTGTCAAGCATGAAGATGTCTGTAGTGTCTTGACCGATGACCGTCTATCGA
>JAABUW010004274.1_pt1 | contig 19513 bp, 5 predicted proteins | sample 5560081 | NCBI WGS metagenome assembly JAABUW01 (sample SAMN10711882, study PRJNA513363) | rock metagenome | isolation source: Antarctica rocks | place: Antarctica: Victoria Land, Knobhead sud
TTCAGTTTATTATAATAAATAATCGTTAGTATTGAGTCTTTCAATCTCTGTCTTTTTTCTTAGATAGTTTCTATTGTAACAATTGTAGTATTATTACTGCAACTGCTGTTGTCGAAGTATATTTTCTGCGTCGATAGCAAGAAATCTGCATTATACTGCGCTATCAAGATCTTTTTGCTAGTAGTTTTTTGTATAGTTGGAAACTCTATCTATAGCGACGCTGTATAAAGTTTGCTTTGTTTTAGATATTTTTAATTTAGAGTTACTGCTATCTATCTCTGTTTTAATTGAAAAAATATTTTGTGTAGTTTTGATTTTTAATCTCTTTTTGAAATTAGATTGTTGCGAATATATTATATTGTCTGCGCTATTGCAGCGCTTGCGATGCAAGACTTTATATTAGTTATTTATTTTTATATCAATTTGTTTAGGAATTATCTATCGACGCGATATTAGTCTCTATCTGTGAAATTTCTGTTGATATCGTTCGATATATATTTGTAATCTATCTTAGTATTTTTTTTTATATAGATTTTAGTTTTGTATTAAGCTCTTTCTTGTAATTTTTTACTCTTTGAAAGATATATTACACGACAATATTATTACTAAATACGAGTTATATTACTGCTAAGTAAATCTGTTTGTTCGCTGTTATAGAAAATTCTTAAATATAGTTTGAAATTGTCTGCAGTATTTTCTGTCTAATTACTAGTTCAGTCTCTATATAATATATATAAGAAATTTATTGCAGTTTTGAGTCGAATTGAAATTTCAGTATTCTGATATCTGCTTTTGGAACTATCTAATAATCCGTCAGCTCTATATCTGCGTTTATATCAATTTATCTAGAAATTCGCGAAAAATAAATTAGTTTAAATTTTGTCTCTAAGAACTTTGTGTCGTGTATTTGCGACTATCTTTTGTATTTGCTATATGTCTTTTTTAGAACTTTGCAGTTGCGCTCTATCGATTTATCGTATGTTAGTATGTTGACGTTATTGACAAATTCTGTAAAACTAATTGAAAATTCGATATTATTACACGTTTCTAGCAAGTTAGCATTATAAAAAAGATAAAATATGGATAAGAGCAAAGAGCTCTGCAATATATCAATATTTATTGCGCGTTTTGTCGTTGTATAATTATTGATTGTAATAGTAGTACGTCTATTTTTTTAGAAAATCTTTAACAAAAATTAGAGAAAATGTTTGGGCAATTTTCTTTTTTTTTATATTGTGTAGAAGTTTGCTGTACACTATATTATCGAAAACATTTTTGTTATTTAGACTAAGCAAAAATATTATTTGTCTTTTTGTATTGCTCTATACTGTATAGATTTTTTCTGTAATTAGTTGAAGAGTATTACGACTGCTACTTCTCTAGAGGTTCCTAGATAATATTAGAGATAAGTTGATATTGTTGAGGAGAAGTTTGTAGACGTCTTCAAATAACACTTAGCAATCACTTGATACAAGAGGTTGCAATTTATAGTAGTAGTAACAATAAGTAAGAACTTATCTTGAGTTGAACACAATCTATAAGAGACGTGTTTCTAGATAATCTATATAGTAAAAAGTGGTCTTATGCTCTTTTTGCTCTTCTGGAAGAATATAGAAGCACTGCTATCTCTGCTCTCTCGAGAAAACTGGTAGATCAAGCTTCTCTTGCTCTTCTGAGGAAGCTGGTAGAGCATATGCGGGTATTCGTAATCGCACTACTCTCTTGCGTAGCTTATATATCGCTAGACTTGTCACACTATTTCCTCTCTTTATGCTTTCGTCCCGAAAGCAAACTTTCCGTACAATGCCTAAAAGCAAATCTTCCTTATACAATCGTCGTCTTATCCAAGTAATAGAACTTGGTAATTCTATCGCAAGAATGCGTTCTTGTCGTCGATGCGATCGCTTGAGTAAGCTATGTTGGGTTCAAGAGGAATCCGATAAATGTGTGGAGTGCGTTAAGAAGGATTCGATTCGTTTCCTAAGTCTCTGATCGATGTCGCGTCGGAACAGATTGTTTTCCCTAATATCGAGAGTGATTGGTCGTTTACGTCGCTGGCCTTATTCGATAGGGTCGTTTCTGGAACTTCTGAATAAGTGCGTCGCATTTGTTCAGATTGCGTATTGATTTCTCACGTATTCTCCGAAGTAGAATATTCTTTTCTAGTATATCTTGATTAGACTTGACTTAGATCTAATTAAACTGAGTTAGATTGCTAAGCGAGTCAATTAGAACTGCCAAACAGCTATTTAGACTGTCCGCTGATTACTGTAGATCTCAAGCATAGTGTTGCTATATTGCGCAACATTGACGATATTTTGTTGTCGTTTTTATAATTAGATATATTTCTATTGTTCTATTGTTAGTATATATTTTTGAGATATATTGAACAATCTCAATTTGATTAGCGCTATCTGACGTTAGATAATATTTGGTTTTTTTACTATTTTATCTTTTTCTTGATTATAATACTTTTTATAGCAAAACAATAATATTCTAAACTTTCTGTTTGTCTATCTATTATACTAATATAATACTGTTATAAAGCAAGCGCAACAACTATAAATACTGCACTTTTTTTTCTGTAGATTTGACAGCAATGTCGATTGTTAGATTGTTAATTACAATTATTGCTAATTTGCAAAATAGTTTATTGTAGCGCAATTGATATAAGCAGACTGTGCAAATAATCTGCAAAGCACAATAATATTAATTGTTTATATAGCAATTCGTTTTTGTTGTCGCTTATTCTGTTGCTTTTTTGTCTATTGCTTTTTCTGTTGTTGTCGCTCTTGTTGCTATTATAACTTTCTCTCGTGTGCATATTGCTTTTTTCTTTTCTTTTGACTCTTCGACTCGAACAAAATTGACACACTTGTTTTGCGACTGTTGTTTGTATTATCTGAACAAAAAGTCAGATATTGTTGTAAAAAACAATAGTAGTTTTTAAATAGATATTAGTTTAATATATATAGTATAAAAAAAAGAAAATATATTGCTACTTCTACTGCGCCCGACTAAACGAAAAAGTAAATTTGTTTTTTTTTGTCTAAACAATATATTTATATACATAGTATAAATCAATATCTATACAATATAACAAACAGATTAATTGTTTGTTAAATTTTGCTTAGAAATTTTTTCCTGAATCGATTTCTGTCGATTGTTTTCGTATTTTCTTCAAGCTAATATATCTGCTCGTAGATATATAAATATAGCAGATTTGTAACAATCTGTTAAACAAGTCGACACAGAAGAATTTTCTGCAGAATATTAATATTCTTTTTTTTTAATTGTTTGATTGAGATTCAGTCAGATATTCCGAATATAATATATTAATATATTGATTTTTTGTCTGTTTTTATAAAATAGCTCGACTCGGATAAATTCGAAAGTAAATCAAAAATTGATATTAACAATAAAAAAAGAAATCTTGTCAATAATATGGAAATTTAAGAAATTTCTGCTGAAAATAGTACTATCGAATATCTGTTGCTGCTACTATATTAATACTCTGAAATAATTAGAAATTCTCAAAGAATATTAAAATTTTCAAAGAAAATAGAAATCTTAGTATTCGACAAAAAACAACAGTATAGTAAATATATTGTCTAGACGAAATTTCTCTTGTATACTAAAATTGTTTTTCAGTTTGTTTTACTAATAAAAATTTATAATTCGACTCGAACTAAATAATTTTTGAAATAATTTATATAGTATAGTGTCTGTTTCTGTATAGAGTTAGCGTTGATATAATATACAGTTTTATTATTAATTTTTTTTTTCCCGATATTTCAATACAAATAAAAATCAGTAGCGTTGAAGGACAGAATACACTGTATACAAATATATAACAAAAACAGAATAGTTATATTGCTTCTATATATTTGGTTTGCTAACAGTAACAAAATAATGCAGTAGAGTGTCTTTGACAATATATTTTGTTAAAACAAACGTTTTTAAAAATATATAAAGTTGATATTGCGACATTAAAACAAAGAATACTAACAGATATTTTGCAAAACAGAGAAATATATAGTTTTGATACGTCATAAATATACACGCAATAGTATTTAATAGATAGTGTCTTAATTTAGAAATCTGATTGCAATTACTTAGAAATTTTTTTGTATTAAAATAAAAAAAATTGGTATCTGATCTAAGCTTTTTTCAGAATTCTCTATATATTCGACGCTACTTCTGCGCGATACCAGTGTGTTGTTCTGCTTCGAACAGATTTTTTTTTTGTATATAGAATTTTGATTTTTTTCTTTTGCGCAATATTGACGGTAGAAATTTATTTTTGTAATATTCTCTGAATATATCTGATACTTTTGTTAAATTAATCTCGAAAATTCAATTGTTTTTGCACGAAAAAAATTGTTTCTATCGCATTAAATAGTAGATTTTTTTTTATTTTTTTTATAGTTTAGAATTTCTTCCATCTTCTATTGTTTCTTGTTGTCTACAAGAACAATCGACAACAACTCAATTCTGTTGTTATTTAATAGTAGAATTCGAGTAGTAATATGTAGAAGACAGAATAGATTATCTATTGTTTCGAAAATTGAAAACAATATATCTGCGATTTTACAACATTTACAATTTCGAATAATTCGATAAACTTGTAGAACAATTTCTTTTTTAATTGTGTATTCTTTAGATTTTTAGTTGAAAATATAATTTTATTTTCTATTTTAAAATTTCTTGCAATTGTTTTCTTATTGTAAACTGTAGTTTGCGTCATCTGTATTTTCCGAAAACACTTGTATAGTTTGTTCTGTTTGTTTTAAAATTGTTAAATATATTTTCTAACTGCTAATATATCAACATATTTAATATTATTTCAGTTAAATCGAAAATCAATCTAATATTCAAACACTATCTGAAAAAAAAAATTCCGACAAATATATAGATTGCGCTGTTGTATATATATTATGCAAGTAAAAAAATCGCTTTTTAGTTGTTCTGTTTGTAATTGCAGTAATAGCAAAAATAGTGTTTTAAAATCTAATTTTGTTTTTCGATTTAATTGTCTGTTTGAAAATAAAAAAACTGTATTCAATTTGTATTTAATTCGAATACAATAGTATAGTACTAATTAGTATCTATTAATAAACAGCATTTTTCTATCGAAAACAATTCTTTTGATATCTGAAAAAACTAGCAGAATTTTATTAAATAGTATGTCAACTTTATTCTGCGCGAATTATATTGTTTTTGCGAACAAATACAATATTATTTTAGAGCATCAATCTACAATTATAAAAATAATATTATAGATATTATTGCTATAACGAGTGATAGAAAATTCAATTATAAAATTCATTGTAATTTTTGTTTATAAACAAATAAATACAAAAACTACTGCAAGCTTGTCGTAGAAATAATATCGAGACGTTTTTGTATACTGATATATATTATATTTTTATATATATTGTTCTATATTCTTTGTTATTGGTGATTAATAGAATTTTTTTATTATAAGTGTACAAGTTTTTTTGACTTCGAAATATTTTGTCAGAGAATTATTATAATAAAAATATAGCAATTCTGTTTGCATAATAGTCTTGTTTAAAATATAGACTATATAAAAATAGTATAGTAAAGAACTATTTAGTTTCTACTTTTGTTCAGTATATGTTTTGCGCTCTAACTTCGAACTTAATTGAAATTTTACGTGTATAACTACAAAATACTGAGATTGTAATTTTTCAAATTTAAATCTCAACAGAAATAACAGCAATTCAGAATATTGTTTCTAAATATATACTGCTTTCGCGTCGATATAACGCAGAATTTAAGTTACTATATTATAAAATAGATTGTTATTTCAAATATCGAGAAATTTCTCGAGTTTATTTTTATTGATTTTTTCTGCTCGGAAGCTCTCGAAAACGCTATCTGAATATAATTTTTGATTTTTGACAATTTTTTGTATGAAAACGACAGTTAAATCTACAGTCGCAATAATAATATTTCTTAGTTTATTCTGTAGAATAGAAAGATATATTTTATTATTAGCTTCTTTTTTGTAGTTAGATTGTCTGGACAATCTATTTGCAAAATTAATTTTTTTCGAATAATATTTAATCTCCAAGTTATATTCTGCAAATATTAGAATCTAGTATAACTAACGTCAATTTAGTGTTGTTGTCTTTATAAAGTATTGCAAGTTGTTATAATTGATGAATACAATAATAGAATAATAATCTTTTTCAAGATAGTATTTTCAGTTTTGAAACGCAGCAATTATCGAGAGTAATTTCTAATTATATATTTTGCAACAAATCTCTGCTAAAATTATTTTGCGCAAATAGAAAACAATGAAATACTATTGTATCTGTTCTGCAATTTCTATAAAAATTATTAGCTAAATAAAAATAATAGCAATTGCAAATTCCGAAATATTGATTTTTATTCTAATAAATCTCGAGAACTCAAAATAAATTAATATAAATATTGTAATAAATATTTCTATAAATTTTACAAACGTTGTCTAAGCAATTTTATTAAATATAAAAAACTTATTCTGTTTACTCTGTTTTTTTTTAAGAAGTTCGTTAAAACTTGTATAATTCTGACGTAGTATTTTACAAAATATCTGTAGAAATTCGCGAAATTAAGAAATACTTGAAGTTCGCGAAATATTCGAAATTCGAATTATATATATATTGAATCTATTCTGCTTAAATCTATAAAATCTCTGTAATTACTTAAAATATATTTTAGTAACTTTACGCTTGTAATTATAAAATAGTATCTTAATAACTTAGTATATAGTTTGAAATATTAAAGATATTGTAGTATTTGCTTTACAAAATTTAGTGTTTTTCCCGAGTTTTACAGTAGATAAAAATATTATCTAGATAGACTATATATATATAATTGATTAATTTGTGTAATATCTTGTTAATTAATATTTGAAATATAATCGATATATTAATCAAATTAAAAGATATTACAATATACTTAACATGTCTATAGCAAGTATAAAAGATTGTTTTCTACTTGTTGTTTTTGCAAACGCAAATACAATAATAGATATCTTTCAAATTTAACTTTGTAAAATATATAGCGTCAATTAGATAATCAAATATCTTATTAATAAGAAATAGCAAATATCTGTTTTTTATAGTAATAATATTCAAGTCTTAATAGTCAATATATAGTCGAAACGTCTTGTTTTTTTTAAATACAAAAAATATTAAAACGTTTGTTTAACTAACAGATTTGCGAACGCGTTTCGAGACAAGATTCTTCAAAAAATAAGTTTGCAATATTTGTAATTCTTTCTCGAAGAGTGCGTACAATAAACTGTACAAAAACTCGATATTCGAGAATAATTTAATAGTATAATCTATATTGTTATATTCGAAAAGTATCTTAGTTTTTTTGAAATCGAAACAATTCTTAAAATCTCAAATTAAATCGAATTTATATTGTATTTTCAATATTGTATTAGAATCGAGATATTACAACTACTACTTCCCTAGAGGTTTCTAGATAATACTAGAGATAGATTAGTATTGTTAAAAAGAGATTTGTAGACGTCTTTAGATAACACTTAGCAATCACTTAATACAAGAGATTGCAATTTATAGTAGTAGTAACAATAAGTAAGAACTTATTTTGAGTTGAACACGATCTATAAAAGACGTGTTTCTAGATAATCTATATAGTAAAAAGTGGTTTTATACTCTTTTTGCTCTTCTAAAAGAGCATAGAAGCATTGCTATCTCTACTTTTCTAAAAGAGCAGAGAAAGCAAGCTCTTTCTGCTCTTCCAAGAGAGTTGGTAGATCAAGCTTCTCTTGCTCTTCTAAGGGAGCTAGTAGAGCATATGCGGGTATCCGTAACCGCACTACTCTCTTGCGTAGCTTATATATCGCTAGACTCGTAACAAAGAGCAGTATTTGTAAATTCGTGTCTTCGAGCTTCTATCTAAGTATTTGACAATATATTTGTCGACTTGACAATATAGCGCAGATATATCGATACAATCGATTCGAGAATTTTATTTAGTATATCGAGAAAAATTATAGATCAATAGATTTTCGCGCTCGAGTAGTTTTTTTTTGTTAGACTTATATATTACTATAGTAATTGCGCTTTTAAATTGAGTTAATTGTATATTTTTTTTTATATATCTTTTGAATAGTAAATATATCTGCTTCGAAGTGTCGTCAACAAGTCTATATATTACTCTATTTATATAGTTTGTTTAATTTAATATTTTGTCTAACGTAGTCTTGTATATAGCTTTTCTTATTTTATAGCAAATTAATAGAAGTTCGTTCTCTATTGACAAGAAATATTTGTAACTCTCTGTATTCTATATAGAGATCTCGAAAGATAGCGGGAAATAAATCTAAAATATAATTTTCGCTTTTTTCTGCGCTGTTGTAGCAACGTCGAAATATTTTTGTTATATAAAAAAAGAAATTGTTATCTAATTTAGCGTTTTCGCGACAGCATTTCAAATTTATTTCGCGACTTTAAATAGCTTTTTAGTAAACTGATTCGCGTTTCTTATTGTGTTTCGATATTTCTCTCTTTTCTGCTTTTTGATAATGTTGTTTTTTTAATTGTATATTCTTATATATTCTGTTTAGTTGTTGGCGATATAATAGCGTCTTTGTATTTATTTCATTTTTTTGATTACTTTTGTACGTTCTTTTATTTATTTAGTCTTAGCTATTTTATACAATTTTGTTCAGAAAATTGATATTTTTACTATCTATTTTAGTATTTTCAATAGTTTACTCGTAAATTCGTCGATATACTGACAATTTACTTTATAGTTCAATGGGAATTCTGATAGATATTCTCTAAGTATTTGATTGAATTTTTGTTATCTGTTGTTTTTCAGTAATAACGCGATTTTCGCGCAGACTTCTCGCAGATTTCTACATTAATAATTGTCTAAATCAACAAATAATCTAATAAATTCTCTTATTTCTTCTTTATTTCGCATTTTATTAGTCGATTTGTAATATTGTTAGTAGTAAATACTAGATCTATAGTTGTTTGAAATCTCTAATAGTTGCATGTAATAATTTTTTCTAGCAACGTTAGCAATACGTCGACTTTCGTAACTATGTTGATCAGTTTGTTAAATAGCAAATATTGTCTCGAATGAAATAGATCTCTCTATATAATATAGTAGAAATTGAAATCTTCTACTAGAATATTTTCGCCCGATATATGTATTGCTGTCTTGATTGCTGAAATTTTTTTTTAATTGTAGACTGTTTTGTAATCTCTGAAAAAGAAATTGTATATTTTATAAATTTGTATTGTAATATAGTCTGTCTGCTTGTCGTCGGGATTTATTTCGATAGTAATAGTGTCTATATTTTTGAAATATTATATCAAGTGTCGGATATTGCTGTCGATTTTTTTGTTTATATAGAAGTACGATTTGTCTCTATTCTTCTTCAGCGCAAAGTTTGGGCTTGTCGAACAGTACATCTTGGAGCTTTTACTAAATTGTTATAGTTTTTGTATTATTAATATATTGTATTTTTTTATACTTTTTTTCTGAAGTAACGCAATTATTATCTTGTTTCTTGATTTATAAATATTGTATTGCAGTATTCGAAAATCTTTTTGTATCGCTATTATAGTTCTTTGTTAGTTCTCGCTTGTATATTGTATATTATTTGCAAGACGTCTGCTTTGTCTCTGAAGTTTTCTATAGACTTCGTTGTCGAATTTATCGACAGCAATATTAAACACGATTTTGCTTTTTTTGTCAAATAATTCTTAATTGTGTTTTTTGTTGTATTAAATGCGTTCAGAAAGCGACTTGCAATAATTGAACAATCTATTTTTCTTTTTAAGTTTCTGCTTATTAGAGATTTTAGATTTGTAAATATTTTTGTTTCAAAAACAAACAATATTACGCTTGATGCATTGTTGCTGCATACTGTATAATAGATAGATCTAAATTTCGCAATTTGTCTAATTTTTTTTTCTCGAATTGTCTTTTATTGTATTTAGTATCGAATACTCTGTATAAGTTTGGGTAGATTTTGTATTTTTATATAGTTTAAGTCTATTTGTAGAAGTAGTATTTCGAGCGATAATTTTGCGCGCAGTGGATATATCTTTGTTTATTTTTGTATCTGTATATCTTGTAATTATATTTCTAATATTTCAAATATTGTCAAATTCTGCAGCTCGTATTATAGAACTTAGTAGTTTTAATATTTGATTTATAATATCATTTTTTATCAATTAGCTTGTTCGCTATTTTCGCGCTGGCGACGCAAATTAGCAGCAATGTATATCTCTTCGTAAAAGTATTTTTTGTAAGTAATTTAATTTTGTCTATTGTAATTTCCAAGTATATACACGCGTTAAACTTGATAAACGTTTTCGCGTTATCTTTCTTTATGTTTTTGAATATTCTATCTACTCTAATTTTATGTACTATTATTTCGTAGCTAACTCCGCGCAGACTCGCGTTTAATAACATTTTTTTTGTTTAAAAATTGTTTTTTTTTCAGTATTTTCTTGCTTTTCTTTGTCTTGACTCTAAATATAACTATTTTAGATTGTTTTCTAATCGCTATAATATTTTTGCATGCCAAAAATATAGTATTGATATTTGTTTCGCGTGTTTTGTTTATTATATTATTTGTTGTAATCGCTATAATTTTCTTGATTTCTTTCTCTTTTCGAATATAAATCTTTATCTTAAATTTTTCGCGTAAATTTTGTATTAACGACGTTGCGTCTACTTTTTTGTTTTGAGAATTTCGAATTGATAAAAATAAATTTTTGCTAACTATTTTGATTTAGCTATCTATCTATTGTTTTTTTGCTATAATTTTTTTTTCGAACTTGTCGACTATCTTTTTTAGTTTTGTCAATTGTTTTTTTATACAACATTTACTTGTTGTCGACGCGACGTTCTAACACGTTAATTTCTTTATCGTTATTTCTATTATTCTCAACAACTCTTCTATTTTATTTCAAGATATTGATTTTCTTATTAGTCGCTTCTTTGTTTTATAGATTGCTTGCAATTTCTTTAGTTTTTTCTAAATATTCTCTTTCTTGATTGAATTTTTCTGCGAGAGTATAGAATTCGCATTTTGTCTATCTGTTGGCGTCGTGTCGACTATATTTACTCTCTAATCTTGCTAGTTAGAATTGAACGCAGACATTATGTCGATAATCTTCTTGGTCTCTCAATAGATAATCAAAAATAATGTTCGTTCGATCTTGAATCTCTTAAATTTCTATAATTTAATTTAATTTAATTTCTATTTTTGCAATTATTATAATTATTCAATATTTTTTATTTTTTAATTCAATTTCTAGCTAAATCGGGCTAGTCTTATATCTATAAATACTAGCGTGAAAATCTTATTTAAACCGCTTTTTATGTTTCTATTTCACTAATTATAGATATAAGACTAGCCCGAATTAGCTAAAAATTAAACTAAAAAATAAAAAATATTATTATTATTTGAAAAATTATTTATATTACTAGAATAGGCTAGTGTTAGATAGCACGAGCTGTAATCGCGCTCATATCTGTCTAGACGAGCTATTTGAGCTGCTTGAGCTACTCTCTCGGTTTGCCGACGTTGAAAGCTGATACAATATCTGAATAAAATCAGTATGATTTAGTAATAATAAAAGATTGTCTCGATTATCTAATCAAGAAGCACAAATTCGACATATAATCAGATCTACACGACGAGCTCAAAAAAATACTGCATTATCAACAAAACAATACTAATCGAAAGAAGAGATAACTTCAGAATTGTCTGTTTTTTATACTGCAGACAATAGTTCAGATCGATTTAAAAACTTATTGAATTTATATACTCTTAAGAAACAATTATTGTTACAAGCTATTGATTGTTTCTTATCTCTTGATTTTTGAAAAGCACAAGAATATAGTATCGAAACAATATTTCAATTTGAATAAAACTCGAAATATACACAAAAACTCTTAGCAGTTACAGTCTACAACATCTTTTATAACATAGAATAATCTAATCTTTAAGAAGTTTATATTGAGTGCATTTTATATACATATTGAGAAATAACTGTCGCGAATCTTTTGTCGAAGATAACAAGACTCTCGAAAAATAACACAGCAATTTTTTTTTTTGATTCTTACTCGATTCAACACTCGTTACAGATCTATGCGAGACTCTTTATACTGTTGCGAGCGGTCGCGCTGACGCGGCGCACTTTATCTGCTATCTGATCGCTAACTTCTGCGTCTTATACTACAGCTGTTCTCAATGCAAGAACTCTATAAGTTTGTTTCTTCTCTATTTATTACGTCTGCGTCTTTTTTTCTTTCTTCTTTTACGAAAGTTTTGTAATTTGAAATTAATCAAGTAGATCAATTGAGAGTAGTATATATATTGTCGTTGTTATTGCGCGAATTGTGCTTAGAAGTGTTTTTAAGTTTGTAGTATAATCTCTTTGTTATATTATTGTGCGTTTCTTTTTTTATCTAGAGCATGTTAGTAAAATATATTTTACAGATATACGTTCTCTGTCGCACTCGCACGTTGTTTTAGTAATATCTAATACTTTTCTTTTGTAAAAAAATTAATTAAAATTGATTTTGTCTGTTTGCAATTGCATTAATAATATATTCTAAAATTTTGTTTTTTTTTGTAAAACTCTAAATAGCGATATATAATCTTCGATGTCAAATTCCGATAATAGATTGTGTTTAATTTTTTTTTTCAGACTGCTCGCTATATTTGTCTCGCTTGTTCTTGTATTAGCGCAAGTCGAGCGAATATTTTGCAGCGCTAATAATTCGACAACAATATAATTATATCGTAAGCTCTATTAACTATTTTGTTTGCTGTTTTGTATTTCAATATTTTTGCGTATTCTGCTATTCAATATAATTCGAGCTCGATATCTCGATTTCTGATAATCTTGTATACAACTTGAATTCTTCGCAGTTGTAGTTGATTCGCAATTAATTGTATAACTTTTATTGTCTTCAAAGAGATCTAATGATTGTTGTAGATCTTGTATATATTCTTATAACTTCGGAGATTCGTTATTGTTGTATATACAAAACGCTCGATTTCTATTACTAGTTCTTTCAGTTTGTTGTAATGGATAATTGTCAATATTGATTTTTCAAAATTTTTCTCTATATTTTAGTTAGTCTCGACTGTAACAGCAGTAATATTTTTTTTGCTATTATTGTTGTTAAAATAAATTTGCAAATTCGATGCGAAGACGTCGACATTATGTTGCTTTATAAATATATATTTGTTTACTGCAATAACCATTTTTGATAACTCGATTCAGAAAATTGTTGTATAAGATTGACTGCAATCTATTTTTGTCTCTTTCAATATATCTTTTATCTACTTTCGCTTCAACTGAAAAAATGTTTTTCGCAGCCTCGATTTCGATTTCTTTTGAGAATTAGATTGTAACGAATTCTGCGCATTGTTGTTTCGATTACTTTACTCGATCTTTGTAAATTCAAATTTTGTTATTTATTTTTGTATCAGCTTGCTTAAATAAATATTAATCGACGCAGTATTAATTTCTATCTCTAGAATTTCTGTTAATATTGCTCGATAAATGTCAATAAGTTGTTTTAATATTTTTCTCTGTATTGATCTTAGTTTAACGATTAAATCTTTGCAGTAATTTTTTACTTTCTTGGACGTGTATCAAACAACTGCGTTGTAATTGAGCAGAAATCGCGCTATCGCGGAATATATCTGCTTTTTTGTTATTATCGATAAATTTCAGATAGAATCGATATTTGTTTGTATAATTTTCTGTCTAATTATTAGTTTTGTCTTTACGTAACGCATATGAAATATTTATTGTAGTTTGAAATTCAGTTGAACTCTTAGTATTCTAATGTCTGTTTTGAGATCTATCTGATGTTCTGTTAGTGTAACGCTAACGTTTATATTGAATTTTCTAGATATTCTTTAAAAATAAATAAGTTTATACTTTATTTTCAAGAATTTGATATTATACGTTTGCGCTTACTGTTCGCATCTGTTATATATCTCGTTTAGAATTCTGCAGTTTTGTTCTATCAACTTTTTGTATATTAGAATATTGACGTTATCTATAAATTTTGTTGAGCTGATTCTTAATTTGATATTATTGCATTTCTCGAGTAGATTCGCATTATAAAAAAAATTTAATATTGATAATAGTAATAATCTCTGCAATATGTTTATGTTTACGTAGCGTTTTGTTGTCGTGTGACTGTTGATAGTTATTGTAATACGTCGATTTCTTAAAAATTTCTTTATAAATCCGAGCAACAGTCTAGAAGCTTTTCTTTTCTTTATATTATATAGAAGTCTGCGATGCGCTATATTGTCGAAAGCGTTCTTTTTGTTCAAACTTAGCAGTAAAATTACTTTTTTCTTTGTTTTATTTTATATTGTGTATATTTTTTTTGTAATAAATTGCAAAATCGTGTTTGTCAATCTATGTCTGCGTGTTTTTATCTGAATATTCGAGAGTGTTTTGTAAATTTCGACAGCGTTGCGCAGATATTTCAATACAATTTCGATTCTAGTATATTTTCTAGTGTGTCTAGCAGCGCTATCAATCTGTATGTTTTTGCATTAGAATAATTTTTCTTTTTCGACTTTTGTATTACTATTGTAACTGCACTCTTGAACTAAATTAATTGTATCTTTTTCTGCAGACATTGTTCGAACAGCAATTGTGTCTGATTTGGTATATTATCGACAAGTCTGCACATTACTCTGTTAATATATTCTGTGTGTTTTGAGATCTTGTCGAAAACTATTTTGTATATAGCTCTTTTTATCTTGCGTTGCGTCAAGAGAGCGTCGTTGTCGATCGAAAACAAATATACGAAATTCTTTGTGTTCTGTATAACAATCTTCGAAAACAATAAAAAATAAATCTAAAATATTATCTCTGCTTTATTATTTGCTGTTGTAGCAATATCTAAACATTTTCTTTTAGTTAGACAAAGAATTGTCGTTTAAATCAGTATATCTGTTGCTGCATTTCTTGCTTACTTCGCGATCTCGAATAGTTTCTCAAAGAACTGTTCTGCGTTCTGCATAATTTTACGATATTTTCTTTGTTTCTGTTTTCTGATAATCCTGTTCTTTTTGTCGCACTCTCTAATATATTTCATTCAATTGCTAGCAGTACGCCAGCATCTTTTTATATATTTTACTCTCTTGATTGTCTCTATGTACTTTTTAATTTATTCTGCTTTTGTTATTTTGTAAGATTTGATTTACAATATAAAGATTTTAATTGCTTCTTCAAGCGTTTTTAGCAACTGCGCTATATATTTGTTGATGCGCTATTGTCTCGCTTGTTGATTCAATATTATGTTCAATATTCGCTCTTTTAGAATATTAATAAATTTTTAATTGTTTGTAATTTTTCAGTAACAATACAATTTTCAAATCGACTTCTCGCATATTCTTAGATCTATAGTTGTCTATATTAACAGATAATCTGAATTTTTTTTAATATTCTTGTGAATTTTACAGTATATCAATCGATTGATAATATTATTTGTTGTAAATATCAAATCTATAATTATTTAAAATTCTTGATAGTCTTTTGTTATAATATCTTGAGACAGTATTAGTAAAACGTCAATGTCGATAATTATGTCAATTAATTTTCTGAATAGCAGATATTGTCCCGAATAGAATAATTCTCTTTATATAAATCAATTTAGATTGAAGTCTTCTATTAGAACGCTTTTGTTTTGTATGCGCAACGTTGTCTCTATTGTCGATAGACTTTTTTTGTTTTAAGTTGTTTTATAATCTCTGAAAAATAAATTGTATACTTCGTGAATATATAGCGTTTGACTTGTTTTTGATATATCTTAGACAATAGTCTAAAATGTAATAATGTTTATATTCTTAGAGTGCTATATTGCGTGTTAGATATTTCTGTCAATCTTCTTGTTAATATAGAAGCAGATTCTATTTTTATTGTTCTTTAGCGTAAAATCGACGCTTGTTAAGCAGTAGATTTTAAAATTCTTGTTGTAACGTTAGAATTTCTATATTACTAAAATATTGTAATTTCTTATCTTTTTCTTCTATAATAGTGCTATTATTATTTTGTTTCTAAATTTATAAATATTATATTGCAGTATTTGAAACTCATTTCGCTAAAATATCAAATTTCTTTTAATTAGATTCTTGTATTCTTTAATATATCTGCAAATTGTCTATTTTGTTCAGTAGATTCTCGATTGAGAATAACATTAATATAATTGACATTAAACTCGACTTGTACAATTTTGATTTCTTGATTAAATAATCTATTATAGTGTTTTTCGATATTGTAGCAACATTTAGTATACAACTTTTGTTTGTCGAACGTTTCTGTTTTCTCTTCCAAGTGTTTTTTACTAAAAATTTGAGATTGATACATATTTCTGTTGATTGCCCGAAATTAGTTGTTCTGATTGCGCTCTTGTCGCGTACTGCGTAATATATAGATCTATATTTTGTTATTCTCTTGATTTTTTTCTTCTTGATCTGTTTTTTGTAATATCGAGAATTGAAGACTCTGTAGATTTCTAGACATGTCTCGCATTTTTATATTTTGTTTGCTTGTTTGTGTAAACATAGTTTCGAGCGATACGTCTATATATAGTAGACGCATCTCTAATTATTCCTGTATTTATATATTTTGTAATTGTAGTTCTAATATTTTAGATACTAATAAATACTGCAATTCGAATCGTAGAACTGCGTAGTCTTAATATCAAATTTGTAATATATATTGTTGTCTATTAGTTTGTTTGTTATTTCTACGCTAACAACGCGCATTATTATTGACGTATATTTCTTTTGCTAACTATTTCTGATAAATTAGTCAATCTTCTCTATTTTTATCTCTGAATATATGCTCTTGTTAACTCTGATAAATATCTTTATTTCTTTCTTCTCTATATTTTTAGATATTTTTTTTACTCTAACTTTATATTCAATTATTATATAGCTGACGCTACGCAGACTCGCGTTTGATAACATTTTCTTAATTTAAAAATTGTTTTTTTTTCAGTATTTTTTTGCTGCTCTGTATCTTAATTCGAAACATAAGTAGTTTCAAATATTTTTTGATAATCTCCATATTTCTGTATGTCGACAGCATTTCGATAGTGTTTATTTTTTTTGTTTAGTCGATTATATTTTTTGTTGTTGCTATTATAATTTCTTTTATCTTCTTCTCACTTTTTATAAAGATTTTTACTTCAAACTTTTTGCAGCTATTATACATCGAAAGCGCTACACAGACGCTTTTTTCTTAATAATTTCGAAAAACTATTATTAGTTTTTTGTTTATTTTTCTTGTTTAGCTGTCGACGCGTATATTTTTTTTTCTTGGCTTCTTCTCTAATCTGTTGATTATCTTTTTCAATCTTTTCAGCTCATTCCTTATGCGCTGATTGTTTGTTAGCAATATATTGTGTTGACGCGTTAGTTTCTCTGTTAGCTCTATTAGCCTTTTTATTTTGTTTCAGAGCATCAATTTGTTATTCTCTCGCTTGTTTGATCTATAGAGTACACACAGCTTGTTTAACTGCTTGCGTATTTGCTTCGTTTTGATTGAATTCTTCTACGAGAATGCAATGTTCGTCTCTCGTCTATTTGCCGGCGTCGCGCCAGCGACGCTCATAATCTGACTCCGACGATCAGAATAAAGCGCAGGCATTATGCTGATAATTCTTTCTCTTAAAAGTTGAACTGATTAATTCGATAATATTCTTCGATATTAAAATAAATTAATCAGCATATATTGTTATAGCAAGCAATTCAGCTAAATATTTAACATAGCAATTAGTTGAAGAGATCTTGATTAAATAAGAATTGTATTGAGCGCAAATATTTTGTTAGTCTAAAAACATGCAAATGGCACGATCTTAGATATCTTATTTTAGACTAGAAACAGAACTAATAAAGAAGTGCAAAATGTTTTTTACTTATATTGCAGTATCTGATAATAAAGAGACTCTCGAGAATTTACAAATAAAAACAAAATCGAATATTGCAAATGCTTATCAAAATCTAATTCTATTGCAGTTGTTGTTTACTGATATTTTTTGTCGATTTAAGATTCTTGTAGAATTCTTTTTAGTTTCGATTATCGGAGATACAATTTTAGAGCGCGTGTTCTGAAAATTATCTACAATAATGCGAGAATTAAAACAACTCTTTCATTTTATTATAGAGCAGACTATAATAAACAAGACACGAGAGAGAACAACACAATTGATAAAATCTGTATAAGTCGAGATCAAAAAGATAGAGCGCAAGATATTTAAGAAAGATTCGTAAGCAATATTTGTTAACCGAAGACAAGAAAAAACAACTGCTTCTTATTAATCTGATACAAGTTATAATAAGAATTTCTTGTCGCATATTTATGAAGAGAAAGATTAGAGATTTTTAGTCTTTAACAATCAGATCAGAACAGGAAATAAAAATAATACTTTTAGAATTCAAAACTAGTGTCGCAAATATAGCAGTCGGATTGTTTGATTTATCTTGATAATCAAATATTAAAATATCTGAATAGCAGAAAAGTTTGAGTAACTCTTATAACAAATAAATTTCGAAATCAAGATTGTCTTTAATATCTGAAGAATTTGCACAAACATATCAAAAAAATCTGTTATTAATAATATCGCAGTCAGAAGAAGCTAGACAATTCAACAATAGAAAGAAAATATCTTCGCAAAAAAAAGTAGATCAAGAGCAGTTTAGTCGATCAATTTTGCCGATTGTTTAGCAACAATCTAAGAATTTCTTGACTTCTAACAATATCGAAATAGATATTGACTTATTAGAATTACCGACAGAGAGAATAAGTAAATAGAGATGTAGTTGGAAAATTATATAAATAATTTTTACTTCTTTTCTTTTCAAAAATTAATTGCTGCAATTCTTACAGAACAAATACTTACTCGATAAGTTTTTTTGAGTAATTATAAAATAACTATTGAATAAGAGAGAAATATATATAGCCGAATAATCAGAAGATATCCGATTATTAATCTAGAGATATCTGTCACTCAGTCTAGCGATTTGTCTGCAGTATATATGCTGCATCTTCTGCATAGATCTTAGAATCTTAGCTACTCAATACATTATTAGACTGTATAATATTGTTTATGCATGCATTGCGGTGCGTCTCTGTTGTTCTAGTTGTCTACTAACCGGGGATTCTATTCCCACTTCCTTACAATATAAAAAAAAGTAATTCGAAAAAAAAAATCGGACAAATTGCAAAATTTAGATTTATCTATTATATAGTATGCAGCAACAGCGCATCGAGCGCAATATTGTTTGTTTTTCAGACAGAAATATTAATAAATCTAAATTTTCTAACAAATAGAAATTTAAAAAGAAAAATAGATTGCTTAATTACTACAAATTGTTTTATGAATGTATTCAATACAACAAAAAACATAATCGCGAATTATTTAATAAAAAAAAGTAAAATCGATT
>JAABUW010004275.1_pt1 | contig 19512 bp, 20 predicted proteins | sample 5560081 | NCBI WGS metagenome assembly JAABUW01 (sample SAMN10711882, study PRJNA513363) | rock metagenome | isolation source: Antarctica rocks | place: Antarctica: Victoria Land, Knobhead sud
CGCCCATGACCTGAGCGGAACTTTGATAGTCTGGACGCTCGAATGAGGTCGGTCACTTCCTTTGTTTACGCCAGGCAATAGTGTTGGCAGGTACGGACAAGGATCGATGTACTTGGTGAAACAAGCTAAGATATTCTTACGCTTCTCCAGCATAGGTAAGACCTGAGACTGGGAAAGCTGATCATTCAGAGATGAGAGCAAGGGTTTTAGCTGCTCGATTGCGAAGCCTCCTTCCAATTCAACGGGCTCGGTCCATGTCTTGAAGTCACTTTCATCAGTATCCAGCACTGCTTCTAGACAGAAGCGTGCAATCCGCCGACTCCCGAGAGAATCGCCGATCCTAGAAACGAGGCGCCAGAGCTCCAGATCCGTATCATCCCTATCGAGAGCCTCCACGAGGAGTTTCAGACTTCTGAAGGCAATACCGTTTACTTCGTTCCCAGAAATAGAGGGACTTCTGTCCCAAATCTCGGCTTGAATGCACGAAAGCTGACTCTTCAGCCTATCGAGTAAGAATTGGCCATGATTCTTGTACGCAAGATACAGAATCTGGGGAAGGGAGCTAGGGGATCCGTCTATGAATGTAGCAGGGGCGGCGGACGGTGGTGTCAAAACGTCTTCGATTTCATCATCAGAGCTATCAACGTCGTCGTAGGGTTCGATACGCTGGGATTCTGGGAGGGACTCCTCCCAGGTGAATATCTCGGACTGAAAAAGCTCATTATAGGCCTTTTCAGCCTCGTCGTAGAATTCTGGACCTTGAGAATGTAGCTCCAAAGCATTCTGGTACAATCTCAGAGCTTCCTCAATCTACCAAGCAGTCAATATGCATAGACCTGACAGGTGGTTAGCAATCTATAGAGAACACGTACCTGAATCTCTTTACTATCATCAATCTCATCCTCGCTCTCTTCCTCGATCTCGACATTCAGTGCAACGAAGTTACTCTATCAGTCGTTAGTGATTTCCAATCCGATCACGATACCGTCCATACCATCGTGATAAGATGCTTGGAACGACTTGTTGTTTCGCCTTAATGAAGTTCGAAGATGTCGACTTCTAGACGTGTCTCGACTGTGAAACCTCGACTCAACACTTCTGATTGAAAGCTCCAAAGAGCACAGAGCATGCACAAAATGATGGGGCAAGCCTAATATTTAATCATGTGGAAAACGAGCATCACATTGTAAAGTACTTTAATAGTTAAGTACCGCGACGAAGACCCCTGGCAAGTGCCAAGCTTCTATCTTAGCTCCCGATGAGCCTAATGCGCCAGCTCCAGCCAATAGAATGAATTTGAGATTCCGGCTTCAAACGTATGGTTCAATATATGATCAGTTTTTGAAGAGCTGCTCGAATCCCAAGTTGAACAAATTGGCATCACGCCGTCCTACCCAAATATCGCATTTGATTTCAATGGGCCCTGAGATTGCCACAATTCCTCCTACATATTGAAGAGACCGCCTGTTGGAGGCGCGCAATGGTCGTGCCAGCAGTTCCTGAAATCGTCGAAGATGAAATAGAGTCCGCCATTGAATGTCGCAATGAAGCTCTACAAACCATACGCGAACTCGGTCCCCCAGATTTGGTACACCTGATTAAACAATTGAAGTCTGGGGGACGTCAGAACGGAGTTTACCATCATGTGACAGGTGTAGATGCTTCGTCTTCCGCCAGCCTGGCGGCTTACGTCAATACTCTCGTCTACTCTCCTACCGACAAGACAAATAAGGTCGTCTCGGGACTATACTGTTGCTACAATGCCTTCTCCCACCTGGATATGCGGGTCGAAGTCAAAATACCAGGCGGAGTAGAGAGCTACTGCATTGACGAGAGGGGAGATAAGCGGGTGGCATCCGACGGGCTGTGGTTAGAGACATTTCTCTGTGCAGTGCTGAGGGCATACTCATACGCAGACGACGGAAGTGGGGATAGTATTAAAAAGATAATCGGCGTGCGGAGGTTCGATCCTATCACAAGCACAGAAGTCGAGCACAGGTTCTTGGATGCCGCAGAAAGGCTATTCTTCAAAGGTACGCCGAAGCCTTGTAAGACGAGAAGCCTACTAACTTTGCAACAGGACCTCAGCTCGGCTCAGAACCCGAAGTACAAGTTCCCAACGTCGTCTCCAACCACCTCACGACAGGCCTCCTTAATTACATACATACCACAGGCAGGTATACCTCTGGAATTAATCTCTTTCAAAAGCTTCGGACGCGGGACGTCGAAGTCTCCTCACTCCTAGCTCGGGTTCTTATATCTGCGGATGAAGAGGTGCAAGCCGTCAAACTCCTTCACGATTCCATATCTCAACTGCCCATGGACTACTCGTTACTCGACTGTCAGTCCACGTTCTGCAAAAGTAAAGGGCGTCTGGATTGGGCTTTGGAATGCGCGAAGCGTAGCGTGACTGCTGCGCCTAGCGAATTTGGCACTTGGGCAAAACTTGCGGAGATATACGTTGGCCTCGAGCAGTGGGATCTCGCACTGCTAACGCTCAACTCGTGTCCGATGTTCACATACCAGGATAAGGATGCGCCTCGGATGCCCGAGCCAGCTCGTGTTCTCTTGCCAGTGCTGCCGGAGAGCCTGCTGGACGAAATAGACGAATCGCAGCAGTCCTATGACAGTGAGCTAGTACATCCATCGTTACGGAAATTACATGCGGCAGGCTACAAGGGCACATTTCATAAGGCGTACAGTTTACTGACAGAGATAACTGCAAAAATTGGTTGGGATCAGTTGCTCAAGGTAAGAAGTCAAGTTTTTGTGATGGAAGAAGAATACCGGAGCGAGAAGCAGACTGGTGGTAATCATCAACCTACCGCAAGCCAAAATGCAAGCACAGTCGCTCTACACTCCCCGAGTCCAAAAGTCAATGGCGCAACGCCAGCTGCGCCAGCATCAGACGCGACAGGGGATGAGGATGAGGATGAGGGTGAAGGTGAAGTTAGAGAACGACCCGGAACACCAAACACAGCAAATACACGGGCAACAGCAGGGAGTAACGGTACTACACTAGCCGGAAATGAATCGATAGAAAAGCCCAATCATACCATAACCTCCGAAGAAGTCAAAGCCGGCAATGAAGAAGTAAGTCTTGAGAGATTTTGTTTCCCACCAATTGCTGATTCAATCTAAGCCCTCGCCCTCCCAAAATCAATACACACAATTCCACAACAAGCGCCTGTGCGAGCGCTGGCTCGATAATCTCTTCATGGTTCTCTATGAAGACCTTCGCATCTATACCATATGGCGCACCGACATGGCGCGCGCCAAATCCGAAGAATCCACAGGCGAATACCGGAAATCAGCGGAGGAGTGGGAGATATTGGGCGAATTGGCAGAGAGGCTGCACCATTTCCCCGAGGCGGTCGAGGCATACCAGGCATGCTTGCGAGTGAGGTTCAGTCCCAAAGCGATGAGAGGCGTCTTGAGGATGTATGAAAGTCATGGAAAAGTGAACGAGTTGCTGCAGGCTGTCATTCGATTGATCACTTGGCAGTATCGGTGGTATTCCGAGGTAAGTCGACTCTCTCTTCCCTATCGACATAAGCTCCCCCATTAGTGTTGACATGGTCCTATAGTTCTCGCCGGCTCTCCTTCACACGGTCCGAAAACTCATAGAGAGCGAAGGCGCCGTCAAGGTCAGAAGCATCGTGCAGGCGACCAGTCTGCCACAACCGGTACTGGATCTCACACATCGTTATGTCGAGCTCTGCGCTTCGTTCAGGTCGAATGGCAGTGATGGCTAGTAGGCTTGGTGAGATATTTTCAAAGTCTTTTGCGCAACATATACCACAGCTTAGCGCCTCGGGTTTCTAAAACCTTTCAATACCATCATTAATTAAAAACGAAGACCAATGAAGTGGAGCTAACGGTAGTTAGCGATCTCGAACACATTCTACGCAACATCGTCAATTGACGCATCCTAGACAATTTCCTCAACTATCCTTATTGTTCAAGCGCGAGCTTCAGACCTTCCCTCTTGTGAACACTGCCTCATTCCCTAGGTTTCCCATCAGCACTAGTTCCACCAATCACACACAATCATCCTACGGGTTGATTCGGTTCATGAGAGCAACCTGCAGTCAATAATTGTTGTGCTCGGTCAGACAAATACACAGCCTATTATCACTGCTATCAGATTCCTTAGCTTCTGGTGCATTCAACATAAGGTAAGCACGAAGACAGCCAGAAAGAATCTTCTATCTGTTGGAATCACGACGTCTCACGTGTTGAACAATGAATAGCGCAAGTGAAGTTGCCAAAGACGCCTCCAGAGGAATCCGAAGTCATGTAAATAGTCAAATTCGAGCCAGAGCCTAAGGATACTGAAGCGGGCCCTTCCAACGACACATACGTCTTCCTTCATTCGCTCGGAGGGTACAGCAGAGGACATCAGAGATTATTGATCAGATTCCTCTATGCTCATCTGTAGTACCCATGAAGCACCAGTAACGTTGACAGGATGCAGAAGCGTTTTCAGTCTCCAGATGGGTCTCGAAATTACTTTTTTTCCGACAGCTCGGGTGTCATAGTTGTCAGTGAGAATGATATTGTGCTAGTAATCTGATTTTGTCGAAATATGGCTGCTTAGGATTTGATAGCGAGGTAGCAATGTTTCCCTCGCATTCCTTACGGCGTCAATCTCAATGCATGTTTCACGACATGCGACTTCGATAACTTGTGAATATTCCGCTGCTAGGTCAGTTTACCTAACCGGGATTATTGGTGCTAACAAAGACAACCTGGACAGCTGCTGAGGCGATAGTAGCAGCGAGAATCTCCACCCTCCTTGCGGAGGTGAATATAGCCAAATAACCCGTAAAAATTGCAGAGAAGATCATGATGAGGCCCAGCCGTATGGCCGTATCCTTGACGTAGTATAGCGCGAAGATAGAGGCAGGGGGAAAGAGGGCTAAGAGGATGATGCTGATTGTGTTCGCAGCGGAGTTGAACACAGAGTCTCGGTCGTCATACAACAAGGTCGTTTCGTCTCGTTCCTTGAATCGGTATCCAATAAGCTTATGAAATCTGAGCATAACACTGTCTGTGATCCAGCTCGTAACGACATCGCCATCTGGTTTGCGCGCAGAAAGCGCTACCAAGTCTTCTGTCAGGTCTTCATGCCAGGCGTTGGTCTCAGGTAAGGGCATGAACATGCCACCGCAATCGGGGTCTTGGTACCATTCTCGAAGCAATTGAAGATCGTGCTTGTTGGGCTTGGGAAGCTGGTAAAGCCTTGAATGTTGGAGCAGGGCATCATCCGGGAGGCTGTGAGCCATTGGCCTTTTGGTAATCGTGGTGGTGGAGAGCTCACATACTATACTCCTTCAACTTTACTCTAATCTGGAGGACCTTCCGCCATTGCTTGCCCTCATTGCCATCACTTGGCGCGCTCTTTAATGCAGAAATATCAGATTGGAATACCCTTTGCTTTTCATTGTCTGCTCTGCTAGCTGCATGCACCAATCGCCTCAATTCGTCTTCTAGATTGATAAGCTCGGACTGCATGTAAAGCAGGTTCTGAGCATTAAGAGTTGAGAAACGACGGTAGATCGCCAGTCCGTCATTGTTGCCCAGTATTTCAGCGAGGGAGGAGTAGCTTCTTGCAGGCCACTGCGAGCTTTGGATGGGGGACATTTTGTTCGTTTGCAACCCTGGCATGGCGCTCCGGCCTTCACTCCCTTCGCAGTCTCACAGTCTCAGAGTCTCAGCATACAGAATATCTGCAGATGAATTGAAAGAAAATGCACGCGATCGTGACCGACTCAATAGAAGCAAACGGCAACAACAGACGCGTAGGAACAAAGCATTGGGCAAATGTAAGCCGGCTGTCAGGGGGCGGCAGAAGCCAATTATTAGGGGCGATCGCGCGGTGGATCGCCTAAACAGGCCTAAAAGCTCGACTTATTTGACAAGGCTTCGGGTACTTATTCGAGCCTTGGGACGCTAGCTGGAGGCCATGTGGATCCCGACCTCGGATAATCCAAGACTAACAGCAAAGCAACAACGAGAACTACGATAAGCCTATAGTATCTGCATAGCACCAGCATAGCCAAGACGACCATGACAATGATGATAACAATCCAGCACCCAGGCCAATGTAGACAATCAAGAAGCCGAAAACGGGCAGTGATGGAGGGGTAAATGTCTTAGCGCTGACAGGCTGTATATATAGGCCTTCTGGCCCCATTTGTATTGCGTCCTTAGCAATCCCCATTAGCATGAAAATACCAGACGATATGGACTGCGAACAAGTCTTCATCCCTCTTTCTGGCATGGTGCGGCGGAGCACAGTAATGAAGAAGCCAAACCCAACGACCAAAGAAGGAGAAACACAGCAGCAGCAGAAAAAAGACGATGATGAAACCCCTCCTCCCTCCCCACGACCGGACGATCTCCCGGACACAGACAATGACGACGATGATGAAGATTCCGGCCAAGAGCTCTCCCATTGTGAATGTTAACGGTGTAGAGATTAGAATGATACTGAGCTCAGAAAACCATCCCGTGATCAATGGCATTCGCCTTCTATCAGAAATAGAAACAATCATCTCCCGCGTTCGCAATACCCAAGGCCAAGAAGCAGCAACTACCACCCTCACCTAAACCGAGTATAGCTAGTTTAATAAGCCAATAGAAAAGGCCGATCTATAATAGCCATCGTGAGCTGACCATGAGGACTGTCAGATTGAGGGTATATTTGGCATAACATGAAAAGAAACATCATATCTCATTCTCTGAAATGTGGAACTTAGATAGGATTAAATATCATAAGGTTCATATAATACTCGGTACTACTAGAATGTTCGCCGTACCCACAGCTGCTACCTACTATCCAATATGCATATATCAGATTTTGTAGACTAAAGTTAAGAGGAGACTCAACGACTGTAGAGCTTCAGCCAATATTTATGATGTTAGATGTCTTTTCTATCTCATCATATGTGCATCGGAGCTGAAGTCTTTTGGTCTTGAGCTATTTGCATACATGCCTGGCAATATCCCTCGATTCGCTTCCAGACCAATGCTCTCAATCAGAGTAATTCCCACCATCATCGTAAGGATCATCATCATCTTCGTCCTCATCAATGCCTTCAATCTCCTCTTCCAAAGCCCCAGCAATAGTGTTCAGTTCCTGCTGCTGCTCATCCTTATCTTGAGCCCCAACCACACTCTCCTCTTCTTCCACGACGGCTTCCTCAGGCACATCCACCGGTTTCGCGCTTCCGCCTGGCGACGTGACAACCAATGCACCCGACATCTCGAGCCCGCTTCCTGGACTCTGCGCAAGTACGGAAGCGCTGCTAGCCCGCCGACTGCTTGCACCACTGGAGCTGGTCTGATAAAGATCCTTGATGATGCTATAATTCAACTTTTTGCTGTACGCACGCCTGTCCATCATCTTGGCGACGGCTTCCGCTGGAGAACCAGCCACGGGGACGCCCTCCTCACCGTCTTCACCTATGTAAGCAGTCATATCACCCATCCTCTTTCTCCTGCGCTTACGCCGAACGATGATTCGAGCAGTGCCAGCCGCTTCTGCGAGTTGCTGCTTGAGAGCCTTGGCGGTTTGGGCGCGGATGTAGTCACGGTTTTCGTGCGTCCATATTCGAGTTTTGATGGCTACTTCTGAGGGGCTGAGAAGGCAATTATTTACTTCTGCATCGTCCCAAAATTCGGACTCAAAGATCTCCTCCGAGTTGGGGATCGGACCACGGCTATTGGCTGGCTTGTCCACTGTTTCTATTTGATTTGCTGAGGCTGGTGAGGGGTTGGAGATAGCTCCGAGGGCTGATGTGAGGGCATTAGCGTGATGTATGTTGGTCGGATCGGTAAGAGCGACAGTTATGTCAGCGTCGGAAGCTGGGTCACCAGTGAGGTGTGTTGCTGAAAGGGGGTCAAGGGCTACAGAAGCATCTTTGGGGGGACGGCCACGCCTCTTCTTGGCAGGAGGCTCTGAGGTCTCCTTATCCGCAGCAGAAGTTCCTAAGGTAGGTGAGGCGCCTGTGTTCTGAGTCTCTACCGCAGGCTCCGTGGCGGCACGAGGTGATGAGGATCCTGATCCTCTTATACGGACCAGGCTGGGATCAATGGGTAAAGGCGGTGGCGGCATATTTTGGCTGTCAATCTGTGCCTTTTGCTGAGTCTGTGCGGGAGTGTCCAGCTGGTCGTTTGCAGCTGGAGGAGTAGCAGATGTTGCACGGGAGCTGATTACTGTCGGGAGATTGTTGTCTCCGTCGTCGTCAAAATCGAGGTGCTTGCGTTTCCGGCCTCTCTTTGTTTTTCCATCCTTGGCTTTTTGCTGTTGCGTGAAGATAGGCGGGTCAGCTTCAGCTAGCCGCTCAAGATCAATGGTTCGAAACTCCTCAACCGTCAAGCCACTGCTCTCAGTACCCTTGAATTCGTCTAGCCGGTGTAAGATGGTCTGCTCCTGAACTTTGACCACATACACGACCTCTCGAACGGTCCGTCGGAAATTGTTCATCCGGGCGGCTAATATCAAAGCAGCGCCACAGATTCCAGCTGGTCGGCGACCAGGCGTCATCCAGTCACGGTTCATGCGCTGAACGATACGGACAGCATCTTTGGCTACTTTCATCGTTTCGCGACCAAAATCAAGTTTCTCGCAGAAGCGAAGGATAAGATCTTCCGGGTTGATTGGAGCAACGACAATACCAGTTCCATTGAGACGGATATGGTCGAGCATATCTTTATATATGTGACCAAGATTGAATACATCGATCTGTGTGAAGTCTTAGCCAGTCTCTCGGGGCATTATGAGCGGAAGAACACATTACTCACATTCAATATGTCTGCAAAATCAATGAGCATATATTGATTAGTCTCCTTTTGGGTTCGGCAAGCAATGTACAAAGCCACTGCCGCTACACTTTTGGTCCGACGACCCTGGACGAAGCCTTGAACACACAATGCAAAAATCTTATCACCGGATTCACGAAGCTGAGCGTTCATGCGGAGTGAAATACCAACCATGACGATGTGTCTGTGCCCTAGCGGACGTATTAGCTAACTCGATTGCTAGAGCAGCCAAGGCAGTTCACCGTTTGAAAGAGTCACGTCTCGACTACTCATTGCCCGATTACGATCAACGACATCTCCTCGCTTGGCATAAGCCTGAGTAGCACCGACATGGTAACCGTGTACAACGTGTGCACCGCCAGCAGCAAGGCCATAGCTAACTTCGGAAACCATGGTCATTTCTGTGATAACCGAACCGCAGGCACCGCAGATGGTCTTGCCATCTTCTTCAATACCACTGCCTTTTTCACCGCAATCCGAATTTGGGCATTCGGTCGGCCCTTTCCTGGCCTGGGGAGCTGGCCGAGGCTGGGGGTTTTTCAGACTATCCAACCTCACGACTGGCCGTTTACGCCGCTGAGGCAGTGGCGATATGCCGGATGGCGGTGGTGGTGCTGTGGGTGTAGAATTGATGCCTGTCATGCCTGACATGATGACTTCTCACGTTCTCAAGCTATGGCAGTAAGGACATCTCTCAGGTTCAAACGAATGTTCCACTACATAGGAGAAGACGCAGCATCTGGATGGGCCCGTTCCAGGAGCAAAAAGACGATTTGAATCCGCGCTCATGTGCCTTCTGCACACATGCTAGACGGTAACCCTAAGATCGGCAGCCATGCGTAACATCTGATTGGAACAATGCTAAAGCATTGTGATGATTCCTGAGGCTGTCAAAATTGTTGAAATGATAGCAAGCACTGTGATGGTTGTGTGGTTGAAGTTGAAGTGGGCCGTGGGGCAAATTGTCCGACAAGGTTTGACTCAGCGGTGAATTCCCCCGCGGGGGGTCTTGGCATTCGCACCCTCGGGACTCACGAATTCCACCGTTCGAATTTCGGTGTTGCTCACTTTTTACCTAGCAAAAAATGCCCAAAGTTACCAAGCCCTGCCTAGACTCCTTTTCCGTCTGGAGTAGCTTCAACAAGTGGCCCATAAGCCTCATAGATCGACAATGCTTCCACTTGTTAGGCATGTCTTCCTACAGATCACCCGGATAGGTACTTCGTCAGGTAGCAGACCTCTTGATGCGACCTATCTCTAACAGATGGTTGATGCCGTACAAGTCGCTAAGACAAAGGCTATGCGTCCCAACGCGAGTTCCTCTCTTCCCGTTCTTTGGATGCAACCATTCGTCAACGTTACCACTACGGTTTCTATGCGCCTGTCAAGTCACATTTGCGTCGATCTGACATCTGCCGAGGCGCATATATTACTCCTTCCTTCCCCACAATGTACAGTGTCAGAGTCCTTTGACAGTACACCACAACACTATCTTCGGCCTCTGAGGTAGCATGGCTCTGAGGCTGTCCTCACTGTATAGTACAACGTCTTTTAACAGTCTTCTGCTTCTAAGAATTCTGTTCATCCTTTTCACCGTTATGCCCGCTAGTTTTGCGCTTTCCGTACCAAGCGCACTTGCCTCAACAAATGTTGTTTATGAGGTATACCGGATCACATCATGCTCGGCCTTCTTCCAGCTAATCTATCTACTGACGCTTGCCCCAGTACCTCGTATGCCCGGGTCCCCTACCATCTTGGCCATACCCCGGAAAGCCTATATACATGAGGAACTTCACCGATCCAAAGAACCCTCTGATCGTCAAGTCATTGAGATATTTTGAGCCTTGGACCCACACAACCGAGGTCATTCTCGAGCGCGAGGGTCTGTGTTCTCGTGCCGGCTGCCAGTGTATCGCCCAAGGGGCTGTGTGTAACAATTTCGATGATCCATATTTTGAAGGGCTGATACACGCCTGGTATGCGCCTTCGTGCTACAAAGAATGTGGTTGTCGTCATGGCACACCTCGAAAGGTAAGCCGATGGAATGGAACGGGGATTTTGGGAGTGAATGTTCAGAGGATAAGACAAGTGTAGCGGAGGACCGGGCAGGTATGATCGGGACTGCGGATGGCTTCGCAAGACATTTGGCTGGGCACTCAGCAGGCTGGACGGTGAAGCAACGCGCGAAGTGCTGTGCAAACTACTTATACTTCTTATAAGCTGACGACAGAGGAGGCGCATAACCTTAAAATGTTTACATATTTACGCTATGCACGAGCGATGGCAACAATGGCAGACTCGATATCGGGGCATGTTTGAAGAGTATATCAACTTCGAAAACATCCAGCCTTAGAGTAATCGAAATTCTGCCCAAGGCAAATATTGGGTTGGAAGCCTTCTCAATCCTACGGATCAATGGCCGAAATTGCTTTGTATGCTCCAGAGAACACTCATTCCTGGGTCCCGGAAAGGTGCTTGCTCATGGAATTCAATTGATGGACGTGCAGGACTTGGCGGAGTAGGAGGCCATCATGCTGGTACAGGTGAGCTAAGAAGTTCACTCGTATTCCGCAAGCCTCTTCAGTTTCTCGAGGCAAGCTGCTCTTTTATCACGCCTGTGCAGTCTATCTTCATTTTATGGAGCACGCAGTCATTCTAGGGTTTAGGTTTTGGGATCTGTATGCCGGGGCTTACCCGGCCGTCGCCCAGTTCGCCGTCGCGCCCGGGGGCGAGTGCGGCGCTAGAAATTCATTATTGCGGCCCCAATTCCCCGTTACTGAAAAATCTTCTCTGTTTTCGTTGCCCTTCTTCTGCTTACCACGCACACGAGCTTCACAGTTCTGCTGCATTGCTTATACCGAGGTCTAACTCATGATTGTCGTGTCAGGTGATCCTGCCCTTCTCCCACGGTTTGCATTGTCGCAAGCTAGTATTCTACAACATATAGCGAAGCCTTTCCCCTTCCTTTTTCTCTTGCCATGTCTACCACAAACAATATGAGCACGAGCGCAGGTCTGTTGACAACAACACCTGAGTCTTCCACGAAGGCACCTTACCTCAATGCCAGCCTCTGATCTACATCCCGTCGTCAGACTTTTTCATGGTCTCAACGGCCAAAGATTCGGCATGGCAACACAAAGACAGGCATTAATGCCGTGGAGTATCTCACCCATCGACGTGACATCGAAAGGCATACACAGCTTGCATAATTCATGCGAATGCAAGACAGCATCAAACCCCATTTCATCGTGCCTCGTCCCGTCGCATCTGCACATCAGGGTTCGTGCACCCTCCAATCGTTTCGAAGCTCTTACCCACCGTACTTGTCCTCGTCGCGGGTTTCGACTCGTCTTTCCGTACTTCCAGCGCTCACGAGCGCTACGTCGAGGGCCGGAAGTATTGGCCCAGCTTAGTCAAACTTCCCCCGCGACCTAGCTCACCACATCTAGGTTCATGCTCGAGCAAAGATGATCTTAGGGCTACCCCAGAGCAAAGGCGAATGCAGAGCTGGGTTGAGCGAAGGCGTGAGGGAAGTTGGCATATTCCCTTTCGCTGCTGTTTGGAACTATTCACCCTCAATCTACCGCGCTACGGTCGCGTCCGCGTTTGGAGAGGGGAAAATTCACGGAGAGAACGATAGGCCGCTATATGTCTACGAATTTGGTATAAGTATGAAGATTTGATGAATAGTGATGAGCGCAACCGCATGTTTGTTGACCTTCACAATTCCTTGTCGCGTGATTTGTGCGTGGATGCGTGGTTTGTGCGTGGAATGCGTGGTTTGTGCCGGTTTTCAGTTTCGCCACCCACCGAACATCACTCGTCTTCTGCTTCAATCCTCCATCAATCTTTAAGAATCGGCTTCCCTCTTCTCCTAAATCACATTTCCTGCGCGCATGATTTGACACGTACATGGAAAAGCGTGGCTATCTATCCCGCATTCTACAGATCCTAGAGGCTACTGGCGCAAAGCTTGTACGCGGTCGGGCCCCAATTCTACCATAGCAAAACCAACCATTCAGCGACCATGGCCAGCAACCAATATAACGATGCTAGCGCATGGAGGACTACGATCATGGTCAAAAACATACACTGCGCATCGTGCGTATCTAATATCCAGAGTACATTAGCTGGCGCTTTTGGGGATGCGCTGCTTCAGGTTAAGATCGATGTCCGTTCTCAAGAGGTCACCATCCTTCACGACCTGCCATTATCTACTTTGGCCCTTTGTCGCTCGCTATCTGATGCTGCGTTTGAGGTCTACAGAGCGGCAACGTTTGACGCAGCAGGGGCCAAGGTCCAGGACATCGGATCGGAAGAGACTGGTGGTGACGGCTGGCTTGAGGCCGCGATTCGCGTGTCATCTAGTGGACCACGCCCTGACAATGTTCGCAAGTCATTGCATATGGCGAACTGTGATGCCTGCCGGAAGGGTAGTATCAACCAAGGAGGGGCCGATCTGTCCAATGAGATGTTGTTGGATCACACCTTTCAAGGCCTTTCCTCGATACTTTCAACGTCAAGCGACACCCATGAAGTGAAGGGGTCTCAGTCACTTTCATTCTCTCGGGAAAACAGCCTCCATGCTGCAACGGATTTGGATCTGGGGTCCCACCAGGGGGAATATGAAGCCATACTCAGTATCGGTGGGATGACCTGCGCTTCCTGTACAGGCGCTATCAATCATGGTCTAGCGGAGCTACCTTATGTGAAGTCGATCAATGTCACCCTGATGACGAACAGTGCCCGTGTAGTATTCGATGGTACGAAATCCGAAAATCTGCAAAAGATCGTGGATGCTGTCGAGGACTTGGGGTACGACTGTACCGTTGATCGCTCTGGTGTGATCGAGACTGTTCAAAGAAAGGAGAAGTCTTCAACAAACGAAGCACCACAAAGGTCTGTGATGCTGAAGATAGATGGCATGTTTTGCAAACATTGTCCACCTCGGATAACGGACATCATCAACTCGAGTTTTCCGGAAACCGTTATCATCGAGAAATCTCCAACGCTAAAAGACCCTGTCATGAAGCTCAGATACTCGCCCCTCCCTCCAGGCTTCACCATCAGAAGCATTATCGCCACCATCGAAACACTCAACGAGTCTTTTAAGGCAGCAATTTACAAGCCTCCGTCAGTAGAGCAGAGGTCCCAAGCCGTGCAGAAGCACGAGCAGCGTCGCCTACTTATACGGTTACTCCTGAGCTTCGTTGTCGCCATTCCTACTTTGCTGATCGGCGTGGTATGGATGAGCCTAGTCCCTACGTCCAACAGCGTGAGACATTTCTTCGAGCAGCCAGTCTGGTCTGGCATGGTGACACGCGCTGATTGGGTTCTCTTCATCTTGGCAACACCCGTCTATTTTCTCGCAGCTGACGTGTTTCACCTTCGTGCGATGAAGGAGATTCGCGCCTTATGGAGAAGAGGCAGCAGAGTGCCAATCTTGCAGAGATTCTACCGCTTCGGCAGCATGAATCTGCTCATATCCGCTGGCACCTCAGTCGCATATTTTGCTTCCATCGCGGTGCTGGCAATTGGTGCTGCTGCAAGTCCGACATCGTCAAGTCAGAGCTCGACCTACTTCGATTCTGTTGTCTTCCTTACATTTTTCATCCTTATAGGCCGCTACCTAGAGGCTTACAGCAAAGCCAAGACAGGTAATGCGGTAGGAATGTTAGGCAACCTTCGGCCGCGCGAAGCTATCCTCGTTGGGTCTTTGGCCGGAGAAGTGCCCATGGATGTAGTCTCAACGGAGAGTAAAGATCTTGAAAAGAGTTCAGCGCAGCAGACGAGTACCAAAAGAGTCGACGCGGACCTACTTGAAGTTGGAGACGTCGTCATGGTCACTCATGGCTCATCGCCGCCAGCGGATGGCGTGATCGTGGAGGGATCCACCAAATTCAACGAGAGTTCGCTAACGGGCGAATCTCGCGCTGTGCCAAAGCAGAAGAGTGAGGCCGTCTTTGTAGGGGCCATCAACGTCGGTGATCCCATTGCCATCACGGTCACTGATGTTGGCGGTACTTCTATGCTAGATCAAATCGTGGCTGTCGTCCGCGAAGGCCAAACAAAGCGTGCCCCTGTCGAACGAGTGGTGGATATTGTGACTGGCTACTTCGTACCCGTCATTACTGCGTTAGCCATCATCACCTTCTTCATCTGGCTAGCTCTTGGATATTCGGGCGTTTTACCTGCCAAGTATCTCGGCTCGCAACAAGGTGGTTGGGCTTTCTGGAGTCTTGAATTCGCGATCGCAGTTTTCGTGGTAGCTTGTCCGTGTGGCATTGGCCTTGCAGCGCCCACTGCCCTTTTCGTAGGCAGTGGGCTCGCGGCAAGCAAAGGTATACTTGTCCGTGGCGGAGGGGAAGCCTTCCAGGAGGCGAGCAACATCGACGCGGTAGTCTTCGACAAGACGGGCACGTTGACCCAAGGCGGGGATCTTAAAGTCACTGACCACGCAATGCTTGCCGAAGATGAGGAAGCTGATATTGCTTGGTCCATCACCAAGAATATAGAGGAGACCAGCTCCCATCCTCTCGCCCGCGCTATTCTTGAATATGCTTCAGAGCGATCATCACATCAAGCTCAGACTTTATCGATGACCGAGGAGCCTGGCCTTGGACTACGTGGCACTTTCAGCATGCAACTACCATCTTCTACAAAACCAGTGACCTACGAAGCAGTTCTAGGCTCCGAAGCCTTGATCTCCTCTCTCGCTCCCCAACCCAACAAGCTCAACTACTTCACTACCACCACCCTCTCTACCTGGAAATCAAAATCAAAATCCGTCGCGCTCCTCGCCATCCGCAAACCCTCAACTTCCGATCCGACCAACCCCAACCCCTGGACGCTCGCAACCCTCTTCGCGATCTCCGACCCCATCCGCCCCTCCGCAATCCCCACAATCTCCACCCTCCAATCCCTCAACATACCCGTCTACATGCTCACAGGCGACAACCCCACCACCGCCTCCGCCGTCGCCAGCACCCTCTCCATACCCTCAGACCACGTCTTCGCAGGCGTGCTCCCCACCGAAAAAGCCAGCAAGATCCGCTGGCTACAATCCCACGTCCCACAACGCCAATCATCCACATCCTGGCTCAGCCATCTCCTCCCACAGAAACTCTCCGGAAAAACCCCCACCAAGGGCGAGAAAAGAAAAGCGATAATCGCATTCGTAGGCGACGGTATCAATGACGCCCCCGCCCTCACTACAGCTTCCGTCTCCATTTCTCTCAGCGGCGCATCCGATATCGCCATGCACAGTAGCTCTTTCATCCTTCTCTCCTCCTCTCTCGATAGCATCGTCACGCTCTTCGCGCTCTCGGAGCGGGTGTTTAGAAGGGTGAAGCTCAATTTTGCGTGGGCGGTTGTGTATAATGTTATCTTGGTGCCTGTGGCGGCTGGGTGCGCTTTCAAGATTAGGAGTGAGGGGTGGAGGTTGGGTCCTGTGTGGGGCAGTGCGGCGATGGCGCTGTCGAGTTTGTGTGTTATTTCTAGTAGTCTTGCGTTGAGGTGGGAGGGGGGTTGGGGGGTTGGTAGGATTAGGAGGGTGTTTGGGAAGGTTGGGGCGTAGTTTTGTCTGGATTTGGTTTATGATGGACGTTCTCCTGGTTTAGTGGTGTTTGTCGCTAAGTGAATTTCGAATATCGAGAATTTATGAATTGGTAAATTGCATGTTGCGGTACTTCGAGCGTTGAAAGGCTTGTTCGACACGACAACATGGCTCGAGCTATAGAGATGGTTTGTCGATGAGTAATGTCTGCGTTGAATTAATTTTCTAATATTGCTCCTTTGAAATTGGTATCTCCGAAAATCCAACGTATCAAAACGTCATAGCCGCCGCCTTCGTCCTTGTCTTGAAACTCACAGGCTAGAATTCTACAACAAACACCAACTCACTCTTCCCCCCAAACATTCGCCACCTTAGCTCCCAAAACCCCCTTCACCTTCCCCCTTCCCACAATAGCACCAAGCCTCGTCTCAACCAGCGCATCCCTCTCCTTCTGACTCCCACAAGCTTCAAAAGCCTCGATAAACGCTCGAGGCGTCCTCCATTGCTTTTGTATAGCCAGCGCTTTATCGCCGCTGACACCTCTCGTGCACATCAGCATTTTCAAAAAGACGTCCCGCAAGGTCAACGTATCGGATTTAGACGACAGAGAGGCGAAGGAAGGGTAGGTGATATGGTAGCTTTTATCGCTGTGAGCAGGGTGCGTGCGCAGGTGTGTTAGTAGGGGGAGGTATGTCGTCGGTGTCAGTGCCGAGGTCGGTATCAGATACAGCGGTTTGGATTCGTACAGCGTCTTTAGCATCCGAGTCATACGCGCCAGATAGCGTATTGTCTCGTCTAACCTTCGCGTTTGCTTGACGAAATACCCGTTCACGACTTGTGTGGATGCGATAGCTGATTGGATCGCTTCGTGGAATTTTGTTGCCTTTTCGCTACTAATGGAGAATTCTTCAATCAGGTAGGTCACATTTTTAACGCCTGATTTGCGGAGGCGGAATTTCTGCTCTTGGAAGCGTCCATCGGTGATGCTACCGACGAGGTCATCGAGCCGTTTTCGCTCGACGATCCAATCGAGAGCGATCTCGTCACCTTCTTCGCCGTAGTGGGAGAGGAGGGAAGGTGAGTGGAGTTTGGCGACCCAGAAGAAATCGCCCAGTTCGAGAGGGCGGACAAGAGGTTTGGCACCTTTTTTCGCGAGTTCTTCGCTGATATAGTCGCGGTCGTCTCTAGTGCGGACTTCACGATTGTCTAGGACGAGGTGGACGGTGAATGTACCCGGCTGGATTGGAACTGGGGTGAATGTTGGTAAAGCAGGAGGAGCGAGTGGTGAGGGCTTCGTCGAAGAAGCACTGATCGAAGCGACTTTGATTGCTTGAGTAGGATTTGGTTGGACGAGCTCTGAAGGCGATCGTCTTGGGTTTTTGGAGGGCTTACTTGAAGTGGGTTTCGTTGAAGGAGCAGCGGCTGACGAGGCATTCATCGCCTGAGCAAAGTTTGGTTGGAAAGGCTCTGGTGACGGTGGTTTGGGCCCTGTTGTGGGTTTCGCTGAAGGAGGTTGACTTGGAGCAGCAGTGGCTAACGAAGTATTCATTGCCTGGGCAAAGTTTGGTTGGAAAGGTTGTGGTGACGGTGGTTTGGGCCTTGTGGTGGGCTTCACTAACCGGGGTCGACTTGAAGTAACAGCAGCAGGGGAAATGTTCATTGCTTGAGCAAAGCTGGGTTGAAAAGGGTGCGAAGGCGGTGCCCTAGGCTTCTCTATAAAGGACTGCGAGAGGAGAGCAGCGGCCGAGGGGTCATTCATTGCTTGTGCTGAGTTTGGCTGGACAGACTCCGCTTGCCGTGGGTTCAACTCCCTGCTAATCTGGCTGAATGTCGACGATGTCCACGGAACGCCCATCGCGGGCTGAGGCTCGGGGCTTGATGATAGGCTGACGATATTTTGCCCTGAGGCCGCTACCTGCCTCTTCGGTGTTCGCTCCTTTGCTCGAGAAAACGTTCCATATCTGTCCACTGGTGCTCCTCCTAGCCGCTGCCCTACAGGACTTGACATTGCTTCCATGGAGCCTCGCATATCTTGCCGCTTCGGCTTCGGTATCGGCTCCTCTGGATCTGATTCCCTTTCGAGATCTAGGAACCCGTGGACGTTACTTGAGGCACGTATTACCTTCCCAAATATCCCGGTGGCTCCTGGCTCTCTTGCTCCCTCTGTGGTATTAGGCTTCGTGGTAGGTTTTACTGTCTCGTCTCTCTGTGCAGCCCTCATTCTTCTGGCAACCTCCCACCCCTCGTCTGTCAAGGCATACTTCCTCAAAGGCCTGCCCCTCTCTTGTACCAGGTCTTTATCGAGTAGTGTCTTCATCGAATTCCAGGCGGTGTAGAACTTCCCGGCCTCGCTTGGTACTGTGAAGGACGAATCACAGTGGGGCTGCGCGAGCTCTGTCAGTTGCGCTTTGGTGAGACTTTGCAAGGAGTCCTCTGGTAGTGACGATAACGCAAGTATGACGGCATACGGCCCGGAGCGGAGTGAAGGGACGTAGGGTTTCGCTTTGCGAGGTTTCTTTGCTGGCGCTGGTTCTTCAGCATCAGCGAGGTCCTCTGCGCTGAGGCGCTTGCGCGCTTTGCCCCGCGGTTTCTTAGGTGCTGGCAGACCATTGGCTTCGCAATGTTCCTTGAGCTTGTCGGTCAGGATATCACATATCTTAGGTCCAATGCCGTCAAGCTGCTGGGCCTCTGAAGGGTGGCTGAATGTTAGCGGACATGCTTTCATGGAATTGTAGGCCCGCCTGTATGTTGTGACGCCCTTGGTGTTCCTCTCCACCGCAAGATCGTATATTTCCTTGATCCATTCCAGGAGCAGCGGATTGGCGCAAGTGGCCGGAGGCATCTCAGATCCCGCGAGTACTGACAGTCAATTATACAGACTGTGAGTTTGATAGGTAGAGTGGAGGAACAGTGCCCAGACTGCTAGTGGCATAACGCGTGGTCACGTGGCTGCCCTAAAAGTGCCATCCTCTTCCGCTCTAGCCTCCGCTCTTCCATACCTTATGATTTTGTGTACATAATGCTTGATGATGTTAGGTACTCATAATCATCTACAAAATATAGAATCATCATTATTCATTTCTCACGGTTTTACAAAGAAGGCCTCTCGTGGCTCATGATCTCACACT
>JAABUW010004277.1_pt1 | contig 19505 bp, 16 predicted proteins | sample 5560081 | NCBI WGS metagenome assembly JAABUW01 (sample SAMN10711882, study PRJNA513363) | rock metagenome | isolation source: Antarctica rocks | place: Antarctica: Victoria Land, Knobhead sud
CGGAGTATCCACCAAGCCCAAGTAGTCCAGCGTCCGCATCTCATTATCAGCAGGCGAATCTCGTGGGGATGATGGAGCGTCCGATGACCGTATGCTCTGCAAAGTGCCCGACCGGTCTCTGCCGGCCATCCAATTGCTCGCGAATAACGAGTTGCCGAATGGATTCGACGTACCCAGAAAGCTGCTTCTTTGCGGCATTGAGCCGGCTCTTAGTCTAGAAAGTAATGCTGCATTGCTGGCAGCTGCTCCGGCGGTAGCTTGCGGATCGAAAGAGGTAGGTGTATTTGACTGGTAAGGACTGGCAGAGGGTGTTGCTCGGTTCGATTTAGGAAGAAGTGAAGTTGTAGAGCTGTTCAAAGAGCTCACTGGCGGGAGTCGCGATGGAACAGTGCCGGCGCGAGCACGGCGCGTGGAGTTCGGGGTGCCGGCGGAGGAGCCAGCGGTGGCTTGACCTGCATCGAAGTCTGGGAAGCTGTCGCTGCCGGGTGACTCTGGAATGGTTTCTCGAAGTGGTGTCGAGTGGCCACTGCCGGTGGTGGGAGGTCCCCAGAGCTGTGGTGATAGCCCTTCTTGGGCCTGGATTTCGCGGGCTCTGTATGCTCGTTAGTATCACCATCCATAGTACACAAGTCCGTCTGTCATACCTCTTCGGGAACAACCGACTGCCCAACTCTTTCGAAGGGGAGCCAGCTCCAGCTCTTCCAGGTCCTGCCTGAGTACTGCCGTTGCCCAAATTGCCATTCAGAGGATTTCTCAGGCCTGAGCCGGCAGGCGCTTCGATGGGACTGTTAGTCGCCGAAGTATGTGCCGAACGTTGCTGATTCATGCTCATCGACCCGAGTCCATCGAGATTGATCTTGTAGTCGGGGCGGGTAGAGGGCGCCATGATGGATTATGAGAGGAGTGTGCGAGTCGAAAGGAGTGTGGTATGGCGGAGATTCTCTTTCAAGCCCAGCTCATCATGTGACGCCGTGCTATGTCGACCTCAGCCCGAAGTCAAGGGGTGCAACGCTTTGCTGATGGGCGAGTGCAAGCGTCGAGAAGGGTTGGTGTCTCACGTGGTCCTGAAAGAATCCGATGGCGACCGGCGTGTTGGGTGGTGGTACAATGGCTGAAATGTGGAGGCGGCCGAGGCCGAGTTGGTTCGTCGAGAAGTAGGGTATGAAATGGCTATAATAAAGGTTGGAGGTTCCGCGACGTCGGCCTGTACGCCAGTCTGCTCGTTGGCGATTAGGCGCTCAGGAAATAGACGGGCGCTGGCGTATGTCTCGCCAGATACGCTCGGTGAAGTGGAAGGAGGAGAAAGGAAGGCCTGTACCGCGAAAGAGCCAGAAGGGGAAAGAGGTGTTGATGGTGGTGTCATCGTAGGTGAACGTCTCCGGGGGAGACCACGGAGTAATAAGGTAAGCTTGGCTTCAAACTACACCCTTGTTTCACATTCTAAATTAGAGAACACATGCACGAGGCTCCGAACAACGAACTTCCATCACTTGACCAACAGCACTTTGGACCATGATACTGACGCCTTTCTGGACGTCTCTGATCTACATAGTACTGGCGTGCAGCATGAGAGTGTACTGCAACGCTCCCCTGAAGCCGACCCTGCGGGACAGTCGAATTGCCTTTCCCGGATCCTGACTGGCTAGATCATGTGTGAAGTCCAGCACTTGAAACACTTCGTCGACCACACCCACTCCTCACCCAAGGATCCCTCATCCGAAGACCCATCTCGGCGCTTGGGACTCTTCACATAGGAAGCATGCTTGAGTAAGCCCCGGCAAACGTTTGGCACCAACTAAATCCATTTCCTGCAGATTGTAAAGGAACTTCTTGAGTGCTGCTACGGGAACGCCAGCCTCAGCCCGAGTCTATATATACAGAAAAGTAATGCTCCGCGACCCCTTCACCTCAATCCGTTGATAACCCTCATCACCAGAGTCGCCAACGAAAGGCACTCCTCATCTTGCGCAATCTTCCGGAAACGTTGTCGGAGCTTATCCTCATGCCATCGCAACGCTTGCTGCCTCATCAAAGTCCGGAACTTGATAGGATTGTCCCCAACACCATCCGGAGCATGTCTGAAGAACTCTAGAACGTTCCGCTCGCTGACGTCCTGCCATGTCCCACTCTTTACCGGCCATGGAACACTGTCCTTGATGTTCTCGTCTAGATCCGAAGTGTCGACACGAGCCATGTTCGTCCAATCCCTGATATATCTGCTCCAGCTTGCTGCCCACTCCAACTCTACCTGCTCTCTTCGGGCCTGGGCTTGTCGCTCGCGCTCAGCTTTGGCGGCATTGTCACGTTCGCGGCGAGCACGAGCTTTCTGACGTTGGGTTTCTGCTTCCTCTTTTTCTCTTTGCTTTCTTTCCTCTTGCTCCCGTTCTGACTTTTCTCGCTCTGCCTCCTCTCGTTCGGCCTGCTTTCGCTCTGCTTCCTCTCGTTCTTGTCGCTCTCGCTCCGCCCACTCTCTTTCCGCCCGCTCGCGCTCTACCTGCTCCCGTGCGGCTTGACGACGTTTCGCTGCTCGACGCCGCTCGCCCTCTTCACGTTTCTCGTCCTGGAGACGCTTTAATTCACGCCACTGGTCTGCTTGGCGTTGTTCTTCACGACGCAGGGTATCCTGCAACTGATGTATCGATACAAATCTCAGTTTCCCATCGACCGAGCATAGAACCGCTGCACAGTCACCAGTCTTGGTTGGTGCAGCTTTGTTGTTACTGCATGTGTTCTTCCTGTTGTCGACCAGAAGTTCGTACCACGTGTCGACAACCTCGTCAACCTGGTCTTTCTTGCAGTTCTTGCTGTGCCACCTCTGACACAACAGGAGCCGTGCGAGTTCGTGTAGTTGTTCTTTCAATTCCTTACGACTGCTATCAACGTCGATTCGAGCCAAGAGGCTTCGTGCAGCCGAGACATTGTGGAAGGCAATCGGGTTCCTGCAGCGTCGGCCGAGCGTCTTAGCCTGGCCTACACAAGTGGAGCTTCTGGAGTCTAAGTACTCGAGACCAAGACGTTTCGCTACGGTCATATTCGGGTAGGCTGCCAACGAACGACTTATGAGTAGTTCGATTCGAATGGAGTACGGAGAGGAGATGAGGACAAGATCAGCAGTCTAGGTATCTTGTAGTCGACTTTTGTATAGCACGACTAGGGCAGTGCAAGAGTTGCCTGCATCAACAGCATCAGCCACTGCAGTACAGCCACCATCACGGACAGGCAAGTCGAATATTTGAGACGCTATGTCCAATCGCTTGGTGACTTTGGTGTTCTTAAGGCATCTGAAGCACTGAGGCTTGCTGCAGGCAACTCGTCTTCTGAATCTATACAAAACCCATAGGCAAGCAGACTATCCGCTTCTGCAGATGAAGAAGACCGCGAATCATCAAGCTTGGGGTTTAGTTTCTCGAAGCGCCCAGGTTGCTGTGCCGCATACAGCGGGCACCGTGCTTCCTCAAGCCACAAACCGATACCAGAGATGCTGCTACCACTTGTTCTCACCAGGTCACGGATGATATCTGAAGACGTTGGTAGTGGCGAGATGTGTTGTTTACCGATGACAATAGTATGGCTCAAATGTTATATTGTAAGTAAGATCGGCCCGACTATATATGACCTGCCGTTGACTTGCGCAGAACGCCTGCTTGCCGGCTCTCGGCCCTGGGGACCTCCTGAGTTTCCCTCTGTATCCCTGAACAGAACGATCGCTTCCGACCAGGCTAGAGAGAAGAGTGCCTCCACACTATCAGGACAATGACACGACCATCAATCCTAGTGGCCCCAGGTACGCTGCACCACCCCATCGTGCACCCTATTCACCATGATTGTGCAGCACAGGTTGGTGACGAATATCTCGTGCTGCAACACTGGCGTTCGCTGAGCTGCTCTGCGACTGTTGAACAAGTTGCGGACTAGTCACGATATCCTCCGAGCCTCCTACGGCTGCCGTAATCGACGAGCTACTCAGAGGCGAACTCCGCGAAACCGCAAACGTTCGCGAAGCAATCGGTAAGCTGCTGAGCGGTGAATTCTGCGAGATCCCGAACGTCCGCGAAGCAGCTGGTGAGCTATTCAGCGGCGAGTCCTGCGAAATCGCAAACGTCTGCGAGGCAGTTGCGCTACCAGATGTCGAAGCAAGCGAGTTCCCGGTGGATTGCGCATTAAGCTGAAACGGATCGAGGCGTAATGCTCCAGGACCAGCCAACACACCGTCAGGATTGACGCCCCTGCAGCACGTTCGTCAGCATGGCATCAACAAGATCGACTGGTATACGTACGGGCGACAATCCTGCCCAACGCGTTTCACGCAGAAAGTGAAAGCCGTCGTGCAGGTGTTAGCCCCAAGACGCTGAACCGAGCACACCGAAGGGGTATCCACGAAGACCGGCGAGCACAGTGATGGCCCAAGTTCAGCGGTCTGAAGTGCTGCGTCCAATACCGAGTTGTCGAGATCGGGCCCGCTCTCGCCCGACACCGTGGTATCCCAGCCAATGCTGACCTGACAAGACTCGAAAGTGTACACGTCACACCATTTGTTATTACCATTAGTAAAGCAAGCGGAACCGAAGTCGATGGGGCTGGTGCCGGACACAACGAGGACCTGCTGGATCTGCTGGCAGTCCTCAGTCAGCGGCTAAGAGATGTTGTTGCATGCGAAATCCGGATCGGTCAAATCCTGGCCAGTGTCGAAATCAATCTGATCCGTAGGATCTTCGCTGACATCTCGACGTGTGACGACTCGGCCAAAGGACTGCGAGAAGAACCGTGACGCAGCGAAGAGTGCGTAGGTATCGGCTTTCACGAGCGCCAGTGTGGGAGGTTTCTTGGAGTTGGGAGGCGAGTTGTTGGTTGCGTACAGCTTGCTGAATGTTGGTCCATAGATCGATGTCAGGCCATCAGCTTGGGCACCTGGAGGTGCCGGGTCAGGCGGCGCGCCAGCTATAACCGCTCTAGCATCTCCAACTGTGAACGTCAGTGCATTGCAACAATGTCTGCGGGGCGGAATGACCTACTGTGACTCGGACAGTCCATCGCAGAGCGAAAGGTAGTGACTTGGCTAGTGTCGAAAGGAGTGGTGTAGCCTACGTTGTCAAGATGCATGATCTCGTGCAGCAGGACGTACTCCCATGATCGCAGGGATTCCAGATCGGAAGTCGAAGGGTTCACCGCCACGAGATCCGAGATGTGTTTCAGGTTGGGTGTCCTGTTGCCAGTCTCGAAAGCGAACGGGCAAACAGTGATTATGCCAACACCTTCTGTGCCGGACGAGGTTCTCATCATTGCTTGACCTCCGTCAGGACATTCTGTCGTATTACCACACTGCAGTCTTGCAACGGGCGTATCGCTGCTCCCGACCTGAAGAACTGCACCAGCTTTCTGAAGGTTGGAAGCTGCCAGCCCGAACCGTTTGCCAAAGACGGCACCGCCGTAACCCGTGCCAAAATACGCCTCGAACGACGGGTCGTCTCCAGCAAAGCCTTGGCATGCGTCCGTAAGTTGGTGAGCGCTTTCCACAGCTTCCGAAAGGATCGATTGTTGACTCGCTGTGCATGTAGTCGTAAGATCGTCCAAGATGATGCGTCCAACAACTAGTTGCTGTGCTACAGCCTGGTAGCAGCCAGTCAGTAGCAATGAAGAGAAGAGGAAGTTCCTCATTTTGCCGCAAGTCGCTGGGCGAGGCGGCTTTGGTAGTGATGCATGTCCATGGTGTGGACTTCCGGGCCTCTTATACCTGCTCGTGGACGCTGCCAGCTGATATATGCGCAGTCATTTTGACGCACAACGGGTGATGGTTGTTGCATCTTTACTTCGAGAGCTTTATGCCCCGGTCCAATGTCAGAAACACTGCTCTCTGAGTGAGTCCTCGTCACACGGTCTGACGTGAGCCATGAGCCGTAGAACCACGGGTGAGAGCGTCTACACCAGCATCGATGACATTGGGATAGTCTCTGGAGCGTTACAAAGACAATGCGTGGACTGACGAGCGCGTCGACACGACAATACGCATGTCAGATGGGGGAACATCGCCTTGATTGGCCTCATGAGCCTCTTAGCTCATGGAAGGCCAACCTGCGTTTGCGGAGGGCGCGACAAGCTTGATGACATCGGTGCGGACACGGTGGATGTTGTGACGGAAAGCTTAAAGTCAGCCGGCAACTCTTGTTGTTTCTTAATCGCAATCACGGTGTCGATGTCAGGCAAGCTCGCGTCATGCAGGTTTCTGACTAAAATTGAAGAGGCAGGGTACCTTATGCCGAGGCCGCTGTAAATGAGCCTCGATGGGCAGCTTGTATGTCTTTTAGAAATTGTGAGAGTGTGTACCTTACCTTTTGCCATGCGATTGATGGTGTCCGACGAAATCCTTGCTGTACATTCGCTCGTCGTTGCCGTAATATTGCTTGCAAATCCTTTCAGACAGCCCCATGTCTTGCGACTCCGATGCTACAGTATACAAATTCTGCCGCAAAGAGCCCGCCGTGTAGGTATATATGCTTGTACATCGTCTGAAGAATCCGCAAAGATGCCCATGAAGTAGCGGTTGCGCCGAACTCTCGCTGATATGAGGCGGTGCCGCCTTGCATCTTCACCGGAGTGACGAGTCAGATGGGTCATCCACCTCTTGCGCCGCTTTGTCTTCGTCGAAGTATACTGAATTTGCTGTCAGCACTATAATTGGTCAAGCATATCGGATGGGTACTCACCATTCGTCCTCAGGAACCAAGTAATCACGAACGCCAACCCAAATGTCGACGCCAAACACACAAACACGGTCTGCGGGAACGTCTTTACTGTGCCCGCATAAATCGCGTTGAATATCGCTGGCGCCACAACTCTGGCCAGCGCATGCAAAAGTCCGCTCGCACCCAGCAGCTGGCCGGTCTGTTCTGCAGGAACGTGCTTCGTCATCGACGACTGCAGAGTCGGCGACCCGATCCCTCCAATCGCAGCCGTGGCACCAGAGAGGATCATCATGGGTCCAGTCTTCGAGAGTGTATAGCCCACGTAGCCGAGCGTGTCGAAGAAGACAGAAACCCGAATGACAGCCAGATCGAACCAGTCGCAGCCTCTGTTCTTCTGCGTCTTCGCGTTTTCAGGTGCTCCACGAACATAGCGTGTCAGCGCTGGAAGTACGAGAAGCAGGCAGACGACGCGCGAGGAGTTCACAATACTCATAAAGCGGCCGGACTCGAAGCTCTCCCAGCCGAACATGTAGTTGGTGTAGATGATAATGATGCTCATGCTGCCCATGGCGACACCGAAAACGATAGTATCAACAGCGGCAAGCGTTATAAGATTCCGGCGCAGCGCGCGACTGCTCCCAGGGCCGCTAGGCCAGAGCACTTTCAGAGGGGTGAGAATGTTCAAAGAGCGGAATCTCGACGTCCAGTCTGCGGTCAGACCGTAGCGGATAGCTTCTTGATCGTGCTTTTCGCGGTTCTCGAGCTGTCGTTTCTTTGATAGTGACTCTGGTACGAAGACAGACACGAAAACAACGAAGAAGAGGTGGACAGCCAGAAGGATGTAGAAGACAACCACGATCCGGCCGGTTTGCTTCACGATGTAACCGGCAACGATAGGACCAAGGGCGATACCACTGAACAGGGCTCCGTGGAAATAGCCGAAGGCAACGTTCCGCTGAGTTGGTGGAGTGCAGTCCGTTGCATAGGCGTTCGCGATCGCCATTGCCACGATGAAGCTGCCTGTCATGCCGTCCAGAGCATATCCTACCAGCAAAAAGTTGACTGGAAACCTCTCCGGGTAGGTGGCAGCAAGAATGGTAAGAACCTCGCCCGCGATCGTGCCCATGCTTGTGACCACCAAAATGACCTTCCTGCCATACCGATCGGATAAAGCTCCCAGCTTCGGACTCGTGATCGCGGAGAATATGCCAGCGAGCAGACTGCCCCAAAGCGTGAACTTCGCAACTGCCTCTTGCACTTCCGGTATCCTGCATTGGCCGTTCGCTCCTCCAAAGTCAACAGGTGCCAAATAGAAGTTTGGATCCAACATCTCTTGCTCGGATATGTACTTCTGACATATCAGATCCAAGATCAGATTGATCTTCGGTGTTATGACACCTCCAAAAGCGCAAGCCATGAGGAAGAATGGCGCCAGTACCCAGAAGATGTTCGGTCGATTCCACCAAGGGCGATCCGCGAAATCGTCCATGCCGTGCCATTGCCCATCATCCTCGTCTTCCCCAGACGGAAGCAATGGAGAGAATTCGCCCGGCTCTTCTGGACCGCCGTCGCTTGTCTGTATCTCCATCTCGCCCTTTGCTGATCTTGTTGCCTTCCGTCTCTGAGCATCGCCATTGAGTCTCAAATCACGCTCCCGCGCTTCTGCCTCGAGCTCGACATCCGCTTCTATCGCGTCGGCGTGATCCATGTTGATGTCCTTTTCGGCGTTACGATATGGGTATATGCTGTTCGTGCTTCGAAGGTCGGTCCGGTAAAGATATTCCAATTCAGCGCGCTCCGCCTATACCATCATCGCCAGCGAACGTCGTCAAGGAATGAATGTATCGACGTGGCGAAGTCCACTCCAATCCCAATGTCGACTCTGCCAATTCGACAGAAAGGACGAACGAGCAAGACGTAAAGATAAGATAGAAGCGGTTGGTAATCTCTCCGATTCCCCCTTGAAGGCCAAACAAGAAATGCAGCGGCCTCGGGTGAAGGAGCTGCCTAACTCACTTTTACAACGAATAGCACAACTCAAACCCGCGGACCCGAACAATGCTCCGTTTCAAAAGCTCCATCCTGGTGCATTATGCGCGGGCTGGTCCAGTTGCGTCTCTTTCGCGAATGGTGGAATCTTCAAAACGTCATCACTATTTTGGATCTGCGATTTCCTGCAGCCACGCGGCGGACACGGCGATCTTGTGGCGCCGTGGAACCGGTCGAGCTTATATTGATTATGGTATCACCAGCGCTGGTCAGTTGTGCGTCAATATGGCGGTGTTGATGTAATTGTATATATGTACACTATTGGTACACGAAGTCGCCTTCTCCCGATCTCTAACAATCACAATGTCACAGCAGCATTATCCTGCTGCCCCTGCCCCATGAAGAACTTCTTCTGCGCCAAACATTTCTCGTTCTTGCAGCCCGGACACCTCAACCCCATTTGCCTACTGCATATCTCGCCATTGTTCAGATGAGTGCCCGCAATATTCGCCAGTGCGTTGATGAACGTCGGGCTGCCATTCAAGCTCTCTGCTCTGCGCGTGCGACCGTCGGCCCCAAGATGGTCCGCCTCGGCGATGACTTCCTGGTCGATCTCGAAGAGTGTCTCGATGTGGTCGCTCGTGAAAGCTATCGGGATCAAGACAAGGTCTTTCTGTCCGGCTTGGACGAAGTTCTTGACGGTGTCGGAAGTTTGTGCTCCGAGCCATGCTGAGGGTCCGACTTGCGATTGCCAGACTAATCTGTATGGGTTCTTGAAGCCGAGTCGTTGTTGTACTGCCCACACTGTCGCTGCCACTTCTGCAGGGTAAGGGTCACCGCGGTTGACCACGCTCATGGGTAGACTGTGGGCGCTGTATAGCAACACTACACTGTCCCGTACATCCTCTGGGTAGGCCTCGAGGGTCTTTGTGATGTTCTCCGCGAAAGCTTCAACCAGTCCAGGATGAGTCGGCCATCGATCGATCACACTCCATAATATCGAGCCTTCAGTATCAGCTGCTGAGACATTATTATTCCCCTTCGGCGCCTCCAGCCTCTGCCTCCACTTCCACAACTCATTGAGCGAACTGCCAGTTGTACTACACGAGTACTGCGGATACTGTGTGAACGCCACCGCCCTTCCACCCCTGCCCTTCCCAAACCCATCCTCCAATAACTTCGTATACATCTCCTCCGTCAACGGATCCGCATATCTGAACGCCACATACGGCTTGTGCGGTGCAGTCTCCGGGTTCGTCTTGTCCAGAATCTTACACATCTCCGCTGCCTGGTACTCGCTCCACTTTCGTATAGGACTTCCACCTCCAATGCTTGCATATTGCTTCTTGATCTTCGGTGTTCGTCTCCGGCTGATCAATGGTCCAAGATAGCCTTGTAGAGCACCGAGAGGGATGAGATCGCCATCAGCGAAGAGGCGGGAAAGGAAGGTTCCAACTTGGTCAGTGGTTTGTGGACCGCCCATGTTCATGAAGACCATTGCTGTGGGTCCTTTCGAGCTGGTCATATCTTGGGTGACGGGCGGTATTACTGTTGCCATCTGGCGGTCTTGTGGTTGCCATATCCGCGGTTTGTGGTGGAGAGGCTTCTGGAGGTTGAGACATTGTGAGGCGGTTGCTCGCTTGGTGAGCTGTTGGAGTGGTTTGTGAACACTCATCTTGGTCGCCTCGGTAGGTCTACCGTGTTGAAAATCGACGATGAAGGAGAAGATGGTTCGCCCAGGACATATTTGATGACGCCGAAGACTCTCATTGGCTCGGCTTTTGCCGGAGGGAGTTCGACTTCACGCCTTCTCCGACCTCACTCTATCACTCTACTCTCCTCCCTACCTCTCTACAAAGTGCTTACGTCCTTGAACATGGTCCTATCCTTCCAACATGCGATGATATGTTCAACTTCACTGCGATGGCTCAACAACAGCTAGAGATGCCGCTCTGGTGCGGACAGCCCAGGACTGCTTCGACCGGGTATCAGGGCATAAACAATGGCCGTAACCCTTAGAGTCGCAGGCCTCGATGGCGTTCGACCGACCATTCCTGCTCACGAACCGATGTTAGCAGCATCCGAACGGTCGTGGCACAAGCGTGCTGGCTCTCGACGTAAGGCCGAAACGGGATCTTCGGTGCTATACTTTCTACCCCTCCGAACTGCTCGTAATCTGGTCAGAGTCTTGCATCAGCAAATACTTCGATTAACTTTATGCTGGAACACTGCGCGCCGTCAACGCAGCGTGGTCCAAGACCTGAAAGACAAAGGCTATTCATACTGGCACCGCGCACGCCTGGCTCCAGAACAATGAGCTTCTGCAGTATAGCAAAATCTTGGCTTCCCAAAGGCATTGTTCTACCAGCATGGTGAATCAAGTCTACTAGCGCAATCAGGCCGTTGGCAAGTCACTGTGTCACTGTCTCTTCTGGCCAATAGCAAACCTCCTCAAAAGGCTAAAAGATGCTGCTGGCACGCATTCACGTTCTGTTATATAGGTCCAGGCGCACCAAGCTTTCCTATTCGCCAACATTATCGCAATGAATGTAAGAAAACATTCACTATATCATCACGACACGTGGGCGGCTTGACCGCATATATATCTTCCATCTTCTCCAGAGATTCTTTCTTCCTGCAACCCCAACATCGGACCAAGTCACAACTCCCTACCACTTTTTCACCACCAACGCGATACGCCACCCTCGACAGACTGCCTTCTCGAACCCGGAAACTTACCAACCTTTCGTCTTCTATCACGATGAGCGGACACGCTGCGGACACGGCAGCCGTCGTGATCGGCTCGGGCACGAAGAACGGCCGTCGCGTACCGGTGAAGACTTATCACTACCCGAAGCCCAAGGGCGAGGTCTTTGTGCTTATGCGCAACGCTGTGGTGGGCCACAAGGATCTCGGCACGCTCGTGCGATTCTCGAAGACCGCCGCCATTGCCTTCCCTAAGCCATCGGAGGGCGCGGTGCATCTTGCCGACGAGGGATCTCAGATGATGGTCTCGGTCATGAGGAGCAACGGTGGGAAGGCGGTCAAGATCGATCGTATGGTGGCGGACCTGGACGGCATCTCTATTCCCAGCACAACTGAGGATGGTGAGCAAGTCCTCATCGTCATTCTGGACGATACTCGTTTCTGGGACATGCCGTCTGAGGAGGCTGTCTCGCTGGTTTTCGGCTGGATGGACACGGCGAAGCAGGCGAATGGCGATGCTCCTGTCGATCTCATCACACTCCCGGAGCTGACTCTTGCCAACTTCCGTCTCGGTTGCGAAGTCTATGCGACAATCCTTCTACTCGACATTCGTCCCGCTGTTGCCGTCTCCAAGCTTATCAAGCAGCTCCAGAAGGCCATCGCCGAGACCCCACACACCCTCGAACTACTGACAGCGGTGCATGAGGCATTGCCACTCGACAACACCATGATGAAGGACACAATCAGGTCACTCTTTCAGCACATCGAGAACGGTAACTTCGACCACAGCAAGATCCGTGAAGTCGAGGCGTACATGGCGAAGACTGATCTCAAGCTCTACAACTGCTTCATCGAGCTACGCAACAAGCGTCCGATCCACCATGCATTCTTGTCCGGAGCTCAGGCGCAGGGCACGGGTCAGCGAGGTGGTCGGTACTGAGGTCAGCATGCAGGAAACTATGAAGCAGCTTCCATGAGGATGACACAAAGTGGGCAGAAGTCCTCGGATCGCAAAGGTGCCAAGAGCGTGAAGGGGCAGCAAGTGCAGGTGCTGGGGCGGCTTAAGGAGCAGAGCGTGGGCTGCGAGAATGACAATCTCCTTTGTTAGTGTTTGCAGAGTTAAGAAGTCGAGGAAAGGATACTGCTCGAAGGGAGCTCTTACGGTGCTGAGTTTTCCACTGAAAGGCACTACTTGAATTGCTTTGGAGGGAACCGCGCAGAGCAGCGCTACATAGCTCATACTAATCATATTTGCCTCATACCATGTCTCTTGCGCTCAAGCCTCAATCTCGCTGTTTAGCTCGGCCGGTGCCGTTGCTCTCCGCAACGCAGTTTCTTTCCAGGTTGCTCTCCTTTCCTTCCGAATTACGCTATCGCATTGTTGAAGTTATTGATCGTGCATTGAAACATTCGACCGCTCCATAAGACATACAGGACGATCAATTTCTAGGTGCTGGAGAGCGGATGTGTTCACACATTCAATTTTTGCTAGCAGCAAACGCATGGCGTCCAATCTGCTAGTGTACCTTACTCACGTTCTTGTTAAGAAGTAAGTCCGGTTTCCAAGCTTCTTCATCCAATGGAAAGATAAACCCACTATACTATCTCGATATGGGCGGCTTGACCGCGTATATATCTATCATCATCTCCAAAGGAGCTTCCTTTCTGCAACCTCGACACCAAACATCATTCTCCAAATCAAAACTTCTTCCAACCTTCATAAACTCTGACAATCCGGTCCGGCGCCTTCGACTGCAAACAACGCTCATAATAACTCAAGACATTCGCGATAGGTATCGTGGCAGTGATGATCGGCTACCAGACGGCCAACGGCCGGCGCATTCCGCCAGGTCAATCTGCGCGCACTACTCCAAGACCGCAGCCGATGGTGCAAGTACTGATCGACAACAAGCCGGTTGGTGAGATCGAGCGTCGTGTCATAACTCGGTTCTCGTTCAAGGCATCTGCCGCATTTCCACCGCCGGTTGCTGATGCGACTCAAGACGGTACCCAAGCACTAGTTCTCGATCTCCGCGATGCTCGCTTCCGGCAGCTTCCGTCAGTCAAGGCTGTCACGATCGTCCTCGAATGGATGGAGGTGACAAGAGAAACACTCAGGGGCGCCTCGGTGATAGACTGTGCGCTGCTAGAGACCCCACAGACCGATTCGGAGACCGGCAACCTCTGCGATATCTACGGAGCGCCGCTTCTCCTTAACATCCATCCAGCGCCACATGCTGCTTTCAATCAACTGACCGCTTACATCGAGGAGTGTATACCAAACGCCCAAACGCTCAAGACTGTACACCAACTACATGCTAAGCGACTCGAACACAAACCACCTTTCCAACTCGATCTCTCCTAACTCGTCGAGTTCTACGCGGCGGGTATCCTTCTCGGGCTACGTTCATACCCCAAAGCCGCCCAAAAGCAAATTGAGGAGTGGCTCGCGCTCCCTCCGCCCACTCTCGAGGATCTCAAGACCGTAGGCGAGCTCCTCCCGATTACCGACCAGGTTATGGTCCAAAATCTACGATCACATTAAGTCCAATTACTACTGCCAGCACGACGTCGACGCGATCTGCAAGTACGCCAAAGAAGAGGATCCAGACCTTGGTCATCGCTTCAACCGAGTCGGTGTACGCCGCGAGAACGAGGCAAGGGCGTAGGATGTAAGCTGCCTCGGAGTACGATGACAGCACGCGAGCAAGGGAAGGAAGGCGCAGAGCACGGCCGCCAACAACCAGGACCTGATCCCAGACCTTGACCATGCTGGGTTCTAGAAGTTGCCGACGGCCTCGACTGGATGCAGACCTCTTGAGCCACGCCGAGAGATTTCCACGTCCCAGACTATGTACTGCCATCCTCAGACTCGAGATCTCCCACTCGAGGCAAACTCATCGACTTCTACGCTGCGGCTGCCCTGCTCAAGATCCGTCTATCCCCGAAGGTGGCTCAGAACCAGATCATCAAGTACCTTACCTCGACCACCGCGACCCTGTAGGATCTAAAGGTCATCCACGAGCGCCTGCCTCTCGACGATAAGGTCATTGACACCTATATCAACCATTACGTCGAGTATGTGGAGTCGCGCAAGATCTTGAAGCATGAGGCAGATGCTATCACGAAGTACGTCAAGGAGGAGGATTCTGAGCTCGACCGTCAATTCAACAAGGTTCGTGGGACCAAGTGAAGGAAGCGCGTCGCGCGCACAACAACAAGACCAAGAAGGAGAAAGGCATCAACGCGCAGGGACAGAAGGTGCCTACAGCTGAGGCCATCAAAGGATGGTGGTAGTGAAGGAGTTTCTTTTGTTCTGCTTCGTTGCGAGAACTCAGGTCCACGACAGGCGCATGGCAGAGGCGCCTTGTGAAGGATTCAAGTCGAACTGCTGCACAGGCAGCCACTGCGTTGCTTGTTATCATAGGGCTCAAGGTACCTTTGCGTTGCGTTGAAGGAACCCACGCAGAGCAGCGCTACATAGCTCACCGCGATGTATTCCCATGCCACGTCTTTTGTACCTGTTCAATCTTCAATCTTCACAAGAACAGAGGTAGCGGTGATGTGATTGGCTCGGCAAGTTCCGTTGCCCCTTTGCGGTTTGTGCGCTCTTTGACCTCACCTCTCTCTCTCTCTATACTTCTCTGCTCTCTCGTCTTAATAGCAGCTTAACTCACATCATCTCCTGGGGCTATGAGGTTCATGGCCCTTAAGGTCCTTGTGCTGATCAGTTCACACGATCAAGTCTGTGATACGAGGTGCAACCTCACAATACCGTCTGGTCCACGACAAGCCCTTGCCTGGCTCCGGACTGCTTGCGATGGCTTGATCTGGACACCTTGCAGTAGTGGTATTCAACCAAAGCAGTCATGCCATATGTGTATTGGAGCAGTCTGTCCGATGCATTGATTACTTCACGATTGGGATCTGAGCTTTCAAGACACTGCAGTCTACCACAATGCAGAAACAACAAACTCCCGGCCCATGCAGCGCGAGCGTATTCACCTGTTCTACTTTTTGTAGCAGCAAACGGAAGGCGACGAAATTTGTGGCTGCGCATTCACGTTCTCGTTAAGTAAGTCACGGCTTCCAAGCTTTCCCATTCACTGCATACTCATATTCACTATATTAACACAACCCCGCGCTGCTTATATATTCTTTCCCTCCATCTGCTACCTGATTCCTTTTGTCAACATCTCGCCTCGAATCAAAAGCCACAACACAACCACCGCCACCCACCCCCACGACTTTCAACATCCTTTGCAGCGAACGCGTCACTTCTGCCAATACTTCACCTGTACGCGACAAATCACCATCAACATGGTACTGATCGGACTCAACACGGTCAACGGCCGCCGCATCATCAATGCACCAACCTCGAAGGACGGGCGAGACGCAGCGAGCAATGTCTTTCGGGGCCTACCAACGCCACAAGGGACCGTGGTGCTGAACGTGCACGACATCGAAGCTGGGAAGATCGACAAAGCGACACTCACTCGGTTCTCAAGGACGGGAGCCGACGCGTTTCCAAGGCCGATGGCCGCGGCGACCTCAAGCTCGACACATTCGGCCAAGTTTGCGAAGGTCTCAGACACAGCAGACAACAACGAGGACAAGCTCCTCACACTCTCACACCCCAACTTCTGGAAGATGCCCTCTCCGGAGGCTTTCGCGTTCGTTCTCAGCTGGATGGAAGGAGCGAGAGCGACGCCAGAGGGTGCTTGGCCTGTGACTTGCGCCGTTTCGGATCCTGACGATGTTGCGTTCTCCTTCCTTTGCGAGGTTCAAGCGGTCATCTTGCTGCTCGCGGTTCGCCCAGCCCAGACCGTGGCCTTGGAGCAGATCATTGAGCGTGTGCGTACATCATCACCACAAGTCGAGATGCTGAAGGCCATTCACGAGACTCTTCCACTGCGCAGCATCTTCATCACGCGATACATCGAGGCGTTCTTCGATCACCTCGAGCGTGGTCGATACAACCAGCAGGAAGTCAAGGCCATCGACGAGTATGCCAAGAGGGTGGATGTGCAGCTATTCAAGTGTTTTGCAGGTGTTGAGCGCTCAAGGAAAGGGGCCAAGCGATTCCAGGATCGTGACCAAACAGGCAAGTACGAGCTTGCACCACATGAGCAGGTCGAGCTTGAGCCCGATTTGGCGTCGTCAAACGAGCCGGAAGTCAAAGCAAATCAGGAGATGGAAGTTGCAAGTGGTGCGGATGTGAAGAAAGTCGAGGTCGCCGCTGTTGCTGCTGAAGTGGAGGACGACAGCGAGCAAGCCGGTGCCACTACTACAACCGGCGAGCAAGCTGGTGCTGCTGGGACGACCGAGACTGCAGGTGCTAAGAAGAAGGCATCGCGCTCAAGCCGTGCCCGCGCGAAGAAGGAACTCGTCGTGAACGCCAACCGTCAGAAGGTGCCTGGCGCTGGTGGAAATTGAGATGTTGTGTGGAGAGACTGCGATGTGGGTTGTTTCTTTTGTTCATGATCCGGTGGACACCAAGAGGCTCGTCTTTTGGCATGAAATTTCGAGGGACACTCATTGCCTTGCTTTGTTGATAGTACTTTTGCGTTGCTTTTGAAGAAGATTGCGCGCAGTTGCGCTTTGCATGCGAAATGATTAGGTTGCCACGGTTGCTTACTTACCTTACTCACACCACATCCACTGTCTCGCACTTTCCTGTATGCTCAAATCGCAGACTTGCTCGTCATCATCATTCCTTGACACTGTTACTAACACTGTAACATTGTCCTTCTGATTGGCTCGGCTGAAGCCGGTCAAGAGTGGAGTGGACTACCAGGCCTCACAAACGCTCCTTCTGAGAGTACTACTGCGTCGACGTACCCATGGCCGCATTGTGGAAGCACAAGGATGTCTGGAAGTCGACTTGCTCCACTACACGGCGCACGTCAATGGCGGCTGGTTCCTGCAAGAACAGCAAGCAGAGTCTCACACACAAGATACTACCACCGAAATTGCGATGCAGGCTTATCATTGACAGCAAGCTTGCTAGGAGTGATTGTGAGCCTTCTGAATGGACAAGCAAACTTCCCGAGATTGTGATATGGGCATCAGTGCGTGCACCATCTGTCTGAGCAGGTGACTATGGTTCGCCATGTCTTGTAAGTCATACCCACTATACTGTGACCACTCGGCGGAGAAACCGCATATATACACACACGCATCACGAGAGCCAACAACCAGATGTTCTTCGTCATGCACCTTCGTGATGTTCGAATCTGGAAACTACGGGCCGCCGAGGCTGTCGGCGTGGTCCTTGGATGAATGCAGAGGGCGATAGCCACGCTACGGGTTAGGTCCCAGATTGTGCGCTGCTACTATCAGGCTCGACCTACGTCTCTTCCCTGGACTCTGAAAGCGCAGGTCATGGATCTCGTCACTAGTACTCCTCCAACACTCGAGACCGTAAAGACGGTGCTCGGACATCTGCCACTCGGTGACAGCGTCGTAACCCACCCGCACAATCACGTCGTTCTTCCAGCACGGCGAGAAAGGTGGGTACAGCTATGAGGAGTTTGCCGAGATTCAAGCGTTGATCTGTGGCGATGCGGCAGTCTGGGACAGGTTCAAGGAAATCCACAGTCTTGAGGAGGTTGATGAGATTCAGCAGTGGACCAATGGAGAAATCAACCGCCTCAGTCATCGATGAGCTCGCCGACACATGCAGCAGTATGTCTACTTCAGACCCGTCAGTTCCTGGAATGAATGCACTCTCACGATATGGACACGGCCACGATTGAGATCGGACCAAGCACGGCGAAGAGTCGCCGCACCACTGCATCGATGTCGTGAACAAGGAAAACATCTTGACAGAATCCCAAGCCCGCGCCGTTTCGAGACAGGAGCAAGTGCGGCCTTCGCTTCCAGTAGGCGATCCACCCCATTGCACATTACCGCGTTGACCGAGCCTGATGGCGTCAAGGAGGTGATTTTAGGGAGTGACACGGCTGCTGATCGACATTCACTTGTCGTATATCCGATGTTTTGCCAGTCACTGCATCACGACCACCTCCCATTCACTGTTATATCATAAACCTTAGGCAGCAATTCTGCATACATCTCTTTCACCGATCTCCCTCGTCTTCGTTCCTTTCCTCTTCACCAAAAATTCTCGTGCGAAATAACAACCCGACATCCTAACGAATACCTTTTCAACTCTACCAACCTCTCACCACGAACACGTCGCCTCAATGGAGCCCGCGACAGTGTTCATCGGCTCCAACACCAAGAACGGTCGCCCTCTCCCAGCCAGCGCGACTTGCAACTGTCTATGCAAGGGCCCGCAGGTGGTGATCATGGTCGAAGGCGTTATGGTCCGCAAAACTCACCGCATCACCGTCGTTCGCTTCTCCAAGGTCGCTGCAGCTCAATTTGCGGACACCAATACTACTGACTTGACGCTCAACATTCACGACTCCCGCTTCATGGTGCAGCCGTCTAAGGATGCGATCTCCTTCGTTCTTGACTGGATGGAGGTCGCGAGCAGTACTCCACGGTCCGGTATTCTACCAAACTGTACCGTACCGAATCCAGACGAGGCAGATCTGGTCTGGCTCTGCGACATCTACGCGGCCCTCCTCGCTTTCGATGTGCGTCCGCATCGCGCTACCTTCCAAGCATGCGAGCACCTCAAGGACTTCGTGTCTAAGGCTCCGCCATCACTTGCCACGATCGAGACCGTACGCATGCGCTTGCCACTCGAGGACGTCGTCACGACTCGCATGATTACTTCCTTCTACCAGCACGGCGAGAAGTACCAATACTCCGACGCTGAGGTTGAGGAGATGAAGTATAGTGTCCAGTACTGCGAAGACGGTGGTCAGTTGTTCGCTCGTTTCGGCGACATCGAGACCGATCGCGAGGCTCGTGCTCGTGCTCGCTCCCATGCGCGCAAGTCGAAGCAGCAGGGGCGTGGAGGACAGAGAGGCGGGAGTGCGAGTGGCGGAGGGCGTGTAGGTGTTGCTGGCGGAGATGCGAATGGTGGTGCCAAGAATGGTGCGGTGATGGGGGCTGCGCAGGAGATGGGCAACAGTACGATGGGCAATGGTGCGAAGGAGCACGGAGCGACCGATGGCGTGGAGATGGGTAGTGCAGAGGTGGGTGTCATGGAGT
>JAABUW010004278.1_pt1 | contig 19504 bp, 21 predicted proteins | sample 5560081 | NCBI WGS metagenome assembly JAABUW01 (sample SAMN10711882, study PRJNA513363) | rock metagenome | isolation source: Antarctica rocks | place: Antarctica: Victoria Land, Knobhead sud
TGATCCGCTTGTAGTTGGTGTCTGTCTCCCCCTTGGAGCCCCACGTCGCCAGCGGCCAGTCGTGCAGTGCCGCGTCGACGCGTTCCATGGGGAGGTTGGCACCCTTCACGACCCGCACCTTGACTCGTGCACCACCACGGGCTCGACGCGCCGCCGACCACTCCTGCAGCCCGATCATGGCGCTCAGGGCATCCGGGAGGTAGGCCTGCAGGACGATGCCGGCCTCGAGCTCGAGGAACTGGGGCTTGTCGAGGATCGTGGTGAAGGCCGCGACGGTCAGGTCGAGGTCGCGGTACTCCTCCATGTCGAGGTTGATGAACTTCGGGGTCGGTGCCGCGACCGCGCGCTCGAACAGCGGGCTCAAGCTCTCTACCACATGCGTCACCGCCTCATTGAAGGCCCACGGCGAGTGTGGCGCGACGGTCGAGGAGACCTTGATCGACACGTAGTCGACGTCGTCACGAGCGAGGAGCTCGTGGGTGCCCCTGAGTCGTCGGTCGGCCTCGTTATTGCCGAGCACCGCTTCCCCGAGCAGGTTGACGTTGAGGCGGACCCCCGGCTTGCGGATCTTCGCAATGGCGCGGCCCAGCTTCGCGTCGGTGGCGTCAACGATGAGGTGACCGACCATCGAACGCAGCGCACGACGGACGAGAGGGATCACCAGCCCCGGCGCAACCAGGCCGGCCGCACCACCCACCCGCACGGCCGCCCGAAGATGCCACGGGAGGAACCTCGGCACATCGCGTGCGAGCTCGGCGAATCTCCGTGCCGCGACCCTCGGATCTTCGGGCCGAATCACCCCGTCGACAAATCCGACGGTGAACGCAAGGCCTTCCGGATCCTTCAGCACACCAGCGAGGTGCGTGGCAGCCCGGTCCGCGGGCACCTTCGCCGACTCGGTGAGCCAATGGCGCACCAGCGCGATGGTTTCCTCCGCCAGGTCAGGTTCCTTGGTGTCGTTCGAGATGTGCTGAACGTCGACGTCGGTCATGGGAACCTCTCCCGTGGTGCGGAGCTGTGGACGATATGCCTTCTAGTGTGGGAGGCGGATCCGTTAAGGTAAAGCGATGCCTTGTGACGGATATTGTTCAGCTTTGTCGATGTAAAGGGAAAAGCATGCTGGACATACGCCGTCTGCGACTTCTGCGCGAGCTGTACGTCCGGGGCACCCTGGCCGAGGTGGCCGCCGCACTCCATCAAAGTCCCTCATCCGTCTCCCAACAGCTGAGCCTGCTCGAGAAAGAGGTCGGAGTCGAACTGCTGCGCAAAGCGGGACGCAGGGTTCAGCTGACTCCGCAAGCGGAGATACTGGTGGAGCACACAGCCGCAGTTCTGGAGCGACTCGAGCAGGCCGAGTCGGACCTCGCCGCGTCGCTGGTGGAGGCCACCGGGACGGTGCGGATCGCAGTTTTTCAGTCGGCCGCACTGGCACTGATGCCGGAAACGCTGACGCGCTTGGCGCGCGAGCATCCACGTCTGCGCGTCACGATGATCCAACGTGAGCCCGAGTCGGCCCTGCATGAGACGTGGGCGCGAGACTTCGACCTGGTCATCGCCGAGCAGTACCCCGGACACGGCGCGCCGTGGCACCCCAAGCTCGATCGAGTCGACCTGACGACCGACGTGATCCGGTTTGCTGTTCCACCGGCGGCCTTGCCGTGGGGCGATGTCCGCGAGATTGATGATGCCGCCCCCGCACCGTGGGTCATGGAGCCGACAGGGGCCGCCTCGCGACACTTCGCCGAGCAACTTTGCCGCCTGGCAGGTTTTGAACCGGATGTGCGGTTCGAGACGGCGGACCTTCAGGCCCAGATCCGACTCGTTGAATCCGGGAACGCCGTCGCACTGCTGCCCGGACTGCTCTGGATGGGGCGTAAGCCAACTGTGCGGCTCCGGCGTCTGAAGGGTGACCCGCTCCGTACCATCTTCACCTCGACGCGGCGAGCGTCGGCCAGTCAGCCAAGTGTGCTCGCATGCCGCGCCGCCCTGACCGCCGTAGTCGCAGGGAGCGCTCACGGTCACGTCGACGCCTGAGCGTGCAGAGGCACGGATCCAAGCGACGTGAGCAATGCAGTGGCCCCGGCCCGACCTCTGTGCCTACAGTCCCAAATGTGATTATCCGGAAGGCCACGGCTGGACCCTGGCCCTCTCGCTGACGGGTTCCCAACCACGCACCTACATAGGCCAGGCCGGCGCCGAGGAACGACGCGACGGGCGCAAGCCAGATCCAGCCACTCACGATCGGCCGATTCTCGGACCGGACAGATCCCCACCGGAACAGTCGATGATCACGCGAGCGCGGAGTGGGTCTCCCCCACCGCGCCGGCCCAGCCCGCAGCCCGGACGCGAATACACAACTCAAGCAGGTCGGCTTCGTCGTCCCACACCGCACTGACGGGTCCGTTGCCATCGGTGAGAAAGGCGCGCACCGCAGAGTCGAGGTCGAGATTGGCGGACCACCACGCCGATGCCCGGAACTGGGCGACGAGATCGTCCAATGATGCCTCGAAAGTCCCGTCGAGCCTGCTGTTTTGCCAGAACCTCATGATGTTGCCTCCCGCCTCTCAGGTTCGACGACCGGACTGGGACGGACATACCGACGCAGAGCCTCATTGACCAGTGCGGAGCGAGACGGCGCTGACCAATCGGCGACAAGCCGATCGAGCGTGACGGCATCGGCCGCAGCCATCCGCAACTGCGTCTGCACCCCTGGTTCGGTGCGGCGGTGGACGGTACGTGTATTTCCAAACAGTCGACCGGACGCCGGCGCAGCCACCTGCCGCTGCGACCAATGCTTCGCCAACTCACCGGCGTTGGCTTCAATCGCCCGGAGAGTGACCACTCCCTGGGTTAGCTCGGTGCGCACGGCAAAGGCCCGGAGATCGCTGATGACCGAGACATCGAGGACCACGGGCACAATCCGAATCTCGGCCACCAGCGCCGCTGCCCGAGACGGACGTGCGCTGGCCTTGCTTCGCGTGCGGGCGGGGGCCGCCGACTCCCCAGCGGCTGAACCTCGGGAGGTATCGGCGTCACCCTGTACCGGAGCCTCCGTGGCCCCGTCCTGGGCTGGCGAGACGGGACCAAGCAACCCGGCCAGTCCACCGACGTGATCAGGTGCCCGAAACACGTCGCCCACCTTCGGTCGGTCTGCGCTCATCGGGAAACTCCCAGCGGCTCCGACCGCCGCGCTTCCGCAGCAGCAATGGTTTCCAGCACCTCGCGGGCAAGCGCCGCGTAGTCACCGGCGAGGCCAGAAGCGTCGCGGCTGAGCAGGTCGTCGCCCGCAGAAGCCTTGGCTCCGGTGCGCAGCCGAGACAGTCGCCGCGCTCTCTCGCGTAACTGGCCCTGCTCGAGCTCATGGGGTAACAGTCCATGACGGCGCATGTCGACGGCTGCGCTCTCCAGGTATCGGATGCTGGCCTCGAACACAGGGGCGGCACCGTCAAGGGTGTCCTCCAGGGCATCGCGAACGGTTCCGCGCAGCCGCTTACTTCCCGCTCGCACACCGAACAGCAGCACCCCCAGCAAGGTCAGGGCCGGATTAGCGGTGCGGGCAGCGGCGAAGCGGGATGCGACCGCCACCAATCCGTCAAGCGAGGCATCATCGGAACGAGTCGGAATGATCAGGTAATCCGCGGCGGAGAATACGACGTCCTGCAAAACCGGTTCACCGGGCGGAGTGTCGATGAGCACAAGATCGTAGTTGCTGTGCGCCGCTGGCCCATCGGGCCGGATTGAGTCAAGCGCCCCCCTCAGACCGAACAACGACTCCCCCCGCGCCATCCGGGAGATGTAAGTCGCGGGCAAGTCATAGAGCGCCGGGCCACCGGGGATGCAGTCCAGGTTCGGGCGTATCTCGCGAACCGGCGCCAACGGAACACCGTTCTGGATGGCCATCGCCAAATTCTGACCATCAGACGAGGTGTAACCAAGGTCGCGACGAAGGTTGCCCTGGGGATCGGCATCGACAGTCAGCACCCGGTAGCCGGCGGCGGCAACCAGGCCAGCAAGACCAGCGGTGAGGCTCGTCTTGCCGACTCCCCCCTTGCCGTTGGCAATCGCAACTACACGGCGCATGGCACAGCCTCCCCATCGATTGTCTTGCGGTCATTGTGGTGCGCCACAGTGCCCACCACAATGCGACACACCGTGTGCATCACTTGGTTTCTCGTGTGATTCGTGCAGTGCCCAACACCTAAACGGCCGGTGAGACACCGGGTGAGACACATGAAGAGATCTAACAGGAGCAACACAACCTGCAACGGCGTACGAACCACCAGAGCCAACACCGGGTCAAACACCGAGGGCATCACCTGGTTTGATACAGGGTGGAACACCTATGGCATCGGCAAAGGTACTACCTAGCGTGTCACCAGTGATAACACTTGCACACCAACGTCGACACACGGCTGTTGAACTACCGGGTGACATACCGGTTGGTACACCTGCTGCACTACCTGTCGGCACACCTGTCACATCATCTCGTTCAACACGACGCAAGGTGAGGGGCCAGATACTGCCCCCAAACGGCACCGGCCCCACCACAGAACAACGAACAGCACCCAGACCATCGACGCCGTGCCGAAGGGTCCCCGGCCAGCCCAGCTCCCGCCGATGCACTACCACTGGGGGATCACAGCATGCGATGTCGTCGGGTGCCTCGCTGGCTCGACCGCCTTGGGCCACCGATACCGAAGCGGTCACCTCGCACACTCGGTCACCGTGCTGAACAGGCCGCCAAACCCTCGCGCACTCGCGTCCGGCGACGCGTTGTTTCCCCGGCCGCCCGACTTCGTCAAGGGTGGGTGCGGACTCCGCGGCAAGGGCCCGATGAACCTGCCCAGAGTTTGTCGCCGGCCCACGCCTCGCCGGCCCACGCCTCGCCGGGCTCGGTCGCTGACGCGAGACCGGCGACAAACTCTGCTCAGAACCCCCGCACCTCCTCGCTGCGCGCGGACCGTTGCGTCCGCCCCTTGAGCACTCCGTGCTCGGGCGGCCCGGGGAAATGGTTGGCAGGACCCACCTGCTGACCTCGGGGTCGCGTTTCGTACCGGGCCTCACGAAGGGGAAGGGGGCACACCATGACCAGGGAGATCACGACCAGCACCCGGACGCCGAAGAAGGCGACGCGGGGGACGGTGTCGTATGAGGACCAGGCGATCAGCACCCGGGCGATCGCACTGCTGGCCGGTGCGCAGCACGCATCGATCGACGTGCACGGCGCGGGACAGCAGGGGGCCCGGTTGTCGTTGACGTGGGGCACGTTGCTGCTGGGCTTTACCGCCGCCGACCAGGTGGACGCCCTACGGCAGGCGTTCGCCGGCTCCCAGAGTGCGGCCAAGCGGATTCCCGAGCGTTTGGACCCGAAGATTCTCAGTGCGGAGATCGGGGACGAGGCCTATCTTCCGGCGATCAGCGTCGGGTTCCGTGAGGTCCCCCGGTGCGGGGGGAGCACCCACACCCTGGCGCCGGGCCGTTTGGACAGTTGGGCGCACCGGCGCCACTGTCTGCACATCCGGGTCGGGGTGCTGCTGTTCCGGGTGTTCGACCAGTCCGCGCACGCCAGCACCCTCGCATGCTTACCCGCGCCGCGACCATCGCGGCCGCGACCCTGCCGAAGCACTCCTGAACCGGGGGAGGGTGCGGGGCACGGGTTGTCCCCACCCTCCCGGTTATCCACACACAGCCGATCGGCTGGGCTCGAGGTCACCGCTGGCGCGGCACCCTCGAGCCCAGCTACCCCGACCGACCCAGACACGTCCACCCGAGCAAGGGGACACCCACCATGATCACCTACACCGTCCGCACCGACCGCTCCGAGACCGGCGCGGCCACCACCAACGACGATGCCCTCGCCGAGGCCCTGGCCACCGTCCTGATGCTGCACGCCCACCACGCCGCCACGGAGTCGGGCACACCCACGGCTCCGTGCACCGTCCGGGTCGGCGACTCCGAACCGATCCTGATCCGGGACGCGCCGCCCAGCGGCGACGACGAGCGGGATCACGCCAACCTGGCCGCGTTCCTCACCCAGCTCTACCGCGACCTCACCGAGGACCCCCTCTCCATGCTCCCCACCGTCGAACCGCCGGTGCCGGCATGAGCATCGGGCGAACCGACTACCGATGCGGAACCAGCCCGGGCGCTCCGCGTCCCTGTCGGCCTGGTGCTGTGTTCGCCACCACGGAGGGCGGCGAGAGTGTTGCCTCTCCTACCCCGCTGGGCTCTCAGTGTGGCGGGTGCTCGTCGCTGCGTACCCCTGGCCCGCTGCGCTCTACCAGGGGCCATGCCCGCCTGCGGCGGGTACTGCGCTCCTGCCCACCCGCCTGTCCTTCGGCCTTGCCAGCGGGGGGCGAAGAAAGGTTGGACCGGCCAAACCGGGACACCAGCACCGTTGACGGCCAGCAGTCTTGATCGCACATCAGTTGTCGCAGAAGAGATCATGTCCGGAGAGCCAGGCTCACCATCGCCGGGAACCACCGCCGACCCCCGAGAAACCTCAGTAAGGAGGATGCGATGTGCGAGAGCACGGTCAGCGACGAGCCCATCGACGCTGACGACTTGCTGGAGGACCCCCGCACCGACGCCGAGGCCCTGTGCCTGTGCGGACTGCTCTGGGCACCCGCGGATGCGGCACAACAAGTGGTGGCCGTGCTCACCGCCGCCGACTTCCACCGGCCGATCTACGGGGAGCTGTTCGAGACGATCGCCGCCCACGTCCGGGCCGGAACACTCCACGACCCGGCCAGCATCGCCGCGCACCTCACCCAAACCGGGAAAGCCGCCGGGCACCACGGAACCCAACTCAGCCGGGCACTGTCCGACGTCACCACGGCCGGGGCCGGGCCAGAAGCCGCGGGGCACTACGCCCGCGCGGTGGTCGCCGCCGCCTACCGCCGCGGGTTCTACGCCGCCGGCACCGCCATCACCCAAGCCGCCGCCGAACTTCCGCAAGACCAGCTCTTCGACCACCTGCTGAGCATCGGCCGCGAACGCCGCACCGCCACCGCACGCCTGGATCGCACCCTCACCGCGCTGAACTGAGCGAACAGCCCCTCACCCGAGGGGGTCCACCCCGTCAAGGGCGCGGCGCTGGAACCACCAGCACAAGGGCGACGTTCGGCCTCTGCCCGAGGGTGGGGCTGGTGACGCCTAACCCGCGGCAGGACGCCGGATTGGCGATGCGCGACCCGGGGAATCTCCGTGAGCCCGAGTCGGACGAGTTCCGATCAGCTTGGTGTGAGACTCAATGAGTGGTACGAAACGAAACACAACACAACGAGACGGAACAATTGACAGAACGAAACGAAACAAGGAGGACGACGCGTATGGCGAACCAGACAGGCGTCGACGACATCGAGGCGCTCGTGAACTGCGAGTTCCCGGGGTGTGTGCACCGGATGCGCTACTCGGGCCGGGGCAGGCCCCCGCGGTACTGCGGGCAGAGCGTCGATGGTCTCGTCCACACCCGACTGACCGCGCGCGCCGCCAGCAGGTCCATTTACGCGTCAGTCACCGGCTCCACGGTAGTGCTGGCTCTCGTCCGTCGAGGGATTCACGATCCCTCCGTGTTGTTCCGCTTACTGAGAGCGAAGTTAAAGATGAGGTAGGCGGCGAGGGTGGCGGTCATTTCTTTCTGGTCCATCATCGGGTTGACCTCGGTGACGGCGAACCCGTCGACCAGCGGCGCCAGCAGGCGCACGCAGTCGATCGCGTGCCGGCTGGTGAGCCCACCGGGTTCGTGGGCGCCGGCGCCCGGTGCGTGGGCGGGGTCGATGGCGTCGATGTCGAAGGAGAAGAACACGTGGTCGACCCCGTCGACGGCGGCCCGGATGCGCTCCACTGCGGCGTCCGCCCCGATCTCGAGGAACCTTCGCGCGCTGATTTCGGTTAGGCCAGCCTGCTTGATGACCTCACGCGAGCTCGGGTAATTGAAGTTCCGCACTCCCACCTGCACCGACTTATCGGCCCGGAATCGGCCGAGCTGGTCGGTGCACCTCCGCATGCCGCTGCTGTGGCTGAACTCACCCTGCGTTTCGTTCTGGTCGAGCAGATCAAGATGCGCGTCGAAATGGATAAGGCCGACGGTGCCGTCGACGGCGTCGTGCAGCCCACGCACCGATGGGAACAGCAGGCTGTCCTCCCCACCCACGACGATAGGTGTCCGGCCGGCGGTCACGCTGGCGGCAACTGCGTCGCTGGTTCGCTGCATCGTCTCGAGGAGGTCGTGCCGCACCACACCGACGTCCCCGGTGTCGTCGATTGTGCCCTCGCCGAATTCGAGGATGCGGTCCTCGTCGACCGAAAAAATTTTCCCGTCCTGCTCCCGCATGAGCATCCAGGCCAGACTCGAGCGGATGCGATCGGGCGCGTACCTCGCGCCTGGCCAACCGAGGGTCGCCCCCCCGTCGAACGGCACGCCAATCAGGTCGCATCCTGTTGATGCCATTGGCATTGCCTCACTCCTCTCTGCTAGTCGCCTCTCTGCTAGTCGTCGGCGCAGTCCCTCCGTTGCCCGCGGCCAAGCCGAGGTACAGCTCCCGCACGCGCGGGTCGCCGAGGATCGACCCCGCGGGTCCCCGGATCTCCTCCTTGCCCTGGTCGAGGATGTACCCAGTGTCGGCGAGGTCGAGGCCCTCGACGGCGTTCTGCTCTACCATCGCCACAGAGACGCCGTCACTGCGCACCTGATCGATGCGACTGAACACCTCGTGTACGTTAGCCGGGGAGAGCCCGGCAGACGGCTCGTCCAGCAACAGCAGGCTTGGGTTCGTCATGAGGGCGCGTCCGACACCGAGGAGGCGTCGCTGCCCACCGGACATACCGCCGGCGCGGTGGTGCCGCTTCTCGGCGAGCACCGGGAACCAGTCATAGATTCGCTGCGCGTGCTCCGCCCAGGCGGCCCTGGTGGTGAAGCCGCCCATACGCAGGTTGTCTTCGATAGTGAGGTCCGCGAACACGTCGTCGGTCTGCGGCACGTAGCCGACGCCAGCGGTAACCATGCGGTGCGAGGGCCTGCCGAGCATGTCCTGCCCGTTCACCTCGACGGTGCCGCCGCGAACCTTCACTAGGCCGAAGACCGACTTTATGAGAGTGGACTTCCCTGCGCCGTTCGGCCCGAGGATGCAGACGATCTCCTTCTCGTGCACCTCAAGGCTGGCGCCGCGGACGATGTCGATGCCCCTGGTGTATCCAGCTACGAGGTTCTCGACCTTAAGTACCACGGTGGCCTGCTCGAACGCACTCATGCGGCACCCCCACCCAGGTAGGCCTGGATGACGGCGCTGTCGGCGGTGATGACCTCCGGCGGCCCCTCGGCGATGATTTTGCCGCGGTCGAGGACGACAACTTGGTCGGCCAGCTGCATGACGCGGGGCAGGTCGTGCTCAACGAACAGCACCGCGTTGCCTTCCGCGATGTACGACCGGATGAGAGCGATCATCCGTTCCCGCACCGACGGGTTCACGCCAGCCATCGGCTCGTCGAGCAACAGCATCGTTGGGTGGGACATGAGCGCCCTGGCGAACTCGAGCAGTTTCTTCTGGCCCCCGGAAAGGCTGCCTGCGTGGAGGCGCTCCACCTTGGTCAGACCAACCCAGTCGAGGAGTTCCTTCGCGCGCTCCTCACACTCGTGCTCCCGCTTCTTGGCCCACCAGGGTGCGAGCACCGAGCGGGTAAGTCCGAAGTGAGCGTCGGGCATGGCACCGATCAACATGTTCTCAAGCACGGTCATCCGCTCGAAAGTGCGGGTGAGCTGGAAGGTGCGCACTAGACCGCGGTGCGCCCGCCACTGGGCGGGGCGGCGGGTGACGTCCTCGCCCTGGTAACAGATGGTGCCAGAGGTCGGATGAACGAACCCGGAGAGGATGTCGAACAGGGTGGTCTTGCCTGCTCCGTTCGGGCCGATAAGCGCGGTCACTCCGTGCCCGGAGATGGAGAGCCCCTCCACGTCAACTGCGACGAAGCCACCAAACGTCTTGCGAATGCCGCGCGCCTGCAAAGCTGAGGCCGTGTCCGTCGGGGGGGTGGAGGCAACCAGCTCACTTGAGTTCGAGGACAATGTTCTCTCTCCTCCCTAGCAGTCCTTGCGGGCGGAACACGATGATCAGCACCATGAGCAGGCCAACGACGATGTATCGCAGGGCCGAGGCAGCACTGTTGCTACCCACGAAATTGGTGATGAACGCGCCGGATTGGGTAAGCAGCACCCAGAACACGATCCCTCCGACCAGCGGACCCCACGTGGTCGCCGTCCCGCCGAGGATAACGATCGCGAACACGAAAAACGTGACCTGCGGCATGAATACGTCAGGGTTGATTTGGGAGAGCTGGAATGCCAGCAGCACCCCGGAGAGCCCGCCGATCGCCCCGCCGATCATCAGCGTCTGGAGCTTAATGAGGGCGGGATTCTTGCCCAGAGACCGCACGGCTTCTTCGTCGTCGCGCACCGCCCGAAGCAGCTTCCCCCAAGGGGTGCGCATGAGCAGCGCGATACCGATGGTGCAGATCAGCAGGCACACCCAGCTGACGATGACCAGCCATAGCTGAAACCCCTGAGTGTGGATGGCACGGGCAAAGGTGTCGACGAACCGGGGCCGCAGGCTCTGGAGCGCGCCGGAAAAGCCGAGCATCCCGTACACGCCCCCGCTGACCGGTTCGACGTTCTTGAGTACGACCCGGAGGACCTCGGCGAGCGCGATCATGACGATCGCCAGGTAGTCACTGCGGAGCCGGATCGCAGGGATCGCGAACACCAGGCCGAGCAGAGCGGCCACGATCATCCCGACGATGACCGCGAGAAAGAGGGGCAACATACCGTTGAACTTGGTCGACTGCGACCCCTGCAGGTGCGGGATGAGGAGGACGGTCGTGTAGGCACCTGCCGCCATGAAGGCGACGAACCCGAAGTTCAGCAGTCCGCCGTGACCGAACTGGAGGTTGAGACCCGTCGCGGCAGTCGAATACACCGCGGCAGTGGCCAGCACTGGCAGCATCGCTGCGACCGAGGTGGGGCCGAACCCGTTGGAGGCCGCCACCCAGAGGATCGAGGCGACCACTAGAGCCGCGGCAACGATCCGGGAGGGCCACAGGTTGGTCTTCGGGAAGGTGACGTCGGTCATGACAACCTTGCCTTCCTGCCGAGGATGCCCTGCGGCCGCAGCAGCAGCACGGCCACCAAGACGAGCAGCGCCACGCTGATCTTAAGGTCGTTATGCTCCCGCACGTAAGGCAGCGTGACCGCGAGCTGGGCGATTAGGCCGATGACGAAGCCGCCGAGCATGGCTCCGAACGGGGAGCCGAGGCCCCCGACGATGATGCCTGCGAACATGAGCAGCAGCAGTTGAAAACCCATGTCCCAGTAAACTAGCTGGGTGAGGGCAAGCATGACACCGCCGGTCGCGGCCAGCGCCCCACCGAGCACCCAGGTGATGGTGATGATCCGCTCGATGTCGACCCCGGATGCGGCGGCGAGCGTCCCGTTGCTGGCCACCGCCCGCATGGCGACGCCAAGCCGCGACTTGGCGAGCAAGATACCGAACGCGACGAGGATCACGATGGTCGAGACGATGACGACGAGCGCCAGGGGCGTGAACCTGAGGCCGAAGTAGGGGGTGACGTGCTGCGGCGGCAGCGGCAGCGCCTTCGCCTCGGGACCGGCGACCGCGAGGATCGCATACCGGATGATCAGCGCCAGGCCCAGTGTCGTCACCAGCAAGGTGATGCCGCCGGCCCCCGCACGTCGGAGCGGCCGAAACACAGTGAAGTCTAGCAACAGCCCTGCCGCGCCACCGGCGACGACGGCGAGGACGATCGACAGCCACACCGGCAGCCCCACCGTGGTGGCGAACAGAACCGCCATCATGGAGCCGAGCGTCACCAGGTCGCCATGCGCAAAATTGAACGCTCCAGCGACGTTGAAGATCAGGGACAGCCCGACCGACGTCATCGCGATGATAGCGCCGAACAGGATCCCGTTGGCCAGCTGGTCAAGCACTTACTGCGCCCCGGCCGGCATGAGCGTGCGCGGGAGCGTGGTGATGTACTCAGGGCCGCCGTCGGTGATGAGCACGAGGTCCTCGAGCATGATCGGCCCGAGATCCGGCCCGTAAAACGGGGTCTCCACGGCGAAAAGCATGCCCGGTTCGAGCGGTGCCGACTCGTCGGGCCCAAGAAATGGCCATTCCTCATGGAAGGTGTCCAAGCCCAGGGAGTGGCCATAGTGGCCGCGCTGGTACCCCGGGTAGCCGTGCTCGTGCATATATGCGCTCGCGGCGCGGTACACTACGCTGGCTGGCTCGCCCGGGCGCATCGCCTCGACCGCAAGGCTGTGAGCTGTGGAGAGGTGGTAGTATAGTTCTGCGGCCTCGGGTGACGGCTTCCCCAGGACGTAGGTGCGGCCGTGGTCGCTGCGGTACCCGCCGACCGTGGTGCCGCAGTCAAACTTGAGCAGGTCGCCCTCCCGCATCCCGCCCGTCTCGGATGCCGTCGCCGACGAGATCGTCGCCTCGGCGCCCATACCGGGGATCACCCAGATGTCGGAGAACTCCTCGTACCGGCGGTCGGTGCGCGACTTCGCCCCGACTCCCTCCAAGAACCAGGAGCGCACGTCCCCGAGGGTGACCCCGGCGTGTGCGCTGCGGGCCGCATTCGTCATCCCCGCCTCGGCGAGCTCGGCGGCGGCGCGAAGCCGCTCGATCTCGAACGGCAGCTTGAGCGCACGGATGCGGTACATCGCATCCGTCATGTCGATCCACTCGATGTCCGGCGCCACCCTCCGCAGCGCCTGGTAAGTGTGGTGCGGTATATGGCGCAGGTCGGTGCCGACCCGGCCACTGCACAGTCCGAGCCGATTGAGCGCCTCGCTCATCCGGGCCTCGATGTCCTCGTCACGCCACTGGGTGGGCCGCTGGGTATCGTCCTCCGGTTCACGGCGGATGTCGGCGTAGCCGCGGGTTTCCACCCACATTGGATAGGAGAGCACCTCGCAACCAAGGGCGGCGGCGCGGGCGCCGCTCTCCTCGGCGTCGCCGAGGATGAGCAGCGGGGCAGTGGACTCGTCGACGGTCAGCGCCAGCATGACGGTGCCATGCATGCGCCACCAGGTGGACAGAAAGTAGCTGACATAGCCGGAGAGATAGGACACGTTCGACGGAGTGAATCCGAGGTAGCCGGCGAGTCCCTTCTCGGCTAAGGTGCTGCGCACCCGTGAGCGGAGCACCTGCCGGTCGGCGAGGCTTGCTTCGAGGGTTCCTGTCATTTGCCCACCGCGATGTTCTGAATGTTCTTGATGCCGCCGTCGCTGAACTGCCAGACGCCGAATACGGCCTTGGCGGGATCGCCGTTCTGATCAAATTCAACGGCTCCGGTGGCGCCTTGGTAAGCGACCTTGGTGCCCTTGGTGCCCTTGGCGACGAGCGGGATGCAGTCTTCTGCGACACACTTCGTACCGGACGCGTCGGTGACGTTGGCGATCTCGTCCTTCACAGTGTCGCCGTTCTGGTGGGCGAGGATTGCGGCGAGGATAGACACCCAGGTTGCGTCGTATGCCTGCGCCGAGAACGACGGGGCTTTCCCCGAATACTCCTTCTGGTACGCGTCCTCGTATCGGTGGGCGGCGTCCGAGTCGACGGTGCCGACGCCGATGCCCTTCCAGGTGTAGATCTTCTGTGGTTCGCTGGGCAACGCCTGCTTCGGGAACGTGTTGTCCCGGATGCCGTCGCCGGTGTACCACTGCAGGTCAAGTAGTCCTCGCTGGGCGGCGTCGTGGACGATCGCGGCGGCTGTGTCGACGTAGCCGACCAGCACGATGGCTTCCGGTTTTGCGCCGGCGACCTGCTGGGTCTCGGCGGTGAACGATTTGCTTGCCGCGTCGTACTTAACGTTCACGGCGATGGTGCCGCCAAGACTAGTAAACTCCTTGACGAAGTTGTCGGCGATCGATTGTCCGTAGGAGTTGTTGACCGCCATGACTGCGACGTTGCGCTTGCCGTCCTTGTAGGCGAGCTGGGCGAGGAGGGTGCCCTGCGCCTCCGACGGTGCGGCGGTGCGGTAGAAGTACCCGTCGTCTTTGTAGTGGGTGAGCTGCGGGGTGGTGCACGCCGGGGAGATCATGGGGATCCGCGCCTGCACTGTGGTGTCGACTACGGAGAGGCAGACCGCGCTGGAGACGGCGCCAACGATGGCGCTGACGTTCTTGGCCAACAACTGCTGCATGGCGCTCTGGGCGATGCTCTCCTGGGTGCCGGAGTCCTGCAACTCAAGAGAGACCTTAAAGTTGTCATTGTTGCCGTTCGCCTGCTTTACGGCGAGCTTCACGCCGGCGGCGGTGTTCTTCCCGAGCGCGGCGAGGTCGCCGGTCTGCGGCAGGAGGGCGCCGAGCGTGATGTTCTCCCCACTTCCACCGCCGGAGCCGCCCGGGCCGCTGCAGCCGGTGAGGACGATGAGCGTTGCGGCGGCGATGGCGACATTGCACTTGGCCGTAGTTTTGAACATGAGTGACTCCAGTGTCTCAAAGTGAGCAGGCGGGGTGGTCTAAGGTCAGCGGCACCAGCACAGAAGGTGAATCCGTTGGATGCGACGGTCTCACGGTTCGTCGGCGTTTAGCGGGGTTTAATGCGACGTTGTCGGGTTCGCCGAGGAGATGGTCCGGACGGTTAGCGGCCGGGTGGCTGATTCCTCGATGAGGGGTTCGGTGGCCGGGGCGAGCGTCCAGGTGGATGCCCGCGATGATGCACCGCACGGAGCCGCCAGCCAACTCGATCGTCGGTACGTCCAGTGGCAGGATGCGGCAACTCGCCCCGATCGCCGCGATTTGGCCGGGGCGCAAGCTTGCCAGCCCGCGGCGCGATATAGCCAGCAGCCGGCCGCCCGAAGATCGAAGCTCGATCGCGTTCCCGGCGAACTCCCGCACCTGCTCATAACTGAGGCCAATAACGGTACGCCCGTATTCGGCAAGCCGCTCGGCCACCTCCGCCCGGCGCTGAGGCGAGACGATCAGCTCCAACCCGACGAGCGCGAATTCGGTGGCGACGGTCATCATCACGTTGGTGTGGTAGATGGGCGCTCCGGATGGATCCGCTGCGTCGAACACCGTCGGCTCGTACCCGAAGTTCGTGCAGAACCGCTCAAGCGCAATCGGGTCCGACCGGTTCGACCGCGCCACATACGCCACCCGCGAGCCGTGGTCGAGCACCATTGCGCCCGTGCCCTCAAGGAAAACGTCATCGAACTCCAGGCCCGAGTAGTCGATGACGTCCTGCACCCGGTACCGCAGCTTCAGCATTTCGATGACGTCTGAGCGCCTCTCTGCGCGCCGGTTCGCCGGGTACATCGGGTAGATCGCGACATGTCCGCCCGTATGCGTCGAGAACCAGTTGTTCGGGAACACACTGTCGGGGCGCGTCGTTGACTTATCTTCGAACAGGTGCACATGGATGCCCTCGGCCTTGAGCGCCTGCGCCACCCGCGTTATTTCGTCATACGCCGCGGCGGCCACCGCTGCGGCATTCGCGACAGGCATCGCGCCAGCAAGCTGGAAGACGTTGTCCGCCTCGGTGCCGGGGTTCGGGACGAAGTGGTGGGGGCGCACGAGCACTACCGCTTCCGGCGCTTGAATGGACATCAGCCCACCGGCACGGGAGAGCCGACGAGGCCGAAGAGATCCTTCGGGTCATCAGGCGCCGCGATAAGGTCGATCTCCTCGAAGAAGCCGGTGCCATCCACGCAGTCGCGCAGGTATCTCAGTGCTGAGAAGTCCTCGATCGCGAAACCGACCGAGTCGAAGACCGTTATCTGCTCCCCGGAGGTCCGCCCCGGCTTCCGTCCGGCGATGACCTTCCAGACCTCCGTGACGGGGAAATCCTCTGCCTTGCGCTGGATCTCGCCCTCGATCCTTGTCTGTAGCGGAAACTCGACGAACACGTCCGCCCGGTCGAGGATCGCCACATCGAGCTCGGTCTTGCCGGGGCAGTCCCCGCCGATCGCGTTGATGTGCATACCCGGGCGCACCAGCGCGTCCGGCAGGACCGTCGCCAGCGTCTTGTCCGCCGTGCAGGTCGTGATGACCTGCGACCCCTGCACCGCGTCCGCGGTGCTTGTGGCCAAGGCGACGTCGAAACCCAGCGGAGTGAGGTTACGGACGACCTTCACCATGGCATTCGGGTCTGTGTCCCAGATCCGCAGGCTTCGTATACCGAGTGCCGATCGCATTCCGAGGGCCTGGAACTCGGCCTGGCTACCAGCGCCGATCATCGCCATCGTCGTGGAGCCCGTCGGTGCCAACCGCTTCGCGACCATCGCCGAAGTCGCCGCGGTGCGAAGCGCGGTGAGGAGAGTCATCTCCGCCAGGAAGGTGGGGTAGCCGTTATGCACGGCGGCGAGCACGCCGAACGCAGTGACGGTCTGGAACCCGCGCGTCGGGTTCCAGGGGTGCCCGTTGACATACTTGAAGCCGTACGTTTCGTAGTCGCTCGTCGGCATGAGCTCGATCACCCCGAACGGCGTATGGCTGGCCACCCGCGGCGACTTGTCGAAACTCTCCCAGCGCCGGAAATCGTCCTCAAGATAGCCAATCATGTCGGTGATGATCTGCGCTGGGCCAATTGTCGCGGCCCAATCCACCAAGTTCTTCACGCCCACGAAACGCGTCACTGGCCTCCCCTTCTCCTCGGATAGATACCCAGCCTAGGCTTCGGGCATACGCAAAGTATATTGTCACGATCGGCTACTTCTGTGAAATAATCTATCACTCTGCCAAGGGATCCTATACGTTGTGTTCATGGTATTGCTAGATGACCTGGACCGGCGTCTTATCGCTGTGCTGCGCGAGGATGGCCGGGCGTCCGTCGCCAGCCTCGCCCGCACCCTCGGAGTGGCTAGGGCAACTGTGAACAGCCGCCTAGACCGTCTGGTCTCATCGGGAATGGTGGTTGGCTTCACTGTCCGGGTGCGAGACGAACTCCACCCATTGGCTATTCACGCCATCGCTTTCATCGAGGTCGAGGGGCGCTCAACCGACCATGTCATCAAGCATCTGCGCGGGTTCCCTGAGATCAGCGCTTTGCACACAACCAACGGCGGCTGGGACCTGGTCGCTGAACTACGCACCGAGACGCTCGCCGACTTCGATCGTGTGCTGGGCGGCATCCGGCGAACCGACGGCGTGGTGAACAGCGAGACGAGCCTGCTGCTGAGCTCCGTGCTGCGCTAACCGGATTTAGACCGAAGTTACGGCTGTCTGGACGACGGTTTTCCTGCGTGACCTGCGGTTGTGGGCGAGTTTGGGTCACGGTGTGTAGCGAAGTTTAGTGCGTTGAATCGCACTGGGTTGGTTGGAGTCTCCATCGTTTGGAAACGAGGATGGACTCATGCCGAAGGACACCACCCCGGGGAAGCCGACGACGCGTCGCTACAGCCCTGAAGAGAAGGCCGCTGCGGTGCGGATGGTCAGGACACCGAGCCGAGCTGGGCACCGAGCACGGCACGATCGGGCGGGTCGCGACCCAGCTGGGTTATGGCATCGAGTCGGTGCGGTCCTGGGTCCGCCAGGCTGACATCGATGAGGGCCACGTGGCGGGGGTGAGCACGAGCGGGGCGGCGAGGATGAGGTCGCTCGAGCTGTGAGCGACGGCGTCAGCTGGCTGCCTTCGGGCTCGGAGAGGTTTGGACCTGAGCTTTGCCTATGCCGTCTCCACAGACGTCCGACGTCTGAGGAGTGAGATGAGCGAGCGAGAAGCACCAGTGGATCAGGCCGCGACTTCGACTCCGAGTAGCACCCGCCGGTCACCGAGTGCGCGCCTTTCTGGCATCGACCTGCCCGCGCAGCAGCTGGCCACCGGCGACCGCCGCGCCGAGCAGCACGCCGCGCTGCGGGAACACGGAGTCCACCACCGCGACGGCGGCTGGGTAATCGCCCAAGCACCGGACGTCACCGCCGCCCTGACCTCGCCGGCGCTCACCGTTGCCCCGGCCGACTCACAGGGCGACCCGCCTGCCGGAGACGCCAGGCGACTGCAGGACCGGATGGCCCGGTTCTGCGACGGACCACCGCACGCCCACCGACGCGAACTGGTCGCACAGCTGCTGCCCGACGTGTCCGGCCTTGAACCTGCGGTGGCCCAGCGGACGGCCGCCGACCTAAGGGACACGACCGGGTTGCTCGACGTGATGCCGCTGGCGCGGAGGGTGCCGGTCGAGGTGCTGGCCGCAGCCCTGGGTGTGGCCCCCACCGAACTCACGGCAGTGGCGATCCTCGTCGGGCGGCTGTGCAATGCGCTCGCGCCTCGCTTGGTGGAGGAGCGCTGGTATGACCGCGACGACGACGCCATCGGGGTCCGCCAGTTTGCTGTGCAAGATCCAAACGGCTACCTGCTGCGACTCACCCAGAACATCGGCACGCGCCCACGACGCCAGTAGCCGAAGGGCTTGCGGCGACGATTCCGATCGCGTCGTGGCCAGCTGGGCGTCTCGGTCTCGTCGTCGTAAGCGGATCGTCTTGCGGGGGTCGCACGCCCTATGCCGGAGGCAGAGTGCAGCCGCTACGGCGTCTGCAGTTCGCTGATTCGCGACTCGTAGTGACACAGCTCGGAGTCCGCGCGAACCTGGTCGAAGCCCGCGTGTTCGAGGGTTCGCTGTGACGCAACATTGTCGAGATCGGTGTCAGCGCGGATCGTGCTCACGCCGAGACCGGCGGCAATCTGCACGAGGATTCCCACCGCTTCCCTCGCGTAGCCATGCCCTCGCGCGGAGGGCACCAGGCCGTAGCCGATCTCGACAACTCCGCCGTCTGCGGGTCCTTTGAAGCCGGCGCCACCAATAGCCAGACCGTCGGACTGACGCCTGACCTGGTAGTAGCCGAACGGCCGCTGCTCGCCGTTCTGCTCTGCACCGCGCAGAAAGCTGCCGATGGCAGCCAGGTCCCCTTCGAATGGGTAGTCGCCTGCCCAAGCATCGCCTGGTCGCGGTGCACGATCGTGGATGCGTCGTGCCTCCTGCTCATCGATCGCGTGCAAGCTCAACCGTGCAGTCTGGGAATCCATGTCGAGCACTCAACCAGCATGATCATCTGAGTTCAACGGAGTTCCGACCCAGTCGACCGTCAGATCCGTCTCATCTGCCAAGGAACCTCCGACGACGCCGTCCGAGTGGATCGACCCGAACAGGTTCTTGAGAATGAGCGTCCCGCAAGACGTAGGTTGGCCTTTGCAGAACGCCTCTGGCAAGCGTCACTCGGGATGGGGAACCGGGACCGGCGACCAGAGATCACCCGCGGAGCGTCGCGAGGTAATGACCGTCGCGGTCGTAGGCGTTCGCGTCGTCGAGGAGTTGGCGCTTCTTGAGTTCCTCGGCCTTTTGGCGAGCCGAGCTTGGCGCTTAAGAACGACCGGCAATTGATGGTTACTTGAGTCTTCGGGTGGTGGGTCGGGTTGGCCAGCGGTAGCGGGTGCGGGCTTGGTTGATCAGGCGGCGGATTACGGTGAGGGTGGCGGCGAGGTAGAGGTAC
>JAABUW010004281.1_pt1 | contig 19494 bp, 23 predicted proteins | sample 5560081 | NCBI WGS metagenome assembly JAABUW01 (sample SAMN10711882, study PRJNA513363) | rock metagenome | isolation source: Antarctica rocks | place: Antarctica: Victoria Land, Knobhead sud
TACCCCAGTCACATCCGGGCCTTCTATAGTATATGTAAATGCGCGCGACCCTAAATTTCAAGGACCTGGGCTTCGCACACCACAACGAGGATCAAGACCTTCCAAACGCAAGCGCGAACACGATGCCAACGAGGAGATGAGGCTTTTTCGTCGGGTACGCATCCTCGATGAGATCAAGAAAGGTGCAGAGGATGACGGAGAACCCGACACAGATGCTGCTGATAATCTAATTGTCGGGGCAGAAGTCGTCTATTGGCTTCCTGGACCCAAAGAAGGATATTGGTTACACTGTATTGTTATCGCTATAATCTACGACAAACACATAAAGCAGTAAGGCAGCTCACTGGTCTATAATAAAAACACGTGCCTAACATACAACCCAGATACGAAGTGCGAGACCCTGAACCTGGTGAAAATGGAATGCCTAGGCAGATCTACAGAACCTCTTCTGCCAACCTTATCGCCATAACGCCTTGGGATGAATACGTTAGAAATGAAAATCTTATTGGAAAGCGGATCCTTGTTCGTTACCCCGATACGACATATTTCTTCCTAGCCACTAAAATGGGCTCTGCGAAGGGAGTCGACATTTCATCCTGGATTTTGACGGAAAATGTAACCGCGTCGTAGAGGTTGATGCAAGGTATGTGCTAGACGGATATCAGCGGTACCAAGAGCTCTTATAACGGCAGCACATTCCAATATCAATAACAGAAAGAGCTATTTAAGAGGAAGTAGCACATTATGGCGGCAGAAGCTATTTTATGGCGGACTGTTGGGAAATTTAGCCAGTTGGGCATTGAACAGCTCAAAAACCGAACTGATACGAATGAGGAACGTAGCGATTCGAAGCCAACGACTTAACGAAAGCTGCTAATATCTGCGGAAGTTGGCCTCATGGACTGACACCATAGCTTGGATATTTTGATAGGCGTTCGGCGGTTTTTTCGGATCTACTCTCTATCTGGGTTTTGGTTGATAGACCGCGCGGAGAAATTGCTCAGTTTGTAGTATAAGAACACGTGACGGGACAAGGTATGGGTTGCTAGGGTAACTCACTATCCCTTCCTCTATTACCGACTCTGTTCATAACTAATGCAAGAAGCAAGCTTTCCAATTTATGGAGCTTTCACCCATATTGTACGTATGACAGACGTAGAACAAGTTCCTGAAACAACGACGAGTGAAACCACTGTTTTCGTTCTCCTAAACAAAGGCAGAAGCAGCGAGCTCGATATTGAAAGACTGCTGTAAACAAAACTTACTGCCAATGATGAGTCAAAAGCAGACTGATGCTGTACTCTCAACAAATCAGATAGAAGTCAACAGCAAACAAAAGCAAGACACACCACCCCAACCATCTGATAGCTTAAAAGCACCCCCATCGAATTCAGCCAGAAACACCTTCCCCCACCATCCCACCCACTTCACAACCTCACTCGTCCACCCACCTGCAAAACCCCTCGACCCCATGAACAAGCTGCCCCCAAACCTCCAAACCCCATAAACGCCACCAGCGCCCTACCGCGCAAAACCCCAAAACACACAAACATACACGCAATGTGGAATCTAGCCCCCCCCAACATAGGACCCCTAGCCCAGTACCACTTTTTTTCTAAAATAACACGCTCTTTTATCTACTACATATCCCCGAATCAAGTCCACGAATAACTAAACGCTGACTTTGCCGCCACCACAACGTCAACATGAATGACAGCGTTGGAGAAAAGCACTCCGCCAACCCCGGATTGGGATAATCCAAGGAAACCCGAATGTCGTCCGGCCTGTAACGATTTGCTGGTACCAAAATGAGCGAGGGGGGGCCTGGAAATTGGGAGGTCGAGCCCGTGGGTATGATATCTACCACGACCAGGGTAAGTGGGGTGTGTAGTGCTTGCATGGACGGAAGGAACTAGAGACGGAGAAGTAGATAAGAACCTTACCTCGGGTGTTGGCTGTTGGTTGTTGGGGATAGGGATGTGGTGTTTGCAGGGAGGTTATGGCTGGGCGTTCAGAAAACCCGATATGCATGTATAATTGATGCGTGCGGTGTCCGTTTAGAACGTGACCGAAATAACCAGAGACGAAAAATTAGGCTGTTAGGAAATGAAATGCCCACGGCTTATCAAGCGAAATGTGAGAATTTCAAGGTCTTATATACGCCGTTAGTTTGCCTATAAATGTTTGTCTATCGTCGAGAAGTGATACTCTAGTACCCACGACCCACAGCCACCACTCTATGCGGCCCTTTCCTCTCCTCATCCTGCTTGAAAACAAGCTCCAATCGTTCATGCTCCTCCACCTCGCGCACACTGATCAGCTTCCTAAATGTGTCTGTCCGCGCAATACCGCAACTCGTATGCTGTAGCACTTTACTCGGGGTCGAATTCATTGCCAAAGCCGTTAAATCAGAAATCGAACGCCATGTTGTCGAGCTGCGGCCAGTGACGAAAGTGTAGAGCACGTAAGCGAGGATGTATATGCAGTAGAGGAACAGGATTGGCAAAGCCAGTTTGATAGGTGCGCCGTCGAGGCTCCACGCGTAGCCTGACAGCTGACCATGTAGTGTTAGAACGAAGCCGGGCGGAGTTGCCTGGTTCTTATTTTCGTTAGAGCTGGAACTGTAAAAGCTCCAACGGAAATTAGGGTCGGAGTCTGCTGGATTCCATCGCCACAACTCTATCGCGCCTGCGGCGTGAGACATTCCATTCGCAACCAAGGATGCTAGAAGTCTCTCGTGCATGAAAGGTCGCGAGTCGCCGTACTGAAATCCTGATAGGTTCTCAGGGTATGAACCATTAAGAGGGCATACATTGGTGGTTACTGGCAGCAAGCGTAGAAGATTATCTGCTACGGTGCGATTCTGAACGTCTGTTAGAGGTGATAGGCTTTCAGCCCATGCCTTCGAAAGCTGAACGGAAGGTAGCGACCATTGCGGCAGGGTACTGGGAGACTGAGGTGATACAAAGTTTTCAACAACGTTAGCAGTTATGGCATTCAGTCCATCGGATGACCCTTGCAGAAAAGATGTCGTGTTAGCCCATCTTCCTCCTACCATACATGCAGAGGTTGTAAGGAAGGTACTAGTCGTCTTGCAAAATTCTGGCTGCACAACTATGGCCCCAAGTACTGTTCCTGGCACAGAACTGGAAATGTCTGTACCGTCTACCCAAATAATCCGACCTTGGGGGTTATTTTTTGCCTGGTCCCAGATCTGTCTTCTGGTGGTTGCAGTATAGTTGGTGACGCCTGCTTTATTCAATACATAGTTATGGGCACAGTCCTCCTCAGAACCACAGCCAGCAATATAGGTATTGGGGAACTGGATTGGGCGGCTGTCATTCTCGTCCATTATTGAATTAAGTTCGCAGAATACGCTCGCAAATGGTTGTGCCATTTCAATGCTGGCAATGTCAATCCCTGGGCGGTCACCTAAGTCTGCGGAGAATGTTGAGGCTGCATTAGCCAAGGCAAGCGCTACTGGGACGCTCTGCGTCGTGGCAAATGTGCTGTTGGGTGCATATTGCACGTATAGTGTCCGGATCACCATATCAAGTCCGTAAGTTTGGAGCTGTGTCGAATATATCTTTGGCATAACGTCAATAGAAGTTCCTGTTGAGGCGTCAATGCGCACTGATTGCTGCTGTATGCCCGTTTGGGTGCTTTCCATGTCACTGGTGCCACTAAAATCGCCTACTGCCGGAAGATTTGGGAGATTTTGCCATCCTGCAGCTGGAGATAGCTCATTTTCTGCGACATGCGTAAGCACGAAATCTGTGGCCTAATACCATACAACTATCTGCTCAGAAATACTCACGAATGCTGTTGTTGAAGACCAAAGGAGGACCTGCCATGTCGAGAGCATCGGGGAAGAGGACTCCACGGGGGACATTTAAGGCGAGACGCGAACTGGGCACAGTGAAATTTACTCGCCTTGGCTGCATAGCAATGGCACTCGACGGCCCAACCCCAGCGGCAAGGAGCATGCTAAAAGGAACAAATAAGATAAATAAAAACTTCAGGGATCCAGCGAAGCCAGATGCAGTCACAGCTGCGCGGAACTCAGAAGACCACAAGTAGCTCATTTGGGTGACCTGGTACGCAGAAAAGAGAGCCCCAAAAGGCACCGGTTTCCTATGAACGAGCAGATACTGGAGATAAGCAGTCATGACAGTGACGATCGAGAACTGCATCAGCATCTCGTGGGCTTTAGCCACAAATTGAAGCGCGGCTATCCATCTGCCATCGCTCCCATAGAACCGGGCCTTTATGTTCATGATTATGAGTGCCATCGCTCCGCCAAGTGGAATGGCATGGAATAGTAGGAAGTGTCCAAATGCTCTGGCGCGATTGCGGCTCAGTGGGATTTTGGGCGCTTCCACTTTCTCTTTCTTGCTCTTTTTCTTGCCCTTCTTCCTCTTACTTTTGCTGCCCGCATCTGATTGCAGATTCCCCCAGTCTGAGGTACTACTTGCTTCGGAGGGGGGGGTTTCGGCAGCAATACTGAAGGACAAAGTGGCCGGTCAGTATACAAAATCTTCGATAGTGTCTGAAAAGGTGAGGCTTACCTGTTGACTTCCTCAAGGTTTAGCACAGGCGATGAGCCTTTTCTCCACATTTGTTTTAACATAATTTCTTGATCACTGGCGCCATCCTGCAGCCCAGGATGCATTTCTTTTAGGGCTGTCGCCAGTAGGTCGAGCTCACAGTCTCGATTTTATTGGTGAGCTCGAGAGTTGGGACGCTTGAGAGGGGCGCGAAATCGTCTGTCAGTTCAGGCCGCCGCGAACAGGAAGCGGCCTCTCTGCGATTAACATGTGTTGGATGCATCAAGCAGGTTGTACAGTAGCACGTTGAAGGGACATGCTGAGGCGCTATGGAGTCAGTAGCGCCGAGCGAAGGATGCGGCACATCTTCGTAATTTCCGCCCAAGTGAAGGGGATCTGATTGATCTCTCTGAGCGTTCGGCAAAGGAGAAAGAAAAAGATGATACTCTGATGGCGGTCTCTATCCATTTTTGTTTAGCAATGAGCCATGTACGCCAATACTAGTTGCCTTGGCACGCAGGTAGAAGACTCTAAGTGTGTCCTCACCTGGTTCATCCGACAGGGATTTGGCAGTCACGCCACACAAGATTTCACTAGGATAAATATCGTTTACTACTACTAGTAATCAGTCCGCCAGTGCAGAGGACTTCGAGACTTTGAGGGCATGATTTCTGGAAGATAACCCAAAGATAGTATAATTTTCGAGACGATCAATAATGCAGAGATATTACGACAATATGATGTTCTATCCCTTAAACCGTCGTTATGGCTGCCATCCCAGGTATACGGCCACCTTACCTGTTAGGGTACTAGGGAGCCACGGGAGATGACTAACCACACCAATGGGGATCTGGAGATTAATATTTAGATTTCCTAGTGCGAGGTATCCGTACCCCGCACTAAGCTCATTTAAGCGAAGAATGAGCTTAGTGCGGGGTACGGATAGAGGAACTGTGCAGACTGCAGTAAGCAAATATTCAGGTTTTGGTGGGGTGCCTAAATAGGCTTAGCTTTCTTAATCCTGGGATGGCAGCCATAACGACGGTTTAAGGGATATATGCAAGTTTGGCTTAAACTAGGGAACCACTAAACGTACATCCCTTTTCACTACATGTACACCCCCCATTTCACTACATATACACCCCCCTCAACTAGGTCTAGCGGCCATCAAAATAGGGTTAGCGGCATAATATTTCATAACAACGCGCACCCGTTCTTCTTCATCAATCAACTACTCTACCTACCCACCATCAATCCTCCCTCATCGCCGCCATGAATCTTGCACTCCCTCCAGTAGGTGAGCTCTATGTGAGCGACGAGAAGCTCATCGCCGCCGTCAATACGTGGGCTGGAACCCACGATTACGCGCTCATCGTCAGTCGCTCGAACAAAAACAAGCGGGGAATCAAGGATAGAATTTGGTTGAGGTGTGATAGAGGTGGTAAACCAGGTGGTACTGACGGGCAAAAGAGACTACATGCCAGATCAAGGCTCATCGAATGTCCCTTCAAAGCAATAGCTAGAGAACTCTACTCAACGCGAACCTAGTCAATTTGAGCGTCTGGAAGCGAATCTGCAGCAACGAGCTGAGCAAGAGCTAGGGCAAACACATAGGGAGGATAGAGATAGGGGTAGGGGCCGAAGCAGGAGTAGACCGCGAGCCGGAGGCAGAGGTAGGGGACGGGGGCGGGGGCGGGGGCGAGATCGAGGAGATAGAGGGGGTGAAGCTTCGGCTGAGTCTATATCAGAGCAACAACAGGGGGCTTCAAACGATGAAGACTTCTATGAGGTGTTTCAAATTTGATCAAATGTAAATTTGCTTCTAAACAACATTCGTCCTCAGCGATACTTGAATATTGGTGACCAGCTCAAAGAAATATAAGTACCTTTGAGGCCTGCAGCTGTTCGCCTGCCGCTGTTCAATGGCTGAACCCTATTTTGATGGTCGCTAGACCTAGTTGAGGGGGGTGTATATGTAGTGAAATGGGGGGTGTACATGTAGTGAAAAGGGGTGTATGTTTAGTGGTTCCCTTAAACTATCCCTTTAACCGCTGTCGGGTGGATTAATTAGCGTATTCGCTTATTCTATCAATAGGAACAATAGAAACAATAGAACTATCATTCTGAACCCATTTTATTGATGCTATTGTGATAGGCAGCCCAACAAGGACCGTCTTTGCATATGGGGATATCGCAAGTATCGCAGCCAAAAGTAGTACGCTTTCCCCGCTTGTTACCACCCAAATTTGGTGTGATTTCTCCGAGAATCCTTCGCCTCTTAGGCGTTGCTACCTGTCCTATCTCCTTGCATCCACGACAGTCACCAAGACTCTTTCTTTTGCAAATTCGATGATCATCTAGACGTATCATAGAACGTTCAATTGCAGACTCAGTTGACGTTCTTTTTCGCTTCAGAAACTGTCTTTCAGATGCCTGAATTAGACCTGTAGCCAGAGTCGTTCTGAACTCGCTATGAACAGTGTATTTAGCCTCCTTCGAAACATCTGAATGCAAAGAGAGTTTATAGGCATTGATAACGCTGATTTCAATCAAGAACTCGTACGAGGCTTTGTGTTCTCCTGATCTACATCGACGGTAAGTTGTATGCGTAGGTATATTGACCCAACTGACGTTTGAAGGCATCTGAATAGACTTAAATCGATCGCCTACAACAGTGATAGAACGCAGATTAGGACGATCAGTTCCTAAATCAGTTGAATCAGATACTACGTCGCAGAAAGGCATTATCGAGGTGGGTCAGAACAATAGGGGGCTTTGTTGACATTGTTTCTATTTACAAAAAATAACCTTTTTGACGGAACCTTACCGAATCTGGTTAGGGTTAACCTTAAAAATTAACCGAATCCTAACAGCGGTTAAAGGGATACCGCGTCCAACTACTCGCAAGATGGCCGCCTATTGTAGACAACGAGCAGGAATTTACTCACAGCATCTTTTGACATATTGCGGAGATCGAAGCCATCAACACAGAATACTTACTTCATCCGCTGAGGTTCAGATACCTAGAGCAAGGTCCTTTAGTCGCAGCTTTCTCGGATATATTCGACCTATTGCACTGACTATCTAAGAAGTGAATCGCTAGTACAAAATGAAATTCGGAGTAACAAAATTCTCTCAATTCATGCAAGATATGCGATCGCATCCTGATGCTCGCAGGCTTGGCTGGGACACGTACATAAGAGCGCCCATTCATCAACTCCACAAGTTTCTTCTACTCCTCAAGACTTCGTCTAAACACAACGTCGGGATTTCTCAAGCTAGTGACAAGGAAACCATCCTACGATTAAGGGGTTTTGTGCATGTATGTGATATCAAGGTTGCGGATACTTTAAGGCAAATTGAAGATCGAACGCTGAGGGATGCGCGTGGCGATGACTCGGATTTGCACATATGGAGACCTACTTTCGCGAATAGATCGATTAAGCAGAACGTTCCCCTGCGAGGTGATCTCTACATGCACGAGCATCATCGTATGAGTTTCTTATCTTCCTGGCTTAAGGTCCATGCTATACTATATGACGATTGCCTAGTTTTGGCCACGGAAGGGTCCTCAGACACGAGACAGAACCCTGGGGCCCAGAACAAGCTTCAACGCTCTATGAAAGTACTGTACCCTCGCCAAAATAATCCGAAACCCAGCTCTTGTTCTTCGTAAGGCCGCATTTCGAGCGCCGATAATGAACCTTGCACCTACCCTGATGCCCCCTGGCCTCGACATTCTCGCTGTCGTTTCTTTGACTGCATCATTGTCGAAGCTAGCCTCCTCTGAATTTCTCCTCTTGCCTCTGCGTTCAAATTTATTGATTTGCAATGTTCATGTTCTGGAGATTGAGATGCACATAAGTGATAACTGTATTTACCTGACCACGCAGACTCGGCACTGGTCGAAGCATGATCGATGCGTGTCGTCAACACTCGACAACAGAACAGCTCGTACGATAAGTTCATCACTTTCATGAATCTCAACTCGTCATACTCGTCCTTTCAAGAACGTGACAACTTGGACTGTGAAGCCTTTGCCGGGTCAAACTTGAGTATCAATGAAGATAACCACAAGAATCAAAAAACCAAAAACCAGTCGATCGAGCAGAGATAAGATTGAACGGCACTACAGCAGCTCATATACAGTATCTAACATAAACAAGGTACTAAAAGCTACTGTACACTAACCCACCCATGGCCCCCACTCGCCACGTTTTCTTAGGTTTGCCGCCCCCATTTTCAATCAAGCGCTTCAAGCAAGAGCTCCAAGTCCCTTCTTTATCCCGACTTCGATGATTATTGCTACTCGACACGGCAACGTTGAGCGAATGGGCTTTGCTGCGCCTACATGATGCATGCCTTAGATACTTCGTAACCTCACGGGCTACGGAAAGTATCGACCCTTACCCGAAGCTTATGCACTCGGATATCTTGTTAAGATTCGTCAATTGCTTACCTTGGCCTTTCCGAATGACAATGTGCCGTGTCGTCCTCGATCTTGTTTTGCCTAGAATCTATGGCGTTGATACGAGACACCGTGGGGGATACCTTGCAAATCTTCCGGGCCGGGTCGGGTATATCGGTCTAATGAAATACATCCAACTGTTACCTACTTGGTCTTTTTTACGCATGCTTCATCTCATGTTGTATCATTAATCACCACTAATCAGTTCTCTCCATCCTTTTTAATCCTCCTTTTCACTTCCCTTCGCTCCTTCGAGTCTCATTGACCATCGCTGTCACCAAAAAAATCATGACACTGATCTCTACCATCACTGTCATTTCCGCATTGTCACCATGTCTTTGCCAGCTCTTCGCTCGAACCGAAGCCTACGCTATCCACCGCACATGCAAACCCTACTCAACAGACCTCGTCGACAAAACCGGCATGATAGAAGCCGCCATGGCCGAGGCCAAGGGGATGCTGAGCCGCGCGGCTGCTGAGATTGTCCATCCCACCTCGCATGAGGATGATAATACAGTGCACACGATCTTTCGAGATGTTACCGACGCCAACCGGACCGATATAGCAGGTCAGTGTGATTCAGTGTGCCATAGTAGGCGTAGAGAGAGTCTGGCCCGATGCGGTTTCACCGACATGCTTCCGCATTGCAACCCATATTACGTTCAGTTGATTGCTTATCGAACCAACAACAGCTAGATTCACAACCGCGGTAAACCGCATACCATGGTCAGTCACCAACCACAACGCGTTGGCCCTGGACGGCCTCACAATCGTCTGCGGCGGCGACAATTTCTTTCCCGACGTCGGCGCTGGGATAAATGCATGGACGGACTATACAGATTTCTACACCGTCTACAGCATTAACCACCACTTTAACAACAACGCACGGCTTTGTGGTTCTGATGGGATTGCCATGACAATCAGTATTACTCCAATGAGCCCCACCACCCCCACCAAGGGCGAAATCATCTTGCTCTGCGATGAAGCTCTGGTCAAGGGCAATTCCCCAGACTCAACGGGCAGTCAAGCCGGCGTGGCGGCGATATCCGCGCTGCCCGGAACAGCAGGGTTGTACCCAGGAAAACTGATGGACGACCTCGCATATACGGCTTGTCTCTCGTTTACGTTGGTTCACGAGTTGTTCCACGCCACGCAAATGATTCTCTGTCAGTTGAGCTTCCTCCACAATACTTCTGCTATCCACTCTGGCATCAAAGGACTGACGTATGTAAATCCTAGTTTCCCGCGGTCCTGACGAGGCTTATGGCTGGGCGAATATTTGTGAACTTCCCTTACTGAAGCGATGATGAATCCTGATACGTACGCTTATTTCGCTCTGGGTATGTTGAGTCTAATTTCCCCCCTCGAACCCTTTCATTCCTCGTCGTATCAATCTCTGCCCCGGCTAGCTACAAAGCTTGATCGAGCCCAGCCTCATCGTGACTGTTTTCAGCGTGAGCCTTAATGCCGCTAACAATCGTCTTGGCAAACTTCCTCTCACCAGACTTTTTCGTCTTCGGTGGGCTACTTGGCTCTATCAGCCAGTACAATACCCCAGGTGACAACCCTTTCCGCTACCCGTAGGGATGCGTGACGGTGTTTCTGTCTGCCTCAACGCCATTGTTTTGACCATATCCTGGAGCGCGGGAATCTCGAACTCCTTCGGTATATACAGTCTTTCAATCCTGTAGCAGCTTAGCCTGCTCATTGAGCCTCGCCACTCACAGTGACATTCACGTTCTTTAACACCAATCTTCGGAAGCCCAGACCCTCCTACTGACGCGGTCGCGAGATTGCTCCCCATGAATCCTTTCATCACCACCACTCACCAATACCCCACTCCGGATGCGCAGGTTCGTCTTCCTCCCCTTCTTCCTGTCGCATCGGAACCCTCTCTACTGAGTCCCACACCCCTCTCAGCCACTTTCCATATTGCCGATACATCAACGTCACCATCCACGGGCCCAGCTCATGAACGCTCCACAGGCCATGATGGGGCGGGAGCCCCATACAAATGATCAGGCTCTGCAATGCGCATCCACGCTTGCAACTACGAATATGGCTAAATGTGGAGATTACAGAGCCGGAGGACAGGGGCCCAGGGTTCGTCTGCTCATAATGCAAGAAGAGGCGTATGTGCCGGAGCGAGGGTATACTAGCCAGGGCTGTGAGGAGTGGAAAGACTCATGGGGGTTGAGTGCTGGAGCAATCTGTGGACAGGGCGGCGTTTTACGGTTCCTCATCGATAAGTTCCGATCTACAAACGTCCAGTCCAAGCCATTCAAGCGCGGAGCATGTGGATCGCAGGGTTTCGAGATGCAAAGCGGAAAGTAACAGTGTGGAATACGAAGGTCCGAGGACCAATTGCAGATCCAAGGCATTCTCTCGAACATGGAAGCGAAGGTATTGAAGAGAGGTCCCATTGATTGGGAGGGCGTGTAAGAGGACTTCGGGATGGAAGCCAAGAAGGCAGAGACGTGTGAGCTTGAGACTAGAGAGAAATGCTTTGACTTGGGTAGAGCTTTCGTGGAACGTGCTCTTAGGAAACGACTGATAATCCTCGTAGGCTGATAGCGTCAGTGTCTTCAGGGTAAGTAGCCGGCCTTGCAACCGACTCGTCATCTCTTTAAACAGCGGCGTACCGATTATCGAGAGCGTTTGGAGCGTTCCCCAAACAGAAGCGGCAGCCCACGTTGTCCAAGCTTTGTCGGTGAAATGCAAATCGCCCTCGACAGTTAGAGATTCCGGTCGAGTGATAGCGTAGCCGATATGTTCAAGGGCCTTTCGTCTCGTTTCCGAGTGTGATTCACTAGCATGTACTCTTCTTCTTGTATCAAAGCTCGAATGCAAAGTCTTGAGGTCTGGATTCCGACGAATAATGTTGGTCACATCTTGGTACCGGCTGCGATCAAAGGAGCGGCACCTAGGACCGCCGTGTGTCGTGACGCAAGATAAATTTAGTAAACAAACCCGCAGTGAATCTAGACAGGTAAGCGTGTCTTATCGAGCCTCTGAGTTTATTGGTGTGAACGTAACACCGCACACCGAGATGAACAGAGCAAGGAAGCCCATTGATAGCGCGTAGTACCGAGCTTCTAATGGGCCTCAGATCAACTCGGTTATAGTCTAGACTTTCACCCCCTCCAATCTTACAGCCAACGTCAACGGAGATGGTTCATAAGACCGTATTTAAAGCATGTAACAAATCTAACATGCCGCAACTGCGCCAGCAACGGCAACAGCCGCTCAAACGAATCCTGCAGCTCATCATGAAACCCATGCTGGCCAAATCTCCTGACTGGAATCGTCATATACCGAATATGGCACCTAACATCCGCGCGGCAGTATAAGAAACGTAGAAATGCAGCACACCGCTTTCGAAGCCACAGCTGTCAGGTTGACAATCATATGCTGAAAGAGGAGACTTTAGAACTAATCTCGTAACAACGACGAGAAAACAAGACCGAGCGCTTTTAAAAGATGGGAAGGGAATGGTTCTCGTTGTACAGCTAGGACGATGATGAGCAGCTGGGTTGTTTGTAAGGTTGAGAGGGTGGTGCTTACCTGTTGCGTAATTAGGCTGATGAGCTCGGGGCTTAGGTCGGTGAGGGAAGGCATCAAAGCGTTCTTCGAAGATTTGTATCATAAAGCCGTCAAGGGAGGTTAGAACCGTGGTGTGGTTAAACACACGTTGGCTCTTGACTGGGTCGAAAGCGTAGACTAGCCGCCATGACACCCTCGCGCGGTACTCTCGTAACCGCTACTTACGCTCCCTTCACCCCGTATGACACGGCTCCCTCCAAACAAGCCACAAACTCTCTTTGTCTCCCCCATAGCATTTGCCATCCTTCAACCTTCCAGCCTTACGAGAACAGTCCCAAACCCCAAAGTTTACACGAGCCCCTCGGCAATGAAAATCACATCCTTCATGCCAATCTCGATAGAGAATCGTGTCATAGATACTACAACGAACCTACTAACATACATAGCTAAACGGTCACCCAAATGACATTTTTCACGTACGTCCTCTTTTATTGAAATTTCATCTCTTGTAGTCGACATCCGAAATAGTGACTGCGTCGGTCGATTCAGGTTTCGGCTGGCTTGTTCGGTTGGTTCGAGACAAGGTGGGTTGTGCGAGGTAAGAGGGGAGGTTGCGGAGGGGTCTAGAGCTCTGGTAATGGAAAGGGAGAGAGAGGGCGGGTTGAGAGGGTTTTGGTGGTACAAGCAAGAGATGGAAGGAGTTTTGGAGGGTAGATAGATGGGAGTGGGAGTCATTGAGGTGGAAGAGAGGAAAGATATAGCACCAGAAGAGCAACGGTAGTTTTCTAGAGAAAGCTCTTATTATATGGGATCCTAGCTCCCGAGATCTATTCGTCTAACGTCATCTACCCATTTCCAAATGCCCTTGCCAATACAACCTGCATGTGCCTTCTTTTTGCTGCTTCCGAAACTTGGGATGCCAATAAGTGGCGGAGTATGTCTGCGTAATCAAGAACACCTGCTAGGTTAAGAGCAGCCCTGGAAATTGGGGCTTGTGCAATGACCAAAATCGCCACAACCTTCTTACTTATCACGAAGTTTCTCATCCTCGATCCTCGAACCGCCCCCCCAAAACTCTCAATGATCCATCCCATCTCTCTCCACCAACCCCCTACACAACCCCACCACCTCATCACCTCCTACCTCCACATCCGGCCTCTCAATCTTCCTCGCCAAAACCTCATCCAGCATTCCCCTCAACCGACTAACCAGCACCCCAATCCGCGCCCAACCCCTCAATCTCAACCACCCATCGACCACCAAGCCCCGTCCAAGTGTGTCCAGCGCCACGGGCCCGGAGAACAACAGTAGCGCAGTGGCGTTTAAGGGCGTGAGATCGCGGATGAAGAGCTTGGAGGTGGACAGCAGGGAGAAGTAGGAGAGGTGCGTGGAGCTGCTGATAAAGGACTGGGCGGCGAAGAGGGTGGAGGAGGGATGGATGAAGACGCGGCCGTTGGCTTGGTTGAAGAATTTGATGGTGCGGGCTTCGGGGTCGAGTTCAACGGCGCCGGACATGCTGGGCGCGAATTTCTTCTCGGGAAAGTCGATGCGCGCAATTTGCGGGTTGAAAGCTCCGGCGATGAGGGCGCGGAGGAGGGCGGAGTTGGCATTGTGAGCGTTGAGCGAGGGGGTGGTAGATGGGGCGTAACTGGCGAGGAGGAAACCGCAGTCGGTGAGGGAGGAGAGGTATTGGAGGCGGTTGGAGGAGATATCGGCAAGGGTTTGGGGGGAGAGGAAGTGGTCGTCGCACCAGGATTTGGTGGTGCGGTAGGGGGAGGTGGATTTGAGGAGGGACCATTCTTCGTAGGCGCGGAGGTCACAGATGAGATCACCCTGGTTGGGGGCGAAGGATGAGCGAGCTGTTTTGGATTCGTCGCGTTTTGCTTGTGGCGAGATGAAGGGGCTGCGAACAGTCAGGATGGCGGCGATGGTGAGGCAGGCTTCGAGGCAGCCGAAGGTGGCACCGTAGACCATTAGTTTGCTGCAGCGCAGATCTGCGGGAATCATGGACAGATGTTGGCCTAGTGCTGTGAGCTCGGAGCCGTCGAGAGCTCCCATGCGACCCAAGAGGTCTATAGCGCCTTCGACAGCGAGATCTTCCGGAGGTGTTAGGGCACTGGCGAGAAAGGACGGGACGTCTGTGATTCCCATGGCTCGGACGGACAGGCAGAGTTGCTCTAGGGGGACACGCCTGATTTCAGGCTCGGGCCTTTCGGCCATCTTGGCTTCAGCGTTTCGCGTGTAAAGCTTGTAGCATGTTCCGGCTTGCACTCGACCTGCACGACCTCGACGTTGCTTACAAGCCGCTCGGGATGCCCAGACTTCTTCGAGCTTTACCATGTTGTTTTGCGGGTCGAAGCTGGTTTCCTTGACCTTTCCAGAATCAATAACGGCGACTATGTCTTCAATGGTTATGGAGGTCTCGGCGACGTTGGTGGCGGCAATGACTTTCCGCTTACCTCTCGGTGCAGGTGGGAAGACCCGACGTTGCTCAACCGGCATTAGAGAAGCGTGTAGTGGTAATGCATATATGTTTGGAAGATCGCGAAGAGCATCAAGGGTACGATTGATTTCGAGCGTGCCTGGTAAGAAAATGAGAATCCCTCCTTCTTGTGATCCTAGTTGAGAGTCGATGGCTCGAACAGTGCTAGCAATGAGACTGTAGTTGATTCTCATGCCGATCCCTTGTATGGTGCTGGCCACAGAGGGGTCCACATCATTCATGTCATCGTCATCAAGAGAACTATTACGCGAACCGGTGCTGAAGCCTGTAAAGCGAATGATGTCGTCCAAATGATAGTCTTCAACAGGATAAGTGCGGCCTTGGATTTCGATCTTTGCAACACTTGACGTTTTGCTAAAATAGGCCTCAAAGACACCAGCATCAAGAGTGGCGCTCATGAGTATGACTTTGAGGTCTCTCCGCTTAGGAAGAACATCTCTAAGGAGAACCAGAAGGAAGTCAGTGTCGAGGCTACGCTCATGCACCTCATCCACGACAACGTGGCTGATATCGGATAGAGCATTCACCGCATCGTCACCGCTGCCGCCAGAAGTCTGTAATCGTCGAAGTAAGATACCCGTAGTTACGAACGTGATTTTAGTGGTCCCGAGTTTCTGCTTTGATTCTCCCCGTATCGCGTATCCTACTTCATTTCCCACTGATGAGCATCTTTCGTCACTGACTCTGTCCGCAAGTCCCAGTGCCGAAATCCTTCGAGGTTGCGTGCACACAATATTCGCGGCTGCTCCGATCTTTCGCTGGATCATATCGTCTAGGACAAATTGGACAGACTGCGTTGATTTCCCTGATCCAGTTTCTCCAGATATGATTGTGACTTGATGATCATTGACAGTCTTGACGATAGCATCCCGTAAAGCCCATGCTGGCAATGACTGACGCCCAGCGAGCATCTTCTGCTGTCTGACACTTTCCTGTCTTGACTGCCAACGATTCAAGAGAGCAAGACTTTGTGGACTTCCCGGACGCCAATCAATCTGACAAGGGACTCTTCTCCGAATTTGCTGATGCGATACGTTAAGCATAGTCCGAGGTTCATGGAGGCCAGCGGCTCCTGCAGACACATCACGAAGAGACCCAGGATTCTCTACTATTCTCGGTATCTCACTTTCAAGCCAATCCACAAGGTTGAATACCATAGGCTCGCCCAGAAGATCTTTGTTAGCCCGTTCTACGAGCTGCCGGATGATGCTCAGCCTGATGTAAGCGGGGAGCCCAGGCGAAGTTATAGAGACGACTGGAGCAGTACGTGGATATGATTCTGATTTTCTAACAGCGAAGGTGAACGCGATTTTGTTTCTTGAAGGCTGAAGTTGGATTTTACATATATCAGGGGTTATGGCTTTGAAGCGATCACCAAAGATGGCACTAAGTGTGTCTTGCTCTTCAGCCCAGATTGAGACTTCTTGATCTTCATTGCCCATAGTCAACGTAGACAAGTCAATACCGTTAGAATCGTTACATCCTTCAGCGCCCTTGACGAGATTGCCTTGTAGGGTTTCGGCAGCAAGTGCTTCGTCGCCTTTACAATCATCGAAAACCTTTCCGCACAACTCCATAGAATAGCCGGCCTCGGCAAGCCTCTTGATGGAAGCTTCTCGTTTCAGATTGCCACTAGCCATGCTGATTCCAGCGACGTATCCTTCAGGCAAGGCCCATTTCGGGAGATCATCTTCTGGGACATGGATAAGTAGCCATTCCAATGTCTCCTCACGGTCTTTGCATTCTGCTACTGCCTCTTCAACATGGCTTCTCCTGAATCCAAGCTCTGTAAGTTCGTTTACGATATTCCTCCGTTGGAACTCGGAAAGACGAACACCGTGAGGGTTCCAGGTAGCATTTCTCCTGACGAGGTCTTCAATATGAGCTCGGGTACGCTTGCCCAATTCTATCTTAGGGACCCTGGTCCATCCTCTCATGGCACTGCGAGCGTTGCTAACACCGCTACCACCAGGATTCCCACTATTGCTCAAATTCAGATGAACGGGCTGCTCTGCTTCTTTGGCCTTTTGTTTGTCTCGCTCTTCGCGTTTCTTGGCCATCAAGGCTTGAACTTCCTCACGCTCCTGTTTGGCAGCGAAAGGGTCTGCCTCATACATCCAACCTCGACCTTCTTTGACATCTTCTGCCTTGAGCTCCTGAAACTCTTTCCAGAGATCTCGATAGGTTGGTGGCAGCATCATATGTATGTTGCGCATACTGCAGACGCGGAAAAGACCGTATGTTGCAGCAAAATGACGTGCTTTCACAGGTGTAGGTTGTATGACAATATCTTTGTATGATGGTGGAAGCTTGAAAGAAGGCAGGGCAACCATTTCCTTGGTCTTTGGATTCACAGCTTTGAGTATCACCATTGAAGAAAATCCTTCTGGTGTTTTAGTCTGCATGTCAAAATAAGATATAGTTCAGAAAGGCTGCGTATAAGACTTACCATACCATCGAATACTCTGGCTTCGCCCATCTTTGCTTCTGGCAATGCTCAGAGAGTAGATTGACAGGCAACTTTCCAGTCCAGCTTGCCCCGCCGATTAATTTCCTAGTATCCGGTTTCTTAGGCGCATCTTCGCCCACTGCCTGACCCCCAGTCGCGCGGATGTTACCTGATGAGCTTCCAGACTCCGGTGCTTTGGTTTTCCTCTTGGGATTTCCATCTCCAAAGATAATATAGCTGTCATCTTCACCTGGAGCTATCGGTGCACTCGGCTTCTTCGCTTTGCCACTACGGCCACTTGCTTTGCTCATAACCCTAGTGATGTAGCCAGTAGAGACCGTAATAGACAAAACGTCCTTGAGGAGTTAGTCAAATGCTGCACAGAAAGAATGGCATGTAGAGGTGGGTTTTTGTAACTGTTCTCGGCTTCGGCCCATGGGCCGCTCCGCTACTAGCGTTGTCGGAAGACGAACTTATCATGTCGAGCATTCGCACTTCACTCTCTCTTAAGGTATGTTGTCAAGGTGTCATGATGTAGAGACGTCTTAAAGACCGGGATACACGTCTATGTTTACATTCTATCTACACCGAAAGCAAGTATACTGGCTTCTTGAACAGCATGAGCGGGTGTACGGGGTCTTCTTAAGCCTTCACCAACACAACGTCAACCCAACGCGCACCAACTCTGCCTTCGATTCTGTTCAATACCTCCTTGAAATCTCCAACACCTAGTTCTGTGCTATATGTAAGCACCGAAGCCTGATTATCAGGCGTTACAACCCAGCATAGGTAGTCATTTTTTGCTTCCAACTTCCCCAACTCAGATTGCATCCCGGCATAATCTTATAGATACATCGTCTGCTCTTCCCATATCTGCGTCACTCTGCTTGGCTGAGTTTGCGATACGGCCAACCTAGTGTCACCCCATCTACCCTTTGACCATGCAATCGATTAACCCAGTTCGGGCCAATTGAAGACCTTTGTTAGATCAGCCCATGAATTGGCTTAAGAAGCGCATAAGATCAGTAGATAGGTGATCTGCTGCCCTAGTACTCCATTTGGGACATCCTGGACCAACGGAATGTCGCTACGTGATGGGGTCAGTACGGTGCAGGGGATGAAAGTAGGGTCAAGAGGGTTCATGGGAGCGATTCGACCAGATGTAAAAGGCTCTGTCCAGGCGTCTTGAGGTATGCCTAGCATCGTAGCTCTTGAACGTGTGATTTCCGCAGGTAAGCTTGCTATTGTTACGCTCGAAGAAATCCCTAATTTTATTGCCAAAGACCGAGCTTCGGAATCCGACAGACTAGCGATGTACTGGAAGCCCATTACTGAAAGTTGGCTTTGGGGGATTTGAGAGATTCAGGTAAGTAGAGTAGATCTGATATGTTAAAAAGGGGTCATGTTGACGATTCGTCATTAGCTTCTTATATCTAGCTTTCTTAGTAATGTCGGGTCTCCAAAGAATCAGCTTGCATGTTGTAGAGAGCGCCAGGGGATACGGTAATTCAGAATCTTCTCGCCACCTTTCTGCAACCGCCAATGTTGCAGTTGATGCATATGTCCGATAAAATATGCAGTCGCGGATACCCGTGGCCCAAGAACAAGAAGGAACTCTTTCAGTCCTTCAAGATTTCTTTACCTTCGTTTCTCTTCCTTGTAATATATGAGATTCCCTGCAAAGACTTATTTATGCAATTCCTCCGTTCTAGGTTCAGATGTTGATGATGGTCTTGGTATATCACGGTCAGTACCCGGTTACAGAACGTATCCACTTCAAAGTCGACGAAACGGCGAGACGAAATTGGCTTAATAGGTGCTCTTGCCATTCGGCCCCCCGTCAACTAGCAATTTTCTAGATTCACGGGGTTGAAGTAATGAATCCATGCTTGGCTAATGATGGTAAAAGTAAGAAAAGGGGTGTTCTTACGATACTGGAATCCACTGTCTTCAAAGGTAAGGTAAGGTACCTCCTCGCTAAACT
>JAABUW010004282.1_pt1 | contig 19494 bp, 1 predicted proteins | sample 5560081 | NCBI WGS metagenome assembly JAABUW01 (sample SAMN10711882, study PRJNA513363) | rock metagenome | isolation source: Antarctica rocks | place: Antarctica: Victoria Land, Knobhead sud
CGCTTTGACCAGCTCATCCGTCTTCCCGTTACCCGACATGACCGTCTCCCCCTCCGTTGGCTCTTTGAAGATGTACTGCATGGTCGAGTAATTGACCTGCACGACATAGACAATGAAATATTCGTCGCCCCATTGATAGAGATATTTGGCAAAGGAGCGAGATTCGCCAACGGAAGAGGGCCTAATAAAATAGCGTGTGCGAAGGATGGATTCGTCGACTATATCGAGGGTGGCGGTTGCGTGGCCGGCAAAGGCGAAAGCGAGGAGATTGACTGTCAAACGATACGAAATTAGTAGGGAGATCAGGGTGGAAGGAGGGAGAGAGGAAAAGAGCAATATACCATCGTTGGCGTAAGTTACTGTGAGAGCTAGCTCAGGATACTGGCGGCGGAGAGCGGCTTGCAGGTAAACGTTAAGGTTGTAAGCTTTGCCAGAGTTGACGTCTACGTAATCCTTATAATTCTGGTGGTGGCTAGTAGAAGTGACGAGCGTGTAGGCTTCAGAGTCCATCGTGGTGGCTGTAGCTGCTATTTAGATGGCCTCGTCGAAGTCCAGTTAGGTCTCTGGGCGTCCGGTTGATTCCCACAAAGATTGTAGGAATCTGAAGCTTGGGTGAGATGAGATGAGATAAGCGCTTTCGAGGCAGTTTGAGGCAGCGGTAGGCAGCAATGGTTGGCATGTTGGTCATGGATCCTCCGACTGTAGCCCAGGTCGCACAGCCTGGGAGCAGAATCCTGAACGAGGGGTTATATGGAAGCGTGACAGGGATTATTAAGGTGAGAGCCAGGCAAAGTGATCCTTGCCACGCTTACATATAATTCCCCAAATAGGAAGTAGCAATTGCCTCAGTTCTCAAACGTGTTGCGTCAAATCTTCTTGGGTTGACAACTAACAAGCAGTTTTCTAGCGACATATCTAAGCTTAAACTCTTCTATTTTTTATTAAATTATATTCTTTTGCAAGTTGCTTATATATTTTCGATATATTACAATATTTCTCTCTTTATATTTATCTTTGCAATACAATTATTATTTTATTATTATTATTATTAATCAAAATACTTAGTTTAATAATATATTTACTTTTGCTTTATATATTATATTATATTATATATATATAATCTAAGAAACAATATTTCTTTAACTTGTTATTTTTTTTACCTATTTTCAATATTAGAATTTAATGTTACGCTAGTACTTTCGACAAAGATATTAGTATAAATTGTATTATTAAAGAGATTTGTAGATATCTTCAAGCAATGCAAGCAATTATTTAGTAACAAAAATTTGCAACTATAGATAGTTTCTATATTTAATAAATCTTAAGAGAAATTCAATAAATCAAAGTAACAATAAGTAAAAATCTATAATAAGTTAAACACAATTTATAAGAAAGTTGTATTCGATTTTTTATATATTAAGAAAATACTAGTTGTTTATTTTGTTTATTTGTCGAACAATACAAATATAATTGTTTGCAATATTTGTTTGTCGAATATAACAAATATTATACTTAAGATATTTGCTTTTTAAACGTGTCGAATATAATAGTAGATTTGTCTTAAAGATATAGAATCTAAATTACTAATATAACTTTAATAAGCTTGTAATACTATTTCTCTTCTTTAGAGTTTTTGTTTCGAAACTTAATATCTTCTTATTATGTCTTTAAAAAAAATTAATATCAAAAATTTCTTCTTTTAAAAAAAAGATTTTTTTGATATTTTAAATTTGATATTTTTAGCAATACGTTTGTATCGTAATTGTACAATATCTAATAAAATCTATTGTATAAATAATAATTCTAAAAAGTATATAAAATATATATAATTTAATTGTAATTGCAATTTAACAATTTTTTTTATATTAATTAAACAAATTTATAAAGAGTAAATATACTTAAAGAAAGAAGTGCGCAATATATATATAAAACTAAGTCGATTAAAAAAACAATTAGATTTCTTAAAAAATAAAAAGAAAAAAATAATTGTAATAAAATAAAAGAACATTAACAATTTAAAGATAAATAAAGTATATTTTGTCAAATTTGTTACAAAGACTTTTAAATTATTGTTTAATATATTGTTTAAACAATTTTAATTTTTAATTAATTAAAATTAAAATACTATTTTTATATTTTGTTTTGATAAAATTTCTTTAAAAGATTTTAATAACAATTAAATTTTTTTTTTAATTTTTATATATTTTTTAAAATAAAGTATCTTTTTTATTTAATAAAATAGTTTTGGTTTTTTTATTATAGAATTTTTTTAATTTCGAATTAATTCTTTTTTTGCAAATAAAAATAAAATATATTCTATAAAAATATAATTAAGTCTATTAACTTTAACAATAAGATATAAAATATTAGAAATATTTTAACATTCTTAGATAAGTCGAATTTGTAATTAATTAATTTTTTAATTTTTTTAATAAAAAACAATTCGACTTTAATATAATTTAATTTTTTGCTTAATTTTCTTGTTTTAATATTTTTTATAAAAAGATATATTTTATTTCTCTCTTTTAGCTAAGATATTGTTTTTTGTTTTTTGTTTTAATACTTAATTAATTTCTTTTATATTTTCGAAATATTATTATATATCTTTTTTAATATTGTTATTCTTTTAATAACTAATTGTATTAACAAATTTATATATTTTTTTTCGAAAAAATTTAATTCTTTGTTATAGTTAACAAAGAATAAAGTTATTTTAGTAATATTTAAAATCTTTGCATTAAGTGCTAGTTGTATTATAGATAAAAGTAATACTTAATTACTTTAAGTATTTTTAATATAATATCTCAAATATTGTTTAAAACTCTAGTTTGTTCTTTTTATCTAATTATTTGTAATTAAGTAATAGACAATAGATATTTAAAGTCTTGTATCTAATATTAAAAGAAGCGTCTTGTTACGCTAGTACTTTCTTCGAAGATATTAGAATAAGTTGTGCTATTAAAGAGATTTGTAGACGTCTTTAAACAATGTAAGCAATTACTTAATAACAAAAGTTTGCAACTATAGATAATTTTTATGTTTAATAAATTTTAAAAGAGATTTAATAAATTAAAGTAATAATAAATAAAAATCTATAATAAGTTAAATACAATTTATAAAAGAGTCGTATTTTATTTTCTATATATTAAGAAAATACTAATTATTTGTTTTGTTTGTTTTTCGAATATAACGAATATAATTGTTCGCAATATTTGTTTGTTAAATATCTTAAACATTATGTTTAAAATATTCGCTTTTTAAGTATATCGAACATAATAACAAATTTGTCTCAAAAACGTAAAATCTAAATTACTAATATAGTTTTAATAAGTTTGTAATATTATTTCTTTTTTTTAAAGTTTTTGTTTCGAAACTCAATGTCTTCTTATTATATTTTCAAAAAAAATTAATATTAGAAATTTCTTCTTTCGAAAAAAAGATTTTTTTAGCGCTTTAAATTTAGTATTTTTAGCAATATATTTTTGTTGTAATTATACAATATCTAATAAAATCTATTGTGTAAATAATAATTTTAAAAAGTATATAAAATATATGCAATTTAATCGTAATTATAATTTAACAATTTTTTCTACATTAATTAAACAAATTTATAAAAAGCAAATGCGCTTAAAGAAAAAAGTGCACAATACGTATACAAAGTTAAGTTAACTAGAAAAACAACTAAATTTTCTAAAGAATAAAGAGAAAAAAATAATTGTAATAAAATAAAAAAATATTAATAATCTAAAAATAAATAAAGTATATTTTGTCGAATTTATTACAAAAACTTTTAAGTTGTTGTTTGATATATTGTTTAAACAATTTTAATTTTTAATTAATTAAAATTAAAATACTATTTTTATACTTTGTTTTAATAAAATTTCTTTAAAAAATTTCGATAACAATTAAAATTCTTCTTTAATTTTTATATGTTTTTTAAAATAAAATATTCTTTTTACTTAATAAGATACTTTTAATCTTCTTATTGTAAAATTTTTTCAATCTTAAATTAATTTTTTTCTTGCGAATAAAAATAAAATAAATTCTATAAAAACGTAATTAAGTCTATTAGCTTCAACAATTAAATATAAAATACTAGAAATATTTTAACGTTTTTAAGTAAGTCGAATTTGTAATTAATTAATCTTTTAATTTTCTTAACAAGAAACAATTCAACTTTAATATAATTTAATTTCTTGCTTAACTTTCTTGTTTTAAATTTTTTTGTAAAAAAATATATTTTATTTCTCTCTTTTAGTTAAGATGTTGTTTTTCGTTTTTTATTTTAATATTTGATTGATTTTTTTTGTATTTTTAAGATATTGTTATATATTTTTTTTAATATTGCTATTTTTTTGATAGCTAATTGCGCAAACAAATGTGTACGCTTTTTTTCCAAAAAATTTAATTTCTTGCTATAATTAACAAAAAATAAAGTTATTTTAATAATATTCGAAATCTTTGTATTAAGTACTAATTGTATTATAGATAAAAGTAATACTTAACTATTATAAGTATTATTAATATAATATCTTAAATATTGTTTAAAACTTTAATTTATTCTCTTTGTTTAATTATTTTTAATCGAATAATAAACAATAGATATTTGTAGTTTTGTATTTAATATTAAGAGAAGCGTCTTTTAATAATTAAATATAAAGAGCTTGTCTTTATTATTAGTTAATCTCTTGAATATATCGTAATATTATATAAATTAATTTAATATAATATATTTTAATTGTTTTGCAATAAACTTCTCTTTATATATAATAATATATAAGTACTTAATAAATTTATTAATTATTACTAGTATCAAATTATATTTATCTTTAATTGCTAAATTTGTTAATTTGAGCAACTTAATAATAAAGTTTATTATAATTTTATCTTATAACAATTTAAATAATTTCTAATATTAAATTTCGTTATAGTTCGTATATATATTATATTTGTTTTGCTAATAATTAAAATATTGTTTAATATATATTTTGACAACTTGTTTTATTTGTAAAAACTAATAATATTAATATAAAAACTAAAGAGTTTAATTACTCTTAAATGCTTTGGTGATAATTTATTATAATATTTTTTTATATATTTGTTAATCTTGTTAATAAATATTTGAAGTTTTTCTTTCTTTATTAAAAACTCTTTTTTATTATTTTAAAATATTTGTAATATAGCATTTAGTTTGTATTTGTTTACTAATAATAATTTGTTTTTGTTAATTTTAAGTATATTATAATTAAACAATTTTTTTGTTTTTATATAATTATTTCTTTTGTTAAGTGCGTTTGCTTTATTATTATTTTTGCTTAAGATATACTATATTTTAAACTTATATTATTTAAGTCTTTTTAATTATTGCATTTGTTTTCTATTTAATTGCTTTATAATAATAAAGTGCATAATATTTTTATAATCTATAAGAATTGTAAATTTTAATAATTTTTCTATATATACTTTTTATAACTTTAAGAAGACTATTATAGCAAGTAGTTTTTTATTGTAGATGTTATAATTTTGTTTAATTAATAAGATTTTTTCGAAAGATATATTATTAAATATTAAATATTTTTATATTTTTAATTAAAGTATATATTAATAATTAAATTTAATACGTTAATTTTAATTCTATTTAACAATCGCAAATTATATATTTTTAGTATTAACTTCTTTAAGTATTTTGGTTTAAAATTTTAAAATAATTTCTTTTTTACAAATCTTTATAATTATAATATGTTCTTTTTCGTAAAATTCGTTAATAATATTGTATTTGCTAAATATTTTTTAATAAACTTCTTGTTATAATTTATAAAATTTAAAAAAAATTATACTTTTTTAATATTTGTTAATAATTTTTATTTTTTAATTGTTTATAATTTTTTAAAATTTATATATATTTTATATTGTTTAACAACAAATTCGAAAAAATTAACTTTTTTTTAATAAAATTTGCATTTCTTTAATTTAAAATATAAATTTTTTATATTTAGACATTTTAATACTTTAAAAATATAATTAATATATTTTTTTAAAATTTTCGAGTAAATTATAATGTTGTTCAAATATATTATAACAAATTAATTCAAATATTGTGGTAACATATTATTAATTATTTTTTAATATATTGTTAAAACATTTATAAATTTAAACAATATTATTGTGTATTTATATAGTTTATATTATATACAAAAAGCTATTTTTAATTTTTTTTTAATTTTTATTCTAATTTAATTATATATTTTTTGTAAATCTAATTTAATAAAGTATTTTGCTTCAAATAGTCAATTCTAAAGCTTACTAATATTAAATAATAAATATTAATTTTTAATTATAATATTATTTAGCTTCTAATAATTAATATATAGACAAAAACTTTTATTTTTCTTTAATATAAAAAGAATCAAATATTTTATCTATAATTAGAATTTTTTAATAATTTTTTTTTTGTTTTTTGTTAAGTATTTGCGAAGTATTTCGAGCTTTTTTTTAAATAAAGTATATATAAGTTTAAATATAAATTGCTTATTTAGTTTAAATTTAATTTCGTAATTTTACAATTAATATTTAGAAAGAGTTTTTTTTTTTTTTTTTCTTAAAATAAATACTCTTAATTGTTGTATATTTGTAATATATACTTTAGCGATTTCTTTGCTATATTAGATAATTTAAGATTTTTAAAAAATTTATAATTTTTTTTACTTGCTTTAATCTTGTAATTCGACTAATTTTTGCTAATATTTATTGAGTTAAACTTTGTTAAATTGTTTTTTTGCAAAAATACAAGTTTGTTGTTTGCGATTGTTTTTTAACTTAATTTTTTATCTATTATTAAATACTATTAACGCGTAAATTAAATATAAATTACGTAATTATATTGCGCAAATCTAAGTATTTATATATTTTAATTAATTTCTAAATTGTATTGTTTTAATTAAAACATTTCTAAAACAATATTATAAATAATTATTTTTACTATATTAAAGATTAGTTTCTTGTAATATTGCTAAATAACTATTAATAGTAACTTTATTTCTTTATTTACTTTTTTATTTTTATTAAGTAATAAGTTTTTATTTACAATTATTAGATTATATATATTAGACTTTTTTTAAGTAAAATACTCTTCTCTTTTAACAAGAGCTTTAATTATAAAATTATCTATTGTATCAAAATTAATTATTATAATAAATCGACAATTATTAATTTTAATTAATATAATAAAATATTATATATATATTATTAAGTTTAATTGTTATTATTAGACTAATATATTGCATTTTTTTAGTATACTTTTTATTAAGAAATTTGAACTTTTTTTTGTTCTAATATTGTAATTTTTGCTTCGAATACTTGTTTGCGCTAAGCTTTCTTTTTATATTAAATTAATAACTTTAACTTTCTAAAAAATTAATTAATTTTTTATTTGTTTTCTAGATAAGTTTAATATAAGTTGTTATAATATTTTGTTTAACTAAGTATTGCGTATTTTTTTGCTTTCTTTATTTTTTTTTAAGATAAATTTACGTTGCTTAGTTGTTGTTCAATTTTATTAAAAATTTCTTTTTTTATAGTAGCGTTGCTTTTTAGCGCTTTTTTGCATTTATTTACAATTTAATTTATTTCTCTCTTTCTTAATAAGCTAGTTAAAGCGTTAAAATATTTTGTAATATTATTTAAATATTTATAAAAGTTCTTTTAATTATATTTGTTGTTTAAGTTTGTTACTAAATAAAAATATATTATTTTTAATTATTTTGTTTTTATAATTTTATTAAGTATTTAATTAATTTTTTGCGTAAATGCGAATATCTTATTTAATAATATCTTATCTAGAACTTTTTATAATTAATTTAAATTTTTTATTAAATAGTAGTTGTTGTTTAATCTAATTTTAAAAATATTTCTTTTTGTATCAATTTGCTTTTTAATATTGTTCTAGCTATTAAGTATCTTTCTTAACATAATATTGATTTATTAGCAATTTATTAAGTTTTGTAATTAATAATCTTTTGCAAAGTAACTTAATTTGTTATATAAATAGTATATTTTTTATAATTTGTTATTTTGCTTTTTTCTAAAGTTTTTCTCTTTATATTGTTAGATAAAATCTAGTTTTATAGATATAAATTTACAATAATTGAAGTTACTATATTTCTAGTTAAAACAAGATTTTTTTTTACTAATATTCAATTGCTAGTTTAAAAAAGATTCTTGCTCTTTCTTAAAATTAATTGTATCTTTTTTTATAACTTTTTTATACAATTTGTTGTTAAAATCGATAATTACTTTAATAAGATTAAATATATTGCTAAGAGTTCTTTTGTTACATATAATTTTGTTCTTTAGATTGTTTTTAAAATTTTGTTGAAATATTATTATAAATACAATATTGTTTTATTTAATTAAATTAATACATTTTTAGAATTTAGCAATATAACTTATTGCAAAGATTTGTTAAGTTAGATACTAAATTACTTTTTTTGCAATTTATTTAAAATTAAATGTTTCAAAGATTTTTTAAAACTCTTTTTTAAAATTATTAAAGTTTGTAAATATTATACAAGAGTTTTCGCTATTGTTTTTTAAGTATTTTTATAAATTTGATTTAAACTAATACTAAACTCTCTCTTTAAAAAATGTTAATACAAAAATTGTCTTTTGATTTGCTAAAACAAGATAAAAAATAAAATAAATATTTATTTTTATAAGTTAGTTCTCTAGATTAATACAATCTTTATAGTAGATATCGAGTTTGTTAATTTTAATTTTGTTATCTTTTATAATTAATAATTGACATAATACTAATAAGCTAGTATTTAAAATAAAGGCGCATTAATCTAATATAGATATTCGTAAAATATTTAAAGTATTACGCTAATATTTTCGACAAAGATATTAGTATAAGTTGTATTATTAAAGAAGTTTGTAAATATCTTTAAACAATATAAGCAATTATTTGATAACAAAAATTTGCAACTATAGACAATTTTTATATTTAATAAATTTTAAAAAAGATTCGATAAATTAAAGTAATAATAAGTAAAAATCTATAATAAGTTAAATACAATTTATAAAAAAGTCGTATTTAGTTTTCTATATATTAAGAAAATATTAATTGTTTATTTTGTTTGTTTGTCGAACAATATAAGCATAGTTGTTTGCAATATTTGTTTGTCGAATATAACAAATATTATATTTAGAATATTTGTTTCTTAAGCGTGTCGAATATAATAGTAGGTTTGTCCCAAAGACGTAGAATCTAAATTACTAGTATAGCTTTAATAAGCTTGTAACATTTAACTATTGTTTAGTTAATTTAACAATTATATTTATTATTTATTTTTAATTAATAAATTTATATAGATAAACAAATCTTTAAATACAATTTAATATATTTTAAATATATTAATTATAATAAATCTATTAATTTTAAAATAAAGATAAAAATAATAAAAAATTGTTAATTCTTTACAATAAATTAATATTTTTGTCTATCTAATATTGTAACTTGTAATTGCTTAACTTTTATTAGAATAAATTTTATTTAAAAATAAAAATAATTATACTAATAATAATATATGCTACATAGATAGAGCTAGAGCGTAATTTAGGTTAGTTATTGATCGAATACAACAGTCTTAATCCTCTTTATTCTTTAGGTGAAAAGTTCTTGCACTTCCGATAATTGCACTTCTATCGTTGGTCAATGCACTTCTAGTCCAAGAGTTGTATCTAGAGAAAATAGACAACTACTAGATCTAGTTCTTGTAAGTAGAAAGGATAATTGATTTTGGAAGTCGTAGAAGAACCTAAATAGTTTTTCTAGCGTCTAGGAAAACTAGTTCTAAAACTATCTAGTTTTGAATCTCTTAATTACATTATTATTGCTCGAAATAAGAGTCTTAGCAATCGTAGAAAACAAGCAAAAAGAATACTATTTAGTCTCGAAAAACAACTTATTCTCTAGATTTTCTTTGTCGCAATTTCGCGAGCCTTTAGAACTATCTAGATTAGATTTTTATATATCGTTGTAGCTCTTAATCTTTTAATATTTTTAAAAGTTGTATTTAAGATTTTCTTAATTGATGCAAAAATCGTAGTTGTAATAATACTTTAAAGCATTAAATTTCTTGATATACGCGTAGTGTAATTTGCTTGAACTTGATTGACATGCATGTAGTAATCTTTTATTTTCTTAATTACTTTTCTCGCTTTTTTAGAGTCGATAATTATCAAAACTCTCGCAATTAATATTAGAACATTCGTAGTCTCTTCTATTAAATAATTGAAAATCTAAGTAAACTTTGTTAATTTTAAAAATTGAATAAATATCTTGTTTATTAAGTAATTTATTATTGAAGGAACGAACGCAAATGTCTTAGAAAATTGTTGCAAATATTTAAATTAAGATAGAATTCTTAGTTTCGATTTTAGAATAGCTTTACTCTCTAAGATAGAAGTAGAAGTAAATATAGATATTAAATGCTAAGAAAACTTTCTTATGCTTATTAAGATTTAATAATTGCTAATATCTTTATCTTTCGTAATCTTTAATTAATTAAGCAAAAAATTTTGTTCAAAAGTTGCGAAACAAGTTGTTGTACTACTCTTTGTTTTTAAAATTCTTTTTATAAACTTTTTAAACGTTCTTTTATTACTAGAAGATTTAAACAATATTTATATATTTTAATTTAATAGTTCTTTAAAAATATTGTTTAACAATAATAATATATTTTAATAAATTAAATCTTTTATTTTTTAAATTTGCTTTTAAGCTTTTACTTGATTGCTAAAATACATATCTTAAGTTTGTTTAATTGCTAGAAACAATAACACTTAAAAGTAATTAATTGAAGATTTAAAAATAAAGAAGAGCTTTAATTAAATAATTAATTTAGTAACTATATTAAGAATTTTAAGAATCTACTAATTTGTTAATTAAGTAATTAATTAAATAATTGTACTTAAAACTTTATTTAATAATAAATTATTTTAAATTAGATTAAACTAAATAGTAATTTCAATTAATATAGTTGTAATAAAGACAACAACTTGTTTCTTTGTTGTTTGTTAAGTTATTTCTTTTATTATTAATGTTCGATTGCTTTGTATTAAGTAAAAAATATTGTTATATTTTTTAAGCTTTTTTGTGCAAAACGCAATCTTTATTGTTGTTATATTTTTATCTTTATAAAGCAAAGTTTTATCTATTATTTTGTAAAAAAACTTTTTAGTAATTTTGTTTACTTTTTTTATTGTACAATCTCTTAATTTGCGATCAAATTTAATAATTTTATTGTTGTTAAAATCTTCAAGTTATCTAGAGACGTCTCTTTGATCGAAGATTTGTATTATATTAACATAATAATTTTGTAGAAGCACGTAGAAAAATATATTCTTAATTTTTGTTAAAAAGAAATTGAAGATTTTGTAGTTATATTTGTATTAAATAACGTTAGCTAGCTTAATCTTAGAATTATTTAGTTCTATTTAGTTAAATAACTTTTTGCGATAATTTAATAATGCAATCTCAAAGTCGACTCTATAATCAAAACTATTTAAAATTGAAAACTTAACTTGTACTAGATAAAAAAAGAGAATTTTATTAAATAAAGTTGTATCGCGAGATGCTATTGTTATAGCTATATTAACTACTTAATTGCGCAATATTGTAATAGTATTTAATAATTCGTTAACTAGCTAGTAGTTGATAAAATAATAAACGAAATATAATAATGTAATTCGAAGTAAATATAAGAGAAATAATAGAAAAGTAAGAGTTGCTTAGCAAGAGACTTAATTAATTTTTATAAAATAAAATAAAATAAAGTAAAGTAAAATAAAGCGAAAACTAAAATGTTTGCAAAAATTCGAATATTAAGAAATAATAAAGATTTTGATTAGAAAGCAAGTATTTATAGATTGCAATCGCCAATATTGTAAATATTAATATTAAGTATTAGAGCAAAGATAAAGCAAAAATAATATATTACAAGATAGAAAAAGAATTCTCTTGCATTTTTTTTTGTTATTTAGATTTTCGCAATAATTAATAAATTATAAAGAAATCGTTCTTTATTTTATTAAGAGCTAAATAATTAATTCGCGAAACAAATAACTTAAGATAATTTTTATAAAATGTATTTCGAATTTTGCGATTATCTATTTTGAATTGTTTAAAAGTATATAATATCTTATAATTTTTGTATCTTAATATTATAAAAGAGTCTCTTTATTTAAATTCGAGTTTAATAATAATTTTCTAAAACGTAAGAACGTAGTTTTTGCGATCGAATTTAACTTTTATAATCTCTTAATTGTAATAAATTGCTTCGCTTTTCTTTTAAGTTTTTAACAATTGTAGTATAATATTGTGCAATTAAGCTTTGTAATTAAAGTATTGTCGCATTAACGTAGTGTGCAATAGAGACTAAAATAATTAAAATACTTGTTTGTAATTTAAGATAATAACAATTGCGCTAGTGTCTATAGAGATCGCAATCAATAGAAATTAATTTAGTAGAATCTTTGTTAAAAACATATTTAAATAAGTTATTAATTAAGAGTTTAGAAATTTAGTAAATTTAGAAAGAGTTTTATCTTATTTTGTTAAACTCTTTCGTAAAACGTTCTTAAATAAATAATTGTTAATTTTTATTATTTTTGTGCTTTTTGACAATCTTAATAGACTATAATCGATAAGCATCTCTTGATTGCGTAGTTAGTTGCGTAATTCTTAGTTATTAAAGTAAGAATTGCAATTGCAATAAATAGCGATTGATCTTTGATATAATGCGAAGACTATTTTTAAGCAATTGATAACATCTCTTAATTAATTAGTCTTTATAGCATAGAATATTAAGAATCGATTAAAGTAATTAATTATATAAAAAATATATCTTTTTTTGTCTACAATAATCTCTAAAGAGTCTATAAAATCTATCTTAACAAGTTAAAAAAAATAGATAATCTTTATAAAATATAATAATTGCGATCGAATAACTAGATTGTGCTTTGCACAAGTTAAGTATTCTTAAATATATCTTTCGATATTTGTTTATTGTTTTAGCTAGTACGCAATTTCTTGTAGCTTTATTAGTGTCTTTGTCTTTGCTTAATATTTATCTTTGTCGTATATTTTCTCTAAGATTTTTTTTATCTTATTTTTAGAAATGCATAGTAAATAAGAATCTTTATAATACTTTTATAGAGTATCGTTTTTATTTACTTAATAGTTAAATATTAATTAAAGAGTTATTGCGTTAAAAAGAGTTTTATTTTATAAATAACAATATATTTTCTTAAATTATATAAATTGCTTGTAGATTGCTATTTATAAATTCGACTTAAAGATAAAGATAACAATAAAAGCAAATATATTATTACTATTAAATGTATTTTAATGTAGAACTTTCTTCTTTTGCGAAGAGTTTAAGAAGTTAAAAAATGCGCTATATTTCTTCTTTTTATTCTTTTATATTTATAACGAATTTTGCTTTTTTAAGATTTTTAGTTTGTAATTTATTATAAGATTAAAATTATTATACATTTTATTAAATATTGTTTTTAATAAATTGTTAACAACTTTGTTTCAATAATTAGAAATATACTTAATAATAATATTTAATCTCTTAAGTTTATTTGTTTAATATTTATAAATTCTTTTATAAAAATTAAACTTAAGAAAGTAAATAAAAGATTAATAATTTGTATAAATAACAATTTAATTATAAGAATATTTGTAGAGATAATTGTATCGCTTCGCGAACTTAATTATTAAATATAGCTTTTTCTTATAAATAAGATAGAGTCTTTAAGTCGACAAAAAAATAAATAAGTTATAGAATACAAGCATCTTTATTAAAAGATTTCTATAATTTTCTCTTTTAAACTAGATAACTATTAATTTTGTCTCAAATTCAAAAGCATTCGTATAGAAATAAATAATTATAAATAGATTAATATTATATATTGTTGTTTTTGTAACACATTTAATTTGTAGAATTTCGAACAAAAGTTGTTTTGATTTACTTTATTTTTACTTTATTTTTCTCGTCAATTATAATAGAGATCGAGCGATTTTTAAAAAGTTCTTTATTTATTGTTTAATAATATCTATTGTTCTTAAAAACGTGCGCACTTTAATTGCGTTTATAAATATAAATTATCTTATTATTTTTTCGATTCGATTATTTAGTATATAAACGAGATCTTCTACTAAATAAATAACCCTTAAAGCTTTTATTTTGTCTATAAATAATCTAAGTTTCTTAAACGACAATTTTAATTTTGTTTATTCGATTTATAAAAAGAAATAATCTCTTAGAAAGATAAATAGATAATCGAAATTACAAAACTTGTCGAAAAAGTTATTTATATAAAACGTTAAAAATAACAAAATAATTAAATTGTTTAAGTAAAGAAACAAAAACTTCAATTAAAATAACAAGATAAATTTAAACGCTTTATATATTAGTTTTGTTATTGTAAATTTTGTCAATTATAATTCTTGTTGTATTCTAGTTAATTGTAGTTGATCGATACTAAAGATAATAAAAACAAAGTAATGTTTGTTCTCTTAATGCAACAAAATAATGTAATATATATATTTTAAATCTATTGCAAACAAGCAATTATAATAAGAGTCTAATATATAATCGTAAACTTTTGTTAAAAGTTTTAAATAAATATTTGATAGATTTTTATGCATTCGAAAGTAGTTAAACGTTACTTTAAGCTTGTTCTCTAGCTTGAAATTCTTAATTTTGTTAACAATAACAACTCTCGCATTTTATTAAGAGAATCTCTTATTAATTGATTTCGCAAGTTTATAGATCTTATTATTTAGTTTATTTTTAACTATTTTTCTTAGCTATTACTTAGTATATATTAACTATTGTTTTTAAATTAGATTTGATATTAATTTTGTTTCTAACTTTATTCGTATTCGATAAATAATAAGATTAATATATAAGAAATTTGTAAGATTTTTCTTATTAAGATAACGATATTTGTAAAAAAGTTATAATATCTTTACTCTATCTTCTTTTGTAGAAATTATTAATTTTAATTCTAAGTTTATTTGTTTAGCTTATAACTTTAGTTTGTTTTGCAAAGAAATAAATCTATTTCTAATATCTTTGTATATTTGTCTTCAAAAGTATAAGTTAAACAAAACAAATAAAAAGATTAAAATAAGTATTTTTAAGATATTAAATACAAAGATTAATTATTTAGAATAAAGAATAATTTTAAGTCTATTTTTTTAGAAATTGAGAAAATTAACTCTTTAAGACGCAAAACATCTAGACAATTTATAATTGTTTTGTTAAGAATTTATCGAAAATATATTATAAAGTTAGCGATAATTAAGATTTGCACGATTTTCTTTATATTGAATAATTTATTATTAAATAACAAACTTAAATTGAAGTCTAAGTTTTTATTTTTCGACTTTACAATAACTTTTAAAAGCAATAAAATAATCGCTCTTAAATATATTAGAAGATTTTAATTGCTATAATATATAAACTTTAATTTAACAATATTTTTAGTTACTTTTTTTATCTTAAGATCGTCGATTTGTATTATTGATTGCTAAATTTTAATAATAGCGTTTATAGTATAAAGTTATAAAATATCTAAAAGTAAATGCTCTTAATGTTTGATATTAAAAGCGACAAAATATTTTATAGTTTTTCAAACTTCTTTTATATTTAGTTTAATAGTTATTTAATAATATAAAATCGTCTCTCTATAATTTGTTGTCTTTATAAATAGATTTTAGAATTTTATTTTAACTAAAGATCTTAATTCTAGATTTAATTAATTAACAATTTCTATAGACGCAATATTTATATTAGATCTTTGATTAATTTAAATTCTTAATTTGTCTAAATTAACAATCTTTTTTTTATTTTTATTTAAGCAAGAATACGAAATATCTTCTTTATATTTATTATGCTTCTTAGTAGACAAGTTTAATTGTTTGCTTAAAATGTATTAGCAATATAAGTGTTTATATTTTGTTGTTAATTTTAATATAACAATTGTATAGATTGCGTTAGCTAAAATTAAAATTGCAATAATTGCAACAATTGCGTAGATTAAGATATGCTTAATACTTTTAAGTTTTAAATAAAAGATAAATTGTAAAAGATAAATAAGATTTAACTTAAAAATTAATATATAAACTAGTATATAGATTGAAAGAAATTTTAAGTTTGTTGTTGTAACGTTTGCTTAGCTTTAGACTTGCGCTTTTTAATAATATATATATATAAACGTTTTAGCTCTTTGCAAGCAACAAAAGACCAAGCTAGTTAATTTATTTAGAACATATTTATCTTATTATTCTTAAAAATTTAACAAATAAATATTAATTTATTATAGATATTAACTTTGTTGTTTATTATATTTATTAACAATGCTAATTTAACAATTTTTTTTATTTGTTTAATATCTTTTTTACGCGATTTTCTTTAAAATATAGATTTAACAATTTGATTTATTAACTATTGCGATTGTTGTTGCTATTGCTAGCTTAATTGAAGAATAAACTTAATATAAGTTCTTTTGTTAAAGTTATCTATTAGTTGTTGTTGTAGTAAACTTAGTTAAAAAATAAATTCAATATAAGTTCTCTTATTAAAGTTATTGCTCTCTTTAAAAAAAGCGTTTATTTGCTTTATTTCTTTATCAAATAATTGCAATTCTAATATATCAAAAATTACAAATAAAGCTCTTAATTATATAAAGTATCTAAACTTCAAGATACTAAAAGTTATAATAATTAATAACGTTGTCAAACTAAATAATTCTATATTATATAATTGCACATTGTTATTACAAACGTTAAAGAAAGCAATCGCAAAAACAAATTAAGAAAGATTTTCAAAAACTATATTGCGAAGATAGAATTGCTTTTACGTAAAAAATATAATACAATAATAAGTAAAAATAGCATTATATTTTATCTTTTTGCATTTTATATACAAGAAATTATCTTTATAACTTTCTTATTGTTTTAAGTTGTTAACGTAAAAATTCTTTAATATCGACTTATTAAAAAGCTCTCTATAGACGCTCGCATTATTACAAAATAAAAAAGAGCAATTCTTAAAATATCTTTTTCTATTAAATAAATTTTAATAAAGATTTTGTTAACAAAAAGATATTAACAATTCTAAATCTTTTAGTTAATAAATAAGCTTCTTTGTTAATTTAACAAGTTTAAAATCTCTTTAATAATTTTTCTAACAATTTAGAAAAAATAATAGCACTCTCTAATAAGAGAGAAACAATAATAGAGATTCTAAATTTTATGTTTCAAATAATTAACACTAATAGATTGCTATAAATAAATTTAATTGCGTTTTCAATATAGCTTTCTATGCTAAAATATAATAGAAATCGAATTTCTTATTTTTAAATTTCTTTTTTTAGAGTTTCTTGATTTTAATCTTAGTATATCGAATCTTTTTTGCTAAATTGTACGTAATTTTTAAGAATTAATCGATTGCTACTATTGTTCAAGTAAATTTTAATTTAATATTAGCGTTTGTTAGATTTTTTACAAATATTCGAATTATTATATTAAATATCGTCGACTTCAAAGTAAAAAGAACAATAATAAAAAATTAATCTTTTTCTTTTATATTATATTATAAATACTATTCTTTAATAGTAGAATATCAAAGTTTTATTTTTTTATTGTCGAAAATCTATTAGTTTGTTATTAAAATTTATTGTGCTTACTTTTGTAATTTTTTTGAGAAAACTCTTCTTAAGAATGTTAGGGTTAGGGTTATAATTACTTTTTTTAAAATAGAGTTCTTATTTATAATAAATAAAGTTATTAAATAAACTTTAACGTAAATAAAAGTATTTTTAAAAATTAAAAAATCGAACGCTTAAATATATTTCTTTAATAAAACAAAATTATTTAGTTTTCTTTAATTCTTTAGTTCGAAGTTTAAACGTTTTAATTATTTATATACAAAACTACTTTTTTTAGTAAATTAATTACAAAACTTGAAGTTCGGGTTTTGTTATTTATAAATAAAAGATATAATAGAAGACTATAAATGCAAAGAAAATATAAAGATATTTAAAGTAGTAAATAAAATTAAGAAGCTTCGATAAGTACTCTTTTTAATAATTGTAATAATTTTATCGCTTAAATAGCTTTTGCTCTATTTAAAATTGTTTAAAGATAAAAAAGATAATAACGTAATTTTTTAATTTAACAAGAGCTTTAATTATCTAGTAAATAGAAATAATAATATTTGACAAAGCAAATTATTAAGTTTTGTTGTCTTCAAGAAGTGTTCAAATAAATATATAGATATAGATGTAAATGTTAGTTTTAATAAAGAAGACAATTTAAGAGACTTTGTGTAAAATTGTTTAAGAGACAATCTCGATCTCGATTTGTTCGACGACGATTGATTTCTATTAACTTATATGCTCTTTTAATATTGTGACCTTCTAGATAGAGACTTTTTGAATAACTTTTTCTATATGTGTTGAGTCGATTGATGTAATGTTTGCAAAACTAGATAGACAATAAATTGTAGAGACGATAATGTAAGAATTGCAAAGACAATTAAGTAATAGAAACTAGAATAACAAACGAACAATTGACGAGATACTCTAATACGATCTCTTCTAGGATCACGAGGCGTTTCGTCGAAATTACTAGAAAATAGACAACTACTAGGTCCAATTTTTGTGAGTAGAAAGGATAATTGATTTTGGAAGTCGCAGGAGGACCTAAATAGTCCTCCTAGCGCCTAGGGAAACTAGTCCTAAAACTATCTAGTTCTGAACCTCCTGGTCACATCTAGGGCATCCTGAAGAGTGTCTGACTAGATCAGATTCCATTGCAGCTGATACTCAGTCGGTAGATCCAGTTGTATCTGAGCAACGTTGTCGCTCCAGTAACTAAAGTGGCCAGTTCTAGTAAAAAGCATTCTCCACGTCGACTTCAAGTATCCCGGTTCCTTGTCCTAATATCCTAGCCTGACTTTCTACACCGAAGAACTTTTTGAGACCCTGTACCAGCTCCTCAGCTACCTGCTTCGCCAGATCTGTCGGCTCAGTCGCTTCATTCTCTTCGAAAATCTCGCTCATGAAGAAGACATTCCTAGTCTCGTCTTTGACAAGCCCTTCCTTAGCCTGCCGCCATGCTAGATGCCGCGTCAAGACCGTCCTGTCCTGCGCATATATCACTTCGCCTTCGCCCACTGCCACAGCTTGAGCATCTGCATCTGCATCCAGAGCCCTAAAAGTATCGCCCGGGCCACTGATGCGGAGCTCCAGGGGCTTGATGCTCCGCGTTTGGAGCTCGCCAAGATCGAACGCACCGGCCGTGACGCCGTACTTGAGGGACACGGAGTTGTAAAAGTCGACCACAGGGTTGATTGGTCGAAGGGCGGCCTTTTCCTTTATCAAGCGCTTGTAAAGCGACTCGTTGGACTGTGGGAA
>JAABUW010004287.1_pt1 | contig 19472 bp, 19 predicted proteins | sample 5560081 | NCBI WGS metagenome assembly JAABUW01 (sample SAMN10711882, study PRJNA513363) | rock metagenome | isolation source: Antarctica rocks | place: Antarctica: Victoria Land, Knobhead sud
CGACTTTGATGTTTGTTTTGCCTGATCGAAAGATAATCTGAAAGTTAAACTTCGATAGAATATTCAGGTAGTTCGCTTGTCGTCGAGTCAGCTGTTTGTTTTTCATAAAGATCTTCAAAGTCTGATGGTCAGTAAACATCTGAATAGATAGCTCAGTACTCTCTAGTTCGAGTCGTCAGTGTTCGAAACATCGAATGATAGCTAGCAATTTCTTGTCATAGATGTGATAATTGCATTCAGCTGAAACCATGCTCTTGCTATAAAAGACTATCGAGTGAAGCACACTCTCATCATCGTACTGAGATAGTATGTCGTCTTTTACATAGTTGAATGCATCGATTTTCAAAATAGCTTGACGTTTGACATCGAAATGACGTAGAACTGAAGTCGAGCTGACCTGCTTCTTTAGATTGTCAAAGACTTCGACGCAGACTTCGTTTCAAACAAAAGGCGTGTCTTTTCGAATCAGCTGAGTGAACGACTTGACTAGTTTCAAAAAGTTCTTGATGAAGCGTCGATAGAAATTGACGAAGTCAACGAAGTCTTGTACCTCTTTTAGGTTAGTAGATGTAGCTCAATTGACTATAGCTTTCACTTTGATAGAGTTCATGCGAAGATCTTGTTCTGATACTATGATCTCTAAGAAGACTGTTTCTTCTACGTTGAATTCGCACTTTCGAATATCTATCTGCAGATCAGCGTCTCGTAGACGATCTAGTATCATCTTGACATGTTGTCTATGCTTCTTTTGAGTCTTGCTGTATATGAGAATGTCGTCTAAATAAGCTTGGCAGAAGTCATTTAGAAAGTTTCATAGAACATCGTTCATATATTGCTGAAACGAGGCCGAATCGTTTGTTAATTCAAATGGTAGAATCTTTGATTTGTACGCTTTCAGAGCGGTAATGAAGGTCGTATAGTTCTCACTATCGAAGTGCATACGAAGTTTGTTGAAAGCGAAAATTATATTCAGTCGAGTCAGATGCTTGCAGCCAACGATTTTGCCAATCACCTCATTTATGAGCGATAGAGAGTAGTGATTTCTTTTGGTAATGACATTGAGCTTTTGATAGTCGACGCAGAAGCGAAGGTCATCATTGACCTTCAGAGCGAATAGAACGAGTGAGAAATATGAGACCTTGCTAGAAGTAATAAAATTCTTTGACAGATTTTCGTTCAGATATTCTTTGACCTTCTGAAACTTGTAGAGTGACATTCGATAAGCTCGACACCTAGAAGAAGTGACATCGTTAGTGAGCTCTATCTTATGATCATATGAACGGTGAGGTGATAGCTTATCGACTTAAGCTCGATCAAACACGTCGATGAAATTCTGATATTTCGAAGATAGCTTGATCTTGATGTCTTCTAGATTTTGAGCTGATGCATCGATGAAAGCGACGTCTAGAACGTTCAGTTCGCATTGAATGTTGTAGACTATTTCCCTATCAATATCTTCGATCGACATAGCGAAAACCTCGATGCGATTCTTCTTTGATCGTTTAATCAGTGCATGAAAAGATGCAGCTCTCACACTGAACATAGAAAAGTTCTTTTTCGAAGCAGTAGAAGCTGATCGTTGAAGCACTTTGAAAGCTGAACTGATAGAAGAATTTGATGATCGTGATCATTTTGAGTGTGAAGCTCTGACTGACATTGAAAAAACAGAAATGAAAGCTTCTAATTGATTCGAAAAAACGATGACATCGTTTTGCATATCTAGTAGTATTTCATTTTTGTTCATTCAGAGCTTTCTCAATATGACGTCATGATGATTTATATCAGCTATTAACATTGAAACAGTCAATTTCTTATGACTTTCGACTGTGAGATTGAGTAGAATTTTATGAGTAATGATCTTTCTTGTCAGCTTTTCGTCATATTCTCTTATTAACTTCTCTTTAGCTAGTCGTATGAGTTGAATTTCGAGCTTCTGACATATTTGATCGACTAGCTTTGTATGAATCAAGATGTAGATCGTCAAGTCACTATCTATCAGAGATCGTAGCTTGAAGAATTCGCCTTGCGAGAATAGAGTGACATCGACTAGAAATGACTTTTCGAAGTAGTTCTCTTCGATAGGTGAAATTTCGTCGATTAGATTGCACAAAGAAATGATCTCTACCTCTTCGATGACTCTGAAAGAGATGGTTAGTTTTTTGAATCAGACTCTGAATCGAAGTTCAAAGAACGATCAAACTCGTCATTTAATGCGTTAATTCTGAAAGGTCTATTCAAGCACTCTTTAGAAGTATGATCAGGCTTATGACATAGAAAGCAGTTTTCGATTAGTAAGTCATTTTCTTTGACGCTAGTCAAAACAGCGTCGCGTGATTTTGACTGGTCAGTCATCTTCGTTTCTATGATTCTACGAGTAGCTTTGACTGATTCTTCAGCGTAAATGACCTGTTTAGTTGTTCAAGCTTTGATCATTGCTTCTCTATTCTTGATCTCTTGAATAGCTCGTTGATCGTTATTCAATCGAATGAGGTAGAAACGAATTTCTTTCAGAGTACTGAGTTGAATCAATTGAGTTATTCAAGCGAATTGAAGTCGAGAATTTATTTTATTCTTTAGATCGACGATCAGCTGTTTTTCTTGATAGTCTAGATAGAAGAATAGTCGTTGAAATTGAGTATAAAACTCGCTGAATTTCTTCTGTTCTTGAATCAAGTTGTAGTAGTCTCTACGAAAGTTGACTTCTTTATCTGAGTCATCGAACAACTGAGCTAGCTCTTTCAAAAGCTCATCGACGATCTTGTATGAGTTGAAACAGTCACGTTCGTGTTTTGACTGAGTGATCTCAGCTGCATCATCGAATAATCTGAAATGTACGTAGCTCAGCTTGGCTCGTTCACTTGAAAAGAGGTCGACGTTGATTTCTAGCTTGTTCTGAACTTTTCCATACCAGTTCTCTCAGATAGAGTTCTTTTCATCAGTGAACAACGAAGAATCGGGTATTTTCTGAGACCTAGAACGCTCAGAGTAGGTTGACGATGACGAGGTAATCTCTCTAGCTTGTAGCCTAGCTTTCAGCTCTTCGCATCGTTTCTTCAAAGCTTTCATAGTCATAGAAGATGTTATGATTTCAGCGAATGAGTCGTTATCTTCGACAATGAAGAATGAAGCTTCGAAACGCTCTTTGAAGAAGCGAGACATGATGAAGAAGAAAGAAGAGATTGAATTGAACGAGTGTTTTAAAAGAAAGAAATCGAGCGAAGAGCGATGCTCGACAATAGAAGATGAAGTCGTTTTTGTTGTTTGATTTGAGAGTTGATTGATTCTCTTGATTGATTTGATTCTCTAGCAATCAACGAAGATTCTTTATCGCTGATTCTATTAATCGAGGTGAACGATGCGTACTTAATGAGCTGTAAGTCGTCTAGCAATTCAACCAGCCTCGCTGTTGATTCTATAGATTCTCTAGTGTTGTTCTGTCTTTCGATTGCGTCAATCATCAGGTAAACGAATTTCTTTAGACTCGATCTGCCTGAACGAGTATATTGAACGAGTAATGAGTATCTGTATCGTATGATAAACGGGATTCTTAATGTAATGTTGAGATCGTGCCTAGATCATTCAACCAAAGAAGCTCGAGACTGATATGTATGTATTGCTCTTTAGAGATAGCTATAACAAGACATTAAGAATACAGAAGAGAAAGAGTGCGAGCTCTTCTATAAATAATGACTTGAGGCTGCGCTAGGCTCGATACAGATGTGATGTAATATGCCAGATGTGTTTGCCTAAAAGAATGATGAAAGAGATGAATGAAGAAAGTGCTGAACAACGAGAAGAAGTGCTGGAAATGGTTCGAAGGGTTCAATAGAGATGCGCTAGGTTCAAACTAGGCATAGCGTCATCTGAATTCTGGTCGATTCAGGCATGTTCATAACACTGACTCAGATTCAAAACAAGAATTGAACGTTAACAAAAATTCAATCAAAGAGATGATTTCTATTCAGAATCAAATTATAGTTAAAATTTGAATGAATCAACTGTGTTTCAATATTCAAATAATCATAAAACAGAACAGAAGAACTTGTCAAGATATTGATTTAGACAATTGCAAAGTACTTGATGAAGTACTCTGAAAAGATGATAAACTATGAGTTTCTCAGTCAATGATCACTTAATTGATAAGAAAAGCATATGATCTTTCAATCAATGATTATTCTGACATGAATTGAACGTTGAACTTGCTGAGATGATCATATTGCTGATTGAAGATGAGAATAATGATCAAGCATTACATTCAAAACTGTTACATTTGTCGTAGATCAAAAGCATCGAGAGATCGAATCAATGAACTGCTGAAGTCATTGCTCATACTCAAGTAGCAATGACAGAACATATTATTAAACTTTATTATCAATCTATCAGAAAGTGATGAAAACAACGCGATTTTGACAGTCATAAATCAATTGTTTAAGAAACGATATTATATATCATGTTGATCAGATGACGAAGAAATCTTCGCAGAATAAACAGTCAAACTACTGTTGATATGAGTCTTCAGAATTCATGAACTATCAAGATTAATAATGTTCAATCGTGATTCACAATTCATATTGATTGTCTGAAAGTCTTTATGCCTGAGACTTAACATCAAGATGAAACTATTCACAGACTATCATTCGCAGATTGATGATTAAACAGAAAGAGCGAATCAGAATATAAAATGATATTTATGAAGTTATTACTCATATATGCAAGATGATTGATTCATCTGATTATTTATGATCAAATTCATTGATAACAATGCTATTTCATCATCAATTGAACAGTCAACATTCTTTCTAAATAAGAACTTTCACTTTCATATGAGCTTCGATTTGAACTCAATTGAATATGAGATCATTTGAGCTAGAATCGAAGCAGACAAAGCAAAGAATATATTTGAACACATGAAATGATCACTAGCATTGATCAAGCAAGTTTTAACAAGAGTCAGAGTCACAATGAAGAAACAAATTGACAAGCATCAAAAGAAAATGATTTACAAGATAAATGACATGATGTTTTTGAATTCTAGAAACATAACAATTTTATGATCATCAAAGAAGCTAAACGATAAAATGCTAGAATTCTTCAAGATTCTGATTGAGATTGAACATATTTATCGACTGAAACTGTTGTTGACTATGAAGATTCATTCGAAGTTTGCATTAAATCTGCTGCAACTAGATTCAAAAGACGCTTTAAAAGAACAACGAAATGAGTCATTTGATTTTATAGTGATTGAAAACGAAGATGAATGAAAAGTGAAGAACATATTAAACTTCAGACACTATAAATGAGATAAATGACTACAATATCATGTTAATTGAAAAGAATACAACGTCGATCTACATTAATACAACGTTGATGAAAGTAAATTTGAAGATTGCTTGAAAGTTATCAATGACTTTCATGAACATTATTCAAACAAGTCAAGATAGAAATTAACTCAAGAAAGATTAACTGAACTGCAGCAATGAGAACATTGCTAAATGAAGAGAGAGAGTAATGTTGCAAGCATGCATCTTAAGTTAGTCTAACATAGATCATGTTAAACTATCATAAACTAGTATAAAGCTGATGTTGACACGCTAGTGATCTAGCGCGTCTTCGTGAGTATAAGATTCTTGACGTGTTTCATCTTTTTTCTTCTTTAGCTTTGAACTTCTAGTTAGAATACACTCATATGATTCACTCTATGCAAACTCATAAGAGTTTGCGTCAAATTTGTTGCAACTAAATTCGAAAAATGCTTTAGAAAAACAATGAAATGAGTCGTCTGATTTTATAGTGATTGAAGATGAAGATGAATGAAAAGTGAAGAATATATTGAACTTCAGACATTATGAACGAAGCAAATAACTATAATATTGTGTCAATTGAAAAGAATATAACATTGATTTACATTGATACAACGTTGATGAAAGTGAATTCAAAAATTGCTTGAAAGTCATTAATGACTTTCATGAATGTTATTCAAACAAGTCAAGATAGAAATTAACTTAAGAAAGATCAACTGAACTGCAGCAATGAGAACATTGTTAAATGAAGAAAGAAAATAATGTTGCAAGCGTGCATCTTGAATTAGTCTAACATAAATCATGTTAGACTATCATAGACTAGTATAAAGCTGATGTTGACACGCTAGTGATTTAGCGCGTCTTCATGAGTATAAGATTTTTGATGTGTTTCATCTTCTTTCTTCTTTAGCTTTGAACTTCTAGTTAAAATACACTCATATGATTCATTTTATGTTGACTTATAACAATTCACTTCTTCAGACTTGTTTTCAACTATAGTTATGAGTCAATCAATTTTCAAGATGATAACAGCAAAGATCTTAACATCTGATCATTTGATTAACATTTTATATGTCGCTATCTTTATCATTGCTATGTTCATTGAACCTGACGTCAATTTAAAGATTTTGACGTTAGTTAAAGTCACGTCACATGATTTTGACTGTTTGATTAGTTTAACTGACTTTTCATTGAACTGATTGAAAGAAGATGATTTCTGACTGAGTTGAGATGTAATGAAAGTGAAAGATCTTTTCAGTATATGAGTAAAAGTCAAGCTCTTCTGTTTTGTGATTGTTTTATTGCTTGAAAGTAGAATAATTGATTTCTGACTAAAGATGAAAATCGAAAATCAAAGAAAATCGATTTGCATATTTATCACTAAGTTAATTTTGTTCATTCATATTTTTTCAAGAATCATTTGATGTTGATTTAATTGAGTGATCAACATAGAAGCAATGTCAATCATGTGATCTTGAATCATCAGATTCAAATAGATGACATGAGTAATGAGTTTTTTTGCATAATGATCATCGAATTCTTGTATTGACTTTACTTTGATCAAAGTCAAAGACTCAATTTGCAACTGATCATAAACAATCTGCGCAATCACTTCATCAATGAATGAATAGTCAGCAGCTTTGATGTCAATCAATGACTTCAATGAGTAACTAATTTCATTGCTAGAAAGTATACATTCAGTAGTCAAAGATTCAAAAGCAAAAGAATCATCTGACATGCTCATCATTGAAGAAATTAACACATCTTTCATCACGTTTTTAATGAAAGTCACTAGTTTTTTGTCTCACTATTCTTTGAAGAAGAAGATATTTTCTCATTCTCTTTATTCTTTGAAATGACAATTTCATGTAGATGAAAGATGAAAGCTTGAGAAGTAAAAGTGTTGATCTTGTTCTGAGAGCAGTTCTTTGACAAATGACTTAAAATCTTGCAGATATAGCAGATGATAAATGATCTTGTTGACTTAAAGATAGAAAAGATGATAGACTTAACATAATTGATTATTGAAGTCATCACTGACAATGAAGTAGCACATTTGTCAGATATGACAGTGACTTTGATGATGACAGTGCAACGTTCGCTGCGTAGCTGATAGTTGACTCGCTGTTTATTATTCACATCTTGAAGAAATTTCTTTAAATGAGAAAGTGAAGTAAAGTTCTTTGAACAGATTGATAGAATGTTTTGCAAGTGATTGTTGATTTTATTCTGAAGATCATTCATCAGAATGCAATCATCATAATTAAGATAGTTAAATAGCTTCATAAAGTTGAAGTAAAAGATATTGAAAGACTTGTCTGCTTGTCTCAGAGCATTGTATTCACGTTGAGACTTTTGATTTTTATTCAGTTCATCATATACTTCTTTCAAATGATCAAATAGCTTGTAAATCAAAGTGAATGAATTTGAAGAATCAAAACAACGTCAAGCGAAGATGTGCTTTGCAGCGTCGTCTTCTAGTCTAGACATCATGTAAACAATACAAATAGTCTCATTATTGAATTAATCAACATTGATGATCAGTTTATCATTCATCTTGTTTCTTTAATCTTTTTAAGTCAATTCATCTTCATCAGTGAATATAAATGAATTTGAAAATTTGTAGAATCAATGATGTTCATTTTCAAATGAGATGAACTTAATAAACATCTTTCATCGAGTATGATTCTCAATAAAAGCATGCAACTTAATATCTTGTTGAGATAAATGATTTGTAGTAAATTGAGATTCAGTAAACTGTCGAGATTGAAGCTGATCAGCTGAATACTGTTTTTCTTTGAGTTTCAACATTGTTTCTTGTAGTTGAGTGTTAATCTTTTTTAGAGTGTTTATTGTTGTGCAATTGATCTTTAGCTGTTTCAATCTCTGAATATGTTCAACTTGTAAAACGATTCAATGTTCATTGTATTTCAAAGTCATGTCTTGTTGATCTCTTAGCTCATTTAACATCTTGATGATCTTGTTCAACTGATCAAAAGTTCACTGACGTAGTTATTCTTCAATCTTGATGTTTCATGAGATAATGACATTCTGAGATTCAGCTGAAGCATTGAAAGAAAGAAGAAAAACTCATTTATTTGCAATGCTTTTAAGCAGATGAATCGTTCGAGATTCAACTGATTTGAAGTCGCATGTCATGATGAAAGATTGAAGATAAAGATAGATTGTGATAAATTTGATAAATGTAATTCAAAGAAGTTCTTGTGAATTTTCTGATAAACAAATGAATACAATATTCAAAGAATTTCTTGCAATAAAAAGTGATATAAATTCAAAGAATTTCTTACGAATTTCTGAATGAACGAAGTAGATTATTTCATATCATTTACACGTCAATAGCAGAGTAGTTGATTAGCATTTATCTACTATTAAAGATCAACATAAAGCAAGTCATATGAATGTCATTTAACTAATAGATAAATGCTAAGAAAGAAAAGTATCTATAGAAAAGAACTCAATTCTTTATATGTATGTTTCTCAGCTCTGTGCTAAACTTAAAAGAATTGACATCTTACACATATGATGCAGAATTTCAATAACATCACTACTAGCTTGAATGCTCACTAAACTCGATTAGAATGAAACTCAGATCAGAGCTAGAAAGAATAAACGAAGGTTAGAATCATAACAATTGTTGAAATAAAAAGTCAAAAGTTGAACTTCAGTCATAATTAACATTGATGATATATTCTTGTTCTCTTCACTGATGCATTCAATGCTCATCAATGATTCTTTATTATTCAAATTCTTGAAATAGATTCTTCTATTTGAATTTACAGTAACAACTCAATCAAAGCGTGCAATGCTTATACAATAGTCGATTTCGTCGAAATTTCATGTATCATTCTTCGTTATATCATATTTGATGATCATCTTTTTAAACTCATCAAAATGAGTCTGTAGTACTTTCAAATCATGCACATTCTTTCTGTCAGCTGCTATAGACTTTCGTTTAGCTTTGAAGAGATCTAACTGATGATCTAATCATCATTTGACTCATTGAGCGTTCAGTAAAGATGAAGAATTTCAACGAGCAAAGTCTTGAGCACGAAGAACGTTTGTCGTTGATTGCATCATGTGTAGTCTAGCTGACAGGCTTAACTGATTCACTGTAGTTAAGTATTGTTGTAAAGCTGACTTCTGATCAGGTTTTAAAGCTTTATTATGCAGTTCTCGTACTGCTGTTTTGAACTGATAATCTCGTAGTCTAGATCGAAGTCGATCATATGAAACATGAAACTCGCGCGCAATTTCGGCTCGATTAGGATTTTCACGCGTGTTTATGGCGTCAATAGCCTTCTGAATGCGACCCTCGATGATAGCGTAAGTAGCAGTCATGTGGTTGAAAATTGGTGGATTTTTGAAGGTGGTGGATCAAAAATATGAAGATTTAGTGATGCATGGCTGAAAGTGGTGCATGGCTGGTGAGCACTAAGCGAAGAACTGAGCGAAAGTGGGGGGCACGGATACTGGTTTGACGAATGATAGATATCTGGGCAAATCACCAAGGAGCAAGCTAAGTTCTTCTAATTTACTATCATATGTGCCCATCGTAAGGAGAGAATTTCTAATGCCCGCCCATTTTATCGTCGCCTGCTGGCCAGTCAAGATATCACAAAGTTCAGCCAGGTGTTGCCCAATCACTGACGAAGAATATCCGTATTCCCAATGAGTCCAGGAGGCTAAATATTGATTTCAGCAACTAGATTTGTCAACCCTAAAAGAAATTTCAACTTACAAAGAGGGTGAAATGGCGATTTTTCGTCTTCCAGGACCCTGACTCATAGGCCCATTGATCCATGTATTTGCCATAGATGAATAACGTTTGGCCTGTTAAATTTCCCTGGCCCAAGCAATTCGCGACCACGTAAGCCGTAGAATTTGGGGAGAAGATGTTGGTAAAATCGACCACTGTTGAGCTTATAGTGTGCTGGGTGACCGAAGTATTGACGGAGAATTTGAGAAACTCCTGAATTGCTGGAAGACCACGGTAGATATTGTTTGGCGGTGGGGCACTGTAGTCGGCGATTGCATTCTGGGTAAACACCTCAACAAGGAGCCCAAAGTCCTTCGTATCGACTGCAATTGCATAAAGCGATAGCTTGCTGCGAATCTGCAGCTCGGCGGCAGTATCTGAACAAGAGGAGTAGGAGTGAGCCGTCCCAGCCAAGGAGAGCAACCATATCAGAGCTACGAGAATCTGCATGATGGTAGATAAGATTTGCCAAAAACTATCGTACAGGCTGGTTGAGTCAGTATTTGTAGGTATAACAACAGCAGATAGGTTAAATTTGATAAGAGGAAACCACGATGATTGCTGGTTGGGATCAACAGTCTTCGTTTAGCTTTGGCGATCTTCCTGCAGGCCTGGCGATTGCTGGAAGAGTTAACAGAAGATACTGTACCACATCGTTTGTAACATTCCATAGCATGGACAAATTCCATGAGCTCAACCATATGTTGGGATGAAATTCTGGTGGTAAAGTATCTTCGAACATCAGCCGCAGAGAAGAAAAACGAGGGAACAAGGTAGCGTTCCTGGCCGAAAGCGAGTTGGTGCGGTCGATTTACTAAATCTTGTGTCGGTATATGTCCATAGCCCTCCCGATGCCAGCCTCGTCAATAAACAAGGAGCTACTGGACTTTCCTTTGGTGACTTCTGCTTCTCCATGACTGAAATGTTTTGGTGTTTCGATTCATCTTCTTCAAGAACCAGATGTCTTATTCTTACGATCGCTACGAGCGACAACGCCGTCAAGCGTACGGCGCGTCGACGCGAAGAAGTGCATTAGGGTATTGGATTCCTCTCGCACTGACCGTAACAGTAGCTACGGCTGGCCTTGTAGCATGGATTTGGAGTGAAAGAAGAGATGCGGACGATGATGACTACGATAGAAAAGCAGGGGACCCTCCACCAGGATACGGAAATGTAGGAGAGGGCCCCCCCCCATCGGGCTATGGAGACGACGGGCCTGGAGATCTCCCTTATGCTCCAGAAGCGGAGAGCTCACAGATGGAGGACGGAAGCTTGATGGCGCGCATGTCTGGCGCGATCAGGCGGACACCAAGCCCACAGCAGCTATTTGACGGCGCAAGCCGACGAGTGGTAGCGGGGGTTACTGCTGCCGGAGCCGTTGTTGGGGGCGCATTATCTTCGATTCGAGAGGAAGACAGGGGAGATTTTGAGGACCACTCAAGGTGGTCCGAAGAGGCCGAAGCTCAACCTGTCGGTGCAGCAGCTCCAGAAGTGCCAAGTACAACAGTGGTAGAGCCGTTACGGTCAGCACCTCAAGTTAGTCACGCGGGAGCGAGAGCTGGCGGTAAGATGAAGACAGTCGCGATTGTTTTGTCTGCAGATTCTCATTACGATAGCCATGATGAAGCGGTCTCATATCTGCAAGAGCATGCAGTAAGTTCTAACAGAGCTTGCCAACACCACATGAGGCTGACAGCTTGCTTTAGTCTATACTTTCATATCTCCCTCATCACATAGACTCTGCCTCGAGGGTTCTCGTCCTTATTTACGCCCCCGATCTGAAGCAACACCCTCTATCTACAAATCCGCAATCTTCGCAGCCGGCCCTATCCATCACTTCATCATACTCGAACATAGGTCATGAGGACGCAGAAAGTCATAGTGGCGAAGCTGAGAAGCCTCTTGCCGCAATCTCTCCAGATCCCATGTCCTCGCCTTCAAGATCCAAAATGTTTGATACAATCTACAGCCAAGCCCAGGCACTCGTAGAAAAGGATACCATGATCATGCCTTTCACTACGCCGACTGGACATATTCATTTACTTCGCCATCTCGGCCCCGAAATTGTTTATATCCAGGAATCGTTATCTGGTTCTGGTGGAGATGCAGTCACCCATATCTCCAACTGGGTTGGACAGATAGTCCTGGTTGTAGGCGACAAAGGTGGACATGGAGGATTGGTCGACAGTGAAGACGAGCGCGGACACTCTGGTGATGATACTAGAGGAGACTGGTGGCAGAACGACCCGAGGATAGGGCTTGGGAAGGGTGTGGAAGTTGTTGAGGGTTTGCGGGTTGGTGAGGACTGGCGCAGGAGGGTCGGCGGTCACGACTAATGGGATGGAGATGATGTCTAATGTGGCGTACATTTCCCGCTTCAGGGTTCATCTTTTGGACTAACAGTACAGTACCTTAGGTTAAGATGGAGCAAATGGAAGCTTCCATGCATCGTTCACATCGCTGCTTTCTACTGCTTACCACTGCTCGCGAAACCACCTTTGCGCACTGAGCGCTGAGCATCTTTCGTTGAACGAATATGCTTATACTATTAGGCACATGCCCCCCACAGAGTTCAATCCATAACTCTCACCCTACACGCTTCAGTTAGCTTCGTATTCCAGATTTAGTATCATATATATATATATGGTGTTTTAAGAAGAGCAATATATCAAGAAGTACGAAAACCATGTCCTTATAAATCCTAATAATATGTGATAAATCTACGCCCAGTAACCCTAATTCGAATAAGTACCTCGGAATCTCATGACCACCACTGCTCATTGTTCATAAATGTGCTCTCACCAATCTATCAACTCGCTCGAAATTGTACCTACAACACACACTTACTATTTTCTAGGCATGAGCACAGCGTGTCCGCCGGCTTCAACATCCCAAACCTTTCCCTGAAGCCTGCAGCTCACTCCTACCGGTTCTCTCACATGTCATCGCGACTGTGGTTGGGCCCTATTAAAGCCCCATGGGTCTTCTAAGGTTACAACTGAAACCGTGAGGGACGGACTGAAGGCTCCTACAAGCCTAGACTTAAGGGAAAGTAAGAAGAATGGCTACTGCAATCGCAACCAAACCTGCCCCGCCCCACCAAAAGATGAAGCGCCCACCTCCTCCAACGGTCCAGACATCCGTCAATGGTGCTAGATCTTCACAGTCTTCACCTTCTCCATCTCTCGGTTCAAAAAGGCCCCCGTCGGGTTTCAAGCATCCCCCGGGTGCGGGCGCGGCAAGTGGCATGAATGGCAATGTGAATGGGGTAGCGCCCCGCCTTAGCAATCGGAGGCGAGATTCACAGAAACCTGGAGATATCCAAGGGCGGCAGAACAGAAGTGGTAAGGCTGGACAAGCCGACAATCATCTGGATCGAAAGTCACTGAAGAGAATGGCTGAACCATATGGTATGTCTCTGGCTATCCCACAGTGTGGCCCAGATATGATTACTGAGACTTCCCGTGTGTAGCCAAAACCGAAGGCAACATCCTTAAGAGATACCAGAACAAACCTCCATCGCTCGTTCTCCATCTTTATCCGACTCATTTCCGATTCGAACAAGGGGATGATACTTATTCATACAGCTCAGAGATGAAGGCTATTTTGGAACATATAAAGACTCGAACTATACCACATGACTTAGTGCCTGAGCTGCTGTATGCTAGCATCAAATTTTATGAAGGTATGGGCGCTGTGAAGGACCAAGAGTCTATATACTAACCCAGGCGTACCCAGGATGTCTTATTGTACAAGTACATGATCATAAAAGCGCCGCAGTAATCTCCCAGGCTTCTACGGACTCTTCAGGCACCGACAGAAATGTACCTTTCTCCGTCCACAACTATAACCCGTATCTCACACCCTCACCATACGTGCCGTATCCACGTGTGAATGCTCCTAATCCTGAAGTCGGTGGCCCAAGCCGTGAATCAGGCGCAGCAGACACTTCGAACAATCCAGCGACAGATGCCTCGGATCACAACCAAAAGTCAAGCGGAGATCCCGTTGTGAAGGCACCTAAAATATTCTCTGTCGTCCTCTTCCCCACACCTCTGTCTTTAGATGAGGAAGTGTTAGTCTTTGCCAACACGCCTGATCCTCGATCCAGTAATCGAAAACTACCACAACACAGCAACATCAATCGCACACCATCATCTGCAACCATGCCACAACCTCCTACCCCATTATCTGCCATACCGCCTACGCCGTCCACTTCTGGGCCTCCTGCGAAGAAACAGAAAATGCTTATTGGGGAAAAGGATATCCGCTCCTTCGAGAGTAAAGCTGTTCAAGCAACCGCTCCTCCACTGTATCTGGAGCCTGTTGATAATCTACAAGACGCGCAGAAAGTATTGCAGTCCCTGACTGATCCGCGTCACCGTGAAGATTACCCTGCTCCCAAAACCCGGAAGAGAACTGTTGCTGAACTGGCTGCTGATGAGGCTCTCGCGGCACAAGAACAACGCTTCATGTTGATCATGGACGAAAGACTGGCGCTTTCCGCGTCTAATGCTACTGGTGGCAAGTCTAAAACATCTGATGGCGAGGCCGGAGCTGCATCGTTCGAACCACGTTTCGAGAGATTCAAAACTCTGGAAGCAATCAAACTCGCTCACGCGGAAAGAGCCGAACGGGAGAAGGAAGCCAAACACCAGATACAGGTCCAGCAAGCAGCCGCGAAAGCTAAGCACGAACAGCAGGAGCGAGAGGTGAGACAAACGCAAGAAAAGAAACTTGCGGATCATGCTGCGAGGGAACTCCAAATCCGCAACTATCAACAAAACACCCAGAGACAAGCAGCTCAAAACCAAGCAAACGCGGCAGCTTTGCAGAATGCACAGGCACTTGAAGCTAGGCAGAACCAGCATGCTAATCCTCCGGTATCCAATGGCATGCTACCGAACGGTCAGATACATATGGTACCAGCCTCGCAGCCTCACCATTCATCGCCCATAGTGCGAAACATGACGCCACATAGCAACTCATCGCCCGTAGTTGGTAATGTTATGGTTAGCCATCCTGGACAGAGCGTCCCAATGAATGTCACTTCTTCCGGTCAAGGCAATACGAGCAGTCCAGCACGACCTCCCTCGGCCCTACAGCCTGGTCATCCTGTCGGAGGAGCAGCAATGGTACATCAGCGAAGTCAGCAGCCAATTAGCCGTAGAGGCACCCCACAGATGAACGGGACACCAAGCATGCAAAACGCGACACCAGTCATGAACCATGCTACTCCGACATCGAGAATGGGGCACGCAAGTCCTCCTAATTCCATGACACAAACTCCTACCTTGGCGCAAAATACCATGGCAGCACAACACTTGATGGGCTCCGGCCAACTAACTCGAGAACAGCAACAGCAACTCATGGCAAACCGCCAGACCCAGGCTTATTTCCTACAGCAACAACAGCTGCACCAGCAAAGACTCCAAAATTCCTCGCCAAATCAAATGTCTCCCGACCGCCAACCGCCAATGGTCAGCATGCAACAACTGGCTAACCAAAGAAGCTACGAAGCCTACCAACAACAACTCCGCAACCACCACCAACAAATGGGCCACGGCGCCCAGATCGCCAACGGCGCCTCCCCGCCCCGCCCCAACCAACCGCACCCCGGCCAACCCGGACACCCTGGTCAAAATCCCAACCAGCAACCCAACCAACAAGCCCGCAACCCCGCCGCTCCCCACCCTGCGCAGGCCTATTTCGTCAACATGCAGCAAAAATTATACCAGTCACAGATACAGAAGCTGCAGGAGCACTACGGGCCGAACATCCCACCCGAGAAGGTCCAGCAGGCGAAGCAGCAAGCGCAGGCGGTCGCGCAGCAGCAGATGCGCCAGCAGAGAGTCATCGCAATGCAGAAGCAGCAGCAGCAGGCGGCGGCGGCGCAGCAGTTTAGCCAGCAGCAGCAGGCGATGATGGCGCAGATGAACCAGATGGGCGCTGGGGGGATGAATGGCGGGATGAATGGAATGGGTGGGATGCAGTAAGGTGGGTTTTGGGCTGGGTTAGGGGGCAAGAAAAGAGAATGGGATAATGGGGTGATGAGGGGGGTTTATGGGGGTTTATGAATAATGCGGAAGCATAATATGGATGAAAAAGGGGGCTGGATGCATGGACGGTGTTTCTCATCCTTTGGGCTTGGTTTCTTGCGAGTCAAAAACGGGGGTTTTTTACTCTGAGGTTTTCATGGAAGCGAAGTGATATCCCACAGGTCCGGGTTCAAAGGCTATATCTGTGGCTGTACTATACTGCTTTTAGAGCTTCGACTAGGTGTTTTGAAATGTAAATGTAAACGCTTCCTGTTTCGATATCTCCTTACCTTAGCTGTGTCTTGCACGCGCTAGCAATTTGTAGAAGTAGGTATGATACCAATGTCGCAGGGTTTACTTTACTGTAGGCCGGATCTCCCTCCCATGAAAGGGAAACAAACAGAGCCAAAAAATATCCCGCACCCAAATTTTTTTTTGGTAAGACAAGACTAACTCAACCCCCAAATCTACACGCCTCAAACAATCTCCATCCCGTAACAGCCTTCACGACACAATTTTCCCAACTTTCCACAAACCTCTCATCTTTCCTCCCGCACGCACGTAACGATATACAGTAGGCGGGCGCAAGAAGTCCAACAAAACACAACCCCAACATCCTTTCACACGAGTGCGCAAGACGCGGAACGACAGACAGGCCGAGGCTTGGGTAAAATTGAGATAGCCAGAAAAGACATCCGTTGCTCGAATTACCAGAGTCAGAAAGTCGCTATTCTCTCCCCCCCCCCCATCCCATCCCATCCCATCCCATACATTTCAATATAGCTCGCTACAAGACAGCCATGAGATCTGATGCAAACACCTGCCTTGCTGGTTAGAAACGGTTGTGCTGGTTTTGAAGGAGGGAGGGAGGGAGGGGGGATGGCTGTGGTTGGAGAGTGGGATGGATATAGTGCTGGGTTTGGAGTAAAAGGAATATATGTTGGTTGGGGAGTTGTGTGGTGAGGATGGTGGTAGTATGTAATCTACATAGCGAAGCAGCTGGCTCTAACAGCGTAGAAATCTTTTGTTGGGTCTTCGGCTCTAGCAAAGTGGGGTTGTGCCTTCGTAATGAGTGAACGGGGATTGGGAAGTCACTGGATTTTTGGATTCGTAAGGGACAGACGGGAGCACCGAAGATGAGTGCAGAAACATCCGTTCTCAGTAAGTCACTCTTGTAGATGGAAGACGCGTTAATTATAAACGCTACACCATCTCTATGCAACGGTGACGAGGTATCCTCTTTGAAGGACATGCTAGGACCTAATACGCTCCGCTTCGACCTCTCCGTGTCCAATTACATAGTCTTGCATCCGTCCGAATCTGGGTGGCAAACATCGCCAGATGTCTGTTGGTTGACGAATCGGCCAAAATGTGAACACACGTTGGAACAATCCTATTCAGGTATCTATAGCATATTTCAACAATGTCGAGTATAATCTCCTCTTACCCGTGCTTGATCCAAGAACGCAGGCCCTGGTTCCATGCTTGGGTATTCTGCCAAGCACCAATTGCTTTGCCTCAGCTCGAGATGGCAGTTCGGCTTCTTTGTAAGCCGTAGGTGCTTGATGGCGACTGGATTTTCCCTTGCTGAAGAGGTGGACGACTCCCAGAGCAGGTAAAGGAGGAGAGCAAAGACAGGGTGCAGGGTTGATGTCTTTGCTTGGCGCTTTGGGCAAGGCAAAATGGTTGTTGCATAATATCGTTGCTCTGTCGCAAGGTTTTCTGGACATGGTTGCATTAATATTTGGGCATCGGATGAGAATATGGTGGTGTTGAGAGTTTTGACTTTGGACACCTTGTACGATGCAGTCCGGTGATATCATCCAGTAGCAGGAGCGTGCATGGGGTTTGTCATACTTATTTGCAACACAGTCTCCCGAATAAGGAGGTTTGTTGATCCCTTATTTAACGACCAATCGTTGTCTTCGTTCAGGTCAAGATGAGACCAACCAACCGTTCCAAATGTTAGAGACGGAACTCGTAGTTGCGCCCACATGGTCAAATCGCCACGTAGACTGGAGCCTGAACCCGGTGACGAAGTTGTTGTCGAAAAATGCCTCAGAGGATTTGGAACGATAGAAACCCCCACGACTTTGGGTCGCACTCAAGATCCTTGAGGACACGCTAATAGAACCAAAAGTCGAGCAACCTTAGTGACATCGAGTAGTTTCAAGACTCCGAGGCTGATTGCTTTGCTTTGTTTGTACGTCGGGAACTCCGATACGACTTGAATAAGTACAGCTCTAAGTCCTGAGTCGTCATTTTGGAAATGCTGAAGGTGGCCAATAAGCTACTTGGCCGCGCCTTGATCGTCGACACGATCCATAAGTGGCTCGTCCTGGGGAAACTATGCATATCAATGATCTAGGTAGATTTCGGGGATCGGAGACTTGGTTGTTTGTCTTCTTGAAGGCACTATCGTCAGAAACTGGCCAGTTGTCCTCAGATGTGAACCTCAGCTACACATCGTCAGCACTAGTCAACGCTGCCTTCCAGTCTCATGGACTTGCTAAAATTGTTGCAGAGTATCCTTGGGCAGGATTCCCCCAAGTACTGTGTCGTATCGGCATGTAGCGTCTTTGAGATGATGTCCTTGTCCTCAAGGCTCGACGCGAGGACTCTGACGCAAGGACTCCGACGCGGATGAGAACCCGACTCTCACCGCTGAATAGATGGATAAAACTGTCATCAATCCCAGGCCCAGCCACGAAATACATATTCTTGTTGAGTGTGATCGCATCATATCATGGATGTGCCTGAACACGAGGGGCACGGAGCGGCACCAGGGAATATAGAGTCCTTCGAGCTAATTCACTAACTGCGGCAGATCTTGAAATATCGTACATAATGCATAGTGCATAGCGCAATGCCGCGGATGCTGCCGGAATACGATGTTTCTGTGTGTGCCAACGGAGCCTTGGAAGTGATACCATGATCAACCAGCTCGCTGATCTTCATTGTAGGTTTTTAGTTAGCGACGTGGCTACCAACGAATTCCTTGCAATACAAGCGCAGCGGTGACAGTAAGCCAAACGGTCAGCTTTGACGAGAGTACATGGTACGTCTAGAGACTATGAAGTAGTACAGCCTTTTCTTCTAACCTGGGAGAGAATGGACCTTGAAGCGCCTGCGTCATTTGAGGCTAAAGTATCGAAAACGCACGTACGCCATGAACCAGGGAAGCGTTAGCCGTGGAGATTCGTCGATGCAACTTGCAATGCGAGTCAATCATCGAAGAGTTGGAACAAGTATAATTGCAACAAGTGATTGAGTAATTATCTCGTGTTCAAAAGCCCGGCGCAGTGCAGGAGGAACTCGAGTATACAAAGTGACAGAATCAAGTTAATATCTTTTGAA
>JAABUW010004288.1_pt1 | contig 19462 bp, 25 predicted proteins | sample 5560081 | NCBI WGS metagenome assembly JAABUW01 (sample SAMN10711882, study PRJNA513363) | rock metagenome | isolation source: Antarctica rocks | place: Antarctica: Victoria Land, Knobhead sud
TGGGTGTCTACGTACACATGATGGCTGCAGTACTTGTTTCCCTTACTCATCGTTTACGTGGAGTGCACGCTGCTGCTTTGTTGACTTTGCTGTGCTGTAACACATACTAATCCACCATACAATAGTCGTCACTCTGGGTAACACTCATGAAGAGTCACTGTGACAGGCCCTCTACAAAACGTCAGCAAGCAGTTGCATAGCTACATTATTGAGGAGTAGCGATGGTGAATGTGGACTCTAGGTAGCTCATGGGATCATGTGTTGTGCAGGTGAACACCAACAGCCTGGCCGACCAGCTGAACAGTGGCGCAGGAAGTAAGCTTTCACCAACCTGCTCTGCTCATGTTGCTGCAGTCATGCTATCTAGCAAGTTGCTTTGTTGTCTGAATGACTGCCAACCAATAGAGCCTCTGAGGGCTGGCTCATAGCTATGCCATTGTTGCTCTTCATGTTGCTTGCCCTGTCATGCCATGCCATGCCATGCCATGCCATGCCATGCCATGCCATGCCATGCCAAAGTCTGCCCATTCAAAGGCCATTCAATGCCCAATTCTGCCCTGCCCTGCCCTGCCCTGCCCTGCCCTGCCCTGCCCTGCCCTGCCCTGCCCTGCTTATTCATTGCTTCTGCTACAATTCAGCCTTGCACTGTGTCTTCAGCCCTGTGCCGACATCAAAGTGCTCCTTTGTGCAGGCAGCGTGACGTCCGTGTCCAGCTCCAACTCTGAACAGTTCAACAACGCTTCAAGCACAATCTCAATGGCAGTGTCCCAAGCTTTTGCACAGGTGTGTTTCTTATTGCATCTGCATCAGATGTGTTGGCATTGTTGGTACCCTTGCTGCTCACACTGACCCACAGTTCAGTGCAAGACATGTTGCTTTACTTACTGCATGCTAGCAATGTTACACAGACAACGACCAAAGTGTTTGAACTCATTTGGGGTCTGGTGTGGTGTAGGTGAAAAGCGGTGGAAATGCACAGTCTGTAGCCCAATCTACTGCTCAAGCCATAGGCACAGCTGTGGCCACTGCTGTTGCCTCAGCCAGCACTAAGGTCACCACTACAGGTCTGTGATTGTGCTGTTTTAAATTTTAGTCACTCTGGCTTGAAAGGCAAATGCATGCCTCTGAGATGCCTGCTGAAAGGAAGCTTCCTTACGATTTTACCCTTGAACACATAGAATACATGTCATTGCAGGCAAGATGCATGTGGAATGGAACTCTGCCCTGCATGTATGCCATGACAGCAGACTGTCTGCCGGCAGTGACGACAGACACTGCCAATCATGCCTGCACAGGCATTTGCAGCATTCAGCATTCATCACATGTACAAGCACAACGGCTGAGCCTTTCCAGCATGCTTTGCTGGCCTGATCTGCCTTTCAACAGATGTGTCACGCAAAGGCAAAATCAACTGCCATGGCAGATTACAAAGTCAAAGTGGTTGCCTTCAGCTGAGTGCTTGCAAAGGAGCACACACAGTGAGTATGCTAGTAGTCAGCTGATGGCACCCACTTTAACTCTGCAATCTGCCATGGCGGTTGACTTTGCTTTTCAGTCAGTGCAGTAAAGGCACTGCCTTTTAGTCAGTGGCTGAAAGACAACTGGAGAATTCACACATCAAGATGTTGAGTTGGCCTGTCTGCAAGAGGACTGCAGCACTACTTACAAAGCAGATGATGTTCATCACGTGGTATGCATGGTTGACATGTTGTGAGTTGTCTGACTAGCTCTCATCTTGCTAACTGCAGGACAGGGCTCCAGTGGAACAGCTGATGCAACAGCTGTCAGTGTGGCAGTCGCCAAAGCAACTGCCACAGCCATTGCCAATGCTGTCGCCACTGCAAGCAACAGTAAGGCTTGAGTCATGTATTACAAGCTTGCTTGCAGTCATCTCATTGATCTGCCTATTGCACAACTGCTTACAGCGGTGGCCACAGAGCTACCATCTGCAGCATCTGGGGCATTGAATGCACTGTTCTGCTGCTGCTGCTGCTGCTTTGCTGGTTCAAAAATTAGTGTGAATGTAATTGTATGTCGATGTTGAAGTGTTTGGCTAAGTGACGACACAGTAGAATGACACTCCTTGCAAGCTAGGGCTCACCTTGACATGCTGTCTTGCCTCACCGTTATTTCCGTCATCAAACTTGAACGTTATCAGCTGTTAGTGAGCTGAACTTCAGATGATGCCGTAGTAATACCAATTCCACACTTTCCAGCTCATGATGAGCTAGATTCGTGCAGGACGAGTCTTGTCTCTCCTGAGTAGCCCATCTTGTGCGTCATCTTGTATAGATCATGCTGTGTTCAGCTGCTGCAGTGTGTTGGCCTAGGCATGCATGCTGGAATTCAAGATCATGGTTGCATAATGCTGTGATGGTAAAGCAGGCCTGATGTGATTTTGTTCACTGCAGACAATGCACAAGCGACATCTGCAGCCAATGCACAGGATCTGCAGACTGCAGTGGCCACAGCTGTTGCCATGGCATCATCATCAAGCTCTGCTTCAAATGGTATGCTCAGGACTATACAACCTTGCTGCAGAATGCCCATCAGATGTGCAGATTCTGCATCAAAAGCAGTGCACTGTATACGATGTCTACTATACACTGTCTATACACTGTCTACTAGATAGCACTGCTGTGCGTCACATGCGGTGTCAGCTTTGAGCACGTGGCATGACAGTCATTTGCTGTGCGCCGTCACTGAGTTGGGTTTGTCAACCTTTGCATTCTGTCACCTGTCAGTTGTTTCAGCCTGCAGGCAAAATGGTCATGATCATACAATCTGATGCATGCCGAGGTGCTTGCTCAAGCTGCAAGTGCAAGCCTTTTGCAATCAGCACTCAACCACCAACATGGCTGTCATACCTCAAAGGCACCCAACAGTTCTCCCAATGTGTTGCTGTCACACAGGCGGCAGCTCACAAGCAAGCTCAACTGCAGTGGCAACATCTGTATCTCAAGTGGTTGCTACTGCCCTAGCAAAAGCTTTAGCAACTGTCACTGGCACAGCATCAAGCGGTTGACAAGCTCTGAAGGTCACCTGGGTTTTTCAGAACTGCACACATGTGTATACCATTCCAAAACTACTCTGTAGCATCCCTCAGTCATGATATTGTTTTTGTCTGGAATAGACTACATGTACAGTAGTGATCGCTACTGTTTATGCCATAGGCTGTCATGTTGTCTGCATCTTATGCACTTGCCTGCAGTGCCACTTTCATGCCATGATAGGAACTAAATTGCCTCTGCAGGTGTTGTTGCCACCGGAACAAAGGTCTCTCCAGCTTTCTAAGGTAGTGTTATTCATGCAAATTAAGCTTGCTGAAGTCTTGTCTGAGCAAGCAAATCATCAAATTGCCTGCCTGATCAGACTGGCCATCTATGCATGCAGGTTGTAGACGCACTGCATCATGCTGGCACTGACAAGCGTGTCCAAGGCCTTGTTGCTTGCATTGGCAGACATCTAAGTTCTGAAGGTTTGGCTGAGCTTCAGGAGTTGCGCAATGCTGTTCACGACTTCAGGTTACATGCTGGCTACTGTTTATCCTGCCTGTTGCATCTGCATACATGTCCAGACTGCTTATCTCCATGTGTACCACAAAGCTGCTTGCCGAGGGCCTTCTTCACAAGTTTTTGCATGCATGCTAGCAGCGCTGTTGTCTCATAATTCAAGTGTCACATGCATGTTGACATGCAAGCAGATAGGCGTCTCAATAGGCTGTGGAGAAGTTGTCAAAACACACTGTGAGATAAAATTGGGACTGCTCACACATGGGTTGCTTGTGCTCAGGAGTTTAAAGCAGGATTCTGTTCCCACAGTTGCCTTTACAGATTCTTTTGGAGGGGTGGAGGCATGTGGCACATATGCCTACTACCTTGCATCTGCATTCAAGCAAGTTTATGTTCATCCGGAGGGGACATGGGGTGTGACAGGTTAGCTATTTGTCATTGCATTTGTCCTCAAGCTCTTAAAATCAGTGTCTTTGAGACCCTATAAACATTCCAACAAGAACAGTGTACCAACCGTACAATTTCAGCAATCGCTGTGAATCCTGCTGGCAGACTACCTCTCGTTATTGCTCTTGTACAACTGCTGTTTATGACAGTCGCAAAGGTATGGCTCATGCTTGTTCCAACAACATCTTAGATGCTTTAGCAGTGCATCCACTCAGCCTTGCTATCAAGTGTGTGCAGCTGGTTTCGAGTTTGCCATCGCTACTGGTTTTGCCACTGTAGGCCTGTGTGGGGGGCGCTATTTCATGAAAAGCCTGCTTGACAAGCTTCAGATTCATCCCCAAGTTTTTGTTAGGATGGATTGCAAGGACTGCTACAGCCACTACACTGGCAGGAAGTTCAGCAAGCCTGAGGCTGAGGCAGCCAAAGCCTACTTGCAGGGTTGGCTGCATCAGATTGTCAGTCACATAGCTGCAGAAAGAAGCCTGCACTATGATACGGTGTGCCAGCATAAGCTTTCATCAGCCTAAGTAATCTGCTCATATTTGCATGTTTGAATGTTCGAAAGCTCAAATGTTTGAATGCTTGAATGCATTCTGCTCACTGTGAGCTTGTAGCTGGGTCAGGCCATGAAATGCTGTCCCCTGTCATCTGAACGGCAGCAAGTTCTAATGCCAACACCAGGGCAAGCAAGTTAAAACCCTGTCCTGAACAGCTATGAGTCAAGCACACAAAAAGACAAGGAGAAAACACTTGTCTCAGTACAACACAACTGCAACAGTGTGCGGAACAGCAGAGTGCCCCTGCTTCTGTTCTGACTGCATCAAGGCCTAAGTGTTACACGCAGGTGGCAGCAGCTGTTGACGCTGCACCCTTGAGTGCTGCAGAGGCCGTAGCTCAGGGTCTCCTGACAGCCTCCCGCTACAGGTCCCAGGCCTGCAGCCACATCACAACAGATGCACCACCACGTCAATGCCTCAACACAGCCGCCACTGCTGAGCATTGCTACAGACGCACCCTCTCTTGTGACTGTGACGCCCATTTTACGGTCAGAGCCCTGAGCGACCATACAGTGAAGCTGAGCTGTACAAGCCCCATGAGCCATAGCAGAATGGAAGCGTTCAGCAATGACTGGCATTCAGGCACATGCTTAGGTTCATGTCACACCGTACCTGGTTTGGTGATACCAGACAACGTGACACCAAGACCTCAGGTGTCACTCACATTTGAGTTGGCAGAAGGGGCGACAGGTGGGGCCATGCAGATGGGCACAGTGAATGTGTCAAAGAAGGTCAGCTCGGGATTGCTTGGTCCTGGAGAGTGCAGCAGTGAGGTGCTTCAGTGCAAGGCGGTCTCTATCGGTGATTACATCAGAGCTTTGGATTGGCAGCAGCAGACATGGGCTGTACCGTCCATCCTCAGAGCAGGTCTGCAGCACTTGCCAGGGGTTAGGAAGTTGCTTTGCAAGCCTGCTATAGCAGTCATCACAGCGACAGGTAAGAGCTCATTTGCGGCTTGGAGGATTCTCATGTGTGCTGCCAACACTGTTGGACAACATCAAGCATGTGCATACTACAAGCATGTGCATCTGGTTGGGAGCTTCACTTCAAGCAACAGATTTCACAAGTTGCAGGCGACGAACAACTGAAGGGCGCAATGAAATGATGCATTTGGCAGGCAAAGCTGTTGAGTGTTGTGCTATATGCTGCAGGCGAGATTCATACAGGCAACAGGCAGCTAGGAGCTGATGAGCAGATTGCCAGCAACGTGGTATGCAGGCAGCTGCAACGGGCAAAAGCTGACAGGAGTGTACGAGCTGTGGTGCTCAGGATAGATTCCCCAGGTGTCACATGCCAAATGTGCCTTGTATCTGTTTGCCATGCTGCCTTACTAAGATTTGTTGTACCAACTCTGCATCCTGTTGCTTTTACGAAAGAAGTATGGGCCAGTAACAATGCTTTGCTTGATGACATGGCCTGACCAGGAAAGTTTCTGTCATGTTGCTCAGCTTGGCTGTGTACTAGTGCTTGGCTGTCCCTGTCTCTACTTGATACAACAACAGCCCTTGCTTCACGCAACAACAGCCCTGCTTCATGCAACACTAGCCCTTGCTTCCAACTTTCAAGCTTGCTGTTTCTCAGGCGCTGTCTGAAGGCCTGTGAGCCCAAGACGCGTATTTGTAGTGTTGGGTGTGTCTGCTTGCAGGTGGGTGTGCAACAGGGTCTGATGCCATTCGTGAGGAAGTCATAAGTGTGCGAAGGAGTGGCAAGCCTGTGGTTGTCAGCATGGGCAACATGGCCACCAGTGGCGGCTACCTCATTTCAGGTGCTTTCAGAAAAAGCAATACCAAACCCAATCATTGCGCCTATGTTACACCACTTTCTCTGCTTTACTGCGTGAACATCAAACAATCAGCAACCATGGCTCTGTGATATGGAGCCAATGACCCTCCTGTTAGCCTTCATGCAGCAATGGTGTGTCTGCAATGTTGTACATGAACATGTGCAATGAAATGCTGCAAAGTGTGCATGGAAAGGTAGTGCTTGCACAGGGACTGCCTCAGAGCAATAAACTTTCACTCAGCCAGGAGGTGTACATCAGAGACACCAATGTGCTCAAAGTAGTTGTCATGCTTTCCTGCAGTGGCTGCTGATGAGATTGTGGCCCAGCCTGGGACATTGACAGGCAGCATTGGAGTGGCCTTCTGCAAGCTGAACATGTTCCATTACTTCAAGCGCCTGGGCATAGATGCTCATCTTATCACTGCCGGCAGTAATGCAGACATGGCAGAGCCAACAACAGCATACACTCCTGAACAGCGAAGAAAGGTGGACCAGAGCATTGACCAGTAAGTGCTGCATGTTATATGGAAATATGACATACGCATACAGTGTGTGTACATATTTTGAACTGTATACACACCTACAATGTGATAATATACAAAATATGCATATAGTGGCTGCCACACATAGGGTGTTTACGCACATGCTGTTTGCGGCATGGCATAAGTTTCTGCGAGGTAGTGGCAAACCTCAAAGCTGCTGTGCTGCTGCTAGCATCTGGTACATGCCTTTGGGGTCAGCACAGCGCTCAAGCACGGCGCTCAAATGCCTTTTGTCCCTGCCCATAAGTTTGTGCTTTGTTGACGTATGCTGTGTGATTGGGAGCATGTTTGCAACCACCACAGCCGATTTTCTCAGCAAGGCATGCTTACATAACCTTGTGGCAGGACTGTAGCCCCTTGCCAAACCTAATGTCCTGTTACTCAGTCGCTACTGTCAAGTGTTACGGTCAAATGCTACTGTCACCAGCAACACCAAACACAGCACAAAGGGACTCTCTGAGATAGCTGCACACACCTGGCAGGGTGTACCACAGCTTCCTTGCCAAAGTGGCGGCTGGCCGGCAGCTGAAGCTTGCTGAAGTGCGCAAGGTGGCGCGAGGGCGGGTATGGACCGGGCAAGATGCTTTAGAGCTTGGTCTTGTGGACAAGCTTGGAGGCCTCAGAGATGCCATTGCTGCTGCCAAACAGAGAGCTGGCTTGCCTCAGGTGATGGATGTGCAGGCTCTGTCACTGCTGGCCAGCAGCATGAGCTGTATACTTGACATACAGCCATCTTTGAGTGTAGCTGTTTTCAATCAGTAGCAAATGAGATTCGTCGTATGTGTTGAGCCTGTCTGGAGAGAGCTGACTTGTGTCGGACGCACCTCATGCCTATTTGCTGAGCTTGATGAACTTTTTCTGTTCATCATTGTTCTTAGTCCTGTTCAAGGCAGTGTCCAAAGAGAATGTCAATGTTGATTTTTACCTGTAGTGCTCACAAGGTCTTGTCATAGTCTGCTGACAGTGAAGCTGCAGCAGATCGTAAGTGGTAATACCATTGCCTGTACAGGAGGAAGGCAAGGTGAAAGTGTTTCAACTAGAGCCTGAAAGCAAGAGCCTGCTGGGACTGATCTGGCAGGCACTCCAGCAGGACACCCAAACTGGCATCAGCGACCTGCCTGAGCTGACTCAGCCAATTGCAGCTGGGAGCTCACTTCGTGAAGTGTTGGCGGGCCGCTCTGGCCAAAAGGTCATGATGAATCAGCTGAGGGCTGCCTTCATGGCGCAGCACAAGGTGAGAACGCCACTGCTACAATTGGCTGTTTAATCGTTCTTTTCAGCGGACAAGCTTGTTAAACTATCCTGTGGGCTGAAGCAGGCAGAATCGTGTCAGCTTGCAAAGAGATTGATATGCCACATTCAGTCCGGATTGCAATCTGGTGTTGTGCACATGTGCATGGACACATGCTGAAATATGTCGAATGAAGAGTGCTGGCTCACACAAAAGAATGTCTGCAATGCACACTTTGAATATGCTTTGGAATGAGGAGTTACAAAGTGTGCAAGGTGTCTGCCTTGCCTGTAGGGTCTGATGCAAGATGCTACCACTGGTTCATCTGGCCACAGCAAAGCTGGTATACAGATGCTATGTGAGCTACCAACAATGAGTTGATGAATGCTGAATACATACGCCCAACATAGCTGGTGATCACCATCAATAAGCCTAAAAAACAGCACTGTTTTACTGTTCTTGCTACTTTCTGACTCACATGAATACCGTCTATCCAGTCACTGACAGCACCTGGACCGCAGATGTGAGTGCTATTTATCAAAGCATTTGATCATGAGATTGTCAACAATGCACAGCACAAAAGTCAGTCAAATAACAGTTATACAGCTGTCAAGAGCATAGGACATTGCTTAGATAGGTATACCAGGTGGCAATAACAAAAACAGCCCAAAACGTAGTACTGCTTACTGTGCTTCATCATGCGGCTGCTTTACATTTCGTGGAGGTGGGTACACCCCATGAATGAACTTGTTCTCCATGCCCTTCAAATACCCCCTGACCCCCAACAGAGCCACAGCCAAAGCTACACAGAAAGCAGCACTGGCCATGACAGCACCAGGATTGCCTGACCCAACTACCCTCTGTGACAACAACAAGAGCAGCTGTCCGCCTGCTGCAAAGACACCCTGCGAAGTCTGCTGCGCTGCCTCTGCTTGTCTGGAGGAGTTGGATGCAGACAGTGCTACAGCAGCCAGGATTGCTGCGCTTACAGCCAGACTGCCAATGGAGTACTTGAGAGCTGTGCGCACCCTCTGTATTGTGTGAAGGGTGCCTGAGCAGACCTGGCAGTTGGCTGTGTGGGACTGGAAGCGGTCTAGCAGAGCATCTCTGTCCAGCCTAGGGCCAGCAGCCTGCAAGCAACCAAACCATGAGTTTGTGCATGGCTGATTGTGTCTCCTGACCGTCCAGTCAAAGTGCCTGCAGTGTTGACTGCAGTGCTGTCTGGGATATTGTCTATGTAACATGACATGCCCTGTAGAGCTCTGCATAACCTCCTTAAGGCTGGGAAGCCAGGCAATCAAGTTCAAGGAGTTGGGCATTATGGTGTGGTCAAGCTTGCTGGCTCTCATGCATACAGTTCCAAGTGCTCAGAATCACCAATTGCTGTACTAGCAGCCAGTATACTTTGACTGGGGTGGGCAATGTCTATGCATTGCACTGAGTGTGGTTCCCACCTGAAGCCAGGTTTCATCCATAGGACCAAAGGGACCACCACCACCATACTTGTTCAGCCATGTCCGGAACGCAGTCACAAAGTTGTCAGAAGAACCTGGCATATGATAGACCTGCACGAAGAAACAAGCACTTTCAGATGCACACAAGTTCCTGTGTTGTGTATGTCCTGTAAAGCACTCCCTGCTGTGAAACAATCGACCTTCTTTTCTTGTGATACAGCAGCTTCAGCCAAAGCAACATGCATCAGACCAAAAGCTGTACAGCAGGGACGACACTTCAGCAAGCCGATAATTCCACACACCAGCAACATGCATTGTGAAATCAACAAGCAGAGGAGTGCAGCAGCATTGAGGAGCCAGCAAATCAGACAGCAGACTTGTGCAGCGCCTAAAGCGCAGGAGATTTGTGACCTGTGCAACAGGCTTTCTGCCCAAGCCCCTGGCCACAGCCAACTCCTCCTGCTTATGCAGGAACACGACATCATCCTCCAGCACTGTGTTGTTGCCCACATGTGTGGACCACTGGGGCACGACCTCTGTACAGGCAAAACACATCATGTCACACCACAGGGGCTTGTGCAGTCAGCCATGCATGCAATCTCCAAGATTGCCTGTGTTGTGTACATCACGCTTCACACATAAGCACGGCTGCAGCGCCTGATCTCTGTGTGCATGTGGCATGTGGCAGGAATCTGATGGTACACGTATTGTGCACACTCATGTCTCTCAGTCATTGTCTGGTGACTCTGCTGATCAGACATGACGTGTGAATTGATTGAAATGGTTGTCCCTCTATGGGGAATGATTCCAAAATACCAGGCAGAAGCATTGTGAACCGATAGATTTATGGGCATAGGGAGACAGCTTTGACATCTGCTGTGTGACAGCGTTGCTTACTGAAGAAGAATCTAGGAACAGGGCTCTTGAACTTAAACAGATTGCGGATGATGGCTCTACATCTGCCTGGAGTGGTTGGGGTTGCATAGACAGCAGTGATGTTGGAAAAGCCCTTGCTGGCTTGTGCATCTATAGTATGCCTCATTAGGCAAGGGGCTCCAAACAGAGTGTCCTGTGCCCTGTACACAAACACTGTCAGTTGTTGGCTGAGTCCTTGAGGTGTTCCAGACACTTTGCAGCAGAAGAGCTGCTTAGTGTATTTTGTTCCTCCCTACAGATTGTATGCTTGTGAAATGGCGGCAAAAGCAAAAATTTGAAACAACCCTGCCATAAGCAATCTTACTGAAGCTGAAATTCGACTCAAATGCATCGTAACATTGCCATACTGCACCACTCTTGCAGGCCACCACAGTAAAGCAAGCACACACACAAAGTGAGCACATACAGGAAGTCAGCTCCTGCCAGATGCTGTGACTCACCCAAGCTGACCCTTCCTAGGGCCACGCTCATTCCTGCCAGTGAAGCCAGCAGGGGTCTGTGTCTTCACATCCAGCTTCATCACATCTGCCGAGGACCGCTTGCTGACTGAAGCATGATGCGTGAAGGGCACATGCCCAACATCGAACAGGTTCTCCAGTAGAATGGCGTAGTCATAAGGCAGGTCCCGGAAGGTGGCTGAGTCAATCCAGCCCTCCTACAATGCCACATCACAGCATGATGTCACCTTAGCTGCAAGACCGCAAGCAGGGTCCCTTGTGCAACACAATTTCTGTTGGGCTGGTCAGCTTCTGACAGACAAATTGCCATGTTCATGCTTGATGTGAGACACACAGGAAGGGATGTAATACAGTCCCTGACATCACAGTGGAGGTCAGTTGCATCAATTGGGTACATGCAGCAGAAACAGAGTATGCATATGACATCAGTGTTACCTCAATCTCAGGGAGGATTGGTATGTCAGAGGTGTCTGGCTGAGCTGGGCCAGAGGCATGGGTGGATGACCTGAGTGTGTGCAACTCAGTAGGCTTCACCCAGATAAGACCTACAGCAAGTTGGGTCAGTATGAAAGGGCCATGATACAGGTGTCAGAGTGCAATGACAGTTGGAGGCAAGCCTGGGACAACGTCCTGCCAAACAAGATCAGACTGGCAGACTGGTTGCAAGCAGTTTCTGTTGTAGCTGAGATTGTGGGTGCAACTGTTGAGATCACTTGTGCTAGTTTACCTTGCTTGACAGCACATTGGTAAACAGTTGCCCAGGTGCGCGGGTTGCTGGCATTGCCACCCTGTGGGATGGCTGTGCACTTCCCAGAGCTTTCAAAGCACCAACCATGGTATGCACACTGCAGTTCTTTGTTGTCTGTGATTCTGCCCTCAGACAGAGGTATCAGCCTATGTGGGCAGACATCAAGGAAAGCCTGCCATGTGTCACTACCATCTCGCCAAATGCACCTGCCGGCAGAAAGTCAACTCTCATCAGGCACTCTGATCTGCAGGCTTCAGAAATGACACAGCAGACATTCCAAATTGTTGGTCTCATCAAGTTCACAGCAATACACAAATGTGGGTGAGAATAAGGAGCACTTACAGCTGCTTGCCCAGAAGCGTGAACGCGTTGGGCTTCTTTTTGTCAAAGTCTCTGCAGATTGTCACAAGTTAAGGCTCATGTCGTGTTGCTGACAGTCCAGCCACGCACTTTGTTTTGACTTCTTGGCTTGCCCACCTTTCATAGCCTATTGCATACCACTGGTTGTGCCAGTCAAACCGCTGCCTCTGGTCAGACTGGCTTAAAGCTTCAGGCCTAACATTAGTTGCTTCGATCGAGTCAGATGCAGCCTCTGCTATGCCCAGAGTTGCTGCTCTGAGAGGCCCAGCCTGCAGCTCAAGCGCTGATCTGCTGACAAACGGCCTTGATCCGCTCGAAGCTCGTCTGTGGTCGCGGGCATTGCAGCAATGAGTCTGTGACAAAGCCACAAACGGCCTCTTGCGGGAGGAAAACCGTGTGACATGAGCGCTGGTGCCCAGGAGTCGACACTCCTGTGCTGTCTGGTGCATAATGTGCAGGTTTGCCCAGACCGCTGGCACGACGCCGAGAATGCGGCCCTGCTTTGAGCCAGCACACGAGGGTAGAGAATGCACGGCAGAGGGCTGAATGCCTGTCCGCGTGTGTTCGCAGTGCACACCAAACCTCTCGTTTCCAGTCAGCACCCACGTAATTCTTGGATCATCTCGGATCAAAGGGGCATTGCAAGGCTGTGGTCAGCTGTGAAACATATATGCACACACACATAGATATCAGCCTAGCTGACCACTGACCATGTGTTGTAGTCAGTTATGCATATATATATATATATATATATATATATTTCGAATGCTGTATGTTCGGTGTCAACCTCCTGTTGTATGTTGTGTTACACATTCCCTCTGTGCGTGCACCTTACAAGTTGTATGATACGTGTGCACTACATGGCAATTGTAGGAGCTGGTGTTTTAGCGTGAGCAAGTCGTCCGCAAACAAATCATAGCCCTTGCAAACTTGGCAATGCCAGCCAAACACGTGTTGTGCACACGCTCTCTGCTAAGTATGGTATGTATGTCTCATAGTTGCTTAGTACGCATACACCAGCAACATGACAGTATGTGTTGCATATGATAGACTGGGCACAATTGTCTTCACATCTACCAAGGCTGCTAATTGTTGAGCGTGCTGAAGAGACAGGCTATTATGTATGTGATGTGTAACGGCGGTGGTCAGCAAAACGAGACAGGATGTGACATCAGTGAATCCTGAAACATACCAAATGCCTCAGAATGCAACTGCTTGTGTCAGATAGGTATGGCCTAAACCATTGCAGATGAAAGTACTATTTGAAGACACAGCTGAAGGTGTTCGCATGTCACTGATGACCATTCTGCAAGCTTTTACTTGGTGGATCTGTAGAGAGGCCCGCCAGAGACGCACGGTCTTGCCCTTCCATACGAGCAGCCCTTTCTAATGCAGCAATGAACTGCAGACTGCTGCAGCTGCTGCTTCTGTGGGTTGATGTAGCATGCGCAAGGAAAGGCAGCTTCCTAAGGGCTCGTCCACTGAGGCCTTCTGTGGCAGCTGCTGCTTGCAACAGGGCTCTGCTCACCATCTGCTGTGCAGCCTCCCCTTCATCCATGCAAGTGCTAGCTCGCCTGTCACTGCTGATCTCATGATATTGCACTGGCGAACATGAGTCAGTAATGATGCCAACCCTTTGCAGTTCCTCTACACAAGTGCGCATGATCTCATACCGCGCATGCAGCGGAGGAGGACCAATATAGGCTTTGATGTCAGCACGGTCCACAAATGCTAGATCTATAGCCTCTGTGATGTTGCTGGTGGTCAAGACCATCACATTTGAGTGGGCCTTCAGACCGTCCAGCTGAGTCAGCAGAGCATTGACAGCCCGGATGGCATCAACCGGCTCTGATCCCGAGACAGCTGCTTTCCTGGCTGATGTGAGGCTCTCTACCTCATCTATCAGCACAAACACCAGGCAATCCTCTTCGTCAATCATCTCCTGTCATGAGCACCGGCAGAGAATGTCAATGCACCTTCAGGATCTTGGTGCAGTGAATTAGGCTTGAGTCGTTACAGCTACTTATGCGATGTCTTTGGAGATGATTCACGTGCATATGCCTTTGGTCCCTAAGCTTGCATCTACCTGTGAAGTGATGCTGGCAACCCATGCAATGCAATCACAGCTGCAGCATATGCATGACTGCAGCACAAGCACCAGACTGCATGATTGACTGTACAGGTATGTCAAAGAGGTATACATACGCCCATGCACAGGTGGCTTCTGCTTCAATTGCTGACCTGAATCTTGGCAAATAGGCGTGATACCAATTTGCCGCTCTCACTGAACCACTTGCTAAAAAGGCTGTGAGCATTGACCTCAATCAGCTGACCCTGAGCATACCTGCAATCGCATCTTGGTGTAAACTGTTGTGGTAATGGATGCGGGTCATTTTGAGTGCACAGTCAAGCCTGACATACCTGCCTCCAAAGTGTATACTGAGCTTCTGGGCCAGGGCTTTGCACAGTGAGGTTTTGCCGGTACCAGGAGGCCCATGAAGTAACACTACTCTGTTCCAGCTGATCAGCTGATTGTTCACATGCCGGTCAGCAAATAGCAGGGCACTAAAGGCATACTGCAACAGACGTGGCTTGATCTCTGTGTCATAGACCAGGCTCTCCCACAGCCCATGGAACTGTCGAGATGGCAGCTGCCATTCTCTGCAGGTACAAATGCGTGTTGGCTATTCAGCAGTGTCAGCTATAGTCTCATAGATTGGTACAAAGCATGAGTCAAGCTGGGCGCACAGCTGTCTCATGTGCACTGAAGGATTGATACTTGCAAGATTGCAGGTTGCTCATGTCTTGTGTTCAGAGCGTGCAGTTCACTCAGCTTGAGTGCGTTGCTGGAAACGGCATGCTGCGCAATGCGCTGTTGCGGTCAGAACTATGAGCTGCGACTCAGACTGATGTGGAAGCTACCTGTAAGAAGCAACGCTGTCCTCCCCCTCATCATCTTCAGCAACTTCCTCTTCATTGAGCTGATACACAACCAGTGTCAATTGCACCTGCCAGAACAGGAGCATGCTGCCAACTGGGACTCCAGCTACGCCACTATGCCTGTCGATGTCTGTTACTGTCAAAGAGCTGACATGCGCGTCAAGGTACGGGTCTGCCTCTTCTCTGGGAGGTAAGGGGATTGGTCCTTCACGGTACCAAAGTGACTTTGTGCTCAGATACTGCTCGACAGCGTGCTTGACGTCTGAAGGCCCTGCTGTGCTGGTGGGTGTCAGGCATATCTCTACACAGATAGGGACCTTGCTGTCATCCATGCCATCATGGTCTCCCATATCAGATATACACTGATCAGCCTTGACAGTCACGTTAGGTCAGCAGTATTGCTCTGAAGGATGGGACTCTATCATTATGAGATGCCAGGTCTTCGCTAATGATACGGCCTGAGCAAAATTATGCCAGCTACTTCAGCACGACCGACACGCTGCCTGTAAAAAGCTTTGATCTGGTTCAGCGATCAGCAGTTAGGTCTACGAGGTTAACCGAAGACCCCAACGGCGTGCAGAGACAGATACACTCGGATGAAGAGCTCAGACCCGGGCAGCTCAATGTGCACCGGCTGTGGCGCAACATGCGTCGCGCCAAGACCTGTGTCGGGGCTTTTCCATGGCTGAGCCCTTTGATTGGCAGGGCAGTCTCTCACTTTGAATACCACGCCTGATCGAACAGTCAACGCGCTGCTGCTGCTGCCGCGGGTGGTAATCACGGATGATTCGTCTCATGAGACTCCACTGATTCCCCAAAGGGCTTGAAAGGCTGGATGCTTTGCGCGCACAGTCACCTCTCTTGCCCCTGACAGCTGCTCGTGCGTCGAACTCTGTCGGCTTCCGGCATTTATGCCGGCTTAAACACAATGTCGCAACAGGCTGCTCATGACAATCCTTCAGGCGTCCCAGCAGCTCAACCGGAGCAAGTGAGTTTGACACAGTGAGCTGACAATCTGTACTCGGTATCTTCTGTTTACCAGAGCGCAAGCTGTGTGCAGGTGGTGCAATACCTGCTGGCGCACAACTATTTGTTGACAGCTTTGGAGCTGCTGGTAGAGGCTCAAGAAGCTGGCAACGAGGAGGATGTCGACTCCTTGCAGCACTTTTTCAGTGATCAAGCTAAATTCCCTGCTGAAGTTGTTGCAAAGTATGACCCCAATGATGGTACGACAGGATGTCTACACAACCCTGCAGCGAAGCGCAATGCAGGCAGCAGATTACTAGCCTGCAGTTACTTATATGGATTTATTCATGTATGTTGCTTTCTGCAGCAATCAATGTTCAGCAACTGGCACGCAAGCGTGAGGAGCGTCTTGGCGTGCTTGAGTATGAGCTGCGTGTTGCTAAAGAGGATCTTGCTGAGACTCAGGTACATGGTCAAGCTGCTTCTCATACTGTTCTTGAGATTCTAATACAAAACAACAGCTGCATGCATGCCATTCACGAGTCAAATCCCAATGCCTGCAGGCATCTTACAAGAAGAGCACATCAAGTGCCATGTCAACTGCCTCAGCCGCCCGTCTTGATGCATCAGGGACAATGCAGACACCAGCAGAAGCTAATGGCAGCATTGCAAGGCTTGGAACAACAAACAACTCCACTGCTGCTGAATCAGACAGTCTTTCTCAGAGGTACATCATGACTGTCGCAGCAGCCATTATCGCCCCATACGAGCCATCTTTCTGTGTATGTGCAAGCTTTGACTCTGCAGTGCCAAGCAAAGAATTACAAAACTCTTCGTGATGTGCAGTGAGGTAGTACTGCTGAATGCTGCTGTCAGATCCTATTTGGTGACTCAAGGCTACAAGTTGACAGCACTGACCCTGTCAGAGGAAGGTGGCAGCAACATCCCTGCTGCCTTACCACAAGATGCTGCCAGTCTGGTAGACCTATTTCAAGGTCACGCTGAAAAGGTTGCAGCTGCAGAGGCTAGGCAGGTATGTATCTTTGCCTTCATCTCCCCCTACATTGTCTGCGCTAAATAGCTTGTTTGAAATCAGCCAACTGCCAGTTCCCTTGCCCCAGCCATCAACATAGTTGCGCATGCTCCCCACCTTCTCTACTCAGGCCTGATGCTGCCCGTCAGGTCAGGTCCAATATACTTTTTGCCTGTGTGCAGGAGGCTGAGGTAAAGCAGCAGCAGGCCAATGAGCAAGCTGCAGCTGCTGATGCTACATCTGCAAGTCTGCAGGTGCACTTACTCTGCTTGTTTTTGTTGCGCTGCTGGTTCTTTCATGTTGCACATGCTTCCAAATGTGACCTGGGTGGAGTGCATTTGATTCAGAATCTTGCCAGCTGATCATCAGCAAACACATAAATCCAGGACTGACGTTGATTCAGACCCTCACATGCTCAAGCATAGGAGCGCAAGGTCGGGTGTCTATTGCAACCTGTATACAGTCAGACAATGAAGCTGCTTGAACTGGCTATATGTACAGATCTCTGCTGGCTTCAGTATTGCAGGAGGCTCTTGATGCTATGACTAAGGAGAAAGCGCGCCTGAGGGCAGACATGGAGTTCCTGCAGCGTCAGCTGGATCTGGTAGCTCAGCAAGCTGATCAAGTGCAAGCAGATACTGAGACACACCCAGCTGGTAAAGCATCACAGGTAAGCTGCTGATCCTTGATGCCACTAGTGTGGTATTGAGGCAAGCATGCTCTGGACGTTCAGAGGCTGGTGTGGATTTGCTGTGGAAACACTCTGCTTGCCTCATCCTGAACATCAGTAGATAGCACTGCGTGTCTGGCATGCGCAATACCCACAGTACTGCAGCTGCTGATGGTGATCATGGCGTTAGCTGTCAAATCCTTGACAGAGTACTTTATGCAGGCAGCAGATGAGGGCATGCTACAGAGTGGGGACAACGTAGGGCCTACTCTGCTAGGAGCAGAGGCCGCGCTCAGGGTAGTAGCAGAACAGCTGCCTAAGATTGTCCCCAACATGTTGATCAACAAGCGTGATGGTAAGAGGCGCTGCATGCATGCATGTTGTTCTGCCAGGGTCTCATTCGAGACAGTCCAATCAAGTCACATGGCACATGTGTGCACAAACTACATGTTCACCTCTGGAAGCTATAGTAGGCGAATTCCATGTCAACCCAATGTATGATTCGAAGTGCTGGCAATATGAAGCTACTGTTGCGCTTCCTGCCAAGTCAATACTAATGTCACCTTTTCTCACATGTCAGACCAGCTCTCATCAGTGTGTGCATTGCTTTGCTGTGCAGAGGTGCTGCCTGTCTTCTTGGCAGTCATACAAGAGCACAGAGATGCTGCAACCAGGGACAAGCTCACTCATGCCTTGTTCAACCTGGTCAAGAAGCCCAACACTGCTCAGAGGCGCTTGATTGCAGACAGCTGTGCAGACCTGGCTGCCTGTATTGGTCCTAGCCGCACCGCTGAAGAGCTTCTGCCACAGTGTTGGGAACAGGTATCTTACTGACGACAAAGCACCTGCAGCCTATCTGCATCCTTGCCACAAGTCCTGACACACGTTGATGCTGAGCAAGCTAGTCAGACAGCCCGACTCTGTGTCTGCTGGGCTGCCAGATTGGGCTTGGACCCAAACGAGCAATGTGTCACGAATTTTTCATTCTCGTGGGGCAAGTTGGCTTTCAGTCATATCAAGCTGCTGTGAGCCACCTGTGTGTGTCAGTCCGATTCATCATTATCTGATGATTTTGCGCCCCTTTTACTGGAACCCAGCATTTGTTCGAGTCCTTGAGTTGTTACTGTCCTCTCTTCAGGTGAATCACAGACATGCTGAGCGCAGAGCTCTGGTTGCTGAGGCCTGTGGGGCCTTGGCACCATATGTTGCTTCAGAGATGCGGCCATCTCTCATCCTGTCAATTCTGCAGCAGATGTCTACAGATGCTGATGCCATTGTGCGCAGAGCAGTGGTGCATAGCCTCACGCATCTGCTGCCGCTGCTGCCAGATCTGGACAAATTCCAAGCAGTAAGCATCTGCTGCTTTGACAGTGTGAATGCCCGCCCCAGGCTTGTAGTATCACTAGACACCTGTCTGGAATTGATAAATCTGCATCTGTCTGCTAAGGGCTTCCATTCAAGCTTGCATGTATGTACATTGCATGCATCTGCAAAAGTGCAATACATGAAGGGGACTGAGCTGTCTGGTGCACATGAACTGGCAATGCTATGACATCTAACTGGTGCATACATAGATGCAAGAACAGTCCAGCAGTGGTCACTTATGTCGAGCATGTTCATGCAGGTGCAAAATCTGCTTTTACAGCTAGCCAAAGATCCATCTCAGGATGTTGTGGATGCGTCCTTTGAGCACTTGCTGCCTGGCGTCCTTAAGTGGATGGCAGATATCAGGCTGCTGCACACATCTCTCTTACCTGCAGTCCTGAGCGAGATCAGAGCTTTGATTGAGCGGTAGATGCCAATCAACTCATTACTGTGTGCTTCGT
>JAABUW010004292.1_pt1 | contig 19450 bp, 4 predicted proteins | sample 5560081 | NCBI WGS metagenome assembly JAABUW01 (sample SAMN10711882, study PRJNA513363) | rock metagenome | isolation source: Antarctica rocks | place: Antarctica: Victoria Land, Knobhead sud
TTATTAAGTAGATGTTAACAACGTCTTTATTAAGTCTTTTCTTAAAAAGAAAATCTATATAACACTTTTATTTGAAGTAAATATATTTTCAAGATAATGCTTGTGCATTTTTCGAAATTTTTATAATTTAAAACAAGTTGTTTGCAATTAACATAAATATTATGTTAAAGAGTTTGTTAAACTAAGTTTTAAGCAATGCGATACTAATTCTTGTCTTTTGTTGTATTTTGAACAACGCATTATGCTTTTGCTTTATATTGACGATATTGTTATTGCTATACAATTAATAAATAACGTTAATTAATTTAAACGCAAGTTTTAAAAGATATTTAAGATAAAGAACTTAAAAAAAATAAAAAGAATTCTTGACATTAAAATTATTCGCAATTAAAAAGTCAAAACTTTACGCATAGATTAATTCTATTATATTAACAAAATACTTAATAAATTGCAAATATCTATTAACAAAAGCAATTTAATTAAATTGCTTATAAATAAATACAATTTTTTTTAATTTGTTAAACTAGAAGATAAGCGAATTGATTAAAGAAATTATTAATACGCAATTGAAAGTATTATGTATACAATTATTTATATTTGCTTAAATATTGCTTTCGCAATAGAACGTCTAAGTTAATATCTTATTAATTTAGCAAAACATTATAGTTAAACTTTAAAAATACTACTTCGATATTTTTGTTTTATTGTTAACAAGAGACTAACGTACAATAGCAATAAAAGTTTATATTTAATAATATACTTTAACTTAGACTACGCATTTAATAAATTAAATTAAAAGTTAATTCTTAAATATGTATTTATAATAAGCAAAGAATCGATTGCATAAATGTTACGCAAATAGAAGTTAATAATAATATTTATTATTAAAATTAAGTATATAGTTTTATTTATATATGCTAGAGAGAGTCTATAAATTATATAGGTTCTAAAAGACACTAATTATGCGAAATATCTTAAAGATTTATTAAATTGTATAGATATTGTCGAAAACAAGATATACGAATTCGTATCTTTTATGCAATTAATAGACGACAATTAAGCAACTTTAGCATTTATTAAAGACGCTTATATTAATAATAGATTAAAGTATATCGACATAATATTTTATTACGTTAGAGATCTTTGTAAAAGTAATTGCATTTGTATTAATTTCGTTCGAAGCGCAAACATAATAGCAAATAAACTAACAAAGTTATTGCTCAAAAATAAGTTTAAGATCTTTATTAAATAGTTTGAATTAATAAATCAAAAAATTAATAAAAGCTAATAGATACGTTATTATCGAATAGAAGTATTGCGCAATACAACAACGACATACTTGAAGTTTACAAATTGTAATAGTAGCAAGTAAGTAACTTAAAGAGTTGTTTGTCTACTTTTAATTAATTTGTTTAGCAAGTTAACTTAAATTTAAGTTAATTTAATTTAGATAAACTAGATTCAATTGAAATTAGCTTAGAAGTTGCGATATATTTTATAATCTTTGTTGTTTGTATATAATAATTTTCTATAGAATTAATAATTTACTACGTTGTTCGCTATATCTTTTAATAAATATTGTCTATTTAATTACTTTCGAAATAACAATAGTAAAAGTTAAGTAACTTTTGTCTAATTTGAAGCTCGAACTCTTTTATTAACAATTGCATTTAATAATAATTATTGTTTGTCTAAACAATAATATTAACAATTAATAGAGCAATTTAATTGTTAATAAAAACAAGTTTAAAGAAAATATTATACTCTTACAAAGACAAATAACTTAAAAATAAGTATTAATAAACTATATACAACTTAGGCAATTGTTGTAATCTTATTTCGATTATAATTATAAATAAAGTAGAAAAAGATTCGAAAAAAATAGCTACAATAATTAGAGTCTTGATAATATTGTTTGAAAACTATATTACTAGAAAACAACTACTCTTTATCGCAAACTTCTAAAAAGTAATTTGCTCTTTTGTTTAGAATTTGCATTCTTTAACAATAGATTAAACTATAAAGTAATTGCTTTTCTTATATTAAAAATTAATATTAAAAAATAATTTATCGCAATTAAGATTCGCGTTAATTTAAAAAATCTAGATATTAAGTTTGTTAATATTTATGTCTTGTTGCTCTTTACAAACTAGCTTTTATCTTTTATTAAAAATAAATTTATAATAAAGCGCAAATTATAAATATAGTAATTAAGAGTTAAAGCAATCTATATTGACAATTTGTTGATAAAATTGTTAAGTATTCGAAAAAATTGAAAGAATTAAATTTGAGACTCGTATTTAGTGCGACACATAATTACTACTATTAAGTTCGTAGATTTATTATAGAACAACATCTTAGTATTGCGTAATATTTGTCGTCGATAAATTATATATTGTAAAGATTATTAACAAGAGATTATAAATAATTATTAAAAAAGCGAAACGTAATTGTTCAAATTTTTGTTTTTAATTTGTTGTTATGTTTGAGACTACAATCGACGCAAAGTCTTCGAACTATATTGCATTATTTGACACTTTAATCAAAATTTATTTTTGAACTTTCTTTGTTACTTTAATGTTGTTAAGAACAAACAATCTACTAAAGCGCAAAAGAATTGTTGAGTAAACTCTACAAAATCGATCGAACAATTAAGAGCTTTAATTAAATACTTCTTTATAAACTATTGCAAAGACAAAAGAACAATTAATAATCAAAAAATATTTACTTAAGCTTAAATAACTTAATTGACAAGTTGCTCTTGCTTTATTTTTAATTAAATATAAAGAATATTATAGCTAGATAATTAACAACTAGAAGCAATCGAAGCTTAATAAGTTTCTCAATTTACAAAACTCTTAATATGTTAAATAGAATAGCAACGTTTATTTAAAGCTTAATTTTTAATAATTAACAAAGTTAAATGTTAAAAATGTTATTAACGTTGTTAAAATACTTTTTTTATACAACGACTTATTTTATCTTGCAATAAGAGATTTTAATTTAAGAGTTAAGACAAAAATAATATAAACAAAACAAAATATATAATAAGTTTGCATATATAGCAAAATTGAGCATATAATAGAGAAATAATTATTAATTAGTATCTATCTTGCTTTAATTAAGATATGTTCGAAGTTCGACGCAATTAAATATATATTTTCTAGATTTAAATATTAAGACAAGTTAACTTTAATTAAGTTTATCTTTCTTAAAATAACGCTAATAACTAAGAGAGTAAATAATTTCTTTAAATTTAATCTTTGTATTTTTTATTCTAGATTAATATCTTTTAATAACAAATATCTTCTTTTATATTTTAATTAATTAACAAGTATTGATTATTTTTGTTTAATTTCTTTGCAAGCATTTTATTTTTAAGCAAATTAAATTATTGTTTTACAACAATGTAGTACGTCAAGAGAAGACAAAATTTGCTTGTATATTTGAGTAAAATCTTGAGTCTAACAAGCTAATCTACAAAGTAAATTAAATTCTATTAATTAACTCGTCGATATTATTAATATTTGCGCGAATTATTAATTCTTTCGAGTTAAACTTTTGTGCAAGATTACGTAATATATTGAACTCGCAAAGCAACTTTTTGTTAACAAGTATTTACAATAAAGAAAGAGCTAGCGACGCTATTTTGTGTCTTTTGCTTGAATTAATATTAAGACAAGCGCTATTTTAGCTAGATTTTGATTAGATTTGAGCAAGATATATATTAGATTTGTTTTAATTAAAAAAAGAATAAATTGTTTACAAGCGTAATCTCGATTAAATCTTAATTAGATTTGAGCAAAATATATATTAGATTTATTTTAATTAGAAAAAGAATAAATTGTTTATAAATATAATTTCGACTAGATCTTAATTAGATTTGAGCAAGATATACGCTAGATTTGTTCTAATTAGAGAAAGAATAGATTGTCTATAGATGCAATCTTAATTAGATCTCGACTAGATTTGAGCAAGATATACGTCAAATTTAGATAAGATATACACCAAATTTGTTTCAATTAAAGAAAGAATAAATTGTTTACAAACGTAATCTCGATTAGATCTTGGCTAGATTTGAGCAAAATATATACTAGATCTAGGCAAGATATACGTCAAATCTAAACAAGATGTACGTTAGATTTGAGCAAGATATATATTAGATCTAGGCAAGATGTACGCTAGATTTGGGCAAGATATACGCCAGATTTAAGCAAGATATACGCCAAATTTGTTCTAATTAAAAGAAGAATAGATTGTTTATAGACGCAATCTTGATTAGATCTCGATTAAATCTAGGCAATTTTGCTCGTAAATATAAGACTATAATTGTACTATATATCTCTTCTTCAAGCGTAGCTCTTTGCGTTATTACTCGCACTAAACGTAAATTAGTTAGTAAAAAAAATAAGTAATTAAGCGCATTTTTCTATATAAACGACACTTTTTAATAGATCTTTAGAATTTATCTAGAGTCTATAATTTAAAGATTTATCTATTTTATATAGTAAGTAGTATAATACTCTTAAGCTTACTTATTGATATATATCAAATTAGTTCTAATATTAGAAGAGAATTATTCTTAATACTTGGAATTTAGACTATTAGAAAAGTTAGTTATTAAATAATAGACTCTTTAATTGATTATAATATACAACAAACTAGTTTTTGAAATTTTATTATATTGAAAAACTAAGATATTTATTGCAAATTAACAAGAATAATTATTCGAAAACAATTAAAATTTAATGTCTCTCTTATATTGAAGATTACGTACTACTAGTATTGAAGCAATTAATACTTTTTCTTATAATGTAAGTATCTCTACTTGACATTATTGATCTTTATATGTTTATTAATACTTTATTATAAATATGTAAAATCTCTTTTGCAATACTTTTTCTCTATTAAGTTTAGCGTTTAATTTTGGGCTTTGCGACGCAATTTGTTTTTTTAATTTGTTATTAAAGATACAATAACTCGCAATTTACTTTTAGTTGTTCTTTTACTTTTTATATTAATACTTTATATATAGTTAGCAAACTTAACAATATTAATAATTAAATTACTATATCTCGTACTTGTATTGCGTATAATTTCGAATCAAAAAACAACAATAAACTAACGCAATATCTTAATTAATACTTAATAATTTAAGAGAAAAAGCGTCGAAAAGAATCTAAATTCAAGATAAAAAAAAAATTTGATAAAAAGAATTTATATTAAATACACGATAATTTTCTTAAAATTAGACAAATAATAGTAAAAATTAATATATTAAATATATTAAGTAAAATAATATATAACAAAGCTCTATAATTATTTGAATTAAATCAAAATTAATAGTATTATTGAAATGCGTATATTACAAAAATTGTAATTTGTTATTTTTTAAGTTTGCAACAAGAAAATATAGTTAACTAGAGATAAACTTCGAAGACATCGAATGTTTTTATAAAGAGAAATCTATTAATAGTTTTGCAATTTATTGTTTTCTTATTAATAATAAAGAAATATTGTAAAGAGAAAAGAGTTAAAGAACTTAACAATATTATAGTTCGAAAAAATTGCAATCTCTATTAATTTAAAGAAAATATAAAGATATTATTTAAAATTCGCTTAATAATATATAGTTTGTTTTGGAATGTTATTAACTATAAATTTGCGAAATAGTTAATAAACTACAAATTTATAAAGAGAGTTGTTAATATTTTTTTTAAAAACAAGAATTTTAAGAACTTTCGAAAACAATATAGTTTTTAGAACGTTAAAGAATAATAAACGCAAATATATTATATCTCGCACGAAATTCGAAATAATAATTAAACAAGTAAGAATTTTATAGTCGCAATTAAAGTTAGCAATCTTATTATTGTTAAGTATGTTATATATTATTAAAACGTAAAAGATATAATACGTTTTTTGCTTAAATATAAATCTTTTGAAGATAATCTAATCTACGCGCTTATTTAAGTTAGAACAATTAACAATAATTGCGTTTACATCGAAATACATACTAGAAATTAATAATAAATTACGTAGAATTAGTTGCTAGTAGAGATTACTATTATTTCTATTTTTATAGTTATAAACAAGACACAAATAATATACTATTATAAAAATTAAAGCTTGTAATCGATTTATATTATTATCGAAAATTTAGATCGAATAACAAAACGAAATTAAACTCGATTAGAATTAGTATTAGTCGAATTGATTTCAATTGTAAAAATTAAAAAAAAACATAAAAAATATCTACAAATAAAAATATATTATTGAGCTATAAAGAAGATTTTTAAACGTATGTTTGTCGACTATTATTTTTATGTTTTGTTGTTAATTCGATATAGAATTCGAGAGTCTTAAAGAGTTTAATATAGACGTTCGATATATCAATAGCTTTACAAAAAGCTATTATTTAATTATTAAAGAAATAATAGTAAACTACGAAGAGCAAATTCTAATTACTAGTATTAAGAAGAACAAGTATTGCAATATTTGTAAAGTTTCTTTAAGAAAGTGTAAAGATCTTACAAGATATTAAAAGTATTATACTTTTAAATATATTTAAGCTAAGCTTATTAAACAATATTCGAATCTACAAAAAGACAAAAAAGCAATAATAATTTATTTAATTAAAAACTAGATATAAAATTATAAGTATTGCAACGTTTATACTTTAATAAATTTCGATATTTTTTATTAATTGTTTAAGAATATAATTATGCAATTGATTAATTAATATATTGCTTTAATTAACAATATTATTTTTAATATTAACTTTAAGAAATTAATAAAACAAAAGAAGAAGAAAAAAACAATTGTTAAATCAAAGAAATTAATTTAATTTGACAAACGCTTTTATTAAATTTCTAAAATTATTAACTTAAAGAGATTTAGATACTTTAACAAGATTTAGCAATAAAATAAAGTCGAACAAAAAACAATAGTAGCACAATTCGTTTTTGCGATAATATCTCTTTTAATAAAAAAGCAAAATATAGTTATATATTGTGTTCGAACAATTATAAATTTTGTTATGTTTGCTTAATATGTATCTTATAACAAGAATATGTTAAGTTATATAAAGTATGCTTTGTATTAAATTAACAACTTAAAAACAATTTTTGTTAAATATTAATCTTAAAATACAACATACAACAAAAACAATAAAAATATAATATATTTTAATATTTTTAAACTTTATATTTTAATGTATTAAGTAATTTTTATTTAATTATACGACAATGCTTAAAATTTTAATATATGATACAAAAAAGCAACATATAAGTTTCTATTAAAGCAATTTTATTTTAGAACGAATAAGACAAAAGATTAAAAAAAACAAATGTTAATATACAATATTCGATATTACAATCTTGCTATTATAAAAGACTTTATTATATATTTAAAGATCAAAGCAACAATTGTTGCAAAACAAAAATCGAAAAAAGACATTACTTTATTTAGTTAAAATTTAATAATTATATTAATAGCACTTAATTTAAATAACAATACACTATTGTTTGATCTTAACAAAAACAATTGTTATTAACAAAAAATCAAGAATGTTGTTATAAATAGTTAATTTAGTTGTTAGAATTTTATAGACGCTTTAGCAATATTTATTCGAAAGAAACGCAAAAAAGTAGTTAAATCTTTATATAATATTGTTGATTTAAAAATTTGCGAACAAGATTTATCTTAAGTTAAGAATTATTTTATTAAGATTTATAAGTTCTTGATTTGTTAAAAATTAAACAAGAAAAATTACATTAATTTAGATTAATTGCAAAAGAATTTTATTTAATATATCTCTTAATAGCGCAAAAGAAAAGATTGATAAAGAGATTATATATAGATGTAGAACAAAGAATCTAACAAGAACTATTAAAACAATAGATCAACAACAAGAAATAATAGATGTGTAGAAAGATTGCAATTTATTGTTATAATATTCGATTATTTGCGATTAAGATATAACGAACAACTACAAAGATATACAAAAGCGTTTATCGAATTAAAACGTTAAATTAACAAAGAAGCTACTAATAAAATATATAAAATATATAAGATAAAAAACTATTTAAAGAACACAAGCAAAAATTCTAGACATTTATACTTTCGATATTTTTATAACTTGTTATATATTATTCGCAATATATATTTTGTATTAGCGAATCAAAAATGCACAAAATACTATATTAACAACTTTATTAACTAAAATTAATACAATACAATCTATAATTTACAATTCAAAAAAAACAAGATTTAAATTGTAAATAAGTAAGCAAAACAACATTAAATATAAAAGAGAGTTTAATAACGTAATTGCTAAGTTAAGTTATATTTAGTTTGAACTAACTTAAATTAATAAAGCAATAAAAGACAAGATTAAAAATAAAGAAATTAAGTAAAATCAAAAGAAATAACAATAAGAAAGAAGAGTATTATTAATAAAAATATTTTATCAAAGATAATTGACCAAAGAGTTAGATTACTTTAAAGTATAATAGTATTGTCTCTTTACTTTTTTACGAGTCTTTATCGAACAATATTAAGATACTTTATAAAGAAATATTAGTAACTATAGCTTTTAAAACAAAGAAAATAACTAATTTTTTCGACGCTATATTAGATTCTATTTACAACGTTAAAAACTCTATTTTTTAAAAGAACTTTTTGACAAATTTTTAAGAAATACTTAAAGAGACAAGCGACGTTGCTAATAAAAACAACAAAAGAGAAAATATTAAAAAGTTCTCGAAGTGCGATTTTTAATCTATGTTCAACTACTATAACAAGCAACGTATTAAGAAGAAAGCTTTTTTTGTTGTCAAAAAGAAGAAGATAGAAGCAAAGAAAAACGCGATAAAAGCATTTTATTAATATTGCTTATTAAATAATTGCAAGCAAATAATAGATAATTTTTGAATTAAATTATCTAAATTATTTTGCGATCGCAATAAATATTTAAAGATTAACAAAGTTAAAATTAAAGTACAAAATAAGCGAATTATTATTAATATTAACAAAGAGACTATTGTTTTATTATTGTTCAAAAATTATAGCTAGAAGAAAATCAAACAGAATAATTAAAATATATAGCTAACGATATAACAAAAGAATATTAATAATGTTTACAAGTATATAATGCTTGCAATTAATTTTAACGTTAAGTATTAAAGCAATTTTAGTAACTTTAAAAAGACGCGCAAGTTTAAGAAATACATTAATTGCATTCGCAAAAACTCTATTACAAAGTTAAAACATAAAGTTATAATTAATTGTTAATAAGCAAAAGCGATTTATTTAATTAACAAATTTGCACTTTGCGCAAAACACAAAAAGAATAATAGTAAAAAATAAATAAAAACACAACAAAAATATTTAATTAGTATTGTTTATAAAATAGACAAATGCAAAAAGTTTCGAATCTTTGTATTAAGTCTCTTAAACTATTTTGTAATTGCAATAAATATATAAGAATTAATAGAGTCAAAACTAGAATACAATCTAAACAAATTATTATTAATATTAACAAAAAGACTAGCGTATTATTATTGTCTAATAATAAAGATCTTAGAAAGCAACAATATAATCTTTAAAAATATTTGATCTAAATTAAGTTTAGAAAATATCTAAATTAAGTCTAAAAAATATTTAAATTAAATCTAGAAAATATTTAAATTAAATCTAGAAAATATTTGAACTAGATCTAAAAAACATTTGTGTCAAATCTAAAAAACATCTTAATTAGATTGTTGCTAAAATAGCGTTAAACTAATTATTTAAAATATCTAATCTAAACGAGTTTTTGCTTTCTTGCTATTTGTATTAGCTTTAAAATTTGTAGCTTTATTGTCGCAAAAGACAACAATAATAGTAACAAAAAAGATTTTATTTAACAACTTGCAAAAAAACAATAAGTAAAGAATCTTCTTCTTAAACGTATACGAGTTGCATTATCTACAATAAAATTTATGCTTAAAAAAGCTCTTTGTATTACAATATTAATAACAAAGCGCAAACACAAATAGAATACACGTAAAAAGAAAATATATAAAAAATATAAACGCAACAAGAGAACTAAGAGCTTCAATAATTAAAATCTTCAAAAATATAAAACTTAATTAAAATTGTTACTTAAAAGAACAATAAATAGAGTTAAATATTTATTTATAACTTATAATATATAGTTGTTAAAATTTACGTTTTTTTTTAAAATATACTTTAATGTACTTGATTTTATTTGTTAATTAATCTCTTAATTTGCGTTGTTTGCAATTCGCTTGTTTGTTTAAGAATTTAATAGAGAACATTTCTATTTAGAAAGAAGTTAACGAGAAAGTAAGCGTATATATATCTTGACAAAATAATTTAAAAGAATTGATTAAGATATACGATAATTATTTTAAGATTAACTTCAATATAGTATTAACTTTTTTATTGTTGTTAAATATTGCTTTATTGTTTGATATAACAAACAATTAGTCTTTCTTAATAAATAAGAGCGATTTAAGTATAGTGCGATTAATAAGAGTAAAGTTACATTATTTGATTCTATTAGATATTGCGTCTTTGCTATTGAAATTTTAATTAAACAACTTAATTAAGATCTTATTTATTAAATTATTAGACAACAATTAACTAATTGTTTGTCTTTTTTTGTTTTACTTTCTCGCGTAATATAATGTTGAACTTATATTGCTATATAAGAAAGTCGAAGATAGAGACAACATTAAAAGTAAAAATAGTATTGTCAAATTATAAAAGAGCGCTCTATCGATTACAAAAAGACAAATTAATAATAATTTAATTTGTGCTTTGTTTTTTATAAATTTAAGTAAATAAAAAGTCGACAATTGATTTTGCGATTAAGATAATTGTTCGACAAATATATTGTTGTTGACAAAATTTAACTCGAAATCTTTAAAAAATAAAAATAAAAATTGTTTCGAAAATAAAGAAGATAATAATATATTGTTATAAATAAATTGTATTAAAAATCTTTCAATCTTATTGTCTTGTATTGTAAAAAATAGAATCGACAATTTCAAAAAAGAGACAAAGTTATTAATTAGCTTGTTATTTATATTAAGAGATTAGACGCATTTTGTTCGATGTCTTTTTTGCGTTCTTAAACAAAGTAATATATTTAACGATTTCTTTTTATATCGATTAAATACAAAGCTTGTAATTAAGCGAAAATAATAAATATTTAATGCGTACAATGTTTATTTTGTGTTTATAATATTTTTAGTCTCTTTTTTATTTTATTGACGCGAAAGAGTTAATTTAACAAGAAATAAAAATTCAAATATAAAAGAGAATTAAAAAGAAAATACAAAGTTAGTTTTTTAATAATTTGAAATTCAAGAAATTATATTCTTTGATGCAAGAAATATTTTTGTCAAAGCAATAAAATAAAATTTCGATAAATTAACAAAACTACAATTGTTTTCGACAAGTTATATAAAAGTTACAAAAGAGTTATATTATAAATTAAAGCAATAAATATTATATTCTTTTTTATCTTGTTAAAATTTAAACAAGATTTGATTAAATTTAAAATAATTTTAATTGTTAATATATTTCGACGCGTTACAATAACTTTTCTTTGTTGTTTTTCTTTTTTAAATATTATTTTTTTCGTTTTTGAAACATGCATTCTTATTTGAACGCTATTATAAACTTGTACAAGTTGTGTTACTAATATATTCGAATATTTTAATTGTTGCTATTTATAATATCTAAACAAACTTCGCAAATATAACAAATAAGCGCATTATTATTTTTTCGATTTTTAAAAATATATATTAATTTGTCTTATAAAAGAATAATAACAATTTTGATACTAATATAAACTTTAAGATTTTTGAATCTCTACGTGTTGTAATTAAGCGTAGAAGATAAATATTATTAATTAATAATAAAGAGAACAAAAAAATTAAATTGTTGTCTTTACAATTAAATTACAATATAAGTTTTTTTCTAATTATTGAACGTTTTAATAACTTAATGCAATCTACAATTAAAATCTTGTTTATAAAGAACAAACTTCGAAGAAAGAAAGCGTATATTTTATAGTTGTCTCAGTCTTTTAACAACAAAATCGATATCTTGTTTTCGAAAATCAATAGTACAAAGTTTACGTTTTGAACATTTAAGTTTATAAATAGACAAAATAATGTATTGTTATTGCGCAAGACTTAACGTCGCAATAGAGAGCTTTTTTGAGACAAGATAAAACAATATTAAAAATATATCTTTATATTAGAGTATAAAGTTGTTGTATCTAGTGCATAAATATATTTTTAAATTACGCTTGTTACTAAGCATTTTAGTAAAAAATATAGATCTTAAGTCGATTTTCGACAAAAAGTCAAATTGTTTATATTAATAAAATATATATAAAGAAAGATAACAAATTGTTTAGATTGCGTCAAAAATTAGCGTAACAATAATATAAACAACGTTTTTATATTGAAGAAGACAAGAAAAATAACGTTATTAGCTCTTTTTATAATAGAGATATGCTTATGCGCAAATAGCTCTACAATACAATAGAGAACTATTAATTTTACATAATAAAGTAGATTCGCGAAGTAGTTAAGAATTATTATAGTTTTAATAATAATAAAAAGTCTTGCAATTATATTTAGACCTTATTAAGTAAATTCGTCTTTCTAAGAGAAGACTATCAAAATATAAGTCTACTTAAATTGATTAAAGTCTTGTTAAATTACAATTAGATTTAGATTAACGCAAAGAGAATGTTTGTAAATTTAATAATAGTTAAGACTTTTACATCTTTGTTCTTTAATAAAAATCGAAAGAGTTTTAAGACTTATTTATTAATTAAATATATATTTAGTTCTATAATTCTAAAGACAATAAAAATAATAAAGACTATAGTTTGTTATTGCATTAAGAAGTACAAATATAAAATTTATATATTAATTAATTTTGAGAAACAATATATTAAGAACACATTTTTTACTTTATTAACAATTAATATTCGAATATTAACAAGATATTAATAAATATCTTCAAGAAGATACAAAGAAGATAGAATTTTTAGTTTGCAATACAAAGAGAGAAATACACGCGAAAGTTGTTGCAAAAAATTGTATTTTATAACAAGAAAACTTTCGATATATTTGACAACGAAAAGACTTTATATTTTTCTCTTAACAATACTCTCTTAAACTTAAATATTAATAAATTGAAAATCGAATATTTCTCGAAATAGCGTAATTAACAAAAGAATAAAAAAATTTGTATAGATGCTTAAAATAAAGATCTCGTATTAAGAAGCTCAAACAATAATAAAGTAAATAAGAGTAAATTTATCTTTGTTATTAATTAATAACTTGAACAAAGAGAAAGTGTTAAGCAAATAAATAATTGCTTTATTAAAGTAAGTTGATCTCGAAAAAGTTTAAATAAATCTTGTCTATATTTGCTAAATATTAATAGATAAATTAGCTAATTGCGAGAGTAATTGTAAAGAGATATTATTAAAAAAAAACAATTAGATAATTATTCTTAATTGATAGCAAAGATTTGAGCTAAATCTTTGTTAAATCTTTGCCAAATCTTTATTAGATCTTTATTAGATTTTCGCTAAATCTTTACTAGATTTTTGTCAAATTTATTAGCTAATTGCAAGAGTGCTTACAAAAAGAATCTTAAAAGAGAAACAACATTTAGATAATTATTTCAAATTAATAATAAAAAATTAAAGCATATCTAAATTAGATTTTTGTCAAATCTTCTTTAGATATAGAAATTAACGTTGCTAACTACAAGTATGTTTATAGAGAGAATTAAAAAAGAAGAACAATAATTAGATAAATATCTCTATTTAATAACAAAGATTTGCGATATATCTAAATTAGATTTTTGTCAAATCTTTGTTACATTTTTTCTTAATTTGTTAAATAACTTTGTATTTATTAATTAATTGCAAGTTTGCTTGTAGAAAGAATTGAAAAAAGAAAATAATAATTAAATAAATATTCTTATTTAATAACAAAAATTTGCGACATATTTAAATTAGATTTTTGCTAAATCTTTACTATATTTTTTCTTAATTTGTTAAACATAATTGTTGTATTTGTTAATTAACTACAAATATACTTAAGAGTAAAGTCAATATTAAGATAAACGTTTTTAGTAAAAAATATTTGATATAAGTTATATTAAATAACTTTAAAAGCTAATATTTAATGCAATTAAATAATTACGACTTATCGAAAGATATAACTAGAAGTGTACGTTAATTAAACTCTTAACAATAAAGATTAGTTCGATTAAAGTTAACAAAATAACAATAAATAGAGCATCTTAAGCAAGACAAGTATTAATATTGTAGATTGCGTTCTTTTATTGTCTATATTACTAGTATTAATATAATTGGCAAACAAGTTATCTTTAAAGTCGAAAATTGTTACAAAGCGTTCTCTTAAGTAAAATAAATATGTAACTCGCGTTAATATAAAGAAGAAGAAATTAATATTAAAAATAACAATTAATTAAATATCGTAAAAAAGAAAGCTAAATATTAAGAAAGAAGACACAACTTAATATTTAAAAAAAAGAAAATACTTGCTTTGCTCGTAAATAACATAGAGATATACAAAAATTTCTTAATCTATATTAAAGATTTTAGAAACGTAAATATTATTCTAAGTAATAAGACAAAGAACTACAATTTCTTAAGATAGTATAAAAAACATATATAGAAAGTAGATTATAGATTTGAAAGATTATGCATATCTATAATTATAAATAGATTAAATGTTATAAAATTAACTATAGATATTTTAATTAAAAGGCGCAATTCTAACGCAAACGTAGATTTTAGTAGACATAAAAACTCTAGAGTTCGAGAAGCAATTATTGTTACGCTTCGTAATATTTACGTTGCGAACAATTATCTTAATGTTGCATAAAAGATCAATCGAAATATCGACGTTCGAAATATTGTTTTTTCGCATAAAAGAATATTTTAACTTTTAGCTTGCTTAAGATCAATTGATCTTAGCTAATATAACTCGAGAACTAAAATATGCGCACAACGATTCTAGGAGTCCCAAAAGACTAAAAGCTTCTAAAAAGACTTATCTCGATTTGTCGATATAATTTGCTTAGCGAATTAATCTAAATTTAAATTAATTTAATCTAGATAAGCTAGACTCAATTGAAACTAGCTTAGAAACTACAATATATCTTGCAATCTTTGCTATTTGTATATAATTATTTTCTATAATACTAATAATCTATTACGTTGTTTGTTATATCTTTTAATATAATATATTATAGTAATGCATTACTACTTTTTAAAAAGAAAATCATTAAATTGCATCTATAGGTTCTATAGAATCTATAGATACAAATAATGCATTTTATTAATAAATTGCATCTATAAGATCTATAGAGTCTATAGATACAAATTATTAATAAATTGCATTATTTGCATCTATAGACTCTATAGATCTTATAGATACAAATTATATCTTAATATTAATTATTTAATGTTTTTAATAGTATCTAGCACGCTTATAGATGCAAATTATGTCTTAATATTAATTATTTAATATTTTTAATAGCATCTAGCACGCTTATAGATGCAAATTATATCTTAATATTAATTATCTAATATTTTTAATAGTATCTAGCACGCTTATAGATATAGATAATGCATTATAGTAATGCATTATTGTTTATAATAAATTAATAATTAAATACTATTTATAGAATTTAATTGGAAAATCTAAATTTAAACTTATTTTATACTATTTTTAGTATATCTTGGCATAATAACGTTATTTTCGATTCCTTGGCAATTCGATTCGATTCCTAATATTAGAATCGAATATCGACTCGAATCGAGTCGGATCGATTTCAAAATAATAGAAATCGATTCGGGTTTCGGATCGATTCCTAGGGTTGGAATTGTTGGGTCGGATCGATTCCTAAAGTTGGAACCGAAATCCGACCCGACGGTCAATCTATTTAATCTTTTGCTAAAATGCAACTTTCTTTTTGTTAAATCGACTAATATTGCTTTTATTATTTTTCTTAGTAATATTGTTGTAGTACTCGATTATATTTTTTAATATTTTAATAGACTTATCTGAACTTGTATATTTAATAGATTGTTTAATATTATAGTGTAGCTTGTTATCTAGATTCTTCTATATATAAATAAGAGCTACAAAGTCGATAATATTGTACAATCTTCTATAACAAATAATAGCTTGAATATAGTTGTGTTATGGATTCCATGGAGGCCTGCGGCACCATTGCCTGATTAGGCTTAGCGCCGGCCTTAGACCCTTAATCCCGGCCGACCTGCCTAGATATCTGCCCCAGGCGCCTTAGATAGTTATCAATAGAACCACTTTACCCACCACATCTGCATTAGATCCACTGATCCCTAACAAGTTGTCTGTCGAACATTTCTTTTGTATATCTTGTATAGTATAGTATTCTATCTACAATTTGTCGAAGATCTTTAAGATAAATATCTTATATTTAACAATAAGAGCTATGCAGAACTTGTCTAATTAACTAAGATGTTGCTGCAAATATTTCGACTAACTAGTAAATTAAATTATAACAGATTTGCGAAGATAAAGATATAATTGATTGCTTACATCTTTAGTAGCTATTATATATCTAATTTGCTATATAAATATATAAACGTTGCGATAGAAAACGTTCTTGTTAGATATTATATAGTTCTCTGCTGCATATATATCTTTAGACAATTCGAAATAGAAATATTTTGTTTCTAAGAATTCAAATATCTTCTGCTTGATAATTGCAATATCTTGTAGATATATCGACTTCGAATTAGATATCGAAGACTCTTTTAAAAGAATTTCGAATAGATTTTTATTATAATTTCTGTTTTTGTTTCTGTTCTTATTATTGTTGCAATTAAAGCGATTACTTCTATTATAAATATAATTTTAATTGTTGTTTGCGTAGTCTTTTAATTAGTTGCGCGAAATATCTTGATTGCATATATCTTAAGACAATAAGAAATACTGCAAACAATAGAGAAAATCCGATTTCTTGTAAGAATTCTGCAGATTTTGCAGTATAAAATCTGCAGTTTTTGATATTTTCTCCGACAACATCTCTAATGTTTTAAATTCTTTTATCAAATTTGATGTTTCTGATTGCACAAATGCATTCTTAATATCTATTTTGCTATTTAATATCTCAAATATGCTCTTTATTTCGATCGATTAATTGTTTATTAATTGAATAAGAACAACAATATCTAATTTGAATATTATATTCTGAAAGCTCTGTTTAACAAAGTTGTTCAAATAATTGCTCTATACTTCTAATGCGTTGTAACAAGTATATATAGCTCTTAATTGTTGCTCTATTAATTCTATTGTCTTTATATTTATTATAGTATTAAGTAATTGTTTTACGTCTTTCTTAATAGATAGTAAAGACATCTGTAATAAGATAAAAAAGAAGAAAAACAAGATAGACTCTTTGCTGTTGTTCAATTTAGTAGCGACAACAGAACTTATAGAAAGATTGTTATCGATTGTAAGTTCTGCCAGTTTAGAGTGTACTAAAGAGAATTTTTTCTTTCTAAATATCTTTTCTATTAGCTTGTTTGCTTGTAGACAATGTAGCAGACGAAATACTCTTTGCGGATAGAATATTATTTTGCCATTAATACTGCATCTATTGCAGCAAGTCTATCGATAGAAGATAGATAATTGTATACTTGTTAAAGCTACTATTTGTTAGAGATCAATAAATCTAATGTAGACGTAGTGGATAAAGTGGTTGGATTAATTACTATCTAAGATATCTGGGACAGATATCTGGACAGATCGGTCGGGATTAAGGGTCTAAGACCGGCGCTAAGCCTAATTAGGCAATAGTGTCGCAGGTCTCCATGGAATCCGTAACAAATACACAATAGTAATATATAATATAAAAACAATCTACTATATTTAGTAATTAAATTAAATAGATCAATTATTTCTATTAAATTATTAATTAATTATTACTGAAAATAATAAAATTTACTAAAAATAGTAGGCGTGGCGATTCGGGTCGCCGGCGGTTTTTTTGGGTCGAGTTTCGGTTCCAATCCTAGGAATCGACCCGAATCGTCGATTTCGACTCTAGGAACCGAACCGACCCGACCCGAACTCGGTGACCCGACCCGACGCGGTCAGTCTAATACTTTCGTTATACGTAGACTATCTATTATAGCGTTCTTTTAGCTGCTTATACTCGTCTATTTTTTAGTAATTCATTAGCAATATATTGCGCACTTATGATAGATACGAACCTTGGTGATTTTGATTTGATAGTGGTAGTGGAAAGTGGAAAGGCAGGGAAGGTTAGAATTAGCGCGAAATTCTGACCTTTTTCGCTACTTTAAGGGCGCCTGGGGGGTTTTTGTAATTATCCTAGTAGTGTATTAGAAGTTATTGCATAAACAAATGTTAGCAATAAATAAGGCTCCCGACACGAACCCCTGATTACTTCGAAATAATCATAATGTTTTATCAAAATCTAATTAGAGGATTTTCATTCTTTAAAATATCGTTGAACACGCGATATTTTGAAGTCAAGAGGCTAAGTTAACTGTATTATACAATACCAGCAATTGCAATACTTTAAGTAAGATAAGATAGAGAGCGACAACTATATTATCACGATTATCACGACCACAACGCAAATGTGTCGTGCGATTATGCGTTATCTGCAGTAAACTTTGCGTAAAATATCTATATCTGCAATTACAATTAACAAAGCGTTGATATGTATACAATAATGCAATTATCGAATCGACTATTGCAAGATACTATTTATTTTTAGAAGCGAAAGCCTTTCTTGTTTATAATATCGTCAAATTTTAAAATATTTCTGTCACAATATACTGTTCCTAAGCTTTGGAAAACAAGTAGATCTCTTTATAACAAGATATATACGTAAATTTATAAAGCATTGATATGTCTATCAGGTGTGTCTCTATCAATAAGAGGCTCTCCATACTAATTGGCGACAAAAGATAATACGAAAAGCGTTTGTAAAAACCCCCAGGCGCTCTTAAAGTATGGAAGGTCAGCCGACCAACCCGCAGAGGTCATCTGACCTGTACGCTCTCTGAGCCCCTGCAGGGCTACGAGCCAACTTTAGTCCTTGCGATATGCTTGTTGCACAACAAGCTGATTACAAGTGTCCACATTCGCAGCCGCGCTTTTAGATGGAAACGGTGTCCTCAAAGATCAAAGACTGATGATACAGTCTATGAATTTTGAGATGAAGTGATTGTCATCTACCCTAAGAATGACACCAAAATCGCAAAGATGTCAAATTCTTTGCAAAAGCGAGGACCCATGGATTTCTATATCCGAGAGCATAGGCCGGAGCCGCCGCCAGCATATGA